>Ga0210406_10005367_pt1 | contig 13465 bp, 14 predicted proteins | sample IncBWC30MmetaG_FD_155454 | JGI IMG/M metagenome (GOLD analysis project Ga0210406, IMG submission 155454) | Forest soil microbial communities from Barre Woods Harvard Forest LTER site, Petersham, Massachusetts, United States - Inc-BW-C-30-M | ecosystem: Environmental > Terrestrial > Soil >... | reverse complement strand
TGATGGATCGCAATGGGATCCCCATTATACTGACGGTCCATGATGAGATCGTGGCTGAAGTCCTGGCCAAGAGCGCCGACGAGACGGCCTTTCGCCAGATGATGGAGGAGAGACCACCCTGGGCCGTAGGCATGGGTATCCCTGTTGCGGCTGAAACCTGGATGCACGAAAGGTATCACAAATGAGTAGCTTTATGGACTACGGGCAGATCGATATAACAGTTCAGCTACCTCGGGGCGAAGTGAAGCGGATAAGCTATCGCCTGGACTACATGCAGATGGATGAACTGGAACGGCCTCGGGGACCAACGCCAGACCCGATGGCGGACCCGCTCTCGTATAGTGAATGGCGCCGCCGGGAAGAGCGACGTGAGCATCTTGCTGATGCGATCTCTTCACAGATAGCGCACGCAATGTTGGAGGGGTTGGCCCAGTGAACAGTAGAGCTAAGGGGAAGAACGGTGAGCTTGAACTCGCTGCCTTCCTGAGAGAGCACGGGTTTGAGGCCCGACGCGGGCAACAATTCAGCGGCGGCGACGATAGCCCTGACGTGGTTCACGACATACCTGGGGTGCATATCGAATGCAAGCGGGTAGAGCAAGGCAACCTATATGATTGGTTGGCACAGGCCAAGCGAGACGCGAGATCGGGAACTATACCGCTTGTTGCGCATCGTCGGAACCGCCAGGAATGGGTGGCGATCTTGCCGCTTGAAGATTTGCTGGCCCTACTACAGGATGTGCGAACTTTAGCGAGGAGATGAGACATGGTTGATGGTTGGAACCTCACCCTGGGTGAGAAGGATGACGCAGGCTCGAATGGCCGCTATCGTCGAGTTACTATCGCCCTTGGCAATAGCGAAAAGGACTGGTTAGTCGAGCTTAATTTACCCCCTTCTGAAGAGCTAACGCCGGCTCTACTCAGCACTGCTCTTCTTGGGCTGTCTCGGAGTATCGGCTGATGGTTACATTTACGAAGCATGATGTTGATGTCCTGGAATGGGCACAACAATGGGCGCAGAATACAGGGAAGACCTGGGTTATCGAAACTCACTATGAAGGTGGACACGAGTTTTACCGGCTCACTTTCACGCCCTCGACTACTGCCGAACTTTCTGCTGCTTGGGGAGCATTTCTAGATGGAACTCACTGACGACGAACTCCGGCGGCGGCTTGCGATGGTGGCCGAGCGAGGTATACGGGAAGCGGAGGCCGGGCTCAAGCTCAGCCCGCGCCAACTTCGAGCTAGCCTTCAGTTGGCCAAAGCGCGGGGTCTGACAGCCGATGGCACCGTCACGTCGGACCTCGATCTCGCCAAGGCCAAGATTGCCCGGCTGGAAGCCGCCAACAAGGCACTGGGCAAGGTAGCGATCTCGGCCGACCAGTTGCGCCGGGATATCTACGGGCTCTCTACGACCCTCCCAGAGCCCCCCAAGTGGATGCTGACTGCGGCCCGCAACATCAAGACGCCGGGCGTGCCCATGTCCATCTGGTCAGACTGGCACTGGGGCGAGGTTGTTCGCGCGGATCAGGTAGGCGGCGTGAATGAGTTTAACCTGATCCAAGCTAACAACCGGGTGCAAGAGCTTGTCCATCGTATCGTGGCGCTCGCCAAACACCACATGGTGCGGCCGACCTATCCCGGCATCGTCATCTGTCTGGGCGGCGACATGATCACCGGCGCGATCCACGAGGAACTGGCGGTGACAAACTGGGGCACCGTGCAAGAACAGTTCATCCAGGTTCAGGAGGCGCTGATCTGGGCTCTCGCCAAGATCGCGGATGAGTTTGGCAAGGTGTTCGTGCCTTGTGTCGTCGGCAACCACGGCCGCAACACGATCAAGTCGCACATGAAAGACCGGGTCTTTCAGAACTACGAGTGGAACCTGTATCAACAACTTGAGCGCCACTTCCGTAAGGATAAGCGCTTTACCTTCATGGTGCCCAATGAAACCGACGCCTTCTTCAAAGTCTACGACCACCGCTTCCTCCTTACTCACGGAGACACTCTCGGCGTTAGAGGAGGAGATGGCATCATTGGCGCGATTGGACCTATCACGAGAGGAACGTTTAAGGTTGGTCGAAGCGAGGCTCAAATTGGTCGAGATTTTGATACGATCCTGATGGGCCACTGGCACACTTATATCCCACGCGGGGACGCGGTGCCGGCGATTGTGAACGGCAGTCTCATTGGCTACAATGAGTATGCCCGCCTTGGCCTGCGGGTGCCCTACAGCCGGCCCTCGCAGGCTCTATGGTTCGTGCATCCCGACCACGGCATCACTGCTCAGTGGCAGGTTTGGGTTGACGAGAAACGTCGCAACGACGACGGCAAACACTGGATAACATGGAGAGACTGAGATGATGACTTCAAAATTCGTCTATCTCGCCGGCCCCATCAAGGGCTGCACCGAGGCGAGCGCCAAGAACTGGCGGGAGTATGTGGCCGAGGAACTGGAACGCCACTATATCACGGCGATCTCCCCGCTGCGGTGTGAGCCGCTCGTTGGAGAGAGGTATGGTGTCGGCACTGATGACCCCAAGTTTGGCACTGCTCGCGCCATAATGAACAAGAACCTCTACGATGTTCGCGCTTGCGATGCCGTGATAGCCTACCTACCGGACCCGGCCACCGTTGACGCCGAGCACCATTCCTGGGGCACCATGAGTGAACTCTCCTGGGCTCGGGCGCTCGACAAGATGGTGATCCTGGTGACGGACGATCCTCGGATCGCAGAGCATCCCGTGCTCAGCGCCAGTGCCGGTTGGGTCGTCAAGAGCCTGGACGATGCGATCGAAATTCTCGCCGGCATTCTCGGCGGCTACACCGGAGGGTTTCCCAATGTCTGAAGGAACTGAGAGCCTATACGAGGAAGTCACTCGGAGTGACGGGGTGAAGTTCTATCCGGCGGATTTTCATGATGGGGCTCTGTTGGCCCTGGACAATATGGTGTATGAAAGTGTGGGGCGTAAAGGGCGTCGGTGGTGGAGGCGGGTCTGGCTAAACCCAATAGTAGCGCAGCCCGACGAGGATCGGGATCATCCGGTCATGAAGCTCCCCTTGGCCGCAGCCGAGCGGAAAGCTATCCCTTTGGCGCGCGGCTTGCTCGATTATTTCCCCAAGGCTCTTGCGGAAGTGGCTCGCTTGTCGGCCGCTGCTACCGCTCAGCATCATCCAGACAAGGAGATGCACTGGGATCGGGCCAAGTCACCGGACCATGCAGACTGCATCATGAGGCATCTACTCGATCGCGGGACCGAGGATGCAGACGGGTTCCTGCATGACGTGAAGGTGGCTTGGCGGGCTCTGGCCCTGGCAGAGATTGCATTGGAGAAGGCCGGCAAATAAAAAGAAGCCCGGTATCTTGCGACACCGGGCAGGAAGGAGAGGAAAGGTGAGAGCCCTCTATATGGGGGCTCTTCCTTTATTTGCTAGGCGCAGCGGGCGCCGAAGAGACAGGAGAGGCCGCTGCTGGACTGCCGGCCGACACTCCCACCGCTTGCTTCCCCACACTGGCGCACGCCGCCTGAATGGCCGGGTGGACGATCCCCGCATCGATTGCCTCAACAGTTGAGACGCCGGGCGCAGGCACAAGAGCCGCTGCGATCTGGCCCGCCGCGAAAGCCGCCGGATCGTCGGCGCACAAGGCCATGACAGTAGGAGAGGGAACGCCGTTGGAACAGCCGGCGACGAACGCCAAAGCTGCGGCAGCGAGCAGAGTGCCGGCGATCGGCATGACGCCTGAGAGGCGAGCGGTCTTAACCATGAGACACATCCTTGGGTTGATCAGGTGCCAAACCAGCGACTTTGGGGTCCGTCGCATTCTTGGCGTGGCCGAAGTTGAGGGCGATCGAGTTGATGACGCGGTAAGCGATTGCGTAGGATCTCGGAGAGCCTTGATCGGGTGGGGGGAGCACCATCGCCACTATAGCCGCAAGCGCTACTGCACCTGTGACGTATGGGGCAACGGAAGTCGGCAAGAGAGCGGTAAGTTGGTCCATTTATTTCTCCGGGGTTTTGACGAGAACTGCTGCGGTGCGCGCGGCTTCAGCTAGAACAGACTTTGCTGCCTGCTCAGCTCGCTTCAATCGCCGGGCTGATATCCAGTCCCAGATCATGATCGTATACCAGATGATGGCGCATACAGTGGCGATAACAGTCAGGACTGAGGGCAGATAGCCCAGAGCAGAGGCTATGACGCTGACAGCCGACCCGATATCGCCTGCGGGTTGTAGACCAGACATCACAGGGCCTTTACCGTTGCTCATAGGTGATCCTCACGCTCAGAGATGGGCTACTCCGCCCGGCGTTCAAGCTCGTTCACACGGGCGTCCAGTTGCCGAAGCACTTCGAGCACGCCCAGCCACATCCCTCTCGGGATTACAATCGGTTCATTCGGGTCGGCCGGCGGCGGGGTCGGGCTCGCCAACTGGTGTGGCACGGCGGTCGCCAGTGTATACTCGCGTGGCCCTTCGCCAGTATGTCCGGTGTTCAGGTCCATGTTACGCTCCGGTCCAGAAGTTGAGCGAGAAGATATAAGGAGGGGTGCTTGCGGAGGCGGCAAATTCTTCTACGCCGATGCCGACATTGTTTGGCGTAAACCCTAAAGTTGCTGGCGTTGCCGTGCCCAAGGTCCGAAAATTAAACCCATCAAGCGCGAATGAAAATGTATAGACCGTCCCAGAAAGGCCTACATTAAACCATAGTGGTTGCGGTAATCCCGCCACGTTTTGGGAAAAGAGCGTGCTACCAAATGTGGTAGCATTGGTCCAAGTGTTAAGCTGTATGGAAGGTGTAGCCCTTCCATAGGAAGCATCCCATATGGCCGCTTTGGTGCCGTCAGTTAAAAACACTCCGGCCGAAGGAGTGTTAGAGCCACCCGTTCCCGTATAAAAGAGAAAATTCGTGGAGAGAGTAAAGTTGCCCGCTGCCAAAGACTTGTAGCGCCCTCGGACATTGTTTGATCCGGCATTTCCAGTGAGGGTCAGAGCAGTCGGGCCATTCGTGTTCGTCGCCACTGTGAGGGATGATCCTTGATTGAACCATGTGGTGAACGTGGGCGTCAAGATAGGCCCACCGGCCAAAGCAACAAGGGAAGCGCTAGACGTGATCCCCGCCGCTACGATTGTTCCGATCCCGGACCCGCCGCCCCCACCAGCGCCAGAACTCAATGTGCCCGCAGTCAACGTCATGTTGGCGCCCATGGCGATAGCTGTTGGGGTAGCCGCCACAGTGCCAGAGTTTCCGAGCAGAGACGTTGCTGTGATCGTTTGTAAGCCAAGTGTGCCGCTATTGAGGCTGATGCCGTTGGCGACAGTAGTGACGGTGCCGGCATTCCAAATGTTCGTGTCGGTTGCGCTTATGGTGCCCGAGTTGATTGAGAGGTTGGCACCGAGCGTGGTCACGCCGCCGGCATTCCAGCTATTCGCTATGCTCAAAGAGAACTGGGAGTAAGTTAAAGGGCTCGCGCCGACGGTTGTGACCGTGGACGTGAGCAGCCAACTCGTGCCGCCGTTCACCGTGCCATTGACAACCGGTATGGCCCCAGTGTTGTTCATGTCCGAGGTCTGGTCGTAGTCCAAAGCACGGGTCAAAATCGGGGGCAGAAGACTGGTCTGAACCTGCGTTACATAGTAGACACCATTGAAGGCGCCACTAGGGGTTTGGGTGTCATTCTTCACGAGCAAGCGTTGACCCAGCACCGTGAATGTGAACCCGTCGATCGTGACAGCGGTATTGACAGTGCCAGTAAAGGTTGCGCCGACGCCGCTCACTCCATTGTTGTAAGTGAAGCTGCTCGTGTTCGCCGCCGTCGTAGTCGCTGCCTGCACTGCTACAGCCGGGTTGAGAGCCGCAGCGATGTTGTCAACATAGGTCTTGTTGGTCGCATCCCCACCAGCCACGGGGGCCGCGAGCCCTGTCAGGGTGCCGCTCGACAGGGTGATGGCATTGGCGAGCGCAACCGTGCCGCTGCTGGTGATGGTGCCGCCTGTGAGGTTGCTGCCGGCGACGATCGTGGTGATGCCGCCTGTGACCGTGCTTGACAGAGTGCCTGCCGTAGAGAGAGATAGCCCAGCCCCTACAGCGATGGCAGTTGGCACCGCCCCTACCGTGCTGGCGTTCCCCATGAGGGAGCTTGCGGCAATCGTGCCGAGGTTGATGGTGCCTGAACCTGTGATAGTCCCGCCAGAGAGCCCTGTGCCAGCTATGATTGAATAGACTGTCCCGAGCCGGGTCCAGGTGCCTCCCCCCTGTGAAACGTAGGTAAGGCCAGCGGTCGAGAGCTTGAGCGAACCGGCAGGCTGCGTGTCCGTTGGCGCGAGGGTGCCGCCCATTTGAATGTTAACGGCAGTGTTGTCCGTTCCAATGTTGACCACGTTCGCCAAGAGACCGTTCTGGTCTACCACCTGAAGTCTGGGGCCATTCGCCCAAGCCGGGTTGGTTCCAGTCTGAGCTAGGGTGCCGAGCATCAGAATACCGCTCGTGCCATTCCCGATTACGACCGCACCAGTCGTAAGGGTCGTAGTTCCCGCTGCTACCACGTTCAGCGCCAGGGCTGTGCCGTGCGCAGTAGTGGTCCAGTTTTCGATCGCATAGGAGAATAGCTCGGTCGTTACACCGCTATAGGCGGCGCCATCATAGCCTTGAGCAGATATCTCGAAGATGCCGTCGCCCGCGTGGAGGGCGGTAGGAGCGGCGCGGGTGCCTTGTGCTCGCCTGCCTCGGTAGCGAACGCCCCCCTGTCCCCAGGCTTCGAGAAGCTGCGTGGCGGGTTGGCCGTCCTGCCCGGCCATATAGAAGATGGTGCCCTGTGGAAAGCCAGCAGGCGTTCCCCCTCCGGTGTTGGCATCAACGATAGCTGGTCCCGTCTGCGATACCGCGAAGAAGTGCGGCGAGATGGTAATATCCAAACTGCCGTTTGTGATAACCATGTTGTAGGCGAGCCCAGAAACTCGCCCAGCAGTCCATTGCTGAGGATTACCCCCGCCAGAAGTAAGAACCTGTCCCGAGGCAACGACGGCATTTACGAGAGCCCCGGTGGTGACCTCTTCAGCCGGGCCTACCCCAGCCGCCGTCCTGCCCAGAAAAGAGCCTTGCCGTATGCTTTGCCGTATGCCACGAATGCGCGACATTACTGGATCGTCTCCTGCTCGTCAAACTGCTTGATGAGTGTCATGCCGCCTTTGGAAATCTGGATCATGCCCCCGACCAATTCATCTGTGCGCTTCCGCTTCTCGTCATTGGTCAGTCCCTCGTCACGATCGATGGCGGTGATGACAGCAGATAGGTTGCGCAAGGCTGTGGCGAAAGGCTGCAAGCCTTCCAGAGCCGCACCCCGACGAACCGCGCTCTCGATTGCGGGTTGATCCCCTCGCTGGATGGCAAGGTGAAGGTCTTGTTGCGACGCTTCAAACTTTTGCCGGGCGGTATAGAAATCTTCGATCGATTGGGAACTGGTGTCTGGTTGCCGGGCGAAGAAAGCGCCAGCGAAGGGAAGGTCTGCGACCTGCCAGGGCCGGGCTGGTGGTGCATAGGCGGCATCCATAGCCCGCAGAACCGTCAGCGGCAGATTGCCCGCCCAGGACCGCACGTAGTTTTCCAGGATGATGGGGGACACGTCTACGCCGGTATCATAGCCCATAGGCCCGAGCATCTGACTGATCTTCTTAGCGATGTTTGTTGTGTCCGGATTGTATTGCATCGCCCCAGTAGCTTTCTCCATTGACGCCTTGATGAGCGGCCGGCCAGAGTAGAGGCTCTTGTTTGCCCACTGCTCTGCGATCGGAGAGATAATCTGTGGCGTGAGAGGCGGTAGCATCTGCGCTGCCATACTCGATCCAAACTCGCGGAAGGCATTGGGGTCATCGTTCGCCAACCATTCCATGAACCGCTCGGGCATCGTGCCAAAGAGCCAGCCACCGACATACGGCTTCTTGATCTTCATGCGCACGCCGTTAATCTGCGGCAAGACCCAATACATATCGCGCTCCCATTGTGGGAGGTTCGTGTATTTGTCGGCGTCGGGAAGGTCTTGGTCCGCCATCCAGTTGAGCGCGAAGTTGATGACCGAGGGCGCCGTGATCCAGGCGCTGGCCTTCATGAGCGTGCCGAGCGGCCGATCGCGGATCGCGCTCGTGACTTGCTCAATGTCTTTGAACCCGATCTCCATGAAGGGCACAGTGCTCGCCCAAGTGCGGAGCCAGGAATTGGCTCGGCCTTCAGCGTGGTCGAGATATGCAGTGCGGCTCATCGTGACCGCCTTCATGGTCTCGAAACCTTTGTTCTCCAACCGTTTCATATAGCCGACACGAGATGCAGCATCAACCATATGGTAGAAGGTGCGCATGGCTTCGAGCGGATGAGTGACGCCATTCCAGACCCGATCCCAGGTTCCCGTCTTGGTGAACAGTTCGTCAGTGTTCTTGATGTAGAGATCACGGATATCGGTGAGCGCGCTATCGGCCCCGCCATTGGCCCGCCACCGCTGATAGGCATCGCTCTTGTTCCACACGTCCATCATGCCGCCGATGATATCATGGTAGGGTGCGCTGCTCTCTTTGGCGAATGCTGCACCGGCAATCTGCCCGTGGAAGATGGCGCGCAGCGGAAAGTCCAATGCTCCGGTGATGCCGAGTTTAGCGAAACGGGCAATCCCGGTGGCCATCTTTATGAGGCCGAAAGGCTCAATCATCGCTTGAGCGCGCATTCCGTCTGATAGGTCTTCGTCATGAAAGCGCCACAGTTCTGCTCTACCGTTACGGTAGTATATATGATCGTTCGGTCCCATACTCTTAGACCGCGCCGCCAGAAAAGGGGCCATAGCGTCAGCCGCTGGGCCACTTACAACGTTTCCATCTTCATCCAGCACTTGTTGACGCAGCAGTTCTCCGGTGTCTAGGTCTTTCGCTTCTAGGCGCTCAAGTCGAAGTATGGATGGGTCAACTTCTCCCCGTTCTAAGAGACCAATTAGATGGCCCATAGCGCGGTTCTTGTCGGCTAATGCAATCATAGTATGGACATTATCCATCTCGGCAGTGTCGGGATCGACTATCATTAGATCGCTGCCTTTGATCTTCTTAATCATGGGTATCTTACGACCGAACCCTTGTGAGGCAATTGGCGGATTATACGAGGGGTCCATGATACGGCGAAGGACGATATGGAAATTCCCCATATCAATCATGGCTTGCGCTTGCTCAGGGGAGAACACCCCGCTATCAGTAGTGAATTTGATCAAGGCATCTTTCGTCTCTTTGATGGTTCCTAGTCCCCGCTTATAAGTGTCGAGCACGCCTTTCGAGGTAACTAATTGCTGAGCAGTGTTAAGATCGACGCCAGTTTGTTTCCCGCGTGGTGCTAGCTCAATCGTGCGTAGCGCCAGTCGCACCGCCTTGAACATCTCCGGGGTGCCACCATCCGCTTGCACTTCCTGAAGCGCCCGACGATAGCTAGCCCCTTCCGAAGCCGCGATCCGCACACCGCCATTCAGGTCTAGTTCGAAGCTCAAAGGGCCTATCTCGATCGCCAAAGCTGCGCGGTCTTTACTGGCAAACATTTGTCGAACCATATCTGCGGTATTTAGCTCCTTTCCAGTTAGGCCCATCTTACGATCAAATCTATTGAAGGGCTCAAGCTGCGCCTGAAACCCTGTCAGGAACTTATGGATGCTGCGCCAGATACTGGGCTGTTCATTCGTGCCGATCCGACTGAGGATATCGCTGGCCAGTTCCTCGGACGTGCGCTGAATGGGGGGTTCTCCGGATCCCGGTAGAGCGCCTATAGGTGGCTTTCCCTCGGGCGGAACAGAGCCACCAGGGGGAATTGCACTATCGCTCGTGGAAGAACCGGCCTCTTCTCCTTTATGAGAGCGTGCGTATTGCTCCGCTTCAGCGGCCGAGGCGTTATATGGCTTAAACCCCTTTGCGGTCTCTTCCGAAACTTTACCACTTCGATGGAAGTTGTTGATCTCATCGAACATCGCCCTCTCCTCGGGGTGTCCGTTCGGTAAATCAATATACCACACTGCACCGGGGCCGGTCGAATTTCTACGATAATCGCGTGCATAACGAAACTCAGGAGTGACCCATCTATCACCACCAGTAGTGGGTAATTCGGACTGTTCAGGTGGGCCACCATGAAAGAACCGCACCATGCCCGAAGCCGGGGATGGAACATTAACTAGAGGTTCCTCTCGGTCCATGGCCATAGCTGCGGGGTTTAACTCGTCCTTCGGCACGCCTTGCACGTCATGTAGTGTTGCTATCTTAATTGCATCTTTGAGAGCGTCTCGCTCATTTATAGCGTCATTATATTCCTGTAAAAAGGCTAGGTGCTCCTTATTCCACGACATTAATTCAGCAGTTGATGCCCCCTCTTCAGGGATCATCGCTAGATGATCCTCAACCGCTTTCAGGCCGCTATCAACCCTATCTTGTGCCAACTCCTGCGGGGGCTTATCGACCGGCTTCAGGGTCGGCTCAGCGCCGGGCACCGTATAAGGTTCCGGTTCCTTTGGCGCAAGTGTATCGAGCACCGGGGTCACGGTTGTTCCGTCAGCCGCATGGGGAGCGATCACTTCGCTAGCCAGAACCGCATCGTCCTCCGGCCCCTTCTCCATGGCCGAAGGCGGGATGCCCTTCTCGCGATACAGGTCCCGCTGGTTCTCGGCAACCTGCTCGACAGCGGGCGAGGCGATGTAGCGGCGACCTGCGCCAACAATCTGCCCGCCGGCATGAAACCCAAGGGTAAGCACAGCCCCCTCGACAAAATCCTGGGCAGATGGGACTTGTCCTTCCAGGGCGCCCCCAACGGCCGTAGCGGCTGCGGCTTGCGTGGCAAGGTTGACGCTCATGGAGCCAGTCACACGCCCGGCTACGGCTCCTGCGGGCGCGCTTACGCCGCCAATGATCGCCGCCTTCCCCGTAGCCAAGAGCACGCCGCTGGCACGGGACCACATCTCGGACCAATCCTTGGCCCCATTGGGGTGTTCGTATTGATCCATCAGCACCGATCGGATCGCCTCGGGGAGTGCCGCAGAGCCCGCGCCGGCCCCGACCACTGCACCGATAGCCCCACCCGGCACTGCGCCCTCTGGACCCGCCATGGCGCCGAGCACTGCCCCTGCGGGTGCCCCGAGGCTTGCCCCGCCTAACCAGCCCGCTACCGTGGCCGGGAGATCCCCTACGAATTGACCAGCCCCGAGGAGCACGTTCTGAAGCATATCGCCATGTTCGGGTGGGAGAAGTTTCGGTTTGCCGGCGAGAGCTAGCCCCATCACACCACGATCAAGCCCGGCCAAGAAAACTTCCATAGGGTTCTCAGCAATACGAGCTTCCGCTTCTGGGGGAAGGGCTTTTATGTTTGCCGCCATGTGATCGACAAGGGGCGATACGTCCGGCGGGGTCTGCCCCCAATGGGCATCGATCTCGGAAGGTTTGAACCCGCCCTCTCTCAGCCGCTGAGTGACCTTATCTTTCCAGGCATCAACTTCCTGCGGCGCAAACCCCGCGTCGATCGCTGCCTGATATTGCTTCGCACCTGTCGCATTCGGGTCCATTATTTTGTGTCCTTGAACCGCTTCAGGAACTCTTCCACGCTCTCGTCACGTTTGCGCGTATTGGCGCTCGGCTGTTCGGCTAGCCCAGGCGGCGCTTCAGGGATACCCCCAACTCCACGCCGGATTGGCGCCGGCATACCGCGCCCTGCTTCAAGGTCTTGAGTTTCAGTAGCGGAGTGGTTGAGTTGGTCCATGGGAACTCCGGCCGGACCCCGTAAAGCACCCGCATTAGCCGGCGGCGTTGCCCGAGTAGCCGACGCGGAATTGCCCGTTATTGCCTGCTCAAGTTTGTAGTTACGCCACAGAGTAAGGTATTTGGCAAGATTTGCTTGGTTGAGCGGGCTGGTCGTATTGGAAGGGTCGAGCATCTTAGTGGCAGCATCTACAGTTGGAGCCCTGCCAATCGCGGCGAGCAAGTCCATGTGAAACTGTTGCTGCACGATAGCGGCACCAGTGGCGGTATACTGCATCACGTTGCCCTTCGTGATCTCGAAGTTCTTTCCGACATTGCCGGTCACAACAGTATCGAAGGTCTTGAGTGCGCCATCGAGCCCGCTCCTGATTGCGGGGTCTTTCAGGTAGCTTTCCATCTGTGGGCTCATCATGTCGTGTAGTGCGCCATAGGCCTCTGGCGTCAGGTTCCCCTTAATCCGTTCTTCGTCAATATGCTGGCGTGCGTTCCCTTCCCCCGTCTCGATCTCACCAAGAAGGGTCTTGATGACGCCTGGATTATTGACTGCGCGTTGTTGGTTGGTGAGGGTCTGATCCCCTAACTGAATGGCCCGCTGATAATCCTGCACTGTGAGTTTCTGCCGGTTCCCGATCACCCAATCGCTATAGCCGGGTTGCAATACGAGTAAGCCGGTGCGATCGTCCTTGGTCATGAATTGATCGAGCCCCTGTTTAAGGGCATCATCTGAGACATTCTGTTTCTGAATGCGCTGGATTTCCAGACTGCGCAATTGTTCGCTCAACGCTCTGTCAGCCATTGATTGCGCGCGCTCCGTGGCGATATTCTTGATCTGTCCGAGATCAAGACCGAGCTTGTCATACTTTCCTGCTGCCAACTCCGCAAGCACGCCGCTCGGGTTCTTGGCCATGCGGGCATAGATCGCGGACTGGCCAACTGGGGCGACGTAGCTCTTGAGGAACTCTTCCCGTATCTTCTGCGCATCTTCAGCCTTAATATTTGGGTTCTTTAGCGCAGCCTCAAGGTTCGCATTCATCATGCCGATCGTCGTATCTAAGCTATCTGGGCTGTGCGCTACCATATCCGAGGCTTGGGTCTTTATATTCTGAAGGTTCAGGAGGGCAGCAGCGCCAGCAGCATGAGAGCTTTCCGCCGTAGTGGCGTTCATCATGTGCTGGTTCATGTTCATGCCATACTGCATTCCCCAGTCTTGGCCGCGCCGGGTGTTGAACCCGTCTTTCCATTTGTCGAATGCTGGTGCCCAGTTTTGCTGCATCCAATTCTTATAGGTGTCCGGGTTATTCAATTTCTCCGGGTCATTCTGGATCGACTTCGTAAACTCGTTCAACTCTTTCGTCTTCTGGTTCATCAACTCCATGCCAGAGGCACCGTGGTTGGATATCTCGCTCTGAGACATTTGCTCATCAACGATACTCCCTACTTCTTTGACCCCTTGCTCAAGCGGCTGGATAATCGCTTTCGCCCCGGCCATCCGCATATCGCCAGATACTTGAGCCCGGCGTTCCCTCATAGAGGCAGCACGCGAGATAGCTTGTTCTCCGGTCTCAGTTGGCCGTATGATACTTAGGGCACCGGGGGCATTATATTCTTCAATGCGGGCCATTGGATTATCCTGCCTTTCCGCCGGCTACATCGCCAGCCACCTGTGCTCCGGCAGCGACAAGGAGCGGAGCCGCAGCACCACCGGTATAAACTGTA
>Ga0210406_10005366_pt1 | contig 13465 bp, 14 predicted proteins | sample IncBWC30MmetaG_FD_155454 | JGI IMG/M metagenome (GOLD analysis project Ga0210406, IMG submission 155454) | Forest soil microbial communities from Barre Woods Harvard Forest LTER site, Petersham, Massachusetts, United States - Inc-BW-C-30-M | ecosystem: Environmental > Terrestrial > Soil >... | reverse complement strand
GGCCTCCGCGTCCTTTTTTATCTCTTTGGCCTGGGTCGCAGCGAGGAACCGTAGCACGCCAGTCGCGACCGACGGATCCATCCACAGCATCTCGATCGCGGTGATGATCGCGTCGCGGCCGAACGACGTCGAGTACCAGGGGATGCCGGCGTAAGGTATGGCGCCTTGCGGCTTGTCGGTCATCAACATGTAGAGGTCGGCGACTGACCGGCACAGCACTTCATTGAAAATGTCGTTGGACGTCTCGATCGAAGCGGCGCGAGCCGATTGCGCGAGGACGGCGCGGCGGGCGTCGCGCAGGCCGGTGAAGAATTGCCGGACGGGCCTCTGCGGGCGCGTGCTCTCTTCACACTCGACTGTCATGAAGAGGGAGCTGTTCCCGCGGGGGCCCAGTTCGACGCGGAAGCGAGCGCTGCCTTCGTCGATCTTCGTCGGCGCCGGATCAAACCGGATGGTCGAGCGGCGGATGATTCCGTCGAGACCGTGGTACAAGAAGACGACGCCGCTCTCGTCGACTCTGGCTTCGATCTTGCCTCGACGTTTCCGACTATGGCCGCGAAGCTCGAAAATATCGGCGAAGTCCACGGAGTAGTGGAAATCGAACTCGAAGACTTGCTGCCCGGCGCCGAAGCTGCGAACGCCCAGCCGCTCATAGCTCGCGCCCGCCCAGAGAAACTTTGAGCGGACGATCTGGATCGTGTCTCGCGGAGTCTTGAGTTCGCTGCCCGCGAAAAGATCGGGGTTGGTCAGATCCGCTGTGAGCAGCGCATTGTTGTCCTCGACATTCGAACTGAGCAGGAGCGGCCGCTGTCCGTCGACCAAGACGCGCAGATCGGAAAGAAAGCGCGTGTCCTTGTGAAAGAGGCCTTCGGCATTGCTACCGCGGGAGGAGACGTCGCCGTAATGGTCGAACACGGCGAATGTATCGTCGTGCTTGAGGGTTCGCGGGCGACTCTCCAGTATGGAGGTCGTGGTTGAGATGTAGAAGGGGTTGGGGACTGCTTCGGTGTTCGAGGCCTCCAGCGCCGCGTGGCTGCTCAGTTTCGTTGCTGTCAAACCATCATCTCCTGTTTCTTCTGCTCGCTCGCACGCAAAGGCGGCGGCTGCATTGTGATCCCGCGCCCGATAAGCGCCCGCACTTCCGCGGCGCGCCGCGGAGTACCGCCAGTGGCGCGCAGGATGGGCTCCGCCGCGAGCGAACTATATACCCGCACGTAGTCGTGGGCCACGCGCTCAATCGTGAACCTCTGGTCGAAACGATCGCGCGCGGCCTGACGGCTGAGCGAACGGGCCTTGTGGACGGCGGCGACCGCTTCGTCGATGTCCTCGACCATGAACCCGCTGACGCCTTCATCGATCACTTCCGGGACGGAGCCTCGGCGCCAGGCGACGACCGGAGTTCCGCAAGCCATGGCCTCGATCTGAACCAGGCCGAACGGTTCGGGCCAATCGATTGGAAACAACAACGCCGAGGCGCCGCCAAGGAAGGCCTGCTTCTCGCTGTCGTTGACTTCGCCAATATATTCGACGCCCGGACCTCTGATGAGCGGGCGGATCGCTTCGTCAAAATAGGTTTGGTCGACCTTATCGACTTTGGCGGCGATCTTGAGCGGAACGCCAGCGCGCTTGGCGATCTCAATCGCTCGGTCAGGGCGCTTTTCCGGGCTGATCCGGCCGAGAAACGCAAGATACCCACCCTCGCCTGCCGCCGAAAACGAATAGAGATCTTTGGGAAGACCGTGCAGCACGGTCGCGACCCACTGCGCCGAAAGCATCCTCCTTTGATCATCGGAGATGGAAACGAGCGGCATCTCGGGGAATTCGTCGAGCAGCATGCGGTAGAAGGGAAGGTCGAGACGGCCATGCAGCGTGGTCACCGATGGCGTTCCCAGGCTGCGGACGAGCGGGAAGTGAAAAAAATCAGAGTGAAAATGCGCGATGTCGATGTCGCCGGCATGCCGGCGGATCTTTTCGAGTTGCATCACAGCGTACGGCGTCGCGTCGGTCACCTGCGCGAGGCGGAGGGCAGTTGGAGCGCACGAAACGAGCTCGGCCGCCGTCTCGGAGTCGCCGCTCGCGAAGAGCGTCACCTCATGTCCCTGCCGCACCAGCTCCTCGGTCAAGTAGGAAACAATCCGCTCGGTGCCGCCATAGAGCTTCGGTGGAACGCTCTCGACCAGTGGTGAAATCTGCGCGATTCTCATTCCCGGAACTCCGTCTCGACGTGTTGCGAAGAGGCAACAACCGGGAGGCCTCTGAAGTTCCTTCGCGCCAAAATCGCGTTTGCGGAAACTCAACAGAGTTGTTGGCGAAGGTATGGCGGACCGACGACGTTATCCTAATCGTGATAAGCCCGAGCCCGCGCGGTAAGCTATCGTGACCAAGACAAGGGAGGATGCCGCGGCACATGAACCTTCAGGACATCGCCAAGGAAGTGCTTGAGGTTCTCGGGACTGGCCGCCAGCTCGACCCTTTCTCCAAAGTCTATCCCGACTTCGGATTGAAGGATGCTTACAACGTAACGGCAGCCGTCCGCGCGCAGAGAGAGGCGCGTGGCGAGCGTCCCATCGGCCGCAAGATCGGTTTCACCAACCGGACCATCTGGGAGGAGTACGGCGTCTACGCGCCGATCTGGGGCTATGTCTACGATGGCACGGTCCGCGAGCTCACCAGCGAGCCGCTCGAGGTTTCGTTGAAGGGCCTGGCCGAACCCCGTATCGAGCCAGAAATTATGTTCGGGCTTGCGGCCCCTCCCGAGCCCGGCATGGACGAGCACGCCCTCATTCGCTGCATCGATTGGATCGCCCACGGCTTTGAGATCGTGCAGTCGATCTTCCCCAACTGGTCGTTCCAGGCGGCAGACACTGTCGCCGGATACGGCCTGCATGGACGACTGTTTGTCGGACAGCGTCATTCGGCGGCGTCACGACGCAATGAATGGGCGAGCGAGCTCTCGCGCTTCGAGATCGACCTGTTTCGTAACGGAACCCACGTCGATTACGGCGTCTCGGCCAATGTCCTCGACGGACCCCTGTTCGCTCTGCGCCATCTCGCCGAGACGCTGGCGCAGGATCCCCAGAGCCCGCCGCTCGCCGCGGGCGAAATCGTGACGACCGGAACGCTCACCCGCGCCTTTCCGTTGGCGGCCGGCGAGGAATGGAGCACGAAACTCACGGGTATTCCGCTTGAGGACGCTCGGATCCGTTTCGTCTTATCGGACGTATTCCAAGCGCCATTTCGATCACATGCGATTCAATATGAATTCAATGTGATTCCCGCCCCATAAGGAGGTCTTGACCAGCCCAGGTCGAAAATCCGGGTCTACAAATATGGACCTTGACTTGCACCCGGCCCTAGCCGCAATCTTAGGTTGTAGCATGATTCTGTCGTCAAATTTGACGACCGATGGCTGCGAAGTGCGGAGGCTAAGATCTTGGATATTCTCGCTGTTTACGGCGCCGGCAGCGCCATTACGACGATTGCATTCCTTGTCTTCTGCTTCCGCGCGACGGAGGCCCCATACAATGATTGAGGTTCCATCCGAATTCCTCAACGCCCTGTTCATGCTGCTCGTCGTGGTCTCGAGCATCAAGCGGTCAAGGCGGCAGTCTACCGGCGATAAGGCTTTCGGACTTTAGTCCGCAACAACTTTGGGTCCGCGCCCACCGGTGGTCGAGGAAATCGAAGACTCGGAGCGCTTCACTTGGCATTTTCGCCTCTATTGCGCCGCCGTTTCCGGTGGAAGCGTCACAGATTACCGCGTGATTTACGGAAACGAAGGATTTCCGCAATGACACGAACAGAGAAATTCCAAACAGCAGGCGCCATCGCAATCTGCCTTATTGCAGCGACTGCAACCGTTTTGTGGAGCGACGCCGCAACGCAACCTTGCGTTTCCACGATAGCGGCTCACGCCGTTTCGCAGTGCGAATAGGAGATTGGGCAATTTTGACGCCTATTTGCATACGGAACGCGGCGCAGTTGCAGCGATTTATGCGGCGCCACAAACGCCAGCTTGGCACGCGGAACGCGCCGTGTTTTGGCGCTCGGAACGGTGATCGCAAGAACTCCAAGAGGGGAAAAGTCGCGCGGCCATTCTGACTGCGTTCATCACTAGGTCGTTTCAGCGCCTCTCATCACCGGTGGACCCCACCCAAGATAGGGAACTCTTTCCTTTTGGCGGCGTTGACCTTAGAGGCTTTGGCCACGGATGGAGGTCAACAATGCGAAACACCATATCCAGGGCTACGATAGCGGGCCTGGCCGCATTGTCCCTTATGGGATCCCTTGTCGCTACGAGCGAACCGGCCGCCGCCCAGTTTCATGGCGGCGGACGCGGTGGCGGCTTCCACGGCGGCGGTTGGCATGGAGGCGGGTGGCACGGAGGCGGGTGGCACGGAGGCGGGTGGCATAGGGGCGGAGGTTGGGCCGGGCCGGCCATCGTTGGCGGTTTGGCGGCTGGCGCGTTGCTGGCGGCGCCCTACGCATACGGCGGTTATGGTTACGGCGGGTACGGGTGCACGTCCTACGCGCCTATCTATGACGCCTACGGCAATTATCTCGGCCAGCAATTGGTGAATGGCTGCTAGCGAGCAGCCTCGATTCGCGTGAGGCCGCCCATATAGGGGCGCAAAACGTCGGGGACGGCGACTGAGCCGTCCGGTTGCTGGTAGGTTTCGAGGACGGCGATCAGCGCTCGGCCGACCGCAACCCCCGAACCGTTCAGCGTATGCACGAAGCGCGTGGATTTAGCGTCCGCGCCTTTGGTGCGGGCGTTCATGCGCCGGGCCTGAAAATCGCCGCAGATCGAGCAGGAGGAGATCTCGCGAAAGCGCCCCTGCCCCGGCAGCCAGACCTCGATGTCATAGGTCTTCTGCGCCGCAAAGCCCATGTCGCCCGCGCATAGCGCGACGGTGCGGAAATGCAGCCCAAGCCGCTTCAGGACTTCCTCGGCACAGCCCGTCATGCGTTCGTGCTCGTCGCGCGACTGCTCGGGCGTCGCGATCGACACGAGCTCGACCTTCTTGAACTGATGCTGGCGGATCAGGCCGCGCGTGTCCTTCCCCGCGGCCCCCGCTTCCGCCCGAAAAGACAACGTCCCCGCAGTGAACCGCAGTGGCAGGGTCTTTTCTTCGACGATGCTCTCGCGGACGAGATTGGTCAGGGGCACTTCGGCGGTGGGGATGAGCCAGTAAGGAACTTTGAGAGTCGCTTGAAAATCGGCTTTTTCATCGTCAGTAAGGGGGGCTCCCAGGTCGTCCCGGCGCGCCCAAAGGTCAAAAGCGCTGCTAAGTTGTTCTTGTTGGTCCGCGTAGCGGAGCGCCGAGAACTGGTCCTCTTTGAATTTCGGCAGCTGGCCCGTACCAAACATTACGTCGTCGCGCACCAAAACCGGCGGTGAGACCTCGACATAGCCATGTTCGCTCGTGTGCAGGTCGAGCATGAATTGCTCAAGCGCGCGCTCGAGTCGGGCTAGCGCCCCCTTCAGCACGACAAAGCGGGCGCCTGACATTTTGGCCGCGGCGTCGAAATCCATGAGGCCGAGGGCCTCGCCGATCTCGAAATGCTCCTTGGGCTTGAAGCCCTCTGGGAACGTTGGCAGGCTACCGTGTTGGCGAAGCTCGACATTGTCGTTCTCGTCCTTGCCGTCCGGCGTATCGGCTAGCGGCAGGTTGGGGATCGCGGCGAGCTCGACATCGAGCGCCGCTCCGGACTCCCGCTCGGCCGCCTCCAGTTCCGGCATCGTCGCCTTGAGCCCGGCGACCTCGGCGCGATAATCGTCGGCCGCGACACTATCCTTGCGCGCCATCGCCACGCCGATCTGCTTCGAAACGGCGTTACGCCGCTCCTGCGCGCTCTGGAGCGCCAGGATCGCCGCCCGACGCTTTTCGTCGAGCGCAACCAGCGATTCCGCTCGCGGGCTCAGTCCACGGCGCCGCAAGCCCTCGTCAAAAGCTTCAGGGTTCTCTCGGATCGCTCGGATATCGTGCATGATCTAGCCTCGAAAAGGCATTCGCCACAGCGCCCAGTCGCTGAAGGCTTTGGAGAGGAAGACGTGGAGAGCAGGCAGCCCTAGCAGATGGCGGAGGGCAAGCTCAACCGTTGGGCGCCGTGAGCCGCGCGGTCGTCGGACCTCTGGTCAAACCGTCAGTCGTTCAGGCTGTCCAGAAGCCGCGCCGCCTGCGGCTTCAGCGCGGCGCAGGTCATTCTCCGGGCGAAGCGTTCCGCGTCTCGCCGATCGGGATTGGCTCGAAGGCGCTCGAGTTCTTGCTTCTCTCGATCGCAGGCGGTTGGGTCCACCGCGACACTATCGCCGGGCGCCACGACCGCGCGTACGTCATTCGCCTTCGGAGACAGCGAGGTCGACGCAACTCCCAGCACGGGATGCGGGCTTGGCTCCTCGACGACGATATCGAGGCTCTCCATGAGCATGCGCGCCTGGGGGCGCAACCGTTCGCATTGGAGGCCGCGCCAGAACGACTGGGCTTCATCGATGGAAGGCTCCGCCCGCAGGCGGTCGAGGGCTGCCTGCTCGGAGGCGCAGTCGGTGGCCGGTTTCCGCTCCGCCACTGCCGCCTGCGCCGCGGGCGGCGCTTGCGGCGCCGGCGCGGGCATCGCGAAGCCCAGGCTCTCCATCAGACGCGAAAGTTGCGGCCGCAACTTCTCGCAACTCAGTTCGCTCGCGAAACTCGAGGCCTCTTCGTTGGTGGGATTGGCGCGCAGACGAACCAGGCGATCCCCATCACGCTCGCAGAGCGCCTCGGGCGAGAGCGGTGACGCGACTTCCGTCCTCGCCGTCACCAGCGGCGCCGCTTCCGTCTTGGCTGCCTCAGTTTTCTGCCGGGCGAGGAGCTTGTCGACCTCCGCTCGAGCCTGTCGCGCATAGACGCCGTCCGGATGAACGGCGAGGAAGGCGCGCCAGCCGTCAAGGGAGGCAAATCGTTCAGTCGCCCGATAGTCAGAAGCCTCGTCGGCGTCGGCATTCGCAGGTGGAGCGGCGGCTGGGCTTGGCGTCGCTGGGGGGGCGGCGGCGACGCTCGGCGCCGCCGCGACCGGCGCCGGCACGAGCGCGACATTTTCGCCGCCTAGCGAGCCGTAGACGTAAGGCTCCTGGCGATGGTTGGTCGCACGCAGCACGTCATCCCGCACCTTGCCGAGCGCAAGGCGGATATCGAGTCCCGGCTGGGTGATGTATTTGAGGAGCGCAGTCGTGAACGGGCTATTGCGTCCGTCGCCGTCGTAGGAGACGGAGCCCGCCTTAGCCGCAAAAGCGATCAGCGTGTCAGCGACAGTCGGGCCGACCCCGGCGAGGCCCATCGAGACGCCCCGGGTCACGCGCGCATCGTCCGCCGCGGGATGAAACGGATTCTCCCGGCATGCGTCCAGAATGATCAGGCTCAGCTTTTTGACATGGCCCGCCGCGACGAGAATCCGGTCCAGCGACACCGCCTCGTCGTCCATGTCGAGCACGCTCGTCAGTTTGGCGTCGATCGGAATGAGGTAGTTTACGCCCCCGATTTCCAACCCATGTCCGGAATAATAGACGACCGCGACATCGGCGCTGGCCGCGCGGTCGACGAATTCCCGAACCGCGCGCTTGAACTCCACGACGCCCAAATCGCGGCGGCGATCGACGGAATCGAACCCGGCTTTGCTGAACAAGTCGGCGACCGCATCGGCGTCATTGGTCGGATTGGCAAGGACGCCGGCGTTCTCGTACTTGCCGTTGCCAATGACCAGAGCGATCCGCCGATCGGCGAGCGCGGCGCTTTGCGTCGCGAGGGTGAGCCCAAGCGCAAACGCGAGACAGAACGCCAACCTGGCAAGGACGCCCATCGGCCAACCTCGCCGTTCCCGACTGAACCACTTGTGGGAACGAGCGAAAAGGACATTCTCATGATGTCCTGTACGCGTCAATTCACGTCTCTCGCGACCCGAAAGCCGTTGGCGTAATACCGAACATCTTCGTCATAACGAAACCGCGCCGACGAGCGAACCGCAGGGGCTTTGTCGGCGAACGAACCTCCTCTGAGAACGTGAAGCGAGCAATCCCCGCTCGTCCAAGCCGACCCGTCGTTCGGCGCGCCCCGATAGGTGGGGTTCCAGCAGTCTTCGATCCATTCGGCGGCATTGCCGGACGTGTCATAGAGCCCGAAGGCGTTCGGACGGAACGAGCCCACAACCACCGGTTTGCTGGCGTCGCTCACCCCGCAGTCGGCGCATTGCGCCTTGCCGGCCCCGACGTCCTTGCCCCACCAATAAGGCAGGGTCGAGCCGCCGCGCGCGGCATATTCCCATTCCGCTTCGGTCGGCAGCCGATAGGGCTTCCCGGTCGTCTTGGCGAGCCAACCGATGAATTCCTTGGCGTCGTCCCAGCTGACGTTAGTCACGGGTTTATCCCCCCGCCCCCAAGTCGGGTCAGGGGGACTGTATTTGCAACCCCCGGCCACCAAGCACCGATCCCATTCCGCAAACGTCACCTCACGGCGGCCGATCGCGAAGTCTTTTTTGATGGCCACCTTATGAATAGGCTGTTCGGCCGGCTTGGCGTTCGAGCCCATTTGAAATTCGCCCGCCGGGACGACGACGAGCTCGACGCAATCAGGGCAGTCGCGAAACGTTTCCCCGGGCAATCGGGTTTCGCCGGACTCGGCGGCGCAGGCTGACCCGACGACGCAGAGCGCGAATGCGGCGCCGGCCAATCGTGCGGCGGCCCTCGACAAACGACCCTCTAACCACCGCTGTGGGATGTGCGATCTCCAGACCATGCGCCGCACAACCCCTTGGCGCGTCTTGTTTCCGAGAACTATCAACTCGCGAAAGCCCTAACAAGAACCTGAGGAAAAGCCGAGCGATTCGAACCACGGATCTTGAGAGCTTTACAATCTCCTCGATCACGATAACAAATCATTGTGAGGTCTCGGCTCGAAAGCTGGGCCGAGAAAGACAACGACATTGCTGGCGCCGGGCGGAAATCACGGGGCAGAGCGCCAAAATCATTGGAGATCGACGATGAGGCGAACGGCTTGGGCGATGATCGTGGTCATGGCGGGCCTTCTTTTCGCTGGCCCCGCCTTTCCGCAGACCACCGCTCAGGGAGGACCCACCCCGTCCCCTCCTGGCGCCAAGGTTGAATTCATCGACATTAAGGACGGCGCCGTCATCGGGCCAAAAACCACGATCCATTTTGGGCTGCATGGGATGGGCGTCGCGCCGGCGGGAACCAAGAGGCCCAACTCGGGTCACCATCATCTCCTGGTCGATACGGACCTGCCGCCTCTCGACAAGCCAATCCCCAACGACGAGAACCATCTGCACTTCGGAGGGGGCCAAACGGAAACTGAACTCTCGCTGCCGCCCGGACCGCACACGCTGCAACTGCTGCTCGGCGACGCGGACCATATCCCCCACACGCCGCCGATCTATTCCGACAAGATTCACGTGACGGTCGCAGAATCTGCGCCTGCCCCGGCTCCCGCGGCGCAAGCCTCGCCGCCAGGAACGCGGCACCCCTCTCCTCCGGGCGCACGCGTTTATATCGTTTCCCCGAACAACGGCTCTTACGTGCCGACCACCTTCACGGTCCGCTTCGGACTCGAAAAGATGGGCGTTGCTCCTGCCGGGGTGGACAAGCTGAACTCCGGACATCACCATCTGCTTATCGACACGGAACTGCCGCCCTTGGATAAGCCGATTCCGAACGACGAAAATCACTTGCATTTCGGGGCCGGCCAAACCGAGGCGACCGTCACCTTGCCGAGGGGCCGCCATACGCTGCAATTGCTGCTCGGGGACGCGGCGCATGTTCCCCATGATCCTCCGGTCTATTCTAAGGTGGTGGTGGTCTACGTCGGCATGTCGCCGCCCGCGCCTCCGCGGGTTCGCCACCGTTGGCGCTCGCACTACCACGGGCGGGCTTGAGGCGAGACTGACGCCCGTTGGAGATGGTGTTATTATCGCCCGATGACCGAAGAGCCCGCCAGCCTCATCCTTGAGCTTCTGCGCCAGATGCGCGCCGAACTCGGGGATGTCCGGTCGGACATCGGCGATGCCAGGTCGGATATTAGCCAGGTTCGCGCGGATATGGCGACGCAGTCGGACCTGAGGACCCTTCGCGCCGACGTCGCCGCCGATCTCCTGACCACCCGTAAGGAGCTCGGCGAACAGATTGTCGGACTGCGCCGCGCGGTGATCGACTACCACACCTCGGTCATCGGCCGCGGGGTCCTGGATCAGCGACCTTGAGGAGCGCATTCGCCGGGTCGAGCAGCATCTCAACCTGCCTTCGCTCTACCCGACCTAAGAGGGGTCCGCGTTACATCGCGGTGCTGTTCGTCGCGCGCTGCTGCGCCTGCGCTCGCCGCTTCTCGACCATCTTAACCGCGATCACCGAGCCCTCGTAGAGCAACAGCATCGGCAGGGCGAGCGAGGTCATGCTGATCAGATCCGGCGGGGTGAGGATCGCGGCAATCCCCACGACCGCCACGATCGCATAGCGCCGCATCCTGACGAGATAGGCGGAGTCGACAATGCCGACGTGGCCGAGAAGGGTCAGGATGACAGGCAGTTGGAAGGCGATGCCGAAGGCAAAGATGAGCGTCATGATCAGCGACAGATACTCGCTCACCTTCGGCAGAAGCTCGATCGTCGCCTCGCCTGGAACATTGACCTGCTGCAGCGACACCGAAAAGCGGATCAGAAGCGGCATCACAACGAAATAGACGAGCAGCGCGCCGAACAGGAAGAAGAACGGGGTCGCGATCAGATAGGGTCGAAAGGCCTGCCGCTCGTTGCGGTAGAGGCCAGGCGCGATAAACTTGTAGATCTGAGCAGCGATGACCGGAAAGGCTATGACCGCCGCCCCGAACATGCTCAGCCGGATGTTGGTGTAAAATTGCTCGAGGAAATGGGTGGCGATCAGCGTCGCCTTTTCTGCGCCCACCACCCGCACGTAAGGATAGGTCAACACGTTGTAGACCGTGCGGGAAAAATAGAAGCAGACGATAAAGGCGGCCAGGAAGGCGTAGAGGGACCTGATAATGCGAGCCCTGAGCTCGATCAGATGGTCCATCAACGGCGCCTTGGTGGCGTCGATGTCCTCTTGTCTCAGTCCGCCGCGCTTCTCTGGGCGGACGCCTCGGGCTCTGCCTCCTTGTCAACCGGAGCGGCCGCTGCGGCAGGCTCTGGACCGGTCAGAGCAATCTCCGGTTTGTCGATCTCGGACTTGCCAAGCTCGGGCGCAGCCACATCAGAAGCAACGGCCTCGGGGACGCTCGCGGAGGTCGCGGCGGCCTTCGTCATGTCTTCGCGCATCAGGCCGACCGGGTCGAAACTGGTGTCGATCTTGGCCTGGTCGTTGATCGCCTGGAATTCCTTCTTCACGCTTTCGAGGTCGGCTTCGCGCTCGACCTCGCGCATGGCTTCCATGAACTGGCCCTGGAACTCAGTCGCCATGCGCCGCATCTTGCCGATTGTCTGGCCGACGGTCCGCATAACGCGCGGAAGATCCTTCGGCGGGATGACCGCCAACGCGACGATCCCGACAATGATCATCTTGCTGATGTCAAGATCGAACATGGCTAACCGGGCGGGCTCCCACCGGCGTCAATGCGGCGCGCCGCCATTCCGGCCGGCGGACGTTTCGCGGAGGGAGTTCAGCTGACCTTGTGAACGTCGTTCGTGTCGACGCTGACCCGGTTCTCGAGCGGCCGGGGCGTGGCAGTCGAAGCCGTCGTCGGCTCATCGTCATCGGCAAGGCCTTTCTTGAACGATTTCACGCCCTTGGCGACGTCGCCCATGAGGTCGGAAATCTTGCCTTTTCCGCCGAACAGCAGCAGCGCAACCGCGCCGAACAACATCCAGTGCCAAATGCTAAAGCTTCCCATGGCCGTCATCCCATTGCGCGCCGCCCGGTCGGAAAGCCGCCGGCGCATCCTCTCTTTCGCCCAAATCTAAGCGCGCAACAAGGCAAAAACAAGCTTGCCTTCACGGGAAAGGCGACATAGGCGAGGGTCAGCCCCGACGGCTTCCGCCCCCGCGCGGCCGCAGGCAAGCCGAGGAGTCTCGCCCGCATGAGCAAGACCGCCAAACGCCTGAAAGAGATGGGCGTCGTTTTGCCCAAACCTGCGGCGCCGGTCGCGAATTATGTCGGTTTCGTCCGCACCGGCTCGCTCCTCTTCGTCTCCGGCCAGTTGCCGCTCGGAGAGGACGGAAAGCTCAACGAGCGCCACCAGGGCAAGCTCTCGGCTGATTCCGAGGTCGACGCCGCGCGCGAGGCGGCGAGGCTCTGCGTTATCAACGTACTCGCCCAGGCGCATGCGGCGCTCGGCGATCTCGACAAGGTGAGGCGGGTCGTGCGGCTCGGCGGCTTCTTTAGCGTCGAGTCGAGCTTCGACGCCCTGCCCCAAGCGATGAACGGCGCGTCCAATTTCGTCGCTGAGCTGTTCGGCGATCAGGGCCGTCATGCCCGAACGACGGTTGGCGTCGCGCATCTGCCCCTCAACGCGCTGGCCGAGGTCGAAGCCGTGTTCGAGATTGAGGCTTGAATCCGGTCAACGCGCCTTCCTGGCTTATCGAGCGGCCGATCGCCCATCGCGGCTTGCACGACAGCGCGAACGGCGTGATCGAAAACACGCTGCGGGCAGCGGAAGCGGCCATCGCCGGCGGCTTCGCCATCGAATGCGACATCCGGTTGAGCGTCGACGGCGAAGTTATTGTTTTTCATGATGAAACGATCGATCGCTTAACTGACGCGACAGGCCCCCTTTCCTCCTTAAGCGCAGCGGAGATCGCGACGGTTCGCATCACGGGAGCTGGCGAGCCGCCCCCGACCTTCGCGGCGTTTCTTGGGACGGTCGCCGGCCGGACGCCGATCATCTGCGAGCTGAAGAGCCGGTTCGACGGCGATTGGCGCATCGCCGACCGCGCCGCCGCCCTCGCCGCGGCTTATGATGGCGCGCTGGCGTTCAAAAGCTTCGACCACGATCTCGCCGCTTATCTACGCCTGCGCCGCCCGCACATGCGCGCGCCTGGAGGGCCTTGCCCGATCGGCCTCCTGGCCCAGGCGTCTTACGACGATCCATACTGGGATTTTCTAAGCGCCGAACAGAAGCGCGACTGGACGGATTTCGACCATTACGACCTCGCCCGCGCAGATTTCCTGTCCTTTAACGTCGACGACCTGCCCCACAAGATTCCGTTTCTGGTCAAGGAATTTACCGACGCGCCGATCATGGTTTGGACGGTGCGCAACGCCCAGCAACGGGAGGCCGCGCAAAAATGGGCGGATCAGATCGTGTTCGACGGCGACCCCGAATCCCACAGATCCTGGCGGCCTCTCAGCTATGTCGGATCTCTCCCCTTCTAACAGCCCGGTGACGAAGTCGCTTTTTGATCAGGCCGCATCATGGGCGATGATGATGACGAGCATTGGCGTTTCGCCGTCGATGGCCGAGATGACGGCGAT
>Ga0210406_10005365_pt1 | contig 13468 bp, 10 predicted proteins | sample IncBWC30MmetaG_FD_155454 | JGI IMG/M metagenome (GOLD analysis project Ga0210406, IMG submission 155454) | Forest soil microbial communities from Barre Woods Harvard Forest LTER site, Petersham, Massachusetts, United States - Inc-BW-C-30-M | ecosystem: Environmental > Terrestrial > Soil >... | reverse complement strand
AAAACTTTTATTTTTGGTTTTGGTATGCGCAGCCGGCGTGGCCGTGTGGGTGGCGGGCTGCGACAAGATTGCCTCGAAGTTCCGCTCCAAAACAAAAACTCAACCTGCAAAAAAAGAGCGTGTGGTTCGCCACGCGCCGAGCATTGCCGTTTCTGGACCGAAGCTGGCGATCATTCTGGATGATCTTGGGAACGACCGGGAGGCGGCGGAGGCTGTCTTTGCATTGCATTACCCGATCACGATTTCCGTGCTGCCTTATCACGCGCATTCGACGGAGATTGCCGAAGAGGCGCAGCGGCGGGGACTGGAAGTGATGCTGCATCTGCCGATGCGGGCGGTGGCGAATGAAACGCCCGAGGCGCACCAGCTGGAGGAGGGGATGAGTGGGGATGAAGTGGCGCGGGCGCTGAGCGGGATGCTGGAGAGCGTGCCGACAGCTAGCGGGGTGAATAATCATGAAGGGTCGCTGGCTACGACGGATGCGAAGTTGATGGGGGAATTGATGGCTTTGCTCAAGCAGAGAGATCTGTTTTTTGTGGATAGCAGAACTACGGCGGCGACGGTGGCGTTTGAAGAGGCGGAGCGTGCGGGAGTGAGAAGCGGATTTCGGAATGTGCCGTTTTTGGATGATGTGCAGGATGTGGCGGCGATTCGGAAACAGTTGGAATTGGCGATGCGGGGCGCGAAGGAGAAGGGCGCGGTGATTGCGATTGGGCATCCTCATGCGGAGACGCTGCGGGCGTTGAGGGAGATGTTGCCGCAGGCGGAGGCGCAGGGAGTGCATTTGGTGGTGGTTTCGGAGTTGGTGAAGTAGTTTTAGTAAGCCAGCGTGACTGATAGCGCCGGCTTGTTGGTGAATTTTGTAGTGGGGCTACGTTGAGGTCCTTCGGACATCCTTGTCGGATGTCCTCAGGATGACAAGTTCTCTTTTAGTTTTGAATTCCAATAAATAGATTTATGTTGTGTGAGGAAGGGCGGATGGGGCCGCGGATTCGTTAGTTGTGGTTTTTTGGGGGAAGAGCCACATTACGACCAGGAATTGGAGGCCCATGGTTAGGAAGCAGAAGATGCTGCCTTCGGGGCCGACGGTGCCACCGGTTAGCCACTTGGGGCCGTGGAGAATGGAATTGGAGAGATGGCCTTCCATGAAGGTGCCGCTGTTGGGAACGGAGAAGAGAAAAGTTTCGCCCCAATCGAAAGTCGCATGAAGGCCGACGGCGTACCAGAGATTGCCGGTGCGGTAGAGGGTGAAGGCAAAAAAAATGCCGACCAGTGCAACGCTGGCCGCTCCGACGAAACCTTCGCCGGGATTACCAAGGTGAACGGCGCCGAAACCTAGTGAAAGCAGGATGGCGGCAGGCCAGAAGCCGATGCCGTCCGCCAGCGTGAACTGCAAATAGCCACGGAACAAAAACTCCTCAAAGAACCCGACGAACGTGAAGAGCACCAAGTGGAGGAGACCCCAATGCAGGATCCCGGAAGAAGATAAGGCCAGGCTGCCGAAGGAATAACCTCCGAAAGCGGAGATGAGTCCGATAAGGACAGAGATTTCCACCAAACCGAACAGCATGCCCAGCCAGAATTTCCTGCCGAAAGCTTCCGCGATGGGAAGTCCATAGGCACCGGGGGAGCGCCGCTCGATCCTGGACATAATGAGTGCGCAGCCAAAGACGACGAGGAAACCAACCATCTCCTGAACGAGTACTGCAGAGGGCGTTGGTGATGTATGCGTAGGTGTGTGGATTTTTCTGACGACGAAACTGATAGCCGCGCTGATAGCAACGACGAGGAGAATGTAGATGAGCAGGCGCCAGCCTGCGCGGAGGCCCTGGTCGTTGAAGAGAACGGGATTTCGACTGAGTGGAGGCGGCAAGACGGAGGGCAGCTGGCTTGGAAATTCGGGCGAGTTGGAATCAGGAGGGGCGAGATTGTCCACGATGGCTCCTTGCAACGGATTCGACGGCGAAGTTTGCTGAAAAGACAGTCTCTGTTCGAATGGGCGTTGAAACGAGAATCACCCTCCCCTAAATACGCGGATCTCCTGAGAAATGTTGCAATGTACGCAGCAGGGAGAGTATAACCTGCGTCAGAAGGAAGACTGGTTAGAAATTTCGTCGCTGAAAGGGGCAGATTGAAAGCCGCTGCAACACCGCCAAAATTGATTGCCGGAAGATTGGCACTGGACTTTGCCAATTTGATGCCTGTGGCGCATGACCTTTCGTGGGCGGAGTTTGTGGAGTTTCTGGTGGATTCGAGGGTGGTGAGTGAAGAGCGCGGGATGCGGCTGGAGTCGCTGGAGGGGAGCGAGCCGGGGGCGGTGGATGCGGTGCTGCTGAAGATTTTGCGGTTGCGGGAATGTGTGCGGGCGGTGTTTTCGGCGGTGGAGGAAAGGCGGGATTTTCCAAAGGCTTGGGTAGCGCCGATCAACGAGATTTTGCGGGTCACGGAAGGACACGATGAGCTGGTGGCGCGGGAGGGCCGGTGGCGGCTGGAGTTTATTGGGAGAGAGAGCGGGCTGGAGTGGTTGCTTGCCGCGATCGCGCGGTCGGCGGCGGAGTTGATCGTGGAGGGGCAGAATGCACCGGTGAAGCGGTGCTCGAACGCGGGGTGCCGATTGTTTTTTTATGATGATTCCCGGACGCGGCGGAGGAGATGGTGTTCGATGGCGGTTTGCGGGAACCGGCATAAGGTGGCGGCGTTTTTGAAGAGGAAGGGTGGGAGATGAGGAGAAGCGGACTGCGTAAACGGTACCCGGGGATAAAGTAGGGCAAAACTTTTGAAGTTGAGGTTCTTCGGGCATCCTTGCCGGATGCCCTCAGAATGACAAGTTTTGGATGTCGGTGAAATTGAGAGAAAGACAGCTGGGGACTTAGTTGGGCTGGGGCGGAGTTTGAGTATTGACTGGGCTGGGGAAGTCGTGGGCGAAGCGGAGGCGGTCGTTTAGGGGCGGATGGGAGTAGAGCCAGAGGACGATGAATTTTGGGGGGTTGGGATCGTCGAGGTCTTCTTCGCCGAGGACCTGGAAAGAATGGGCTGCGACTTCGTTGGCGTTGGGGATGAAGCCCTGAATTAATTGGAGGCCATAGGCGTCGGCGGCGTGTTCTTGTATTCGGCTGATGGCGTTGCCGATGGGTTCGCCGAAGAAATTCATTATGTTGAAGAGAAGGAGCAGGGCGCCGAGTGCGGCCCAGTCGGATTGTCCGCGGATTCCCCAGGCGGGGCCCCAGCGGGCGATCGTCCACTGCAGCAATCGATAGGCTAGAAATAAAGCTACGAAGAGAAGGGCCAGGAAATAGGCAAAGCCTTTTACGACGTGGCCGAGGACATAGTGTCCCATTTCGTGGCCGACGATGAAGAGGAGTTCTTCGGGTTTCGTTTTCTTGATAGAGGTGTCCCAGATGACGATGCGCTTGGAAGGGCCGAGGCCGGCGACGTAGGCGTTGATGGCGTTGGTTTTGGCGCTGGCTTCCATGAGGAACATCTGGCTGCGTGGAACAGGATGTCCGGCCGCGTAGGTGAACGTGACGATGGATTCGACGAGTTGCGGATATTTTTCCTGGAGCGGGCGAAATTTGTTGAAGAGCGGGTCGACGTACCACGGAGCGATCAGGCCGAGGAAAAGAGAGAGCGGGATGGCGCCCAGCCAGGCGAAGAGCCACCAGCTTCGCGGCCTTGAACGGATGACGGCGAAGAGGAGCGTGACAACGAGAAGTGCGAGCGCGATTTCGAGGAGTAGGGCCTTGGTCCAATCCCAGAGCCAGGGGCCCCAGGACTCGATGGATTGCTGGTAGTAGAGAGAAAGGTGATGCCAGTAGAGGCGAATGGGAAGATGCAGCAGGGCGAGGAGGGTGAACAAAACCGGGACGAAAATTACTGCTTGGAGAGGGCGCCGGCTGGCCCGGGCTTCCGCAAAGTCGCGGAGTTTAGCGAAGAAGCCGGAGCGAAGAAGAAACAGGATGACCACGAGGTTCCAGAAGACGGAAAGAAAATAGAGGCGGTAGCCGGCGCGCGAGTAGGCAATGGCTTTCTGGTATTTCTCGGGAGAAAGGTGGTAGGTTGTGGTGGAATTTTGGGTGGAACTAGAAGTAGTGGAGGCGGGAGCGGCGGTTTCTTGAGAAGTTTCAGGCACAGTTTGAAGAGGAGTCGCGCGTGCGTGGTAACCGGCAGGAGCGAGAGAGATGACGAGCAGCACAACCCGGAGCAGGCGGGACCTGAAGCGAGAGGCTGCGAAGAAGTGCATTGGAAGAGTATAGCGGTGGGCAGGTAGGCGAGGGCAAGGGCGGAGGGGTGATTTGCAGATAGGCGGCAGGCGCGAATAGGGAAATTGTGCTGCGAACCGCGGGGGCGTATTCTGCAGGATGAGAGCCCAAATGAGGCAGGAGGCCGAAAAATGATGACCGGGAATAAGGTGTGTGTCTCCGCGATTTTGCTTACAGCGTGCCTCGTGGGGATGCCGAGCGCGAGGGCGCAGAGCGAGCAGGAGCCTTCGGTGGCGGAAGCGGCGCGGAAGGCGCGCGAACAGAAGAAAGCGCCGGCAAAACCGAGCACAGTAATTACGAACGATACGCTGAAGCCGGCTACCCCCGCGACGGTGCAGCAAGCAACCGCGGTAACAGAGAGTATTCCTGGAACGGATACGACCGCGACCACCGGCGCAACGGTGGATGCTGCAAAAGCAGCGCAACCAGCGAAGGGGCCTTCGGAAGAGGAAATCGCCAAGAAGAAGGCGGAGATCGCGGCATTGAAGCAGGAGATTGCCGACAAGGCAAAAGAAGCGGACGTGCAGCAGCGCGCGCTGGCGCTAGCGAATGAAAGCTATTATTCGCGGCCGGATTTTTCAAAGGACCCGGACGGAAAAGCGAAGCTGGACGCGATGCAGAGCGACTTGGCGCAACAAAAGGATGAGCTGGCAAAGTTAAAGGCCAAGCTTCTGGAATTGGCGCCGGACGCGGATCAGAAGCCGGCGGCTCCCCAGCAATAGCAGCAGAAAGATTAGAACAGCGAGAGCGTCCGCGGTGGATTACTGCGGGCCGAGAATGATCGGCAAGCCGGTCTTGGAATTGCCGATGATCACCACTTTTGAGTTGGCGCTGGTGGCCAATTTTTCGGTAGCTTCGATTCCCTTCCATTCCAAAAGCTGGGGGCTGATGCCCTGGGCGACGATTTTCTGAAAATCGGCGATGCCCTGCGCTTCGATGCGTTTGCGCTGCGCTTCCTGGGTCTCTTTCTGCAGGATGAAGCTCATGCGCAGGGCGTCCTGCTCGGCTTGCTGCTTGGCTTCGATGGAGCCTTTGAGCATGGCGGGCAACTGGACGTCGCGGAGCAGGATGTTTTCGACGATGACACCCCGGGGCGCGAGTTCTTTGGTCAGCTGATCCTGAATTTGCTGCTGAACGAGTTCGCGCGCGTTGGTATAGAGGGCGTTGGCGGTATGGGAAGAAGTGGAGGCGCGAATGGCGGCGCGCAGTGTGGGCTCGACGATTTTTTCGGCGTAGTTGGCGCCTACTTTCTGATAGACCTCAGCGGCCATGCTGCGATCGAGATGGAAGAGCAGCGAGGTGTCCAACGCGAGAATCAAGCCTTCGTTGGAAGGGACATTGGCGCTTTCCTTCACGGACTGAGTTTGAATGGAGAGTTTTCCCACGGCCTTCAGGGGATTGATGAGGTGGATGCCTTCGCCGAGCGTCTCGCCGGTGACCCTGCCGAAGAGCGTGAGGATACCGACGTTGCCGGTGGGAATGGAAATGACGCTGGAGAAAAAGAAAATCAGGGCGAAGATGAGCGCCGCAACGATGAGAAATTTGGAACCGATGCCGCGCAGATTGGGCAGCGAGGGAATGTTGCTGCCCGCACCGAAATTGATGGTTGTATTTGGCATGACTGCCTCCGTTGAGAGATCTGTTTTTGGACTTTGCTATTCTTATTTTTACTACGTATCAGGAGGGGAATTAATTTCGGGCACGGAGTGGATGGGAATCCGTCACTAAGCGGCTAGAAGCGGGCGGCGGATGGTTTGAGTGTCGAGCTTTTTTCCACAGATTTCTTTGGATACCGCAAGCTGTTGGGGTGGTTTTCGATTGACACCCCAAGTGCGTGGCGCGAAAATTTGCAGGTCCGCTCGGTCCGTTCGTCGAATTTCTGGCCGCCAAGGGGAGTTCACTTGCAAAGAGTGAACTGGAGGCCGCTGAGGGAGTTCAGAATGACCATGATGCCGGGCTCCACCGTTCAGTGTGTCAATCCGCGATGCGAAGTGAAGGGAAATTGGATGAAGGCCGAAGCGAACGGCTCCGACCATTGCCCTGCTTGCGGGGAAGAGCTGCGCCACGTACCACCACCGCTGATGCCGAGAATGAGATTCCGCCCAAGACAAGCTGCGCCGCGTCCGTCCTTGCGTCCCCGCTAGCGGCGTGGGGCGAGGCATGTAACTCCTCCTTGAGCGGGAGAAAGCCTCGAAAAAACGAAGGGCCGGAAGCGCCAGCCTCCGGCCCTTCGTGATTTGCTTGCACACAAGGACACCATGAGGCATGATGCACAGTCTGTAGACCGCTTGGACACACAGTTTGAAATGGAGTCGCAGTTGGTGTCCACATCGAGTTAATTTCCCTGTGTGAGATCGATGTCAGCCCTGCACAATTCGAACCTGTCGAATCATGCGACTGGGATAATTCGCGGAAATAATCCACTCCGGGCCTTGGCCTCTGCAGTACGCGATGCGCTAAAAAATGTAACTGGCTGGTGCCTTGAGAAATCCAATACACCAGCCAGGCTGGAGGTTTTTGAGTATGTGGACCCGCAGTCGGACGTGACGACATATCTCTATACCAGCAAACGGTATTCTGTGCTGTGTATAGGCGCTACCCGTCTTTACTTCGACCGAATTACGGGCAAGTTTGATGGAGTTTCATCACCTTCGCAACAGAGTGTTGCCGACGGGTTGAAACTCAGCGATTAGCACGCGTTCACGCGCTGATCGCTGAAGGCTGATGTTGTACACCTCAGCGAAGAAGTGGGTTGAACCGGCAACCGGCGGGTTATTTAGGTGCTCCTGCAAGCGCCTCCGCAAGTTGTCGGTTTGGCCCACATACAAGCAGTAGAAAGTTAAATTCTGGGAAGAGTAACGAAACAGTCCGTAGACCGCTCCGACCTCATTCACAGTATCAATCACCTGCTTGCTGAATGTGTACGCACTACCTCCAAATGGCATTTTTACCTCCTTTCTTAGCGTTCTTTCCCCTGGACGGGATAGTCTCCGACACAGGCGAAATTCCTGTTGGACCTTCGGGTCTTTCTAGAAGTAGGTTTCGCGTTTTCAATCTTTGAATTTCGTAATTTGAGAGGAAACTTCGGCGGGCTGGCGACAAGAACAAAAATTACTTTGCTCGTATCGTTTATGGAACTCTGCTGCGGTCAGTCGATTCATCGGCTGGCCGCGCTGGAGCGTACCGCGCGGCGCCATTTGGCTTTGCTAACTTGGCATTTGGCTTCTAGCTTTCTCTCACCTTTCTGAATGCTTAAGAGCATTCCTTCACGGCAACTTTTTAGGATTCGACGAGGCCCTTTTCTAGGAGTTCTTCGTCGCTTAGCCAGAGGTCGGGGATGTTGGCGGAGCCGAGGCGAAGGATGTCTTCGAGGGCGCCGCGAACTTCGCGTAGCCGGAAGTCCACACCGACTTTTTCGAGCATATCAATGAGGGCTTGCGCGCCTTCGGCTAGCATTGGTTTGGGCCGGACGCCGGTGCGAGCGATCTGGTGATAGGAAACGATATAGAAGGCGTTGGTTCCTGCACCGTGACGAACGATGTGCAGGAAGCCCCGCGCCTTCTGGGGCTCTCTCGCTTGTCTTACTGCGACCGCGGCACCGGTTGGGAGTGAGCTCATCGTGTGATCTCCTCGCCTGTGTCCCGGATCAGCTGCATCCGCTGGTACTCCCGCAATTTTCGCATTTGTAGCAGGCGCCGTTGGGCACCATCAACATGCCGCATTCGGAGCAGGTTGGCGCATCCTCCAGAGCGTTTCCCGGAGAATAAGTTTTGGTTTCGACGGGCGGCACCGGAGTCAGCGCCGGAGCAACTGGCGTGGGAGCCGGGATGGAGGCGACCACGGTGCCTTCCATCGGAGCGCCATTGAGCTTCAGGTATTCCGCGGAGATGAAGCGCCCGCCGAGCCAGCGCGCGATGTAGTCCAGCACGGACGTGGCGAAGCGGATGTTGGCGTTGGGCGTGATGCCGCTGGGTTCGAAGCGGGTGTTGACCAGCTTGTTGACGAGCACTTTCAGCGGCACGCCGTATTGCAGGCCGATAGAGAGTGTGAGCGCGAGGCCGTCCATGACGCCGGAAAGCGTGGAGCCTTCCTTGGACATCTTGATAAAGATTTCACCGGGGCGGCCGTCGGGGTACATGCCGACGGTGATGTAGCCTTCGTGGCCACCGACACTGAACTTGTGGGTGACGGAGTTGCGTTCGACAGGAAGTTTTTCGCGCTGGGTGCGGGCGAAGAGTTCACGCTGCACGGGTTCGGGTTCGGCGGCCGCGACTTCGGCTTTCTTTTCGTCTTTCTTGTTGCCCGCGGCGTTGAGGGGCTGGGAGCGCTTGGAGTTGTCGCGATAGATCGCGACGGCCTTGAGGCCGAGCTTCCAGGACTCGATGTACGCGTCCATGATGTCTTCGACGGTGGAGTCCTCCGGCATGTTGATGGTCTTGCTGATGGCGCCGGAGAGGAAGGGCTGGGCCGCCGCCATCATCTTGACGTGACCGCGCCAGGCGATGGAACGCCCGCCGGTGGTGGCCAGAGAGCAATCGAAGACGGGAATGTGTTCGGGCTTGACGAAGGGCGCGCCATCCATCTTGCCATTGGCATCAATGTAGCTGACGATTTCGCTGGTCTGTTCTGGCGTATAGCCAAGCTTCATCAAGGCGGCCGGCACGGTGTTGTTGACGATTTTGATGACGCCGCCGCCGACGAGCTTCTTGTATTTGATGAGGGCGAGGTCTGGCTCGATGCCGGTGGTGTCGCAATCCATCATGAAGCCGATGGTGCCGGTGGGAGCGAGAACGGTGACTTGGGAATTCTTGAAGCCGTGCTTTTCGCCGAGTTCGAGAGCGGAGTCCCAGGCGCTTTGCGCACCCATGTAGAGATCGGACTGAACGTGATCGGGCTTGATGCCGCGCATCGCGTGACGGTGCATGCGGATGACGTCGAGCATGGGTTCGCGATTGACAGGATAGCCCGGGAACGGGCCCATGCGCTCGGCAACGCGGGCGGACTGAGCGTAGGCTTCACCGCACATGAGGGCGGTGACGGCGGCAGCGACGTCGCGGCCTTCATCGGAATCGTAGGGCAGGGCCATGGACATGAGGAGCGCGCCGAGATTGGCGTAGCCGAGGCCGAGCGGGCGGAACTCGTGCGAATTTTTCGCAATCCTGTCCGTGGGATAGCTGGCGTTGTCGACGAGGATTTCCTGGGCGGTGATGGTGACGTCCACCGCATGCGTGAAAGCTTCGACGTCGAAGTCGCCGTTGGGGCTGAGATATTTCATGAGGTTCAGCGAAGCCAGGTTGCAGGCAGTGTCGTCGAGGAACATGTATTCGCTGCAAGGATTGCTGGCGTTGATGCGCGCGGTGGACTTGCAGGTGTGCCAGCGATTGACGGTGGTGTCGTACTGCATACCTGGGTCGCCGCAGTGCCAGGTGGAATCGGCGATTTTGTAGAGGAGTTCGCGGGCGCTGAGCTTTTCGTTGGGCTGGCCGTCGATGACGTTCCTGGTCCACCAGTCGCGATTTTCCTGCGCGGCTTGCATGAACTCATCGGTGACGCGGACGGAGTGATTGGCGTTCTGAAAGAAGATGGAGCTGTAGGCTTCGCCATCGATGGAGGAGTCGTAACCCTGCTCGATGAGGACGTGAGCCTTCTTTTCTTCCTTCACCTTGCAATCAATGAATTCGACGATGTCCGGATGATCGATATTGAGGATGACCATCTTGGCGGCGCGGCGCGTCTTGCCGCCGCTCTTGATGACGCCGGCGAAGGCGTCGAAGCCCTTCATGAAGCTGACAGGACCGGAAGCGATGCCGCCGCCGGAGAGGGTCTCCTTGCTGCCGCGCAGGGTGGAGAAATTGGTGCCGGTGCCGGAGCCCCACTTGAAGAGCATGCCTTCGGTGCGGGTGAGCCCCATGATGGATTCCATGCTGTCCTGCACAGAGTTGATGAAGCAGGCGGAGCATTGAGGCTTGGGCTGGCAGCCGACGTTGAACCAGACCGGGGAATTGAAGGCCATTTTCTGCTCGACGAGCAGGTGGGTGAGTTCGTCGCGGAATGCATCGCGCGACGCGTTATTGGCGAAATAGCCGCCCTCTTCTCCCCAACGCACGACCGTATCCACGACGCGGCCGATCAACTGGCGCACGGAGCCTTCGCGGTCGGAAGTGCCGGGCTTGCCGTGGAAGTATTTGCTGGCGACGATATTGGTGGCGGTTTGCGACCAGCTTTTTGGAACTTCGACATTTTCCTGCTTGAAGATCGTGACGCCCTTTTCGTTACCGATTAGAGCGGTGCGCTTCTCCCATTCGACTTTGTCGAACGGAGACAACTTTCCATCCGTGAAGTACCGTTCAAAAATCAGACCGCTGGACACACCGGAGGCGTCCACCGATTTCGAAGTCTCGACCGCTTTGCCATTCAATGCGTGCTTCACCGTAGCCATCCTGGTTCCTCCCCGCAACAGGTTCCCGTGGTGCGAGCGGGGAACCCCTCTATTTTACTCCCCTGACGAGCAGGGGGTTACATTCCCGTCTCGAAAACACAACTCGATTCGTGGTCAGTCTGGAAGGCGTCCCCCCCGAGATCATCGAAAAAAACGAATGCGCTGCCCAATGCCGGTGGAGTTCACACGGCCGAACAACAAACTCCGCGCTTAATCTACGACTGCGCGGAGAGGCACTTCGCGCTCGTTTTTTGCGGTGATACCGGGCTGGAGCGTGGGGCAAAGCCGGACCAAGACTTATCCCCGACTCGGTCCGCCTGGCGCTTCCACGTCCCCCGAATCTGGATTCGCAGTATCGGACGAGGGGAAGTTGGTGTCAAGAGAAAATCGCAAAATCTGGTGAGGAAATTTCCATCGCGTCTATATCTAGTGGTGGACTTTCCGGAGAGGCGGAATCTCAGAATGGTGCAGAGTGAAGGTTCCGGTACGGAAGTACTTTGGAATCAGGACTCTTGCATCATGCTTTGTGTGCATGCGAGCGCGTAATCTGGCAAGAGGCAGGAGTCCATTGGAGGGATGGCACACGTGCAAGTCGGCCGCTATCAAATTCTTGAAACGCTGGGAACCGGCGCAAACAGCCGCGTGGTGCGCGGATTTGATCCGATGATTGACCGGCCGGTGGCGATCAAATTACTTTCGCCAGAGTTGTCGCGAGGCGAAGCGAGGTCGCGTTTTCTGCGGGAAGCGCGGGTGGTGGGAAAACTTTCGCACCCATTTATTATTACGCTGCACGACATGGGAATTGAGGAGTCGACTTCGACTCCGTACCTGGTGATGGAGCTGGTGGAAGGGCAATCGCTCGAAAAAATTCTTACGAGCGGGAGCGTGCCATTTACGAGTGCATGCTCGTGGGCGGCGCAGGTGGCAGTGGCGCTGAATGTGGCGCACCGGCACGGGATTATTCACGGAGACGTGAAGCCGGCGAACATTCTGGTGACCAGCGACGGACGCACGAAATTGACGGACTTCGGTATGGCGCGGCTTTCGAGCCACGATACGAAGGACACTTCCCTGCTGGGCACACCGGCATACTGGTGCCCGGAACAGATCATGGGGCGGGCGCAGGATGCGCGCTCGGACATATTTTCGCTGGGAGTGGTGCTCTACGAAATGATGACGGGGATTTCGCCGTTTGCGGCGGATTCGCTGCAGAAGGTGTGTAACCACGTGCTTTCGTCGCGTCCGCTGCCGCCGTCGCAGGTGAATTCATCTATTCCTACGGCGCTGGATGAGCTTCTGGCTTCGTGCCTGGCGAAGGATCCACAACAGCGGATGGCATCGGCGGAAGTGCTGGCGGAGCAATTGTATCCGCTGGCCCGGCGGAAGACGGTTACGCCAGCCGTCGCGCCGGTGGCAGAGCCGACGCTGCGCAACCGTGCAGCACGATTCCTGCGCTCGGCGTAAGAAAGATCCCCAAAAACTTGGAGATTGTCAGGTGCGTATTTCGAGCAGCGTGTGCGTGGTGTGCGCGGCGAAGTTGGCACCGGCTCAAGAAAAGAATGATAACGCAGAGACGCAGAGTGCGCAGAGGAAGAGAAGAGAACCCAAGAGGCTGGCTTAAAAGACCAGCGCTACAGATAAGAATTCAGAGAGGGGAAAAAAAAGACCCCACACGCGAAACCGGCATATGGGGCACCCAGTTCGGGTGATGGACGATTATTCGTAGCGGAGGGCTTCGACTGGGTCTAGTTTGGCGGCTTTCATGGCCGGCCAGACGCCAAAGATGAGGCCGATGCTGACGCTGACGACGATGCCCAAAACCGCGGCCCACACAGGCACACTGCCGGGCCATTTGAGAGCCACGCGCACCAGAAGCACGAGACCGTTCACAAGAATGAGAGCGATGAGTCCTCCCAAGCCAGTGAGGGTCATGGCTTCGAGGAGAAATTGCCAAGTGATGTCTTTGCTTTTTGCGCCGATGGCTTTGCGGACGCCGATTTCGCGGGTGCGTTCGGTGACGCTGACGAGCATGATGTTCATCACGCCAACTCCGCCAATAAGCAGGCCGATGGCGCTGAGGACGACCGTGGCGATCGCAACTTTCCCTACGATGTTGTGAAATTCCTTGATCTGCTCTTCGGCCGTGGCGACGGAGAAATTGTCCTTGCCGTCATAGGGGACGTTGCGGCGGCGGCGAAGAGCTTCCGTGATCTGATCCACCATCTGGTTGAGCATATAAGGCTGCGCCTGCACGCGGAAGTTGATCTCGTTGGCCGAAGGAAAGGTCTTGCGAAAGGTGCTGAACGGAATCAGGACGCGGCGGTCTTCGTCGCCCATGCCGAAACCGCCTTTGGGCTTTTCGACAACGCCGATGACCTGAAAACTGGAGCCGTCAATCATTACGTCTTTGCCGATGGGGTTGCCTTCGGGGAAAAGCACGGGGGCGACGTTTTCGCCGAGCATGACGACTTTTTCCTTATGAAGGTCGTCACCTTCGCTGATGAAACGGCCGGCGAGGGTGGCCGCGTTGGCGTAGACGAGGCCGAAGTTGGGCTGCACGCCCCGGAAATCGATGGCGGTGACTTCACCGGCTTTGGTCCGTACCGAGTGAGCGACATCCCAGTCGCTGGTGATAAACACGGTGACGTTTTTCACGGCGGGGCAACGTTCTTCGAGGGCGCGCGCGTCTTCAAGTGTGAGGGGCTTGCGCTGGCGTTCCTCGAGAGGCGGCGGGCCACCGTGGCGGCCTTGATCCCACTTGGTGACGAAG
>Ga0210406_10005363_pt1 | contig 13472 bp, 14 predicted proteins | sample IncBWC30MmetaG_FD_155454 | JGI IMG/M metagenome (GOLD analysis project Ga0210406, IMG submission 155454) | Forest soil microbial communities from Barre Woods Harvard Forest LTER site, Petersham, Massachusetts, United States - Inc-BW-C-30-M | ecosystem: Environmental > Terrestrial > Soil >... | reverse complement strand
TCTTTTCCGCGAAAACGTGCCGCCTCCGGATGGTGGACCAATCGACTGAGCCGCGAATCGATCTGGAAGAAATCTTGGCCAAGGGAAATTTCCTGGCCGGGGTCAACGGCGGTTACTTTGATCCCGAATATCGGCCGATCGGCCTCTTGATTGTCGATGGAAAGATGGTCACGCCATTGCAAAAATCGCGTCTCCTCTCCGGCGTGCTCAGCTCCATCGCAAACAAAGTTCAAATCACGCGCGTATCTGAATTTTCACTCAACCCGAAAACAAATGCCGCGGTCGAGTGCGGGCCGATGATTGTCGACGCTGGGAAATTGGTCCGCGGTTTGGAATCAACCAAGGGCGCTCGGCGCACTTTTGCCGCGGTTAGCGCCGGCGACAAAGCGGCCGTTGGTTTCTGTTCGGATGTTACGCTGGCCGACTTGTCGAATATTCTCGCGGTCGTCTCGATTCCTGATTTCAAGATTCAGCGCGCGATCAACCTGGATGGTGGTTCGTCGAGCGCGTTCTGGTTTAAACGGGCGAACGGAAGCGCCTTTTCGATCGGCGAGCAGAAACCGGTGCGCGATTTTGTGACGATTGTTCCAAAGTAGGGACGGTTGAGCGAAGCGATCCGAGCCGGATTGGCGCGGGCGATTGAGTTCATAGCTGCTGCCTGTAATCTGAGAACGAGATGCGCACATTCGGCGGATTCAAATCAGGCGAGAAATTTTTCTACGGTGAAGTTCGCGGCGACGAAGTTCACGTTTTGGCGAGGCCGTATTGGATCGAGATCCAACCCACGGGCGAAGTGCAAAAACTCGCCGATCTCGTCGTCGATCTTCCGGTCGCGCCGTCGAAGCTGATCGCGGTGGGATTGAACTACGCGGACCACATCGCGGAGATGAAACGCACGCCGTTGGGGACGCCGTTGATCTGGTTCAAGGCGCCAACTTCGCTATTGTCGCACGACGGCGCGATCGAGATCGCGTTTCCGGAACACCAAACCGATTACGAGACCGAGCTCGGGATCGTGATCGGGCGCAGGGCCAAGAATGTTTCCATCGAACGAGCGCACGATTTCATCTTCGGATACACCATCGGTCTTGATATTAGCGACCGCGAGCTACAGAGGTCGGAGAAGCAGTTCGGAAGGTGTAAGTCGTTCGACACTTACACGCCAATTGGTCCGTTCGTTTATGCCGACGTCGACGTTCGCGATGTATCGATCGAGCTGCGGCAGAATGGCGAAGTGCGCCAGAAGGCGCGCACTAGCCAAATGATCTATCCGCCAGCGGAGGTGGTTTCGTTCGCGAGTGAATCACTGACCCTGTTGCCGGGCGATGTAATCCTCACCGGAACTCCATCCGGCGTCGGACCGATTCGGGCCGGGGATCAACTGGAGGCCCAGATCGATAATTGGCCGCTTTTACGCAACCGGGTAGTCGCGCGCGGATAGCTTTTCCCGAGTTCGCATCACAATTCGGATGTTTGCGTTACATCCTGCGAGCGTGGCTAATGCGAAATATTAAACGGCGCTAGCCTGCGGAGCGTCCACTAAAGAAAAGTGAAAAGTTTTGCTCGACTCGCATCTAAACCTTTTGGGATAAAACACGTGTATCGAGCAGTAAATTCAACTCCGCCGAAATTATGAAAACATTCCTAAGTCTCTGTCTCAGCATGATCGCGCTGACTGCGTTTGCTCAACCACCGCAGAAGCCCGGGCAGCAACCGCCGCCTCCTCCAAATGCGCCGCCCGCCGCGGGCGCGCCGATGAATCCCGCAGGCGCGCAACCAGCCGCTCCAGGTCAGCCGCAAGGCATGCCGGCCCAACCACCGCCGGGCGCTCCGGGCCAGCCTCCTCCCGGTGGAATGCCGCCCGGCGCACCAGGAATGTCACCAGGCGCACCGGGGATCCCTGCCCCTGGAACCAGCGTTACTGCGACGTTAAGTGCCGCACCAAGTGCATCGGCGGCTCCTGCTGCGCACTTATACGAGACGAAAGTCACCGGAAATTTTTTCATCGATAAGTTCAACCAGGGCGGCCCGGTCATGTGGCCGATCCTGATTGTGTCGATCGTGGCTTTGACGGTGGTCATCGAACGCGCCCTCTGGTGGAGCGGCCGCTGGTTTCGCCGCGATCCGAAGCGGATCGAGAAGGTTTTTACCGCGATCGAAGTTGGCGACGTAGCGGAAGCATCCCGATTGTCGCGCGATTCCCGCGATCCGGTTCTGCGCATGATGTGGAACGGTTTGAACCATCAGCACGCGTCGTTGCAGGGCGCGCTGCAAGTCGCGGCCGGTATCGAAATCAAACGGGCCGGCCGGTTCCTGGTGGTAATGGACACGTTGGTGACCCTCGCCCCGTTGCTCGGTTTGTTGGGAACGGTCACGGGCCTGATGAAGGCCTTTCTCGCCTTGGGGAATGAAGAGATTGCGATCGCCTCTATCACCGGCGGTATCGGCGAAGCGCTCATCGCGACCGCTTGCGGTCTCGGTATCGCGATTTTCGCACTGATTCCGTTTAACTTTTTCACGTCGCGTGTGTCTAACTTGGAGTTCGAGCTGCAAACCGCGGCCACGAATCTCGAAGTTATGCTCGAAGCTCAAGGTAAAGGACACCACGAGGAAGTAAATATAGGAGGGCGCACTCCGCAGAGCTCAGCGAAGGGCTCATCGATCTAGAAGTTTATGCGCGTTAGCTCACCAATTCCGCACCACAAAGCACGGATCGAGATCATTCCGTTGATCGACATCATGTTCTTTCTGCTGGCTAGCTTCATGATGGTGAGCCTGAGCCAGGTGCATATGAAGGGCATGAAGGTCAATCTGCCCAGTGGGCAAACTGGCGAGACCCAAGCGAAGAATGAGTATATCAGCGTATCGGTGGATCGCGATGGCCATCCGTATTTCGACAAGGAGGAAATGCGCAGCTACGACGATTTGCTGGCCAGGCTAAAGCAAGTTCATAGCGAGAATCCCGAGGCCAAAGTTTTTATCCGGGGCGATGCCGACACGGTGCATTTCAATATTATTCGCGTGCTCGACACTCTCCGCTCCGCGGGCTTCTACAAAGTCGCGTTCGAGATTAAGAGCGAGGCTTTGAAGAGCATGCCCGCTCCTGCAACCGGACCATAATTATGGCTGGACCACTTCTCTATAAACCGCCACCTCGCTGGCAATCCTGGGGTGCTCTGATCACAGCTCTTGTAATTCATGCAAGTGCCGTCGGTATCGCGGCGATCAAGCACGAGCCGCCCGTAGTCGACTTGGCGGACATTCCGACAGCGACGATTGAAGCGACGTTGCAGCCGGAAGATCAACCGACGCCACCGCCGGAAGACATTCCGATCCAGGAGCCACCGCCGGTTCCCGATGTAGCGCCGGAATTCCATGAGGAAAAACCGCCACCGCCAAAAACCAATCGGCCGACCGGTCCAGTTAAAGCGCCCCAGGGTGTGACCGGAACAATGTCGATCACCGGGGCAAAAGCGGTCGCGATTTATGCGCCAAAGCCGGAGTACCCGTATGAAGCGCGCAGCCGCCACCAGACCGGAAGCGGTGTTGCTCTTCTGAGTGTCGACTCGGCCAGCGGCAACGTCACGGACGTCAGCATGGCGCAGTCGATCGGCAGTCCGATTTTGGACCAATCAACCGTTAGTGCGTTTCGACGCTGGCGCTTTGCGCCCGGAAAGTGCGCGCCGAAGGTTAAGGTCCCGATCACCTACACGATGACAGGAGCTTCCTATTAGTTATGCACGTCTCGTCTCCAATTCCTAAAAAGCACGCCCGGATCGAAATTATTCCTTTGATCGACATCATGTTCTTTCTGCTGGCGAGTTTCATGATGGTGAGCTTGAGCCAGACCCACATGAAGGGAATTAAGGTTGCGTTGCCATCCGCCAGCCAGCCTCCCCCCAACACGGTAAAGGATTTCGTGTCGATCCGGGTCGGCGCTGGAAACGTTGTCAGTTTCGACGGGCAAGTTATCTCCGGAGATCAGGTGATGCCGCGGCTATTTCAGCTTCACGCTGCCAACCCGAACATAAAAGTTTCGATCAGCGCTGAGGGTATGGCACTCCATGGCGACGTAATCACGGTGCTCGATATGGTCCGACGAGCGAAAATTGAGAAGGTCGGCTATCAGATTCGCGCGGCCACGCCCGGCGGAGGTGGGCCGGCTGCACCGCCGGGGGCGCCCCCACCGCCACCGCCGCATTAGTTCGTCATTTCGCGAAGTCTTTCGCGCAACCGCGCCACTGCTTTGGCGCGGTGACTGATTCGATTTTTTAATGTCAACGCCATTTCGGCAAAGGTCTGGTTGAATCCACTCGGTTGAAAAACCGGATCGTAGCCAAATCCGGAACTTCCCCGCCGAACTTCGACGATCGTTCCTTCAACGATCCCTTCGAACGTTCCTAAAACATCTCCCGCTCGCGCCAGCGCAATCACGCAGCGAAAACGCGCCGATCTTTGGGCCACGTTTTTTAGAGCCAGCAGGAGCTTGTCGATGTTCGCCACATTGTCGTTTTTCACGCCGGCGTAACGCGCCGAGAAAATTCCCGGTGCACCGTCAAGCGCGTCAACCTCCAGGCCCGAATCGTCGGCGATTACAAGTTTGTCGACCATTTTTGCAACGGTTACCGCTTTCAAGACGGCGTTCTGCTCGAATGTGCTGCCCGTTTCTTCGGGCAACTTGACCGGGAGCAACGACCCAAGATCAGTAATCTGGAATTGATCTCCAAGCAGTTCCTGAAATTCCCGTGCCTTATGCGCGTTGCCCGTCGCAAGAACCAATTCCATTTTCCTGTTTTCCTGCTTTCCTGATTGATAATCCGATGAGCAGCGAGCGCCGCAAACCTTATCCGTTCGACCAGATTGAGCCGAAGTGGCAGAAAATCTGGGACGAGCGCCAGATTTTCCACGCCCCGAACCCGGGCGAGCAAGGTTTCGATTCCAGGAAATCAAAATTCTACGTGCTCGACATGTTTCCGTACCCGAGCGGCGCCGGCTTGCACGTCGGGCATCCGGAGGGTTACACCGCAACCGACATCATTGCACGCTACAAGCGAATGCGTGGCTGCAATGTCTTACATCCGATGGGGTGGGACGCGTTCGGTCTGCCCGCCGAGCAATATGCGATCAAAACCGGCCAACATCCGGCGATCACGACGCGCGAAAACGTGGCCAAATTCAAATCGCAGTTAAAACGGATCGGCTTTTCCTACGACTGGCAACGCGAGATCAACACTACCGATCCCGGCTATTACAAGTGGACCCAATGGATTTTTCTCAAGATCTACAATTCCTGGTGCAATCCGAAAACAAACAAGGCCGATCCAATCTCGACCTATCATGGTAACGATCACGATTCGGTCCGGCTGGCGTATGTCGCGGATGTTCCCGTGAATTGGTGTCCGGAACTTGGGACCGTTTTGGCGAACGAGGAAGTGATCGATGGGAAGAGTGAGGTCGGCGGTTTTCCGGTTGTCCGCCGGCCGATGCGGCAATGGATGCTGCGCATCACCGCTTACGCTGAACGGTTGATTAATGAGCTCGAAGGACTCGACTGGCCGGACGGAATAAAATTGCTTCAACGCAACTGGATTGGCCGGAGCGAAGGCGCGGAGATTGATTTCAAAATAGACAATCACGATGCACGCATTCGCGTCTTTACGACGCGTCCCGACACGCTCTACGGCGCGACCTACATGGTCCTCGCGCCCGAGCATTCTCTCGTCGATCAAATCGTGACCGAAGAACAATGGCCCGCGGTGCGCGAATATCGCGAACGGACCGCGCGTAAAAGCGATCTCGAACGGACCGAGCTTTCGAAGGAAAAAACCGGCGTCTTCACCGGAGCCTTTGCAATCAATCCTGCCAACGAAGAGAAGATTCCGATCTGGATCGCCGATTATGTGCTGCTCGGTTACGGCACGGGCGCGATCCAAGCCGTTCCTGCGCATGACGAACGCGATCTCGAGTTCGCGCGCAAGTTCGATCTGCCAATTCGGCAGGTTGTTCAACCGCCCGGCGATGAGGATCCGATCGGCTTCGTTGGCGATGGTGTGGCCATGAATTCACCGGTCATCGATGGATTACAATCGCGCGAAGCGATTCGGAAAATTACCGAGTGGTTAGAGAAGCGTGGACTCGGCAAACGCGCCATTAATTATAAACTGCGCGACTGGCTGTTCTCGCGGCAACGTTATTGGGGTGAACCGTTCCCAATTGTTTGGGAGTCCAGGCCGGACGGGCAGGATCGAAAACATCGAGCACTTGATGAATCTGAGCTCCCGGTCGTACCGCCACCGCTGGAGGATTACAAACCGACCGGCACCGGCGAGCCGCCGCTGGCCAAGGCGAAGGATTGGATCCGCTACTCGGATAAAGCTACGCGCGAGCTGAACGTAATGCCGCAGTGGGCGGGCTCATGTTGGTACTACTTACGATTCTGTGACCCGCACAACGATGAGCGTTTTGTGGGTCAAGAGGCGGAGCGTTACTGGATGGGTGACGAACTAAAGGATGAAGGCGGAAGGCTGAAGGATGAAAAAAAGGAATTCTCATCCCTCATCCCTCATCCCTCATCCTTCAAATCGACTCCGGGCGGAGTCGATTTGTACGTCGGCGGGACGGAGCATGCTGTGCTCCACCTCCTTTACGCGCGCTTTTGGCACAAAGTTCTTTTCGATCTCGGCTACTTGTCGAAACCGGAACCGTTTCAGCGTTTGGTGAATCAGGGAATCATTCTCGGCGAGGACAGCCAGAAGATGTCGAAGTCTCGCGGCAACATCGTCAATCCCGACGACGTGATCGAGCTGTACGGTGCGGATGCGTTTCGCTGTTACGAAATGTTCATGGGACCGCTGGAGCAGATGAAACCGTGGAGCATGCGCGGTGTCGAAGGCGTTGCCCGGTTTCTTGCGCGCGTCTGGCGTTTGATAATGACCGAAAATCAGGCAGGCGAATGGCAATTGTCGCCCGCGTTAAAAGAAGTCGATCTTACCAAGGCGCAGCGGAAAGTTTTGCACGCCACGATCAAAAAGGTGACCGAGGACATTGAGTCGCTCGGTTTCAACACCGCAATCTCGCAGATGATGATTTTCGTGAACGCGTTCACCAACGCCGAAGCGATACCGATTTCGGCAATGAAGACGTTTTTGATCTTGCTCAATCCATTTGCGCCGCATCTGAGTTCCGAGTTGTGGGAAAAATTGAAGTCGCCCGGCGATATTACCGAACAACCCTGGCCGTCTTACGACGAAAAATTCCTGGTTGAAGATGAAGTGGAAATTGTCATCCAAGTAAACGGAAAGCTTCGAGATCGAATGATGACGTCGACTTCCGTGACCGAAGATGAAATGAAAGCCGCCGCGCTGGCGAACCCGAAAATCGCGGAACTCGTTGCCGGAAAGGCAGTTCGCAAGGTCGTGGTCGTCCCGAAAAAGCTTGTCAACATCGTCGTCGCCTAACTAAACAGACGGCATGTGGAAGGAATTCAAAGAGTTTGCCGTCAAAGGTAACGCGATCGATCTCGCGGTTGGTGTCATCATTGGCGCTGCATTCGGTGGAATCGTTAACTCTCTGGTCAAAGATATTTTGATGCCGCCGATCGGATTGCTGACCGGTGGTCTCGATTTCTCCAACAAGTTCATGATTCTTAAAGACGCGCCCGGCGGAGGAGTGTTTCATACTCCGGCTGATGCGGCTAAGGCGGGAGCAGTTACTTGGAATTACGGAAATTTTATCACCCTGATAATTAATTTCCTGATCGTCGCGGTCTGTATCTTCCTCGTGGTCAAGGCAATGAACAAACTGAAGAAGCCATCAGCCGGTGCGGCGCCCGTTGTGAAAGACTGTCCGGCCTGCACAATGTCGATCCCGATCAAAGCGACGCGGTGTCCGCATTGCACGACGGAATTCTCGCGTGGTTAGTGAAAAACCTGTGAGTAACTTCCGCGCTTAGCGCGATTTTTGCTGCTATTTACCCAGCTTGAAGCTGCTGGGCGTGAAAAAGATAAAATTGCGGATGCGTAAAATTATTCTTGCCACCGCATCCCACCCTGCTATCTCAGGCCGCGGTACTGTAAATGTCAAAAAGCCTTAACCTTACAGTAGCTCTTGCAGCTATCTGTTTTCTGGTCGGGTGCGCCGAGCAACCTGCGGTGCAGAAACCGTTGGCCGCGGTCGCGAGCGCAAATTCGCATCTCGGTCGCATGTCTAACGTCCGCACCACTGCTTACACCCATAAAGAAAAGGGCGGTGTTCACAACGCGCTCGGAACCTATCTCTCCGGTCGCCACGTCATGAGCGCGGCCGCGGATTGGTCGGTCTTCCCAGTTGGAACCCGATTCCGCATTTGCAGCACGCGAGAGGAATACATTATCGACGATTACGGAACGGCGCTGGTCGGAACGAATACGATCGATCTTTACAAGCCCACCAAACTCGAAATGAAACGCTGGGGCGCGCGCAACGTCGATATCGACATTTTGCAGTGGGGATCGGAAGAAAAGAGTCTCCGAGTCCTCGCTCCGCGGATGAAACACGCACAGGTTCAAAAAATGCTCGCTTCGCTGCAAAAGAAGACTCCGTCCACGACGGTGCGCGTGGCGTCGAGCTCGGCTCAATCTTCGGCGAAAACGGAAAAGGTGGCCTTGAGCTCGACTCAGTCCTCGGCGAAGGCGACGAACTCAAAGCAGGCGTCGGCGAAAAATTCGTCGAGTCGCACTGTGGATTGATTAACGGCGTAGTCCGTCGACCTTTCCCGCGATGAAGATTCTCGTCGTCGGGGGCGCCGGTTACATCGGAAGCGTGTGCGCCGAGCTTTTGCTCGATAAAGGCCACACCGTTTCGATCTTCGACAATTTAAGCGAGGGGCATCGCGCGGCGGTCGATCCGCGCGCTCAATTCGTCGAAGGCGATCTGAAAGATCGACAATTGATCGAAACAACGCTTTCGAAACAAAGGCCGGATGCGGTCATGCATTTCGCGGCCAACGCTCTGGTCGGCGAATCGATGCTAAATCCATCCAAATATTTTCGCAACAATGTCGCCAGCGGTCTGAATCTTCTCGACGCCATGGTCGCGGCCGGCGTCCGGAAAATAATTTTCTCGTCAACTTGCGCGATCTTTGGTCCGCCGGAAAAACTTCCGATCGACGAGACAACGCCGAAGCAGCCGATCAATCCGTACGGCGAATCTAAACTGGCATTCGAAAAAATTCTTCGCTGGTACGACCAGATCCACGGAGTAAGATTTGTCGTGCTTCGCTATTTCAACGCCGCCGGCGCATCGGCGAAATTTGGCGAGGACCATCGCCTGGAGACGCATTTGATCCCCAACGTTCTCAAGGTCGCGCTCGGCGAAAAAGAGAACGTGGAAGTTTTCGGAACGGATTATGAGACCCCGGACGGCACCTGCATTCGAGATTACATCCACATCATCGATCTCGCTCAGGCTCACATTCTCGCGCTTGGCGCGTCACAAAGTGATTTCTACAATCTCGGGACCGGCGGAGGCGCCAGCGTGCGAGAAGTGATCGACTCCTGTCGCAAAGTGACCGGGCGCAAGATTGATGTCGTCGAGAAACCGCGCCGTCCCGGCGATCCGCCGCGGTTGATTGCCTCGTCGGAAAAAATAAAACGCGACCTCGGCTGGAAACCGCAGTTTCAATCGCTCGACGCGATTCTGGAGAGTGCGTGGAAGTGGCACCAGAAATTTCCACGCGGTTACGGCGATTAAAATAGAAAGCGCCCGCGAATTTCTTCACGGGCGCTTCGAATTGATTGACCGTCGATCGAGCGTTTTACGGTTTCTCGGTCGTAGTCGTGGTAGTTGTCGTTTCCTTCTCGATAACTGTCGGTTTGCTCAGCACAACTTTGCGGACAATCATCCGATCGCCGTCGCGCACATAATAAACCGTGGCGGGCAGGTCCGGGCGAACAGCCGACCAGGTCACGGTGTGACCTTCCGGGTCAAGAACGGTTGTGTCCTTGGTGTAGTAGTAACGGACCGGCATGCCGGTCGTTCCTGCTCGGAGCATGAGGTAGTCGCTCCCGGGTGTGTAGGTAGTGATTGTTCCAGACGCGCTGGTTGCGGTCGTCTCGGTGACGACGTCTCCTGCGGCAGCGTCTTTGGTGGTTGTGACCGTTGTTGACGTTTGCGCCACCGCCGTGACAGCGACCAGACCGCACGCCACAGCCAATATTTTCGCTAATGTGTTTTCTTTCATAGTTGTTGTTTGCTTTGGTTACCCAATGCTCTTTCTTGTGAAGAAGTTTGACTCTGGGCAGCGGCGATTTATTCGACCGCTGCGCCACAAATGGTTCGTGCCGAGTCGGCTGTCCGGTTTTTGAAAAATGCAGACCCTGCCAGGTTTCCGAGATTTTTTGCCCGAAGATTGCGCGACGAGGAACTACATCTTCGCCCGCTGGCGTGAGGTCTCGCGACGATATGGATTCGTTGAGTGGGACGGCCCCGTCCTGGAATCGACCGAGCTTTATCGAAAAAAAAGTGGCGCCGAAATTGTCGATCAACTTTTTAACTTCACCGACAAAGGCGACCGCGAAGTTTCAATGCGGCCGGAATTAACTCCGACGCTGGCCCGCGTCGTCGCCGCACATGAGCGAGCGTTCAAGAAACCCCTCAAATGGTTTTCGATCGGTCAATTCTTCCGCTACGAAAAACAACAGCGCGGTCGCTTACGCGAGCATTATCAATTGAACTGCGATATCATCGGAGAAAGTGATTTTTCCGCCGACATCGAGCTGCTCGCGCTTTGCATCGATATTTTGCGCTCGTTCGGACTGACCGAAGAGGACTTCGTTGTTCGAATTAGCGATCGCGAGTTCTGGACGGACTTTTTGCGACAACAAGAGCTTCCGACCGAGCAATGGGAGGAGGTGTTGCAAATAATCGACAAATCCGGACGCGAGCCGCGTGAGAAAACCGAAGAGAAACTTGGCAAACTGGCTGGCCCGGTGTTTTCGATCTTCGACAAGGGCGGGCGAAGCGGAAAACTCGACCGGCTGGTTGATGGACTTGGAGCGCGCGGCCTCGCGGGATTTGTTGATATCGACGTCAAAATTGTCCGCGGCCTTGCTTACTACACCGGGACGGTTTTCGAAGTTTTCGATCGCGCCGGAAAATTGCGGGCGATTGCCGGCGGCGGGCGCTACGACAATTTGATTGCCCAGCTCGGCGATAACGCGGTTTCGATGCCGGCACTCGGCTTCGCGATGGGCGATGTAGTCCTCGGAGAATTATTGCGCGAACGGCCCGCGACTCGCGAAAAACTCGAGGCCGCGATCAAGGACCAAAACAACATCGACATCTACGTTGTTATTGCCAAAGAGGAGCGTCGGGCCGATGCGCTCGAGCAAATCCAGGAGCTGCGCGACCGCGGTTATCGCGTCGATTATCCGCTTACGGCCGATAAGGTCGCCAGGCAATTTCAAACCGCCGAAAACATCGGCGCGCGGATTGCGCTGCTTTACGGAGATGAGTGGCCTCAGGTGAAGGTAAAAAACCTGGCGACTCGCGAAGAATCGTTGATTCCGAACGATGCTCTGCTGGACAGCATCGCAAAATTCTTCAAGGTCTCCGGCTCCGCTTGACCATGTATCGCACGACCGATTGCAATTCGCTCCGCAAAACCGACATCGGCAAAGACGCAACGCTTGCCGGTTGGGTTCACGTCTCGCGGGATCACGGTGGAGTGATATTCGTTGACCTTCGGGACCGCGAAGGTTTGACCCAGGTTGTTTTTCGGCCCGAGGAAAATGCCGCGCTCGCGAAGCAAGCCCATGGATTGCGAAGCGAAGATGTCATTCAAGTGAGTGGAAAAGTCGCCCCGCGGGTGCCGGGAACGGAAAATCCAAAGCTCGTGACCGGCGACATCGAATTGATTCCGGCCCAATTGCGAATTTTGAATCGGGCGGACGATCTGCCGTTTCCGATCGACGCCGAAATCCACAACGAGGATTTGCGACTGACTTATCGCTACTACGATCTGCGCCGGCCGGAGCTGTCGCGCAATTTGCGGATTCGCCATCGCGCTGCCAAAGCCACCCGCGATTATTTGGATTCGCAGGGCTATCTCGAAATCGAGACCCCGATCTTGTCGAAGAGCACGCCGGAAGGCGCGCGCGACTTTCTAGTGCCGAGCCGATTGATGCCGGGAAAATTTTATGCGTTGCCTCAGGCGCCGCAGCAATACAAACAGCTACTCCAGGTCGCTGGTGTCGAAAAATATTTTCAGATCGCGAGATGTTTTCGCGACGAAGACTTGCGCGCTGATCGTCAGCTGGAGTTCACCCAGATCGACATTGAAGCTTCCTTCATCGAGCCGGAGGACATTTTTGCCCTGACCGAAGGGATGCTTTTCTCGATTTTCAAAGCGACACGCAACATCGATGTTAAGACGCCGTTTGATCGGCTGACTTACCGCGAAGCGGTTGGCCGATTCGGTAGCGACAAGCCGGACCGCCGGTTCGGAATGGAACTTGTCGATCTGAGCGAGGATTTTCGCGCGAGCAGCTTCAAAGTATTTCGCGGCGCGATCGATTCGGGCGGTGTGGTCAAGGCGATCAACGCCAAAGGATTTGCCGGCATCACCATCGGCCAGGTGGATGAGCTGAGTGAGATCGCGAAAACATTTGGCGCGAAAGGACTCGCCTTTATCAAAGTCGAGAACGGCGAATGGAAATCGCCGATCGTGAAATTCTTTTCCGACGCGGAGAAAGCAGCGCTCAAATCGAAGTTAAGAATCGAAGAAGGTGACTGCATCTTCTTCGCCGCGGACAAATGGGACGTTGCCTGCGAGGTCCTTGGCCGAATCAGGCTGCGAGTGGCGGAGATTCAAGATTTGCTTGGTAAAGGCCAGTTCGGCTCGGACCCGGAAAAGGAAGTCTGGGATTTTTTGTGGGTTTACGATTTTCCGTTGCTGCAATTCAGCGCCGAGGAAAACAAATGGAACGCGATGCACCATCCGTTCACCCGTCCGAAGGCCGAAGACGTTGCCCTGCTCGACGACAAAACGAAATTGTCCGAGGTCCGGGCCGAAGCTTACGACGTAGTGTTGAACGGCGTTGAGATTGGGGGCGGCAGCATCCGGATCCACGAACCACCGCTTCAGGACAAGATGTTTGGAGTGCTCGGGATCAGTCCGGAGGATCGACAGGTAATGTTCGGTCATTTGTTGCGTGCGCTGCGATTGGGCGCGCCGCCACACGGCGGCATCGCACTCGGTCTCGATCGGCTGGTGATGTTGATCTGCGGCGCGCAATCCATTCGTGAGGTAATGGCGTTTCCGAAAAACAATCGCGGGATGGATTTGATGTCCCATTCGCCGGCCGATGTCGATCCGCGGCAATTGCGCGAGCTGGGAATTAAGCTGGCGGGTGATGCTCGCGGGCAGTCCGGAAAAGAATCGCCACCGAAAAAGTGACGATCGTTCCGAAGCAGATCCGCCGGATTAACTAATA
>Ga0210406_10005361_pt1 | contig 13473 bp, 9 predicted proteins | sample IncBWC30MmetaG_FD_155454 | JGI IMG/M metagenome (GOLD analysis project Ga0210406, IMG submission 155454) | Forest soil microbial communities from Barre Woods Harvard Forest LTER site, Petersham, Massachusetts, United States - Inc-BW-C-30-M | ecosystem: Environmental > Terrestrial > Soil >... | reverse complement strand
GACCCTGGCTTCCGGTCTGCGTGTCCCGAAACCGTATGGCGACTATTTAATCCTCGAGATATTAAGGAAGAGTAACGGCACCGCCATCAGCGCCAGCGACCAGGAAATGATCGAGGCGACGCGACATTGGGCGAAGGTCGAAGGCATTTTTGCCGCGCCGGAGGGTGCCGCGTCGCTGGTTGCCTACCAGAAACTACGCGCCATTGGATTCTTCAAGCCGGAAGACACGGTAGTGCTGTTCAACACCGGCAGCGGACTGAAATATCTGGATGTTCTCGATGCTCGTTTGCGCGCGGGCAACTCGTTCGCGCAGTCCGCGAAGCCGGCCGCCCGACACATCGGCGGCATCATTGGGCCGTATTGAGAACGTGTTGAGACCGAACAGCAGGTTCCGCACCGGGCTTTCAGCCTGATTCGCAATGACAATGCCAATGACAATGACAGCGTTCTCCTGTTCTGAGTTCGTTGGTTCGTTCACGCCAGCAAGATTGGGCGATCTTGGCAATCTCGGCATGCAGGTTGTGGTTAGAATGGTTTCCTGGCCATGACCGATCGACTCTATTATCGCGATTCATTCCTCTACGATTTCGACGCCGAAGTTCGCGAAGTTCTGCTCAGCCCGCGTCCCGCACTCATTCTCGACTGCACCGCCTTTTATCCCACCAGCGGCGGGCAGATTTTCGACACCGGCTCGATCCGTTCGGATGCGAGTGCCCAACTCCGGGTCGTCGAAGTGGCCGACGCCGAAGACGGCCGAGTGGTGCATTATCTGGAAGCGCCGCCCGGGGATCTGAAGGCGGGAAGCCGCGTCCACGGCCAGATTGACGCCTCCCGCCGCCGCGACCATATGCAGCAGCACTCCGGCCAGCACGTGCTCTCCGCTGCTTTCTTGCGGCTGTACAACCTCCCCACGATTTCGTTCCACATGGGCGACGATTATTGCTCTATCGATCTGGACACTCCGGCGCTGAGGAAGGAACAAATCGAAGCTGCCGAGCGGCTGGCCAACGAAATCATCCTCGAGAATCGTACTGTCGACATCCGCTTTGTGAGCCGGGACGAGGCAGGGAAGCTTGGTCTGCGCAAACTTCCCCCCAGCGAGCGTGATGAGCTGCGGCTGATCGACATTCGCGACTTCGATCTCACGGCGTGCGGCGGAACGCATGTCGCGCAAACCGGGCAGATTGCCAGTATTCTGCTGCGCAAAATCGAGAAAGTTCGCCAGGGATGGCGGGTCGAATTCGTTGCCGGACTGCGTGCCGTCGCCACCGCGCGGCGGGACTTCACCACGTTGAGCGAAACCGCAGCGCAGTTCTCCGCGCACATCTACGACGTTCCGCAGTCGGCTCGCAAGGCTCTGGACGAAATCAAGTTGCTGCGTAAGCAACACGAGCAGTCGCAAGAAGAGCTCGCCGCGGCCTACGCCGCCGTCCTGCTCGCCGATGCTCCCGAAGCGAGCGGGCTACGGATCGTAGTTCACACGCTCTCCGGGCGCGATCTGAACTTCGTGAAACGACTGGCGCAGAAATTGACTCGGCTATCTCCGGGAGTAGTAGCGCTTCTGGCAACGACATCGCCCGAACCCTCACTCGTCTTCGCGCAATCTGCAGGTCAGCCCTTCGACATGGGAGCGCTGATGAAAGAGACCATGACGAAGACCGGAGGACGCGGCGGCGGCAGCAAGGATCTAGCGCAAGGCGGCATTCCGAATGGCGATGGCATCGAGGCCAGTCTCAAGGCCGTTGCCGCGACGCTCCGCGGCTGAAGGCCCGGCGCGGATAAGGCTCGGAATCTGAATTTGGAAGGGACGGTAATGAAGGCGGGGAGGAGGAGGAAGAGTTAAATGCGGAAGCCCACGTTTCGAAAACAGGAAACGTGGACACCGAATTGGATTGCGACTTACGCCTGCTGCGCTCTTCGAGATCGCTCCCACCAGACCTTGGGATCGTCGGGACGATTCAGCATGTTCGACAATTCTTGTTTGATTTCGCGCAGGCGGTTGGTGCGCAGCTCGAGAGCTGTCTGATCAAGCGCATTGTGGCCGCCCTTTTCGGCGAAACGGGCGTTCAGGTTACGCAAATCGGCAATTTCCTGGCGAAGGCTGGAGAGGTGTTCCGTGATATAGGGCATCGCTTTGATCATACTCTCTATATTCTCTTGCCGCCTTCGAATTCCGCCACAGCCCGCACAGCAGTGAAAATTGGGCGCAAAAGCTGAAACCGGACCCGGTCTGATGTACACTTTAGCGCTCCGGAGGTGGCGAAATGGGGACTCCAGTCCAGGTCGTTCAACTCCAGCAGGGACCGCAACTGCAGCAGGAAGCGCACGATCAGGAAGCGCACGTCCAGCAGGTGACGCGGGTGCCGCATTGGAGTTTTACTTCCCGCGTCGCGTTTCGCGCATGCTTCATTTACTTCGGACTGTTTTGCCTGGCCACGCAAATCCTCGGGAGCTTATTTCCGATCCCGAACGTCGACGTTCCAGACCCGGGGACCCTGCCACCCATGCGGCAAATTGTTTTTTGGACCGCTGCTAATGTCTTCCATGCCAAGCTTCCCCTGGTTTACACGGGCAGCGGCAGCGGCGACAAGACTTTTGACTGGGTACTGGCGTTCTGCCTGCTGGTGAGCGCCGCAGTGGCGACGGGCATATGGTCGGTTCTCGACCGCGGACGTGAAAACTACGTCACACTTTACAAATGGTTTCGGCTTTTCATCCGTTTCGCGCTGGCCTCCCAGCTCATCGTGTACGGAATGGATAAAGTCATTCCGCTGCAAATGCCGTTCCCGTTTCTCACCCGACTCGTTGAGCCATTCCGGGACTTCTCTCCCATGGGAGTTCTGTGGGCTTCGGTGGGCGCTTCGCCGGCTTATGAAATCTTCGCGGGAAGCGCGGAAATGCTGGGCGGAATTTTGCTGATTTTTCCCCGGACGATGCTGCTGGGCGCGCTGGTTTCGCTGGCAGACATGATTCAGGTGTTTATGCTGAATATGACCTACGACGTTCCGGTGAAGCTTTTCGCCTTTCATTTGATCCTGATGGCCACGTTTCTGCTCGCGCCGGATTTCCGGCGTCTGGCAGACTTCTTCGTCCGCAACCGCACTGTAGCACCATCCCCGCAACCGGAGCTTTTCCACACCAGGTGCGGCAACCGGATGGCGTTGGCGGCGCAAATCATGCTGGGAGTCTGGATGCTGGGAATGAATGCTTATAGTGGCTGGAGCGCCTGGCATACTTATGGCGGCGGACGGCCGAAGTCGCCGCTTTACGGCATTTGGAGCGTGGACGAGCTTTTGATCGACAGCCAGGCGCGCTCACCGCTGCTGACCGATTACGATCGCTGGCGCCGCGCCATCTTTGATTTTCCCGACACGATGTCTTTTCAGCGAATGGACGATTCATTCGCCCGTTACCGCGTGGCAATCAACGACCAGGACAAAACAATCGTGTTCGCCAAGGACGGCGACAAGAGCTGGAAAGCTAACTTCACCTTCCAGCGGACGGCAGTGGATCGATTGATCCTGGATGGAAATATGGATAGCCACCAGATCCACATGCAACTGCAGATGATGGACCGCAGTAAGTTCGTACTGGTCAGCCGCGGCTTCCACTGGATCTCTGAGTACCCGTTCAATCGGTAAGGGACTCAAACCAGAGGACAGAAGATATTCTATGAGGCCGCGCACGGTGAGTCGCAATGAGCGGTAAGGCGTGTGTTATCGGAGCGGGCCCGAATGGGTTGGCAGCGGCCATCGTTTTGGCTCAGGCCGGGCTGCAGGTCGAGGTGCTGGAAGCGGAGTCTACGCCGGGCGGGGGGGCGCGTACGCTGGAGTTGACCTTGCCGGGCTTTCGGCATGACTTCGGATCGGCAATCTATCCAATGGGCGCGGGGTCGCCGTTTTTTTCCTCCCTGCCTTTGCGTGATCACGGGTTGGAATGGATTCAATCGCCTGCCGCTTTGGCGCATCCTCTGGATGACGGCACAGCGGTGATGTTGGAGCGCGACCTGGGCGAAGCAACCAAGTCGCTCGGGACCGATGGACGCGCGTGGGAGACGCTCATGCTCCCGTTCGTGGAGCACTGGCCGGAGTTGGCTGCCGAGGTACTGCGTCCCGTTTCTCTGGTTCCGCGACATCCATTTCTGATGGCGCGCTTTGCAATGGTCGGGCTGCGGTCGGCCCAGGCGGTCGCTCGCCGGTTTGCTGAGCCGCGAACGCGGGCGCTGTTCGCCGGACTGGCCGCCCATTCGTTCCTTCGTCTCGACGAACCGTTAAGCGCGGCTTTTGCCATGCTGATGGCGGTGCCGGCACATGTTGTGGGTTGGCCGATTCCACGGGGCGGCGCTCAGTCGATTACCAACGCTCTGTGCTCGTTGCTCTCGTCCCTGGGCGGTAACCTGAGAATTTCATCTCCCGTCCGGAGTTTGGCCCCATCAGACAACTACAATCTTTTCCTTTGCGATCTCACTCCGCGGCAGCTAGTGAAGGTTGCCGGGCCAAGGCTATCTGAGAGCTACAAGCGGACACTGGGAAAATACCGTTACGGAGCGGCCGCGTTCAAAGTCGATTACGCGTTGAGCGCACCGATTCCCTGGAAAGCTCGCGAGTGCCTGCGAGCGGCTAGTGTGCACCTGGGGGGAAGCTTTGAGGAGATTGCCGCCTCGGAAAAGGCGGTACGAAACGGACAGCCCGCCGAGCGCCCGTTCGTGCTGTTGGCGCAGCCTAGTCTGTTCGACAGCTCACGGGCCCCCACGGGGAAACACACGGCTTGGGCTTATTGTCACCTGCCCAACGGATCCAAAGTTGACATGCTGGAGAAACTGGAGAATCAGATTGAGCGTTTTGCTCCGGGCTTCCGCGATTGCGTTTTGGCGCGGAGGGTTTTCTCTCCTGCCGACTTGGAGAGCATGGACGCGAACCTGGTCGGAGGGGATATCGGAGGCGGCGTGATGGACATCCGTCAGTTTGTGTATCGCCCGACTTGGCGACATTATGCTACCTCGGCGCGGGATATTTATATGTGCTCGTCGTCTACGCCGCCCGGGGGAGGAGTGCATGGGATGTGCGGGTATCATGCGGCGAAGATGGCGTTGTCGAGGTGGAAGGCGTGAGGGGTGGCTGCTGCTTGCCGGGACAGTCGAGGCGGCTCTTCCATAGAAAATAAAGCAAAGCTGCGAGTGCTCATTCGCGGGGAGCTGCCGTTGGCCATTCTATGCCGCGGATCGTGCCATCGGGTGCGCGCTCCAGAGTGGGGGCGTACAGTCCCAGGAATTCACGGCGCCACCACAGGCCTTGGGTACGTTTTTCGGACATGGTGGTAAACCAATATTGCCAAATCACGGCGCGGACCTCCCGGGGCGGCCCTTGCGGGAAGGGGTTGGTCGCAAAAAGATTGAGCACGTCGCCGTCGTTGGAAAGTAAGCGCACTTCGGTTCGGGGCACGATGGAATAGTCTTGCCACGAGCCTAGGGAAGCGAACCAGAGATTCCAGTCGAATCGCGGCTGATAAGGCGCGTAAATGCCGGGGCGCTGGTTCGAGTCCTGAGGTTTGTAGCGAAACGGATAGGGCACCCAGGTTTTTCCATCTTCGGAACCCTGGAATTCGATCTCGTATCGGCCTCGCGTCATGATGCCGAACAGGCCGTAACGATTGGCGACGCGAAAAGGTTCGAGCGCCTCGACTGGAGAGGCGGGCAGGGGGAGTGGAGAGAGCATCCAGATCAACTCCGCCATGGTGGCGTAAAAAATCCAGCTCAGCGCGACGGCGGTTAGGGACAGTTTCGCGATTTTGAACGGAGCAAGGAAACGTCCCGAGGTTTGTACCCCATCCTCCTGTGGTGTCGCGCCGGTTGCTAAAAACTTCTGCCAGCGCGCGGGAAAAAAGCCCAGCAGAGAACGATCATCCAGCAGCAGGACTCCCAACGTCAGGACGAGGTAATTCAGAAAAGTGTAGTTGGCGGTGAGGATTACGCCCAGTTCCCAGGGCGTGACAATCAGGAAACACGCGATACGCCAGCGCCGCGGCAGAAATAACATCCAAACCAAAGCCAACTCCAGGGCGAGTGTGGCGAAGGCCGTTGAAGCGTGGAACCAGTGCGGCAGATGCTGCAGATACCAACCGATCCAGGTGGGCAGGGGGCCGTTCTGGTAGTACTCGTCCATGGCGGTGAAGTGGCGCCACTCCGGGTCTCCACCGGCAATTTTCGCGACCCCGGATTCGAAGTAGATGCGAAACCATTCCCACTGCAGGAGGAAAAGGCTGGCGCGCGATGGTGGCGACGGCCGGCCGAGACCTGGGCGAAACCCGGAGGGAGCAAAGAAAAGTGCGATGAAGCCCATTTCGAGCAGCATGCCGTCCGACTGGTACCCAGAAAAATCCCGCGCTGCGCTCACAAATGACAGGAAGCACACGAAACACACGGCCAGCATTCCGCGCGGCCACGCATTCATTATCAACAGCAGGGACGCGATCATGCCGACCCAGCACAGAGCGGTCAACATATGCGGACCGCTAGAAAGCCAGAGTAGCGTGGGCGCGAACCATAGGCCTCGACCTTGGCCAAAGGAATGCGCTACCGCTTGGAGGTATTCGTTTGCCGGAAGAATTCCTTGGGGGCCGATTAGGCCGCGGATCTGAAAGATCAGGGAAAAGAAGGCGGAAAAATAAATTCCACCCAAGGCACGCAGCACGAGCCAACGGGGAATCAGGCGGTCGGCGGCGCCCTGTTCCGAGTCGAATAACCGGCGGAAGGCGTGAGCAAGCCGGTCGATATTCATGGGCGTGCGCAATTATAGCGAGCGGGCCAGGTCGGCTCCCCGCTGGCTAGCTGAATCTACAGCACTGATGGGGCTGCCGTCTTGTGAACTTCAAAGACGGTTCTTCATCTGGCCGGTGCTCGCTGGCTAGGCAGCGATTCGGCGACCGATCTTTCGCACCTTGTCGCCCAGGCTCGGCTGGCCGACTGGAATGCTCGCCTCCCAAGGCTCGTCCACGCCCATCAGAGCCAGCGCTCCGCCTGCCAGCGCCAGGTTCTTCATGAACATGATCATGTTGTTCATGCGCGTATCGGGATCCTCATCGCGCCAGAAATCGTGCATCACCGGAGAAACTCCGGCCAGAAAACCGAGCAGGGCCATGGCCCCCAACTTTGGTTTGACGCCGAGCAGCAGACTGGCCCCCCCGAGCAACAGGGGCACGGCGGATAGGGTTACCGCCAGTTCCGGCTGCGGCACGCCTTTGGCACGCGCGTATGCTGCCATGGACTTGCGGTGTTGCAGATGGCTGACACCGCTGTTAATGAAAAATCCTGCGAACAACAAACGACCGATAAGAAAAGGGGCTTTCATTTCAATTCTCCTCCAACGGTATTCCGCCTGATGGACGAGTGCGCCCAGTTGGGATGAGAAATGCGCGATAGCAGTTGGCAATGAATCCGCGAGTCTTCGTTTATTGTTTATTGTTTTTGATTGGCCAGGAAGGCGGCAGGCAAATTCGGAACCATCAAGGGTTTCAAAATAACAATTCTGAGACAACTCTGCTGCGTCCCAGCTCCCCTTGCACAAGTCCAAATTCCATACGGCGTAACAGCGGCAGGGCCCTACGAGCGGAAGTCGTCGCCATTCTGTAAACGTGCGTGAATCTTAAAAAAGAAAGCACGCGTGACTGTAGCAAAAGTAATGCTACATACCGAATCAGTTCTGAAGAACTGTAATATGGGGTTTCCCGTGAAGAACGCGGGAAGATTATCGAGTTCGTTCCACCGACGAAGAAATCGGCCTGGCAGAAATACCGCATTGGCGTCATCGAACCTGGAGCGATAGTTAGAGCCGGCGAATATTGGCAGCGCGGCTGAGCTTCTCTCGGAGTTGCGCAAGTCCCTACATGGGACTGTCGTTCTCATTCGTGGGCTGGTTCCGATGCAAGTCGTGATAGAGTTCGCGGAGCTGTTCCTTCATCTTGTGATACTTCTGATATTCTTCGAGTTCCTGTTTAGCCTCTGCCGTGCGTCCGCTGGTCCGATAAATCGTACTTAACCGAAAATGAGCGATGGGGGAGGTGGGATCGAGCTGGAGAGCATGCTTGAGAAGGGCCTCCGCTTTCTGCGGCTGCTCGAGCGACATCAGCACCTTGGCCAATCCGATATTCGCTTCTGGGTCGTTTGACTGCAGTTCTAACGCCCTGCTGTAACGCTCGGAAGCGGTTTTCAAATCATTCGCTCGAAAGGCGATGTCGCCAAGCCTGCACTCGGACTGTTCATCCAAGGGATTCGACTCGATAGCCGCTTTGTACTCGGTTTCAGCTTCTTTGCCGCCCTCCGCAGTTCCGAGTGTGCTCAACATTTCCGCTAACTCGAAATGAAGTCCCGGAAGGTGCGAATCGAGATTGAGGGCCGTTCGGTAATTGTCGATCGCTTCCGCGGTGCTCCCTCGCTTGGCCAGTTCGTGCGCCATGGCCTGATGCATTCGCGCGGATTTCGGATCCACGATCGACAAAGTGAGCAGGGAATCATCCGCCAAGTCGGTATAGAGCCGGTAGGCAGAGTACAGAATCGCCGGATCAGTGGGAGAGAGCCTCCTCAGCGTAGCGATGGTTGCAGCGGCTTTATCGAGTTCGCCCTCGGCGGAATAGAGTTCGATCAGTTCCATACCTGTATCGGTTCGAATCTTTTCTTCCTGCAGGTTTGGAAATGCTTTCTCCAGATCGCGGCGGGCCGCCTCAATATCGCCGGTGCGCTTTTCCCCGATGCCGAGCAGAGCGTGAGTCTTCCACAACGTGGGCCGCGATTTTACTGCGGCTCGCAGCTGGGGGAGCGCATCTGCGTACGCCCCTTGAAAAAACAGGACTGCTCCTAAGTTCCCGTGGGCATCAACGTTACTGGGATCGAGGGCAAGAATAGCCCTGAACTCTGGTACTGCCAGATCAGGTTTGTTCTCCTTCAAGTACTCGGCAGCCTTACGGGTGTGTACCTCGATTTGCTGTTGGCGCCCTGGGTTAGATTGCGAGAAACAGGGAAGCAAACCCAGGTAGAGAACCACCCAAAATAAAACAACCTTTTCTGTCCTCATCTGATAATTGTACGTGGTGAAGTCGGGTTTAGAATCTCACCCGTCCTGGCAAACAAAAGAAAAAGAAAAAGAAAAAGGACGGCAGAGATGCCGTCCTTCCTGTTGGCTCAGTTGATTAGAATGTAACGCGCGCGCTAAGTTGACCGCTGCGGGGTGCAACTGCGACGCCGGTTGCGTTGTCGAGTACACCGAAATTCGATCCGCCAAGCGAATTGCCCGGTGGGTTGAAGCTCGGATGGTTCAAGGCGTTGACAAAGTCTCCCCTTATTTGTAAGGCGACCCGTTCTCCGAAGTGGAAGTCCTTAGCCATAGACAGGTTAACGACCTTCAAATTCGGCCCTCTGAGTGAGTTCCTAACCTCATTGCCAAAGGTTCCGGGTGTAGCGGAAGCGTACGCCGCCGGATTAAAATAACCGATCTCCGCGGGTGGAGCAGCGGGAACGCCGGAGAACGGATTGCCCACAACGTTGGGGTACCACGAGCATCCGTTGCCGCATTGGGAAAAGCTGTTGTTGTTGCCGTTGGTGGTTATGGTGAACGGAACCCCGCTCTGGGCGATAAAGGTTCCCGAGACTCGCCAGCCTCCGACCACGGCATCTTCCACTCTGTTGCCGCTCAGATAGCTCCTTCCCCTGCCGAACGGTAAGTCATAGGAGGCGTACCCCTTGAACGCATTCGGGATGTCGAAGTTCGAATTCCCGTAGTTGGCGGCGGGGTTGTTCCCGATCTGCCAAAACTGCGTCCCCGCGCGGTTGCCCCACCCGGCCGAATCCTGGTCATCCAGGAAATGCGACCAGACGTAATTGACGCTGAAGAGCAAGCCATTGGAAAAATGCTTGTTGATCGCAGTTTGCAGCGCATTGTAGCGCGAAATGCCGATGTAGTTATCGCCGCCAAGGTTTCCCCAGTCTTGGAACGGACGGTTGGGCTGAATGAGCGCCGAGTTAAGGGTTCCAGCCGTATTAGCCGCCGCAAAAGTGGCCAAAGTGCCCGGATTGGTTACCTGGTTGATGTCGGTCGGGTATTGCAGATTCGAGGCCTTGCTGCCCACATAGGCAATCGAAGCCATGTAGCTCTTTCCGAACTGATGCTCCACGCTCAACTGCCATTCGTTGATTCTAGCTGGCGGGACCCTGTACGGAACGTAGGTCTCGTTATGGAATTTCCCGGGCGTGAAGTAAGTGCCCGGGTTATTCGCATGCGGCGAACCAACGACGTAATTCAGCACGGGATTAGCCGACGCGGCGGACTCAGAGAGAGAAACCAGTGGATTCACGGCGTTCAATGGAGCCAGGTCATTAGCGCCACCCGTACTGGTACTCAACGCTCCAGCACCCACTCCGTTGCCATACGTGTCTTGGCTGTAGTTGTACGAGTACATCCCGAACCCGCCTCTGACCACAGTGTCATTCCTTACCGACCAGGCAAAACCAACGCGAGGCAGGAAGATAGCATAACTCGGCTTCTGTAATGTGGTTCGGTTATCCTGGCCCGCGAACCACATGTAGCCCAGTGAGCCATCGGTAGGGTTCACAAGATTCGGATCGAACCCACCCAGACTGTTGTGTATCTCGCTCATGCCGGTGGTCGCAACATAGCGCAAGCCCAGGTTCAGAGTAAGATTCGGGCGAACTTTGATGTCATCCTGAACGAAGAGTTGCGGACTCTTCAACCGCATATAGGACGTCTTCTGATTGGTCGCGCCCCAGTTTTCGACATCGCCAAGCAGGAAATCCGCTAGGCCCGTTCCGGTGTTCGTGGCGCCACCGTTCGAAGTGTAAGCCCCGGTGAAGCCGAATGTGCCGGCGTTAATATTTCCCCAGGGCGTGGTGTCGCCGTCGCCCATAAGCACTTCGACCCCGAAATGCAGGATGTGCTTGCCACGGACCAGCGTCATAACATCCGACGGATCATACAGACCCTCGATATAGATGGCGTTCGTGCCCGGGGTGAGTTGTACGCAGCATGAGCCGCTCACGTTTACGACTGGGAAAACGTTCGCCTTCGCGTATTGCAAGCCCAGCTTGCCTGCGGCGTCGAACCCAATGGTCTGCGGCACGAACCAATTGCCTTGCTTGGTATAGCTCATCCGAAGAGAATTGACCAAGGTCGGGCTGATTTCCGAGGTTAGGGTAACCTGCGCGTTGTAACCGTCGATGTCGCCGGAATAGCAGTTGAGCGGGCAGGGTGTGCTGTTGATATTCTTTGCGGGGTTGTCTTTCTGGCTGATCGAGAAGGAAATGCGATGCTTCTGAGAAAGATCGTAGTCGATGCGCCCAAAATATCTGAGATTCGGGTTGGGAGCGGCCGCCACAAAGTTGAAGTTGTTTGTGAGGGCTCCCGGGGCGCCTCCGTTAGGCAGCGGGTAATACGACAAAAGCTTCGCCGCCACGGGGTCGATTCTGCCGGCCGGAATGACGTTGTTTGCGAATTGGGTACGCGCCCCACCTGAGGTCGTGGCGGGATCGTAGATCGTGATGGGGTTGCCCTTCGAATCCGTCAGCGCGGAGAAATCGTACTGGCCCGGAAACAGCGCCCCCATGCCTCTCTCAGCCAAAGTAGGCACTGTGCTGGTATGCACACTCGGTGCGCTCAGGTTGTATATCTTGTCCCGGACGAAGTAGAAAAACAACTTGTTCTTTAGGATCGGCCCGCCAATGGAGCCGCCCCACTCGTCGTAGCGCAGATACGGCACCTTTTGTGGCGCGATAACCCCGTTTGTATTCGTTTCGAAATAGGGACGCGCGTTCAGAATGTTGTTCTGCCAGAATTCGTAAGCTGATCCGTGAAATCCGTTGCTTCCGCCCTTGCTGATCTGGTTGAATACCGCGCCGCCAATACCGTACTCCGACGAGAACGACGAGGTCGTGACTTGGACTTCCTGTACGGCCTCAAAGACCAGGTTGTCCACGTTGTTGCTTACCGGCAATTGAACTACCGCGCCGTCCTGCAGATAGTTGGCGTAATTGGGTAGGTTGCCGTTAATCTCGATGGCATCTCCGGCATTGTAGTTGCCGCTGCCCTCGCCGCCGCCAGCCCCCGAACTGGTTCCTTCCGCTCCGGGAAGAAGAATGTTAAAGTTCGCCCAATCGTTGCCTGTGATTCCGGCTCCGATCTGGGGCAGCGCTTGGATGGTCTTCGCTTCAAGGACGGCTCCCAGATTCGTGGTTTCAGTCTCCAGGAGCGGCACTCCTCCGCCTGTTACCTCGACGGTTTCGGTTATGTTGCCAACTTGGAGGGCAGCGTCCTCCGTGATCACATCTATCTGCAGTGTAATGGGCCCCCGGACAAGCTTCTTGAAACCCTGCGCGGCGAAGCTGATGCTGTAGTTTCCGGTGGGTGTCGACACCGTGTCGTAAATGCCATCCTGGTTGGTGACGAAATCCTTTTCTCGCCGGTATCGATATTGGTGACCGTTACCGTGGCCCCCGGCAGAACCGCCCCTCCCGCTGAGACGGTGCCGCGGATCTCACCAGTATTTCTGCTTTGCGAAAATGCTGGCGCTACCATCAGAACAACGATAAAGAGCGCACGCACACAACCAGCGAAACGCGTCATGGAGTTTCTCCTGAGATCCTAATCCTTATTCCCATGTCTAAAGATTGGAGTCTCTTTTAGTTGTGAATTTGAGTTGAGAGTCTGATATATCCAATTCATTTAGCGGACAAATATTTCGACCCAGCCAAACCGCCCTTGCCACACACGTTGCCTGTTAGCAGCAATATCGTGTTTCTAGTGGCTTTCGGTTAATTCTTTTCAGTTAGGCTGGCCGCATTCGCACACGATTAAGCGCCCGACGTGCAATCGTTGTCAAGAAAAAAATTGAACAATACCGGTATTCTAGACGTTTAGCCAATTATGTTCGCTAGTCAGTTATGTACCGCGAAACGAGAATTTTGTTCTCGTTGTATTCGTTAAGCATTCGTTAATCAGCGGTTTTGAGGCCGACTGCGGATTAAGAGAGCGTCGAGATCGTCGGTGAGCCGTTGATAGAGGCTCAGGTTGACAACGTTTGTCCGGGCGAGGGTGCGATCGCCGGCGAAAGGCTTGAGGAGACCCGCGGTGAGTGGAGCATAGATGCGCTCGAATAGCTTGAGGAAGAGCACGCAGATGGAATAGCCCTTGTTGGCGAGACGCTAGCGACGAGAGTGGGGCAGTTTGTCTAGCCCAGTCGGTGCTTGGCGCGCAGTTTGGAGAGGTTGTAGCGCAGCGATGCCAGGGAGTATTGGGACTGGGGAAGTCCGAGAGCGAGGTACCGCCGGAGCAAGCCGCGTGCTCGCCGTCCCTGCCCCATGTACTCCTGTTGGCATAACAACCGCTCCACCCAACCGTAAATCTCTTCCCGTTGGCTGGCCTCGAACCGTACTTCTTTCGCGGCCAAAAGAAACTGCTCAATCTGCTGCAAACT
>Ga0210406_10005360_pt1 | contig 13474 bp, 23 predicted proteins | sample IncBWC30MmetaG_FD_155454 | JGI IMG/M metagenome (GOLD analysis project Ga0210406, IMG submission 155454) | Forest soil microbial communities from Barre Woods Harvard Forest LTER site, Petersham, Massachusetts, United States - Inc-BW-C-30-M | ecosystem: Environmental > Terrestrial > Soil >... | reverse complement strand
ATCAGACGACCGCGGCTTGCCGGTCCGAGCAATTTTGAAATATCGTGAAACAAACCGCTTGGCCGCTGGTGCGTTCGGCGCATTGAACGTTAGTGGGTAGCGGCGGACCGCGGCGCGCTGGGCGACGCCGACGGGGAATCAGCGGGCGGGGATGGTTTCCGCCGAGGGATGGAATGCTCATGGTGCCTCTGCAGAGCGTTGCGCGAGGTGACCATCGTGTAGCCGTCCTCGAACTTGACGAGGCAACTGTTCATCGCGCCGCGCGCTAGGACGACGCAGGGCTGGTCTTTGCGGCCGTGGCGATCCCAGCGGAAAAAGCTGACGCCGAATGTCCGCTTCCGGGAGATCGGCAGCAATTCTCCGAACCGTGTTATCTGAGCAAAAAGGAGAGCGACTTGGGGCGGTCCTTTTTTGGGGGGTCTGTGAAATGGTTCACATAAGGGGCGCGCGGGCGTTGCTAGTATTGCCACCGGACATTTCCCCTCCCGGACTGCCTAGGCAAAGCCGTCTGGCGAACATGCTAGTCGGACGCCGGTTACAAAGAGCCGCCAGCGCCATTTCGTGGGCAGTTAGGTTAGGGACCGGGCATTCTATTCCCGGCCGGATGTACGCTCGGGTTTTTAGGCCAGCTCGACTTCGAGGCTTTCACGGCCGTGCGCCTCTACTGGCCGAAAAAGAAGCGTTGAAGGGAAAGCGGACAGGCGAGTATCAAATGATCATCAAACGCAGCGTCCCATGGCATGCCCGCTCGACCCTCAGCAGGTCGGCCCACGTCATCGCACGGATCGGACTCGCTTTGACCGGGGCCGCCTGTGGGCTGTTCGTTGCCGAGGTAAGTGCCCGCATCGACCTGGTTGGTTCGGTTGAAGCCATGCTCGCCATGATGCTTTACGGGGCCGCCGGCTTCTATCTCGGGATCGATCTGCCCCAGGCTCCTCCCGATCACCACATGCACCTGCCGCCACGGCGCGGGCTGGGCACCAGTGCGGATATGTTGGAGCTGCTAACTGCGGCCGGCATTTTCCTCACCGCGGTGGCGGCGGTGGTGTCCATCTCCAGTATCGTTCTGGGTGAAACCGTGGAAACCAGCACGGCTGGCATCATCTGTTTGAGTTGGGCAATCGGCGCTACCATGCAGATCGCCGCCGGCGTCATCGCGCGAATAAAGTTAGCTCGTGCCGTGAAAACGGCGAAGCTCGCGCTCTTCTTCCGGTGAAAGGTCAGGATAATCTCTGCTAAGGGAGCTCGAAAGTGCCGCTCTATATGTATCAGGCAGCCTACACAGCAGAATCATGGGCAGCGCAAATGAAGAATCCGCAAAACCGCGTTGAATCCGTTGGACGGCAGGCGACTGAGGCCGTCGGAGGCAAAATGATCGGTGGTTGGTACTGCTTAGGCGATTATGACATTATTCTGATCGCCGACGTGCCGAACATCGAGAGCATGGCTGCCATGGCCGCAGCGTTTGCGGCGGGTGGCGCAATCAAGTCCAGCCATACCACTGCATTGATGACCGGGGCGCAACATGTGGCGGCCCTGATGCAGTCGGAGTCCGTCGTCAAAGGTTATAAGCCCGCCCGATAGAAATCGTCGGGCTTCGATCACCCGCATCCGGGTCGTCCTTGTTCGTCGGTCTACGCGGCGGTTTCATCGAGGGGCAAAACCTCGCGGTCGAGTGGCGCGCATTTGCGGAACACTTTGATCGGATATCGCTATATGCGGCGGAATTGGTCAAAGCACGGGTCGATGTAATTACAACCGCAACGGATGAAGCAATTCGCGCCCTTCAACAGGTGACGAAGACAATCCCAATCGTTGCCATCACAGACGATATGCTCGGGTCCGGTTTCGTGAACTCGGTGGCGCGACCGGACGGCAATATAACAGGCATCAATATCCTCGGGCGCGAGGGCAACGGCAAACGACAGGACATACTGATCGAAGCAGTGCCGGGGCTTCGCCGGATGGCGGTGCTTCTCGATGTCACCACAGACCCACCGCTTGACGTACTGCGGGAGGAGGCGCGCGCCCACAACGTCGAACTTTCAATTTATCGCATCGCCAGAGGTGACGAGATTGCAGCAGCCAATGACAAGGCGAAGGCATCGAACGCCACGGCGCTCAACGTTACGTCGTCAGGGCTGTTCTACGCCCATCGGCAACTCATTAGGGACCGCGTCGCAACGTTGCACCTACCGACGATCTTTCCATGGCCTGAAGAGGCAGAGGAAGGCGGCTTTGCCGCCTATGGGCCGTCCCTTAATACGCTGTTTGCAGAAGTAATGCCTCAGCAAGCCATGAAACTTTTCCGCGGCGCTAAGATCGCCGACATCCCGATCGAACAGTCGACCAAGTTCAAGCTAGTGATCAACCTCAAGACCGCTAACGCCATAGGTGTGACGGTCTCCCCGGCATTATTGCTGCGAGCGGACAAGCTGATTGAATAACGCCTGTCATTTCCGCATCTGCCCGTCATGCGAAGTCCAGCCTAGCTCTGAAATCGTCGGCTTATCGGGGCAAACCGGAAGCAACTGGACGAACTTCAAAACGGCGCTTTTGACCCAACTGCGACATCGGTAATCCCCACGGCTGTGCTAGTTTGAGCCGCTAGGATGCCATGGCTCGGAGGGGCAATGAAGCGGCGGGAGTTCATCGGGCTTGTCGGCGGCGCGGTTCGGGGTCCATATACGTCCACACATGGTTCATAGCGAACGATCGCATCGATCACGGTCACGGTGGAACTATGCCTGTCAGGTTTTTGTCATCACCAAGCTCTCAAGCTCCGACACTGCGGTTTCTTCGGTAACGCCCTCGACCAGCGCGACTTCTCCGGACAGGCGATCAAGCGCGGCAGCATACAGCTGGCTTTCGCTGTAGCCTTGTTCGGAATTGACGGACCGTCGGCACAGATCGCGCACTACTTCCGCTATCGCGATGATGTTGCCGGATTTGATCTTGGCTTCATATTCCTTTTCCAATCGAAGCCAGCTGGTCCGAATTCTAGGAGCCGCCTGCAGCAAGGTCTGTCGAACGTGCTGGATAACGGTGGGGCTGGACAGCTTGCGCATACCGACGCTCTCGGCCTTTTGCGTGGGTACGCGCAGTGTCATCTTGCTCTTCGCGAAGTAGAGAACAAACAATTCTAGACTGGCTCCAGCAACCGTTTGAACTTCGATCGCGAGCACTTGCCCGACGCCATGGGCCGGGTACACGACGAATTCGTTCGCGCTAAATCCGGGGAGCATTGTGAGGCCGCTCTATTAATTACCGTCAGATTGGACCGAGAGATCGGTTTTCGCCTCGTGAGTCTGGTCCGCGTTGTCGAAACAATGCCTTTGATGTTGTAAATTCATATTCGAGAGAAACCATCATTTGATAAGGTTGGTGGGCTCCTGGCGTGCTCGCTCACCAATAGGCCGGGAGCTGGAGCGCTGCTACGCCGATGACGTAGGCGATGTCATTCCGAAGGTGTCTGTGACTTCAGGGCAACTTGTTCCCAGCTGGTGATTTCGGCAACACAGCAGCTATTGCTTCGTGTCCGCCGATTGCCGCTGATCGAATTGCGGAAATTGTGTAGGCTATGTCAGAGGAGCATAGGCCGAGTTGCGCTAGAAGATTTTGGGCCTATCGGCCGTTAGCCCTTGAATACAGATTTTCGGTGTATCCGCTTTCGAAATTAGAGAGCGGACTTCAGCGGGCGTCCTAGCTAGCGGCCTAGAGTGCAAACTTGGATCGCTGGAGTCAGTGCGTGAATGATAAGGAAGTTGTTTGCAGCCCAGAGAACGTGAGGTGGAAGGAGAAACCGCGCTCGGGCGAGAGTGCCTAGTCTGCCGGTCCATATCGCCCGCGCCGCTGCGATGAGGACCTTGCTGCAGTTGCCAAGTTTCATGAGTCCGAAATTGGCCCTTCGCGTCCATTTCGCTAATCCGCAGCAACTGCGTCGTTCTAGGAGCAAAGCGACATTAACTTCGATGCGTCACGTCGATGACGAGTTCACGCCTTAATGAGCCCAATTGGGCTTGATCGCCGGGGCTATCCTGCTTGTATTTGTTGAATGAAGCACCGCTTCGCTCGCAATTCCATCACTTGCATAGCGCTGATCGCCGCGTTGTTGGCGAAAATTGGTCCTGCGCTCGCTGCCGACCTGACAGGCGAGCGTTATCGACGGCGACACAATAGAGATCCATGGCACGCGCGTTCGGCTCTGGGGCATCGATGCTCCCGAAAGCACCCAGTTTTGTCGTGGCGAAGATAGCCTTCAATACCGATGCGGCGCGAAGGCGGCGAACGATCTCGACGCATTCATCGCGCGCAGGCCAGTTAGCTGCACACCCATCTCACTGGATCAATACGGGCGCACGAGAGGCCGAGCATGCCGGGCGCGGCATGTGGTCCGGCAGCAACGTCGAGCCTTGGTTATACCGAGCCTGCATCCGATCGGGCGGGCGCCCGGCCGGATGTTCGGACGACGCGAATGCGCATCCTTAACCTATCTCTGGCCAACCCGGACTTGCCATTCGGGTTGCCTCAGCGCACCCGCAGCACATTAGCCAGTGCTAGCGAAGACATGTCAGTGTCCGACCAAGTAGATCAGCAATACGACGAAAAGCGCGAGCAGTAGGCAACGCCCAAAATGCCTAGCTCGGTGCGGGGTCACCATGCTCAATGGCATCAGAACGGATCATCAGGCTTCGATAGCAACTGTAGATTTTCGGCGGACGCCTTCCCACTCCGGCTCGTCACAACTTCGTAGCGGAGGCGGTCGCCTGGAGACAATTTAGTGTAGCCCGCCTTCTGCATGGCAGATACATGGAGGAACACATCCGGACCACCAGCTTCCGGTTTGATGAAGCCAAAACCCTTCGTTGGGTTGAACCACTTAACTGTACCCTCTGGCATGACGACTTCCTTCCTTCAGCCCAACGCCGCCGGCAAGCTGGATAAGCGTAAACTTTTGCGGACCGTGTTTTAGCGCTAAAACCACCTGTGGTTATTTGGTGGGGTAAGAACTTGCCGAATCACCTTAGGTCATTGTAAGGGAGGCTTTGGCTATAAAGGCTCGGCCCGTACGCTAGGATAAGCGGCGGGTGCTGTTCAATCTTCGGAAGCTGCACGGATGTGCGCGGCGGTCGACGCCGTAGGGTTGGCAACCCCAGACGGCCCCACTGCAGAAGGGGCGAGCGAATTTGCGGCACGGTAGATGGTGCCGGGCGGAGAGGTCCCTCGAACTCCGCCAGCGAAGATCGCTCCCCGACAGCGCATCAGTCAGCGCGGGGCGTCCTATGCTTTGCCGCCCGCGCAATCCGAGGGATACCAAAATGCACAACCGAAGGCCCGCGACAGCAGCTATAGCTGCCGGTCGACTGCGTAACCGTCCAAAATTTCTCCTCCTCGATCGCCGCGCACATCAACTAATCCACGCAGACTTTCACCCCGAAGAAACGCTCTCGACCAAAGAAGTTGCCGCATGGCTTGGCGTCAGCGTGCAGTTCTTGGAGATCGGCCGCTCGCGCGGCTACGGTCCGAAATTCGTGCGCATCACTAAACGCCTCGTCCGTTACCGCGTAGATGACGTTATCGATTGGCTCAAGTCGCGGACGCACGCATGCACATCCGAATACGCGAAGGGGGCGCTCTGAGCCATGTCCTCCCTCAAAAAGCAACCGGCCGAGGCGTGCCACCGCCCGGCCGGCCTAGAGTACTTTGCTGATGGTAACGCAGCGCGTGTGCTTATACCACGTCAAGTTGGTAACGGCCATGACGTAATTAAGCTGCGTAAGAACACAGTGCGCGGGAGCGACCGCTGTTGGCTAGTGCAACTCAATAGCCACCCGCCATTCTCGATTGCTCACCTGCAGCTGCTGTCGCCGAAACGGTTCTGCAGCGTCGCTGTCCACCAGCTTTCATGTCGAGACAAAAATCTCGACCGGTTCCTGCCCGATATCGTCAGAGTGACGGAAGTAAAGGGCTGGCGCGGCATAGTTGAGCGCCTCATCGCTATCCTTCTCGTACGGGGAGGCGAATGATGCACGCTCGCACCCCCGATTTAAACTCTGATGCAGCACGCATGATGCGACTGTTTCCGGCAAATATGCGTTCGCATGCCTATCTAGACTACAGCGAGGCAAAGCATCGCGATAGCGATGGCAAGCTTGAGGTCCGCTACATAACAGTTCGTGAGCCTGTTACGGTACAGCTTTGGCACCAACATCTAGAGGGGCAAAGGCATCTCTCTCTCGGACTGTTAAACGAAGAGGGCGTTAGCTCAGTCTCTTGTGTCGACGTGGATGACTACACAGTCGACGAGATCCAACTGCTGAAGCAGATCGAACGTCAGAAGCAGCCGTTCGTCATCGCAAGGTCCAAGTCCCGCGGCGGCGCACACGTTTTTGCGTTTCACGACCAGCCCATTCCAGTGGGCCAGGCGATAGCCGTCGCCGAAGGCATGGCTCGAATGCTCGGATTAGCGGACAAGAAGATCGAGTATTTTCCAAAACCGCCAAGCTCTGACCCTGAAAAGCTCGTCAAAACCCTCAATATGCCGTACTTCGGTGCCGAGGGGGCCGCGCTCAAGCGCAGTGGTGCGGAGATGACCCGGCATGAGTTCCTAGGGCGCGCGGAGAAACATCGGACCACTGCGGAGCAGCGCGCGGCGATCGTCGCGGCCGACAAGCCGAAAGATAGGCCGGCAGCGCCGAAAGATGAGGGCCGCAAGTATGCCGACAACAAACTGAAGGAGTTCTGCGAGGAGCTTTCGGGGACACCAGCGGGTACGCGGAATGATCTTCTCTATCGCCGTTCGAAGGATATGGGGAAGATGATCACGCCGGATTGGATCGATCGCGATACGGTCGAACGGGAGATCTTGGCAGCCATTGCGGACTGGGACGATCAACCGAAGTGCCGGGACACGATAAACAACGGCATCGAGGACGGTTCGCGCGAGCCGCCCCCCGATGTCGGCGGGCAGATCACCGAGGACAGGACGGCGCTGGAGTTCGCCGAACGGCATGCAAAAGATCTGCGGTTCGATCATGACGCTGGCAGATGGTATCAGTGGGTTGGCACGCACTGGAAGCAGGACCGGACCCAGTTCGCATTCTCAGAGGCTCGCGACTTCGTTCGCGAGGCGGCGCGGGATCAGCGTCCGCGCGTCATCAACATAACATCGAGGGCGAACTTTTCCGGGAATGTTGAGAAGCTTGCGCGTGCGGATCGGCGCTTGGTCGCGACACAGGAGTCCTGGGACCGCGATCCACTCTTGATCGGAACGCCCGGCGGAACCGTCGACCTGAGCACGGGACGACTGCGAGACTCTCGACCTGAGGATGGCATCACCAAGATAACAGCAGCCGTGCCGGGGGAGACTGCGGAGTGTCCGGTGTGGCTCAACTTCTTAGATCAAGCAACGTCTGGAGACGCTGAGCTAATCAAGTTTCTGCAGCTCGTCTGCGGCTACGCCATGACGGGCCTTACGAGCGAGCACCTGCTCGTCTTCATCTACGGACCAGGTGGCAACGGGAAGTCGGTCTTCTTGAATACCATCGGCGGCATTCTCGGCGACTACCACACCTCAGCGGCAATGGAGACCTTCACGGAATCGCACCACGACCGCCATCCAACCGATCTCGCCATGCTCCGTGGGGCGAGGCTCGTGACCTGCGCCGAGACATCTGAGGGCCGCGCTTGGGCGGAGACGCGGATTAAGCAGATGACGGGCGGCGATCCGATAACTGCCCGGTTCATGCGGCGCGACTTCTTCACGTATCAGCCCACCTTTCAGCTGCTGATCGTCGGCAATCACAAGCCGAAGCTGCGCAACATCACCGAAGCCATGCGGCGTCGGCTCGCAATGGTGCCGTTCGTGCACGCGCCTGCCAAGCCGGATCACGAATTGGAGGAGAAGCTTCGAGCAGAATGGCCGGGCATCATGCGATGGATGATCGAGGGCTGTCTGGAATGGCAGAAGGAGGGGAGGATCAAGCGACCTAAGGTGGTAGTTGAGATGACGAAAGAGTACTTCAACGAACAAGATCTTCTGGGCCAGTGGATCGATGAGTGGCTGGAAAGGGCGCCCGGAAGCAAGTTGTCGAGCACAAAGGCGTACGACTCATTTTGTGCCTTCGCCGCGCAGTCGGGCGAGCGCAACCCGGAGGACATTAAGTGGTTTCACGAGCAGATGGAGCAGCACAATTTCGTCAGGGGCAAGAGCCACGGCAACCGAGTGTACAAGGACGTAAAGTTCAAGCCGGAGCAGCCGAGCATAATCTGATGCGGGGCTCTTACTTACCATAGAAATTTTCAAGATTTCTAAAACCAACCCAACAGCAGGAGAAACAGAATGGGTTTTGACATAACGGACGTTTGGCACATCGAAGAATGCATCGAGCGCAACAGGGAGACTCCGCTGACGCCTGAATCGATAGCCGAGGGCAGGGCAATGATTGCGGAGTGGAAACGCATCGAGACATTGGACGAAGGCGACAAAAAATGGGAAGCGCTCGATGCGCTCAATCGGCGTTTCTGGTCATGGCTTAGTCCGCCCGGCGAGGTTTTTGACGCGGACACTGGACTGCCTATCTGGGCGAAGGCAGCACTCGAAGCGGCGTTGGAAATCCTGGCGCTAGACATCGAGGATTAGCGATCCGCTCCGTCTCTCGATGCCGCTCCGGCGGCTCGAACGCGACGGTCGCGTTGCAGGGTTTTGGAAGAACCCGAGTATCTAGCGCTCTTGATCTTCTGCCCCCGAAGCTGGAGCACCACTTGGCGCACCGACAGCTTATTGTGGACTTTGCAGAAAAGGTTCGGCTCCCAGCACTCTATGCTTACCGGGAATATGTCGAGATTGGAGGATTGATGGCCTATGCCATGGTCGATTTTCTGATAGGTTCGATTGTACCAAGCTAGGGAATGAGAGGGCTTTGATGCCATTGTCCAAGACATTTGACGACGCGTTGGTCTTTGCGGCTGATCTCCGCCGCAATCAAATCAGAAAAGGAAGCGGCATACCCTACATCGCTCACCTAATGAGCGTCTCCAGCCGTGTTTTGTCGGCCGGTGGCACTGAGGTCTAGGCTATCGCGGGTCTGTTGCACGGCGCTGCAGAAGATCAGGGAGGTGAGCCAACGCTCGCAAAGATCCGCAAGAGGTTCGGTGATGATGTAGCCACGATAGTTGCGGACTGCACGGATGCGTGGGTTGGTCCAAAGCCAGACTTTTGGCCGCGAAAAGAGGCTTACCTAAAATCCGCTACCGAAAAAACCAGCAACGTCCTTGTTGGTTTCGTTGGCCGATAACGTTGATAACGCCGAGGCTATCCTGAGTGATTACCAGCAGATCGGGGACAAGTTGTGGGATCGGTTCAATGGGGGACGACGGGGTACGATTTGATATTATCGAGAGCTGAGCGAAATTTTTCAACGCTCTTAGCACTCGCACTCGATGTCGCGGGGGTGGGCGATGACACTCAGGGAGCAACTACACCCGAAAAGCTCAAGAACTCGATTCTCACCAATGGCGGCATTATGCAGCCAATTATCGTGCATAAGCGTGACGATGGGAGATTGGTCTGCGTTGAAGGGAATACGCGCTTCTACATCTATCGCTCCTTTGTGAAAGAGGGCGTTGAAGGCGATTGGACGATGATTCCAGCGCTCGCGCTTCTGCTAACCACTTGATACCACCATCTTGGTGCCAGACGAGCCGGACTTGATCTGAAAACCGGGGGCACGTGGGGCACGTTCAGACATTTGGCACCATGCGCGTGCGCGCGCACACACGCGCGCGTGTGCAGTATTGCGCTGAGATGCCCCACGTGCCCCCGGAAGCTGCAGAATGGGAGCGCTGGCCCGGGGCGAGGGCTGGCCACCGGAAGGGTAGTAGAGCCAACTGCCCGCCCAAAGGGCTGGCGAGGTCGTACAGCTGTCCTGAGCCACCACCGCGCCTTGGGTACTGCCCAACAAAACACCACCAGCGGACTCCCTAGCTCTGCCTCGGGGCGTTAGGCGCTACAGGCGTTGCAAGGTGCTGCGGGGCAAGCACTTGCTTCGCCACACCTTTGCCGACATGGCACGGCCAAGGTGGCTCCGTTGGTTGATGCCCGGCTTAGACGAAGCCGGTTAACTGCTCGCGTTGAATTCTGCCGTGATAAGGAAATCAAAGTGCGCGCTCAAGGTTGACAGGACCAACATGCCTTTCACGGGCAACGCAACGTTATCACGACAAGCGTGGCACAAATCTCGGGGCCAGGATGCGGGCGATCAAATCAAACAATGTTTGGCGATCGTCCACACGGCCTAGCTAGTCTATGTGGGGCAAACTTGGCCTGCATCGAAAAAAGTGACGATCTCCGCTACGATACCTCGTCTGGCCAGACTATAGGAACCATTTCGCTAAAGGCGGTTTCCGAGCAGCGTTCCGCTATTAAGTGGGTCCTCTGTGGCCGCTCGCCAACGCGAGCATGCATTTTCGCTCGTGCAATTGAGTTGGCGAATACCCATGTCGAATCGTTAACCGGCGTGGCCGAGACGCAATCCAACTTGGCATGAAGAAGGAGGCGACCAGCGTCCTTTCCGAAGCAGAAAAGGCCACTGGCCTGCTTTCTAGCGAGCGCGCTCGGGCTCTTCAGCTCGCTAATATCGCTCGCGTGCTTTCCATTGCAGGCCTACCGAAGGAAGGAGCGTCAACACTTCAGCACGCGCAGAAACTTGCACAACAGATTCCAGACGAAGATCGACAGGGAATACTGGAAACGATTGCGATGGCGCAAGCCGAAGCAGGGTAAATTTCGGAGGCAATACACACCCTGCAATCGCTTTCGAAGCAGTCTTACCACATAAGAGGGCTGCTCTATGTCGGAGACGTGCAATGGAAAAACGGTAGATATGATGACGCGCAAAACACGGTACTCACTGCCGCAAGGCTTATACAAAATCTTCGAGGGTTTGATCTTGCTTACAGTCTCCCAGAGCTAGCGCAAGCACAAGCTCGGATGGGAATCAAAGAGCAAGCGTCTGAAACACTCGAACAAGCTTATGCACTCGCGCAATCTGACGACTTTCAAACGGATATCGATAAAGAACTCGTATCAAAGACCTTTGCAGCTCTTGGAGAAATAGCTGAGGCGAGAAAGTTCATGCCACGTGCAGCAGGGTTGGGATATTGTAGCGCACTGGCAGGCATCGCAACCGCGGAAGCAAAAGCCGGCATGAAAGAGCGATCTCTAAGCACACTTGATGAGGCGAAAGTTGCGCTAAGAAGAATTTCTAACGACGATGAGCTTCGTGCGGATTGCCAGTTTGATATCATTCGAACAGAAGCTGAATTGGGCACGGTGACTCACGCCCTTAAGCTCCTTGATAAATACTCGGTGTCGGAAAAGACGCCGTATAGGGTGGTTGAGGCGCTCTGCTTGATTGCGAAAGCGCTTCCGGCGTAGCGCCCCCCCGCTCTCAATTCGAGGAATTTAGCATGGTGGCGCCCGTCAAAAACGAATTGTGGCGGGAGTTTCTTCGGAACAGAGTTCGAAACTTTCCGGCCTGAATTTGAATGCCAGCGCGATGTTGCAGACCAAGGCGACGAGCTTGCCGTCCACGAAGGCTGGCGCAGCTGCGGGGGGAGCGCGCAATCGAATTTCCGCACCTTCGCTCCGCGCCAGTCTGGCGTCTTTCAGGGAACTTGCACTAGGTTGGCGCGCCGAAAGACGAACGGCGAAGGCGTCGAGGGCACTACTTCAGGGAATTGTGGTGCAGTGGATGACGCCTGGTGCGCTTCTACATTGCTCGCCTTGGGCCGTTCGCCGATCACCACACGCCTATGGAGCGTCCGCCAATCGGTTCTATCGGTCGCCTCCAAATAGGCTGCCAACAGGCCGCGATCCCTTTGCAGGCCCTCGATCACCGCGCTCATTTTGTCGCGAGTCTTCATGGCGCGATGGTGCGCCACCATGGTTAAGGCGCGGTAAAACTAGGTCTTCATCGGGCATTTCGTTCCCCGCCTGCCGCTGCTCCCATAATGTTGCCAGCCTCAAGCGCGACCGGCGGGCGAGCGGTCCTGGCGGGCGTGGTCCTAACTTCGTTACCCTCAAATCACGCCAAAGCAGCATTGCTTGCCGTCGGTGGACGCCTCTTCCAAAGATTCAAAGGGGCCGATCCATGGATCCTCGACTTCGGCTTGCCAGTAGAATCCGGCCTTGGCTACTTCTTTGTCGTCGAAAGTGAGCCTTTGCTCCGTAGTCAGATACTGGACGATCATTGTCAACCCTCGCCGATTGGTCCCAAAAGTGCCTGCGCCCGCATTACCTCCTGTTAAAGTTAATTTTCTCCTAACGCCTCTGATGGTGGGCAACGGCGATCGCGGGACCAAATCAAAGCCGATTCCGGGACCGCATAAGGTCTATGGGTTTCTGACGATATCTCCGAACGCCGTAGTCGAGCCGGTCCACGCGAAAGCGATGCCGGTGATTCTCACCACCGATGAGGAGCGCGACGTGTGGATGCGTGCGCCTTGGGATGAAGCGAAGGCGTTACAGCGACCATTGCCGGATGAGGCGCTCACCATCGTCATGCGAGACGCGGACAAGGAAGATCGGGCGGCGGCCTGAAGTAGGCCGAGAAATCCGCCGCCTTGACAACTTCGAATAATGGTCACGCCGGTAAGTTTGGATTAATGATCGGGTCGAATATTTAAAAAGCTGACTCGCTTACGAGGCCCAATGCTCCCCGTCGCGCCGGGCGCGGTGGCGATGCTTTGGAAATCTCGAAGCCAGCCGCTAAGAATTCGGCGTCAGGAGTGCTGGCACTTGATCCTTATCAAGGCGTGAACCCCTCGGATGCTGAATCCTTCCGGCATGAATTGGTTGAACATCGAAGCCGCACCATTCGATCGCGACCTAGAAGTGGCCGTGATCGACTCCGAAGGCGCCCATGCCGTTGTGTTCCCCTGTCGTCGGATCCTCGGCGGCTGGGTTAATGCAGCTACCAGAGCGCCTGTGAAGATTCACCCGACACACTGGCGGGATTGGTACACAACCTCGGAGGCCAAGCCTCGCTTCACCGCCTCGCGGCGCTAGATCCGTTCCAAGGAATAAAGCTCCCGCGTTCGTGACGCCCTGTGGGGCCCTCCCTGCGTCCACCCTCGGTGTCCTAGTCGTTAGCAGTATCCTGATTCCGTTTTTGGAGATTTGAGGATGGCTCGACACCCAAACAATGGACCGACCTTCTCCAAGCCCACGACAAAGAAGCATCGGCGTGCGCCGCCCTCGCTGGCGCAAAGGCAGTCGGCGAACGAGCAAGATGCGCGAGACGCTGCGAAATCGAAAGCATACATCAGGAAATAAACAAAGACGGGATCGTTGAGTATATGAAGCGGAGAAGGAAGTAAGGCCGCCTCAAGGGGCGGCCCGCGCTCCCTGATCTCGGCGCCGTGCGAGGGCCGCCCTTGGCTCTTGTTCCAGATCAATGTCGCTCGTCGATCG
>Ga0210406_10005359_pt1 | contig 13475 bp, 9 predicted proteins | sample IncBWC30MmetaG_FD_155454 | JGI IMG/M metagenome (GOLD analysis project Ga0210406, IMG submission 155454) | Forest soil microbial communities from Barre Woods Harvard Forest LTER site, Petersham, Massachusetts, United States - Inc-BW-C-30-M | ecosystem: Environmental > Terrestrial > Soil >... | reverse complement strand
ACCTGCGCCTCTGCAGCGTTGCTAACCGACGAGTTCAGGGTTGCGAGGCCAATTACGTTTCGGAAGTTGAGCGGGAGTTCCGACACCTGCCTTGAGGAAATGTCAGCGGAGATGTTGGCATTTTCCGCGTTCAATAGCGGAGCTTGTGAGGTGACTTCGATATGTTCGGTGATAGCGCCAAGCACGAGGGAGACATTTAGAGTAGCGGCCTGGCCAGCCACCAGGCTGACGCCTTCCTGATGGCGATGCTTGAATCCGGGGGCCTCGATATCAAGATTGTAGGTATCCTGCGGAAGCAACGTGAACGTGTATAGACCGTTTTCTGAGGTGGTAAAGGTGCGTGAAAGACCTTTACCCTGGCTGGCCAGCACGATCTTTGCGTTGTTCACTGGCTGCCCCGACGGGTCCACAACACTTCCGCTCAGTGAGGCCGAAATTTGTGATTGACCGTATGTGCTTAAGCCAACGACGAACAGGAGTGCTATTCCCAGCAATACTTGGCGCCCGCAAACTCGTATTGTTCCCAACATGAGGAATCCTCCAAGGAAGTTCCGGTTCTGCCGGTATTCACCCCAAAACCCGAATTTAGTTTCCGTCAAAATGTCTTTCGTGGATCGCCCCCTGTTTCCCAAAGCTCGGCTCTCGGACCGGGGCGACCATCTGAAACACTGGTGGCAGATATAGAAAACTTCGATACCTCGTGGCAATGCTTTGCTGGTAAAGGAATCGGGATAAAAAAGATAAGACCCCCCATCATCAACTAAGTCTATGTTTATCAGAAACTTGAAGGAGCGTTAAGAGGACGTTAAGAACCCCTGGCTCCCATTTTACGTTGCGACAACGCTCAAACCGCTGTAGCATCTTGGGAAATTGCTTTTCTGATAGCCGAAATCTGTTGGTTTGGTGCTCGCCCGGGTGGTTGGGCGACATTCTATGGCCATGTTGGGGTGTTAGGGGAACCTTGCTAGTAGAGCAGGTAGCGGAGAGCTGGACACCTTCCAGCGAACTCGAAAAGACCGCCGTTCAGCAGCAACTTGAAAAGTTGCTCGCTACACCCCTATTTAATTCCAGCAAACGCTATCCCAGCTTCCTGAAATATGTGGTCACTCACTCACTGGCCGGCCAGACGGATCAGCTTAAAGAGCGAATCCTCGGCGTCGAGATTTTTGGCCGCTCCGCCGACTACGACACTAACACCGACCCCATTGTGCGGGTTACCGCCGCGGAAATTCGCAAGCGGATCGAGCTGTATTATCAGGACCCCAAACATAGCCAAGAGATTCGGCTGTACCTGCCCGCCGGTTCTTATGCGCCGCAATATTCCTGGCCAGGGCGTCCATCAGGTTTGTCGGCAAGTGGGACCGACGCGCTCGGCCACGGCGACGGCACTACTCTGATCGTTCCAATGGATGCGCAGTCCGCGGCGTCTCGATCCGGTCGCTCCCACCTGACAGGTGTGAAGCCTGCGGTAGCATTGCTGCTGCTTTTGCTGGCGGGAGTTTCGACGGCTATTTGGTTCGGGTCCAGGCCGCCGGCACTGAAGCAGTTTTGGGGACCCTTCGTGAAGTCTTCGGAGCCTGTGCTATTTTGCATCGCCGACCAAAGCCAGTATTCAACGCTTAAGCTGCACGACGCGGCCGATCCCCAGCGCGAAGTGACGCTGACGGACAGCATGGTGACCATCATTATTGATGACGTGAGTCCGCTGGTGAATATGGCGGGCTTGCTTCGCACTTACGGTAAGACCTATAGGGTGCAGGGTGAAGCCACCACCAGCTTGACCGATCTGCGTCGTGGTCCCTCGGTATTCATCGGCGCCTTTGACAATGGCTGGACGCTTCGTCTTACCTCTCCTCTACGGTTCCACTTCGCGAACGACAAGGAGATGAGTCAATTGTGGATCGAAGACCGCGCCAATCCCGGCAAGCGCGGATGGATGCTGGATCGTACCGTGCAACAACAAACCGGGACCTATAAGGATTACGCCATTGTTGCGCGCCTCGTTGATCCGAATACCGATCAGTACGTGGTGGTGGCCGCTGGAATTGCAAGGGGCGGAACAGTGGCCGCCGGCGAATTTCTGGTCGACGAAAACCGCATGGAAGACATGGTCAAGCAAGTGCCGCAAAACTGGAAGCAGAAAAATGTCGAAGTCGTTCTGGAGACGCAAGTGATTCAAGGCCGCTCAGGCCCGCCCCGGATTGCCGCGGTTCACGTCTGGTAGTCGGCCAAAATCCGTATTTACGTAACCCGGTTCAGAGTCATTTTGAGAGCTCCTTGCCTCTCTGCCCGATACCCCAATAAAGGTCTGTTGGTAATTGCCGTCTCGCCCATTTGCCCACTCGCCTTGATTTGAGCGGAATCGCGGCACGTTTATGTCACAATCCCTCCAAAACTGTCACCCCGTTAATGAAAAACGGCGGCCAGGTTAAGGTAAAGCAGGTTGAAAGACCTGAAAAGAGCTATGTGAGACTCCGTAGGGACTTTGGTGCCGTACTCGCATTGATTACTGGTTATTCGATTTTTCACCAATGCTCACGGAAGCGTGACGAGGCCGGGCGAATCATTGCAACGCACCAAGATTACGCGGCAATCCGTGAACTGGTTGTAGACATAGTTTCCGAAGGTGTGGATGCGACGGTCTCTGTGGCCGTGCAATGCGTGATCCCCATGAGCGATTCTTTCCGGAAGACACTCGAGGTGCACAGGTCTCGACGCTCAACATTTACGCGCATGCCCTTCCGACATCGCAAAGGCGGGCAGTGAATAGGGTGTCAGAGGTTATGTTCTCAAGTGTTCTCGAGTTGAGTGAAAAGGCGCAGGGCGGAAAAACTAATTAGTTGTATTTAGGGAAGTTAGAAAAAACTTGGTGAACCGGGGAGGACTCGAACCTCCAACCCGTTGATTAAGAGACCGTCCAAAGGCAATTGAGACTGAGTGCTACAGTTCGCTATTGTGTTGATTTTCCGCACCAATACACACGATTTGCTTCTCTGCCCGACTACGACTGTTTGCTATCGGTTTTGATCTAGCGTGGGCACAAAATTGGGCACAGTTTTTTTTCGATGTAAACTGGAAACCGAGTGAAAGTGCCCTCGCTGGGCAGCCTTGGAAATTTGGACAAGAGTGTGTCTTCAACTGTTACCCGACGCGGACATCCCGAATTCTGCGGCGCCGGAAGATATCAAAACTTTACCTCGTCTCATTAACTGAAATTATTTGGTTACGCATCGCATAGTGAATAAGGTCGGCCAGGGAATGCAGGCCAAGCTTGAGCATGATTTTAGCTCGGTGAGTCTCGACGGTCCTGACAGTGATTCCCAGCAGCGCCGCGATCTCCTTGTTCGCTTTCCCTTCCGCCAGGAGGCGAATGATCTCAAGCTCGCGGGGTGTCGTTCGCGGGCCTGCTCCCTTCCCACGCTGATGCTGGCTTCTTGGCTTGAGAAATCCATCGAGAACGATTTCGGATACTTTGGGGGTCAGGAAGCGCTTACCCTCTGCAATAGCCTTCACGGCCTTCGCAAGGCACTCCGTGAGATCGGATTTCAAGAGGTACCCGCGAGCGCCTGCCTCGAGGGCGCGACGGACCATCTGGTCTGACTCGTGCATGGTGAGCACTAGAACTTTGGTATCTGGAACTGCCTCTCGGATTTGACGTGCTACCTCTACTCCATCCAGTTCGGGCATGCCAATATCGACGACGGCCACATCCGGTTTCAGTTCTATAGCCTTTTTTACCGCCTCCCGGCCATTCGCCGCCTCGCCGACAACTCTCCAGCCCCGTCGGGAACGGAGGACCGCCCGAGCACCACGCCGTACCAGCCCATGATCGTCAGCTATCAGAATGCGCAGGTTTTTCACGTTCGTTCTCCTCCGAGGGGTATCGTCACACGCACTGTGGTGCCGTGGCTGCTAGACTCGAAATCAAACCGCCCTCCGATCAGCTTCACTCGCTCATGCATGCTGGGGATACCAACACCGGTTTCGAACCGAGGTTTATCCTTCCTTGTTTGTACACTGGCAGGAAGCGAGGGGCCGAGGTCGCTAATTTCCAGCGTGAGATCCGAGTTGCGATTAATTCTTATGGTGGCTCGCTGACTTCCCGAATGGCGCTGGATGTTGGTGAGGCTCTCTTGCACTACTCGGAATAAAGCCAACTCCACATCTCGTTCCATCCGTCCGAGACGGGGTGACAATTCCAATTCGACCTGGATTCCACTTCGCTTGGTAAAGCCGCCAACATAGTCACGAATCGCATCACCTAAACCAGCCTGATCCAACACGGGTGGGTGCAACAAATAAGAAAGGGTGCGGATTTCACGGATGCACTGCTCCGCCAATACCTTACAGTCAGAATAAAGTCTGCCTAATTTTCGTTCGTCAGAGGGAATTGAGTCCTGGAGCTGGCCAAGCATCGTTGCCAGGGCTACGAGGTTTTGGCCAGTGGAATCGTGCAAATCCTGGGCGATCCTCCGTCGCTCCTCGTCTTGCGCCCGCAGAAGGCGACCGGAAAGCTTTCGAAGTTCTTCCTCCGCATGCTTGCGGTCCGTTATGTCTCGTATAAACCCCGTGAAGATATGGCGACGCTCCCTTATGACTTCTCCGAAGGAGACCTCGACAGGAAATTCATCCGCATTCTTGCGCAATCCCACAAGCTCTGTTCCCTGCCAGTCGATGTGCCGTTGCCCGGTCGCGAGATAGCGCTTCAAACCTACCTTGTGCACTTCGCTCAGGAACTTCGGCATGAGCATTGTGAGCGGCCGACCGATCAACTCGGACGCTTCGTAGCCGAAAATTCTGATTGCCGCGGGATTTACAAAAAGGATTTGGCTGTCCTCGTCGATGCTGATGACGCCATCGTGCGCTGTCTCGACAACTGTACGGTATTGTTCCTCGCTATGCCGCCGCGCTTCTTCAGCCCTCTTGCGCTCGGTAATGTCAGTGGCAACACCGCCAGTTGCGTATATGTTTCCGTGAGTATCAAACAGAGGAAATTTGTAGACGATGCTCGTATGTGGTCCGTCCTCATAGGCTGCTATTTCCTCAAATTCCATCGCGACGCCTGCGCGGAGCACTTCAAGGTCATTCGCACGAAACACAGCGGCCTGTTCAGGGGGAAAGACCTCCTCGTCCGTTTTGCCTTTGATTTGCTCCTGACTTACGCGGAGGGCCCTCTCGAATTCTCTGTTCACGAGCAGGTACCGGCCTTCCGTGTCCTTCAAGAAAATCAAATTGGGGCTGTTTTCTAAAATCGCCCGAATGCGCTCCTGAGCTTGCCGCAGTTCCTGTTCGGCGCGCTTGCGCTCCGTGATGTCCAACGTGGTGCCAACAAACTCAAGGACGTCACCGGATTTGTTAAAGACCGGCTTACCAATAGCATGGACGTCTCTAAAGGGAGAATCTGGCAGGACTATTCGATAATCCAACTCCCAATTCCTTCTTTCGGCGACTGCCGTACTAATTTCCGATTCGTACCTGGGCCGGTCATCCGGGTGAATCCTTTGGAGAAAGATATCGCGAGTCAGCTTGGTCTTGTCCGGATCGATCCCGAAGATGCGGTAAAACTCCTCCGAACCAAACATGTCACCGGAAGAAGGATTCCAAGACCAGACACCCATTCGAGCCATCCTCTGGGCCATGGCCAGATGCACCTCAGCGCGTCTCCGTTCCGCAATTTCCCTGCGCAGCTCCTCGTTGGCGGTTGTGAGTTGTCTGGTGCGCTCGACCACACGTTGCTCGAGGCTTTCGTTGAGTCGCAGGACTTCCACCTGCGTCTGCCTGTCCACCGATGACGTCAAGATAGCTGTGCCGAGGACAAGAATCGTGACAATAAGAATTCCATTGTTGGCGAGCGGGGAGATGCTCACAGTGTGAGACACGTTCGGGAACACAGCAGCTGGCATGAAGGTGACTGCGGCCATGCCGGTGTAATGCATCAGGGAAATGGCGGCACCCATCACCGCCGCGCTGATGACCTTGGCCAAAGTGGTTCCCCTGAAATCATCGCGGTAGTCGAAAGTGAACATCAGTGCGAGCCGGGAAAACAAGATCGCAAGCACAACGGACAAGGCCACGAATAGGGGGTCGAATCGGGTTATCGCAGGCATTCGCATGGCAGCCATGCCAACGTAATGCATCGCTGCGACGCCGCCGCCCATGATAAGGCTGCCGGTCCACGCCTGAACCGACCCCATTTCTTGTCGAGTCGCTATATAGAGTGCGATCGCCGACGCAAGGACCCCTATCACGAGGGACGCCAGAACTGTGGGCAAGTGATAGTCCACTCTGACCGGCAAGCGGAACGCCAACAACGCCTTGAAGTGCATTGCCCATATTCCGATGCCCATCGCAATGGCGCCACCGGTCAGCCAGGCAGCGCGAGACCTGCCGCGCGCGGCAGTTACACGTCCGCCAAGATCGAGTGCTGCATAGGAGGCGGCAAAGGCGATTACTATCGAGCGAACGACCTCGCCGTAATCGTACGAGCCGACAAGAGGTGCCCCAATCTGGCTAATGGCGCTCTCCTACAAATAATGCACGTGGTGCAGGTGGGCGGGTCACCGCAGTGGGGACGTGGAGACGGTTTCTACAGCTACCAGGATAACTACATTTGGTAACCGTTATTATAGCAAGATTTACGTACAGAGTGTTCCCTATCGGTACTAGTTCTAGTATTTCGGCAGTTTCGTAACCGATTGCACTGCGCACTCTGCGGTATTGCACTGGATTCACAGTCCGGTAAGTATCTGGTACGCCCAAATTTGGAATAGAAAGCAAAAAACAAAAAAATGGAAAAGCACGCGGCCCCTCCACGCGGTGCGTTATTCAGTGAACCTATCCTGGATAAATTGATTGGTAATTCCGGTCCGATGCGTCTTCTCAACGAGTTGATCGGAAAAGTCAGTCAGAGCAATTCCCCGGTACTCCTCTTGGGTGAGACCGGAACAGGAAAGGAAGTGGTTGCGCGAGCCATTCACAGCACGGGGTTGCGGCGTGAGAAGGTGCTTGTCCCCGTAGAATGTTCGGCACTGACTCCTACCTTAATCGAGTCCGAGCTGTTCGGACATCTCAAAGGAGCATTCACCGGGGCAGACCGCGCGAAGCGAGGTCTGCTCCAGACCGCTAATGGGGGAACCATCTTTCTCGACGAGATCGGTGAACTCCCAGTGTGCTTACAAGCCAAATTGCTCCGGGCGCTACAGGAAAAGGAGATAAGGCCTGTAGGATCCACGGAGAGAATTCCAATTGATGTGCGCGTCATAGCGGCTACACATCGAGACCTTGAAGCGGGAGTCCGGACGGGCACGTTTCGTCAGGACCTATATTTCCGATTGAACGTTATCCAACTCAGGCTGCCCCCGTTGCGGGAGCGCAAGATCGACATCCCCCTATTGGTCGCCTATTTCCTGGAGAAATTCTCCGCACCCGCACTACCGGTTCGTGTGATCGCAGATGACGGATTGCGTCGACTGATGACGTACGATTGGCCAGGCAATGTCCGCGAGCTTGAAAACGCCATTGAATGCGCTGTGACTTTAAGCTCCGACAGCATTCTGACGGCAGATGACTTGGGTTCGGTCCCCTACCCTTCGACGACCCAGCATGCTCCCGAGACCCACGAACTCATCCCCCTAGAGGAAATCGAGCGTCGCGCCATCCTGCGTGCTGTGCGGGAAACCGGAGGCGATAAGCACGCTGCCGCACACCTCTTAGGCATTGGCAAGACAACGCTCTACCGCAAACTAACAAAGTACGCCCGTGGTCCCGCTGACAGAGCGTAGCCCACATCTAAAGAGGTCTTCACCATGGAGTGCTACTTAATTTGCACCAATCGCAAATGCCGCTATCACGTCAACCTTCGGTATGGCGCTCAAGTGTTGGTCCGCTCCCAGATAATTATCGATGAGTGTCCGGAATGCGGCCATCCATGGTCAAGTTCCTGTCCCTTCTGTGGTCGACAACTGGAGACCAGCCTGCGGGGAAATCTTTCTCACTGCCTACATTGCGGGAGAGAGTTGGTTCCAGACCGGGATGGGGCTGCGGCTCCGAAGGTTCCTTAGTCGTCACTTTGCAGAGAATCGAATTTGGAAGGCCAGTGGCAAACGCGCGAGCATTCTGGCCGGCGCGATTTTGTAGCAGGAGCACTGAGAGAGTTTACATCACCGATCGGACCTCGTTCCCGCACGGGAGTGTTGTTTCAATTCGAACCATCCACGGAAATTCGTGCCAGTCGAGTTTCTTCCAGTTCCAACCACTTACGACTTTTCCGATCTGGGCCTCTGATTGCATTTCCTAGTATGAAGACGTCCGCGCCGTAAGGCTCGAGATCGGCTCACAGATGAAGACCGTGCAATATTACGGAAGGCGAAGGGAATCTCGCCAGGGAGTTTCGTCATGAAGCGACTTTTAATTGTTGTTTGCATCCTGAGTATGAGCAGCGTGGTACGGGCGCAGTCGGCACCGCCCCTTGGACGTTGGGAGATCGTCCACACGAGCGGAGACAGCTCTGCTCAAACGATGTTATATCCGGGCGGTTTTTCCACTTTTCTCAACGCGGATGGAACAGGCTACACCTATGGAACAGTCGCCAATTCCATCTGTGTGATCGACGTTCAAAATTTCAACGTCGTTCCGACATGGGTATCCTTGGGAGGAAGCAGTTATCAGGTTACCATGACGGTTAACAACCTTGGATTGGGACCTAACTTCTCGTTTATTTACACGGGAACATACAGCGCCCTCACGCCAGTTCCCGGTGATACTTCGTATACGATTCCTGCGATTTCGGGAACATACTACGCCACGGGAGACGTTTCTGCATGCAACCTTGCTACACAGAGCAGTCCCGGCAATTTCGTTGCAACATTTCTTCCAACCATATCAAGTGGTTCGGCTTCTGGCTCTCTGGATAGTTTTAGTGCTGACAATGGTTCCCCATTTGACTCGCCGGTGAGTGCAAGCATAACTTTCAGCGCGCCCCCTGCAAGCGGGCAGATGGCTGGCACGGTGGCGCTTGCGTCCAACCCCACTTTTACCGGTCTCCCATGCTTCGCCACAACATCTGGCGTTGTAAACCCACTAACTATCAATCCCGCGCTTTCCAGCCAGACAGGCATTGGGGAATACATGTTTGCAGAAGGCTTTGATCCTAACGGTGCTCCTACTACTTTCTTCCTGAACGGATTTTCAGCTAATTTGTACACGGGCGCAAACACCGATCCAAATGCGCTACAGATCGCAACCACCGAGTGGGCCGTTGCCTCTGCCATCGGCGAGGACAATCCCGTCGCCGGAGTGAGTGGCGTGAGCAACGATGGCACGAACACGGCGATGGTGTTCTCATACGGTGTAGTGGGCGGCGTCTGCGACGGTGCAGGTGGCGTGGACACCCCGTTCTACTTCCTCTCAGGTAAGCACGTCGACCACAAGCACAATCACCACCACGACCATCAGTTCGGGTCAAGATCGCATCGCGATCGCGAGGATAGTAGTGGAAACAATTGGGAACATTGACGCCGCGCACAAAGCGGGGATGGCACTCGGCTTGGCAGAGACCCCCTTAACCCTTCCGTCAAAAGGAGTTCCAAAATGGTGCTGCGGTCTATTTTGGAACTCCTATACACAGTGTTGTAGCAAATTGTCGAGTCGATGATACGTGCGGCGAGTGAGAAACTTTAGGTCTTTGCGTAACATAGTACCTGCAAACCCACGCCATTCTCGTCAACAAGCGACCTCTAACCTTTGTCGAGGGTGGCGTTGACCATCGGGCTCACTCCAGCCCCAAAGGGGTCCCTTTCTTCGGCCTGTTCCAGAAAGAGACTTTCGGTCGAGGATGGCACAGGATCACCTAGCCTTCCCAATATCCATTCTTTTGTGAACGGTATATCGTCTGAAATTTCAATATCTTAGGTGCGAACCAACGACGGAAAGACCGAAGTTGCATGGATGCCATCGTGCAGAAGCATACTGGAAGTTTAAGTGGACCAGGCTGGACGCGAACATCGGACACGGCAACATTCGGGGCCTGCGCGGAACGGCGGCCTCCTATTGGTGATTCTTGCGACTGTATGAACCAAGATCTGTGGACTATCCGAAAGACGCACATCCGAGTGCCGTCCGGGTGAACTTCCGGCGGCTTGAACGGCAGGAGTGGTGGCTATGGGCCGTAGCGATTGTCATTACTTTACTCCTGACGATAGGCCTGGCATCATTTCTTCTCCCCAACGGGAACTTTCGTCAAGACTTTTACTTCCAAGCTATTCTGCCGCAGGCCATGCGAGGCCTCGTGGGCCTGATTTTTCTCTTCGACCTATACACGATATATCAGCATCTACTGATCCACCGGATCCGCAAAGAACTGGTGGAACGGGAAGAGCTGTTCCACTTAATCAGTGAGAACGCCGCCGACATGATCGCAATCGTGGACATGGAGGGGCGGCGGATTTTCAACAGTCTTTCTTATCAAAAGGCGTTGGGCTATTCACCCGAAGAATTGCGGGCGTCATCGGCTTTTGAGCAGATTCACCCCGATGACCGTGAGCGCGTCAAGAACGCGGCCGAGGATTCGCGGCTCTCGGGGATTGGAAAAACGCTGGAGTACCGTCTTCGCCACAAGAACGGCACCTGGCTGGTGTTGGAGTCCACTTCGAGCGTCATTCACAACGTAAATGGGGGGCCGGAAAAACTTGTGATCGTGAACCGCAATGTCTCGGAGCGCAAAAGAGCTGAGGAAGCTCTGCGCCGCTCGGAGGCAGATTTTCGCTCGGTTGTGGAACACGCGCCCTACGGAATATATCGCACCAGCATCACCGGCCGATTTCTGCAAGTCAATCCGGCGCTCCAGAAAATGCTGGGCTACGAGCTGGACGAAGAGCTCTTGAGAAGAGATCTGGCAACGGACATCTTCCGGCACAACGGGGAATACCTGCGGTTGGTCGAGCTCCTCAGCCGGACTGAAGAAATCAAGGACATGGAGATGGAGTGGAAGAAACAAGACGAGACGCCGATAACCGTGCGGTGTTCGGGACGCCGCATCAACGATGAAAACGGGGTCGCGGCCTATTTTGAGGTCTTTGCAGAGGATGTGACAGAAAAACGAGTGCTCGAACGACAATTGAGAATGGCACAAAAGATGGAGGCAATTGGACGGCTCTCAGGCGGCATCGCGCACGACTTCAACAATCATCTCGGCGTAATTATCGGCTACAGCCGAGTGCTTAAACGTCAGTTGGGGGAAAATAATCCTCTAACGGAGCATGCCCTGGAAATCGAAAAGGCGGGGCAGCGGGCCGCTTCCTTGACGAAACAATTGCTGGCGTTCAGCCGACAGCAAGTCTTGACACCTGCCGTTCTCAGCCTCAACACACTCGCCTCCGAAATGGACAGAATGCTTCCGCGGCTGCTGGGTGAAGACATTGAAGTATCCCTTGAGCTGGACCCTGAGCTGGGAAGCGTGAAAGCGGACCAGGGCCAGATTGAACAAGTCATCATGAACCTGGCTGTCAACGCCCGTGACGCGATGCCGAAGGGCGGCAAGCTGAAGATCCAGACGGCCAACGTAGTGCTCGATCAAATCTACACGCGGAACCATCCAGGTTCGAAAGCTGGGGCTTATGTGATGTTGGGGGTAACCGACACTGGAACTGGCATGGATGCCGGAACACTGACCCATATGTTTGAGCCTTTCTTCACCACCAAAGAACGCGGCAAAGGAACAGGGCTTGGACTCGCGACTGTTTACGGCATTGTGAAACAGAGCAACGGATACATCTCGGTGGAGAGTTCCCTGGGAAAGGGATCGGCTTTTCAAATTTATCTCCCGCGTCATGAAGGCCAACCGGCGGCGGAGCTGAAATCCGGCATCGTGGAAAACTTGCGCGGTTCGGAAAGCATTCTGTTGGCGGAAGACTCCGAGGCGCTGAGAAAACTTGCCCAAAGCAATCTTGAATCAGCCGGATTCCGTGTGCTCTCAGCGCAAAGTGGCGAAGAAGCATTGGAAATCGCAACACACCATGGAAGCACTTTTGATCTTCTGCTGACTGATGTCGTGATGCCCGGCATGAACGGCCGCGTTCTGGCGGAACAGTTGTTGCCGCGCCAGCCAAGAATGAAGGTGCTTTACATGTCCGGCTATACCGACAGTTTTATTGCAGGACATGGTGTCCTGGAGCCCGGAACCTACCTCCTGCACAAACCATTCACGGAAGAGGTTCTTATCCGGAAGGTCCGCGAGGTGCTCGATGGCGGAAAGCAGCCGCCGTCCGTCATGAAACAGGCGGCCGAGCTTGTGGGGAGCAATGTCCGCTCTAGTAAGTAGGAGGAACTTGGCGATGGGAAAGCTGTTGCTGGTGGACGACGATGAAGCCTTGCGACGTCTGATGCGCCTTGAGCTGAGTGACGTCTTTGAAGTCATCGACTCAGGCGAGCCGGAACAGGGTTTGGCTCTCGCACTCGAGCACAAGCCCGACGCCATCTTGCTGGATCTTCGCATGCCTAACTACTCCGGCTATGAACTCCTTCAGACGTTTACCGCACTCAGCCACACTCAAAAGATCCCGGTGATTATTGTGAGCGGTGAGGCAGGTGGACAAACAAAAGAACTCTGCAAAGAGCTAGGTGCAGCCGCTTATTTCGGGAAGCCAATCGACTTTGAGGCGCTGCGGGCATGCCTCCAGCAAATCGCCAAGAATGGCCAGTATATTCCCCGAGTCGAAGTGCGTGTGCGGTTGCGCATCGTCCTGAAGCTGCGAGGCGCCGACAGCCAGGGAAGGAAGTTTGAAGAGTTCGTGACTACTGAGAACGTGAGTTTGAGCGGCTTCCTGTGCGGCTGCACCGTGGATCTCCTTGTCGATTCCATCGTAGACGTCTATCTCGCGGGCGCTGGGGAAAACTACGTGGGCAAAGCCAAAATTGCTCATTCGAGCTCGAAGGGTCCGCTCCTTCGGCACTATGGATGCCGCTTCATTGAGAAGACTGGGCCGTGGGTGCTGCGATAAAAGGCAAGTTAAACATTCTGATAGCTAAGGCTGATCAAGTTCTCAGGGGAGGAACGGAAGGAAGTGTCGCCGAGGTTCCACCAGCTTGCAAGTTTCCTGCACGCGCTCTTGTCGCCGACGACGAATCTGCCTGCTGGCAACTCCTGTCACTCATCCTCGGCCCCCACGTATCAGTGCGCCACCGCCAGCAATGGCGAGGAAGCCCTCCCGGCTCTGCCCGGCAATCAGTGGGCTGCAGGCCCAAATCTTGCGCACGTCACCAATCATTTCAATGAGTTAGCTATCGCTGAGCTGGCCACCTACAAGGAATGTGCCTGGATTTGTGCCCCAGATAGCTCAAAATCCACACCAACTGGTTAAGCCTAGCAACCCTTCGGTTAACAGTTGCGGCGCACTAATCTACGATGGAGAACGATTATTTGCTATCAAGTTGATTCTTCTAACGCTTATGCCCAATTCGTTTTGGGGCTGACTAGGACC
>Ga0210406_10005356_pt1 | contig 13479 bp, 17 predicted proteins | sample IncBWC30MmetaG_FD_155454 | JGI IMG/M metagenome (GOLD analysis project Ga0210406, IMG submission 155454) | Forest soil microbial communities from Barre Woods Harvard Forest LTER site, Petersham, Massachusetts, United States - Inc-BW-C-30-M | ecosystem: Environmental > Terrestrial > Soil >... | reverse complement strand
GCGCGTCCAGATATGACAATGCCGATCTGACGGATCTGAGGCCAGTGCAATGACATCGCTGAAGGAGACCATAAAATTCGGGCTCGCGGTGAAGTCTTCGGTCAGCGTCTGACCCGAAAGTAACGGAGTAGTCGGAGGAGTAATTGAGACCAGGGCGCCTCCCGGCTCGTACCCTCCGCCATAAGGATTGCCAGGATCGTCGAAGCCATAGACAAGAGAGCTAACTGTAACCGATGCGTCATTAACATTGGTGAGAGTGACCTGCCAATTATTACCGCCAAGATTTATAAGATCGGGTGCTAACGTCAATGCAGCTGTTTGGACTTCTGCTCCGCCAAACGTGAAAAATGTTTTAGTTCCATCGCACCTAGTGCCTTCCTGCGCTATTACCTGCACAAATACCTTGGTTGTGGCAGGCATTTTCACGCTAAGATCCAATGGAGTGCCTGCCGCTACCGGGTAGGTCCCCGCGGGAGGGTCTGTCGAAATCTTGGCCCCAAGCCTACTAAGCCCCGTCCTGTTATAGACCTCCATTTTGACGATTGGATTGTTAGTCGTCGTATATTGAAAATCGTTTGGGACGATTCCGGAAGTGTTTTCAAATGTATTTTGAAATAAGACAAGAGCAGCAACAGCTGGATGTCCTCAAAAAAAACATCGAGTGAATCTCTAACGCGAGACCCACAGTAGCCCACAACAGTACTTTTCTTTTCAAGCACATATGAGCCTCCTCTGCCTTTAGCTTGACGCTATGCGCGTAGACGCAATCTCCCTAACGTTTTGACTTGATCATCGTCTCCTGTCGGACAATGGTTTGCATAATAAACGTTTTCAGAGTTACTTGAATTTTCATGTATTGTCAAGCGGGCGGATCTGCACGCCGAATAGCCAATTGCGCCTAATCAGATCACCAATAGGGTAAGCGGTTCTCGGCCGCGCCAGCTACCTGGCGTGGCGCCGCATTGGCGGGGGCGCCGCCGGAGCGGCAGAGCGAGCACCCTTCCGCCGCCAGCCCGCCTTAAGCCAAATCCCGCCCCGTTTTCCAAATCGGCCGAACTGGCCTAATCCCTCGGACTCGTGAGTCGAGGTGGGTCCCTCGCCCTCGCGCGGGAGTTCTTCGAGCATGAAACTGCCGAACCAGATCGGCCCCATCCACTTCGTCGGCATCGGCGGCATTGGCATGTCCGGCATCGCCGAGGTTCTGCTCAACTTGGGCCATCAGGTTCAGGGCTCGGACCTGAGCGACAACGCCAACGTCAAGCGTCTGCGCGAGCAAGGCGCGACAGTCTTTGTCGGCCACGACAAGGCCAATCTCGGCGCCGCCGCCGTGGTCGTCATTTCGTCCGCCGTGAAGCGCGATAATCCCGAGGTCGTAGCGGCGCGGGCGCGCCGTATCCCGGTCGTTCGCCGGGCCGAGATGCTGGCCGAGCTGATGCGGCTCAAGCAATGCGTGGCCGTGGCCGGCACCCACGGCAAGACCACGACGACTTCGCTGGTGGCGACGCTGCTCGACGCCGCCGGGCTTGATCCGACCGTGATCAACGGCGGCATCATCAACGCCTACGGGACCAATGCACGGCTCGGCGCCGGCGACTGGATGGTCGTCGAGGCCGACGAGAGCGACGGCACGTTCTTGAAGCTTCCCGCCGATATTGCGGTCGTCACCAACATCGATCCCGAGCACCTCGACCACTTCAAGACCTTCGACGCCATCAAGGACGCCTTTCTCGCGCTGATCGGAAACCTGCCATTCTATGGCTTCGCGGTCATGTGCCTCGATCATCCGACCGTGCAGGAACTTGTCGGCCAGGTCGAAGACCGCCGCATTCTGACATACGGCGAGAATCCGCAGGCCGATGTGCGCCTCCTGGACGTCAACCTTGCCGGCGGCGTCACTCGATTTTCGGCGCTGATCCGTGATCGGGCGACGGGCCGGGCCACCTTCATCGATGACCTCGCGCTGCCGATGCCCGGCCGCCACAACGCCCTCAACGCCACTGCGGCGATTGCGGTCGCGCACGAGCTTGGCGCGCCGATCGACGTCATCCGCAAAGCGATCGCCGGGTTTGGCGGCGTTCGCCGGCGCTTTACCCGCACTGGCGAATGGAATGGCGTCGCCATCTACGACGACTATGGCCACCATCCGGTCGAAATCGCCGCGGTCTTGAGAGCCGCGCGGGCAGCGACTGATGACAAGGTGATCGCGGTCGTGCAGCCGCATCGCTTCACCCGGCTCGCCTCTCTGTTCGACGCCTTCGCCACCTGCTTCAACGACGCCGACAGCGTCATCGTCGCCGATGTCTATCCGGCCGGTGAGGCGCCGATCGAAGGCGTCGACAAGGCGGCGCTGGCGACCGCGATCGCCGCTCACGGCCATCGCCACGCGCTGATGCTGCCCTCGCCCGAGAAATTGGCGGGCATGGTGCATTCGCTGGCGAAGCCGGGCGACTATGTCATTTGCCTCGGCGCTGGGTCGATCACCCAATGGGCGTATGCGCTGCCTGCCGAACTCGCCGCGCTCGACAAGGCCTGACGCTTCGCCGATGCGCTCTCCAGGCTTGGTCGACGAGATAAAGGCGCGGGCGCCCAAGCTGCGCGGACGTCTCACAGCCGACGCTCCCGTAGCGGAGGCGACCTGGTTCCGGGTCGGCGGTCCGGCTGAGGCCCTGTTCTCTCCGGCCGACGAGGACGATCTCGCCTATGTCCTATTGGCGCTCCCGCGCGAGATCCCAGTTACGACCATCGGTCTCGGCTCGAACCTCATCGTGCGTGATGGCGGCGTGGCCGGGCTCGTCATCCGGCTCGGCGGCCGGGCCTTCGGCGCGGTCCAGATCATGGACGGCTCCCGCATCATCGTCGGAGCCGCGACGCCGGACTTTTATGTCGCCAAGGCCGCTGCAATAGCGGGCGTCGATGGCTTGGCGTTCCTGCGGGGCGTGCCCGGTTCAATCGGCGGCGCTCTTGTCATGAACGCCGGCGCGCATGGGCGCGAGATCAAGGATGCGCTCATCGATGCGCGCGGGATCGACCGGACAGGCGCCAAACGCGTCTTTTCGAACGCGGAAATGGGTTTTTCCTATCGCCATAGCTTGGCGCCGGACGATATTGTGTTCACTGGCGCGACATTTCAGGGCCGCCCCGGCGAGCCTAAGGCGATCGAAACCGAGATGGAGCGGATTACCCAGGCGCGTGAAGCCTCGCAACCGATCCGCGAGAAGACCGGCGGCTCGACGTTCAAGAATCCACCGGGCATGAAGGCATGGGAACTGATCGACAAAGCCGGATGCCGGGGTTTAAGCCTCGGGGGGGCTCAGGTGTCGACGATGCACTGCAATTTTCTGATCAATCTTGGCGACGCGACCGCCGCCGATCTGGAAGCGCTTGGCGAGGAGGTGAGGCGCCGGGTCTTGGAGACGAGTGGGGTTGCGCTCGAATGGGAAATCAAGCGGATCGGCGCCGCCATAGGGTCCTAGCACATAGCTTTGTGGCTCTTGCTTCCCGCGCGGCGCCGGACGCCGAGACCGCGGAAGCCGCGCCCACCTGCTCATCGCGGAAAGACTGCCCGGCTTTTGGGTAGCCGTAAAATTACGCGAAGCGCCTAAAACGGACATTGCTTATTCAAACGATTTCAGCGTTTTCTTCGCCACATCAATAAAGGCGCGAAGCTTCGGCGCAAGGGACGCACGCCGCGGATAGTAGAGAAACAATCCACCAAATTCGATCGCCGTCTGGGGCAGCAACCATTTGAGACTGCCTTCGCTGAGGTACGGGCGCGCCAGTGGTTCCGCAACATAAGCAATACCGACGCCCGCCAAAACCAAACTCATCGCCTCCATAGATCCTGTCACCAAAACCGTACCCGACGTTTTCACAGCGACCTGCTTCTCCCCATCGATCAGTTCCCAGTCGAAAATAGCGCCGGACGCGGAGCCGTGAAATCCAATACAGTTGTGTTGATGTAATTCAACGATCGACTTCGGCGCGCCTCTGGCAGCCAGATAATTTGCCGAGGCGACGAGAATATTCCTGTATGCTCCAGTCAACGGCACCGTGACCATATCTTGATGGATCCACCTGCGATTTCTGATGCCGGCGTCGAAGCCTTCGGCAACGATGTCCACGTGCGTTTGGCCGGTTCTGATCTCGACGGTTAGCTGCGGGTGCTCTTGGGCAAGCCTTGCAAGGATTTGTGGCAGCGCCATCTCGAAGGCGTAGAGCGGCGAATCAATTCGCAACAGCCCCGTCACCTCGCCGCGTTCCGCCGTCAATCCGTCGACTGTCTGGCCGATATCTGTCAGCGCAGGTTCGACGCCGGTGACAAATCGCGCGCCCGCCTCTGTCAAGGAAACGCTCCGCGTCGTGCGCGCGAACAATGGGATTCCGAGCCGGTCCTCTACTCTGCGCACGGCGTTACTGACCGCAGAAGGACTCATGCGGAGCTCCGTCGCAGCGGCCGTGAAGGCGCGGTGCCGCGCAACCGAGACAACGATCGGCAAATGGCCCAAAAGATCGCGGTCCATTCATGCACTCTATCGCATAACCCATGCGGTTTGAACTCTCTAATCGAATGATGCCTCCACGCTCATTTGAAGCGTGTCGAACGATGCTGTTTCGTTCGCCTATCGGAGGTTCAAAACGCACATACAGCGCTCCTTTCCGCGGCAGCGACCTGCTTGCTGGCTTTCGCGACGCCCGCGATCGCCCAGGTGAGTTCGGCCGAGCTTGGGCATCCCTCTGGATGTGCAAGGTGTGGTGGTGGCGTCTACTCCACGGCGCCGACGCAGGGTTACGATTACGGAGGTGTTCCCGTGATCGGCCCAGTGCTCGGAATTGGCATCCCGCCCGCAGCGGCGGCGCTGGCGCCCGATACGAGAGCGGCCGCGACGTCAAAGATGCGCCACGCGAAGCATCGATTCACCGCCGTGCCGGCTGAGGTCCGTTGAGCGGGAAGTTCGGCGCCGCCTTCGATGACGGCGCCGACCCTCGCTGACCCGCCTACGGCTCAAATAAAGGCCCAACCGTGGTCATTGCCCCGCAGCGTGTGGCGGCAAGAATGACACACCTAAATCTGGCGCTGGCAACCATGTGCGAAATAATCGATTTCCTCGAGCCCCGTAAGAAGGGCGTATACCCCCACCTGCTGATGAAGGACAATTCGTGCCCAGAGGTCGGTGTCGTGTCTGCGGCGCTTGCCGGCGGCTCGGAACTGTTGCGCCAGGACCTCTGCGCAGAGCTCACGACCTTAAACCATTACGGCTTGGGCGGCGTCAGCTGCGCTCTCGTCGACGGGCTCTTTGCACTCGCGGTTCGATCAAAGCGTGTGGTGAGCGCCATCCGCGGCTCGGTCGCGGACTGACGGAGACCGTCGATTCCTTTCCGAGCCGCCCCGGAGAGCCCCGCCCTTGGGACAGCGAAAGTGCGCGGATCATCGTCTCCAAGGACGAGATGTCGCAGACCGCCGCCTAGGTCACAATGTCGAGAGCGATATCGTGTTTCCGGAAAAGGCGGCCTATATCATTGGCAATGACCGAGGATTGAACAAAAAGCGTGGGCCGCTGCGAACGCAGGCACGTTGGTTGGCCTTAAGCCGCCCGTCCCTACTTGGCATAATTCTTGCTTAAACAAGCTCCGTTATGTTCACGGCTTCGGTGACGCGTCAATCGGCGAAAGGACGATGGGAAAGTTCGTTAGGCGAGGAAAACAACCAGCGAGGGCTCCGACCTTAAGGAGGTCCTCATGTTGAGCATACGTTCCCTGGCGTTGGCTGGCGCTTTGGCGGTCTTGCCCCAGATCGTCGCGGCGGCCGAGAGCGGCCAGTGCGTCGATGTTTCGGTGCCCAAGCACGCCATCGAGGCGCGCAACGGCAAATGGATCCAATTGACGCCGGAGCAGTGGGAGTTCCTGCGTGGCATCTACGCCATGAACCCGTTGACCCCGCCCGGGCTGCCCTACGGCGATAAGGCTGCGCTGGCCAAGGTCGACGGCAATTCCGGCGGCCTCGTCTTCTTCATCGATGGCGACAAGGCCTGCACGCCAATGCCGGTGCCCGAGACGCTTCTCAGCATGATCGACGACGTGGCGACGGCGAAAATCAGCCACGAGGGCAGCGGGCTCTGATCCCACCGCGGCCGAGGCGGCGCGCCAGACAGTCGTTTTGGCCTGCGGTTGACTGGCCCGCCGACAAGCTGGGAGCCCGAGGCAGGCCGCCAGGGGTGGAGGGCTATGTTGGCGCCCACACTGCCATTTATCTCGATACCTTATGATTATATAACAATTACACAATGTTATTATTATTTGCCGGCGCACGCCTTGTTCGAGTTGCAGAAAAATGAGCCTAAGAGCTTGAAATGCTTGAGTCGCGCGCAGAATCGCGGGATTATCCCCTTGACACAGGTAGATGACTGATCTATGCGTCCGGCGCGTGACAGGCCGGCTCAGTGACTGCATCCAAAATCTCAAGCCACCGCTCAAGAGTGGCGTTTAGCTTTATGCAAGCCTCATCCTCAGTAACTGCTGTTACTCCGATCTTGGGGACTCGGTTGGAGATTGAGAGTGCAAGATAACCACCACATTCACGCCGAATGATTCGCATATCTGCCGAATCAATGTCCATTTTTCTCTCTCCGGTTGGTACTGAAGAACCCCTTATAAAAAAATTATCTAGCTAAGTCAAGTACTTATGCAAATAACAGCCGGTACAGTACAGCCGCTTGACGACTTCCTGTCCGTCGGGTATTATGCCGCCGTGCTTGGGACAGAGGTGGCCAATGCCGATTACAAATGAGCAGCCAGCGCCGTATGCGCCCACGAAGGCCGTTATCGGGCTAATAGAGCGCCACAGGCGCAATGGCTTGCCGTCGCCGGTAACCGAGGACGTATTGCAGCGTGCGGGCATTTCGGCAAGCCTGACTTCCAGGACTCTGCAGGCGCTTATGACGCTTGATCTTATAGACGACCAAGGACGCCCCACTCCGACGCTGGAAGGGATACGCCTTGCCCCGGAACCGGAATACAAACAACGGTTGGCGGATTGGTTGCGGGCGGCTTATGCAGACGCATTGTCATTCGTCGATCCGGCACAGGATGACGAAACAAAGATACGCGACGCCTTTCGAGCCTACAAACCGGTTGGACAACAGCCTCGGATGGTCACGCTATTCACGGGGCTTTTTGCCGTAGCAGGTGTCCGTCCAGAGAAGAAACGATCATCCCGCCCCACGAACCGTTCGCCAAAGGTGGATCCATCGGGGGCAATCGACGAAGCACCGCGCGCGCTGGAAAAACCGCCGCTACAAGGCGCGCACGATGGGGTACGAAAACATAAGGCCGTGGTCGATCAACTTCTGGACAAATTTCCTGCGTTCGATCCGGCATGGACCGACGACTTGAAAGCGAAGTGGTTCGACGGATACCAACGCCTGCTGGCGATGGGCGAAAAATAAGGCGATTACCATTGAAGGTAACCGCCCACTAGCTCCTGCGTAGCGCGCGAAAGTTCCTTTAGCCGGGAACGCGCTCCGCACAACCCCGGAGAGAGAAGGAGAAGCGTCATGTGGCACATGACCCGGAGATTACCGGTAGCCGGCTGCTAAGCCGGTGACTCCCCTACCCCTTCCAGAAGGGAAAGGAACGCTGGCGCGCCTAGGTCCAAACTAGGATGCGCCAGCGCGCGTTTGCATGTATGATACCTAGATCGAATAGTCAAGGAATCTAATGTGTTAACCCTTGCTCAGGCGATGAAAGACGGGCGATTACAAGAGTTTATCGCCCAAGAGGAAGCGCAAGGGCGCGGTCCGATTGACCGCCCGGAATTTGATCGCGCGGCCTCCGGCCTAATCAAAGCGCCGCCACCAAAAGATCGAACATCGCGTTCCGCATCTGTCGGAAGTTCGACCGGAAAGAGAACTCGCCGAGATACCGGTCAAGATGCTTCGAGCTAATATGGATATGTGTTCCGTTCACTGAGTCCTTGAACAGCTTCCAAAACGACTCAGTTCCGTTGGTCGAATACGTGGTTCCGCTGGCGTGATCCTTCCAAGCGTATTCACCGCGAGAATGCTCAACCGCACCGTGCACGTACCCGTCACCCTTTAGTAACTTGTAGGCCGCCAGTTCGTCAGTCGATACGGTTGCGCCTTTCTCGACACTTTCGATAACGATAGGACGCAGCGTTGCCGTCTGGACGTTCGGAATGATCTTGGTTTCAATCCGACCACCACGCTCTTTCATGCCCATGATGATCGTCTTGGCGTCCTTTCCGCCCTGTGAGCGCGGGCGATAGCCGCCGAAATAGGTCTCATCAATTTCAACGCGGCCCTTGAGAACCTGAAAGCTATCGACTTTTCCCATTAGATCGCGAATTTGCATACCGATGCGATAGGCGGTTTTGTAGGTTACTCCCAGAGTACGTTGCAGTTCCTTGCCGCTCACGCCGTGGCGGGTCGCAATGAAAAGATAGATCGCATAGAACCATGTTTGGAGTGGCGTGCGGCTATCCTGAAAAATCGTCCCCGCGCACGGATACAGGTTGTCCCCGCAATGCGAGCAAGCGAACGCCTTGCGGCTAGTAAGCCTGTGGAATGTCGAGTCTTTGCCGCATTTGCGGCATACGTGGCGCAGCCCATAACGGACTTCCATAACGCGCATTAGGCAAGCGTCGTCACTCGGAAACTCAGTGAAGAACTCACGGACCGAATAGGCTTGGACATTGCTTTCCCGCTGTCCGGCCTTTGAAGGGCGCTTTCGTTTACGGGGCGGCTCGATAGGCATGGCATTGAACTCCAATGCCGATATGCATACCTCAACCGCGTACCTGTGTCAAGGGGATAATCCCGCAGAATCGCACACCTCCCAGTTCTGTGGCTTGCAGCGCGTAGCCCGCGGGTCATGCCGCCCCCGGTGAAGCCTCGACAGCCGGGCCAGTCGCGCTCGCGGCTGAAGGCGGGTTGACGCGAAGAGGGAGCGTACGCGACCCTTCGCCCGCGCGCCCCGGTGGCGCGATCAAGGCTGAGGGGGCAGACGATGACTTTTGTCTGGCGGGCGGCGCTGGTCATGTGCATCATTTTCGCCGGCTGCCTCGTCGGCATCCTGTTGCAGCATTCGCTCCCGAGCCAACATCTCGCCGATGCGAAAAGCGCGATCACCACCATTCAGGGACTGGTGGGCTTGCTGCTTGCGCTGGTGCTGGGGCTGCTCGTGTGGACCAGCTACGGCGTCTATTCGCAGCAGCAGTCCGAAGCGCATACCCTTGGCTCGCAGGTCCTGCAGCTCGATCTGGCGCTGGAGCGTTACGGCCCTGCGGCCGATCGCGGTCGCGAACTTTTGAGGCAGGAGCTTGAGGCCTCGCGCGTGCGCTTCTGGGGCAGGGAAGGCGGTTCTGAACCGGTGCGGCTGACTTATGGCCAGTCGCGCGCCGAGTTGCGCCACTTCGATGGTTTCTTCGCGACGCTGAAGCCCGTCGACGACGAGCAGCGCCATCAGCGCGACACAGCCCGCCAACTCTCGGCTTCAATTGTGCAAACGCATTATCTGATGTCGAGGCAACTCAGGAGCCCCATTCCAAGAGCGCTGCTCATTAGCGTCGTCTGCTGGGCCACGCTGCTCTTCTCCTGCATCGGCGCCTCGTCGAGCATCAATGCGCTGGCGATCATCTACGAGGCGCTTGGCGCCGCAGCGGTAGCGAGCGCCATTTATCTCATTCTCGAATTCAGCCAACCCTATTTAGGACTGTTCAGGATATCGCCCGAGGGCGTCGACCATGTCGTCGCCGAGCTGTCGGCAAATAAACCGCGCAGCGGTTGAGGTCCCCGCCGCCAGCGACGGTTAGCCGCAAACAAGCTTAGGGGCGCGGCTCGCCCAATCCGCTCGTTGCATGCACGCCGGCTCGCCAGATCGGAACTGTGACGCTCGTCACAGCGCCGCGCGGCGCCAATCGCTAATTCCCCCGCATGGACGGAGTCGTCCGGATCGGGAGGAAGCGTGGCGGAGGTCCTCGGTGGCGGATGGAGTCTGGTAATGAGCATTGTCGAAAAACGATCTGCGGCGCGCCGCGTCGATTCTGTCGCTCAGAACGAGAGAATGTTCTCGGCGACATGCATCTGCGTCGAGATCCTCGTCGCAGCGCTGGCCATCTATGCTCTGGGGTCGGCAATTCTGCTGAAAGCCCCTGCAGCCAGCCCTTCGCAGATCAAAGTCCCGGCAGAGATGTCGGTCGTCGGTCCGTAAGGACGCTTTGAGGAGCCTGGCCGGCGTTTCATGCACCCCGCCGTTGCCTGAGTCCAAAAGGAGATTAGTTCAAGAGGAGATTGTGTCATGACCCGTTTCGAGAAGCCGGCCCAGTTTGACAGCGCTTACGTGCCCGCGACACCACGCGCGCCGACCATCAAAACATTAGCCCTGTTGGCCGCTTTGCTGGCCTATGCCGCGGGGTTCGTAATCCTCTATCCCATTGTCGCAAGCAGCGTGGCGGAGAGCGTCTCCGAAGGCAACGATCCGGCGCTCTTGCAGTTCGTTGGCCCTTGACGGCTCGGCGCGCTGCGGCTCGGCCGGCTATGGCGAGCTGCTTTCGGATTGAGGCGGCGGAAAGGCAACGGCTCGGACGACAACCGGTTGCCGAAAATCAGAAACCAGGTTAAGCTTGGCCTATGAATAATCCTGCCCTTCCGCATGGCCTCGACCGCCCGCTCCCGTCCCGGCGCGTCTCAATGGGGAAAAACCGCGAGGAAAAATTTTCCAGCGAAAATCCCGCATAACCCATTGAAAAGGCTCGATTCGGACGAGAGAATCCAAGGAAATCCAATACCCTAAAAAGGTGGTTTCCATAGCGAAACGGCCAGGAGCCAAGAAAACCCAAACGGATTGATCGGACCGATGTCGTGGGCGCGCTGCGGCTTGGTCGCCAAGGGTCGGGCGAGCCGACGCTAGCCGTCCGCCCCCAGCCGATCGGCGTAAGCATGTTGGACTCCTTGAGGGTCCGTGACGACATGCTCTCCATCTTCGCCGCAATGGATCCATTGCGGCCCGATCGGCGCCTTGCCATGGCCCCCGGGAATGTCGAGCATATAGGTCGGCGTCGCCAGCCCCGAGAGACGGGCGCGCAAGACTCGCATCAGTTCCTGCCCCCTCGCGATCGACACCCGCCAGTGGGTCGTGCCGGGCGCGAGATCGCCGTGATGCAGGTAGTAAGGCTTCACCCGCGCCTCGACGAAGGCTCTCATCAGGTCGATGAGCGTTTCCGGGTCGTCGTTGACGCCCTTCAGAAGCACGCTCTGGCTGACCAGCATTGCGCCTTCGGCCGCCAGGCGGCGGCAGGCTGAGCGCGCGCTTTCGGTCAGCTCGCGCGCATGGTTGGCGTGCACCGCGACCACCGTCGTCTTGCCTTCGGCCATCAGAGCGCGCGCCACCGCCTTTGTCACCCGCTCGGGCGCGGCGACAGGCAGGCGCGTGTGCCAGCGCAGCACTTTGACGTGGTCGATTGCCGCGAGCGCCTGGGTTGCCTCGGCGATGCGGCGGGGGGATAGGGTCAACGGATCGCCGCCGGTCAAGATGACCTCCCAAATCCCTTCATGAGCGCGTACGTAGTCAGTCGCCGCGGCGAACTCGGCTGTGCTCAGCGCCCCTGAGCCCGGCCCCACCCGCTCGCGGCGGAAGCAAAAGCGGCAATAGACTGCGCAAACCGCGACCAGCTTGATCAAGACCCGATCGGGATAGCGATGCACCAGCCCCTTGACGGGGCTCATGGCGTCGTCGCCGATCGGATCGTCACGCTCGGCGGGATCGCGAATCAGCTCGCGCGTGTCAGGCACGAACTGACGCGCGATTGGGTCGCTCGGGTCTTCGGGCCGGACGAGGGCGGCCAGCGCCGGCGTAAGGCCGATCGCATAGCGGTTGGCAACCGCCTCGAGCTCTGGAAGCCGTTCCGAGCCGGCCAGCCCCGCCTCGACGAGATCCTCGGCGCTGGTCAGGCGGCGGCATTGGCTTCCTGAGGTCATTCGGCTTTCACGATAAGGGAAGAGACACGCGCGGAGCGCGAGCCGTTCGCTTCATCGGGCCCAGTTACGGGAAGGGCAGCGACATCGCAAGGTGCGAACCTCCGGCACGGGCAAGCGCCCGCGCCGGGAATTGGCCGCTATGGGCCGTTCCCACTGTTCACGCCGAAACCTCTCCACCGGGACGGTGCGGAACGCGCGCTTGCCCGGTCGTCATGCTTCGGCAACGTGAAGCGGTCCAGAATTTCACCGACGAGCAAGTGAGCCTGCGCCGCTGTTAAGCCCTCCGCGATCACGTTTGCGTCAATTCGCAGACGAAACATCGTCCGCGAGTCGCCTACCGTTTCAGCCTCAACCACGATCTGCCGCAGCATCTCTCCCCTCGGCCGCAACGCTTTGGATAAATGCGCTTACCAACAATTAAACGAAATGTCTCATCACCCGGTTCCGTCTCCTGTCAATAAATCCGCGTTGCTCCGATCCCGTAGGAAAGTGGGCCGTCGCTCCGCGCGTTGGCTCCCGAGGGCTATCCTAATGGGTAACGCAAGCGCCGGGATCGCCTGCCAGGACCTTCTCTCTCCCGCTCAACTCGGCTCCCAGGATACGATGGCGGAGCAAGGAGGCTTGCGGTAGCTGCCGGCCGGCGCCAGCTCGGGGTGCATCTCGCCACGTAAAATCGCGCTATAGGGAGAGCTATGCTGAACGATCGCAACCCCCATTGGGTCTACACCCAGACGATCAAGATGTTCGCGGCGCCAGCCTCGCCGCCATTCGAGGACGAAGCCGAGCTCGAGCGCCACTGGGGCCGGGTCTGGGGCATCGACAACGATGTCGGGCAGATCCGCAGCATTCTCGTGCACCGGCCCGGACCCGAGATGGCGGTCGTCGATCCCGCCAAGCGCATCCCCGAGATCGGCTCGTTCGGCGATGTCGATGAGGGGTGGTACTTCCAGAGCGAGACGCCACCCGACGTGCCGGCGATGCAGGCGGAGCACGACGCGCTGGTGGCGGCTCTGAAGGCTGCCGGCATCGAGGTCTTTCACGCCGAAGGCGTCGAGGACGGGCGGCTGAAATCCTGCTACACCCGCGACCCGTTCATCATGGTCAAGGGAGGCGCCATCGTCTGTCGCATGGGCGCTCGCATACGTCGCGGTGAGGAACTGGCGACCACTCGCACCCTCGCCAAAATCGGCATCCCGATCCTGCGCACCATCTCGGGTGCGGGCGTAATGGAAGGCGGAAGCTTCGCCTGGATCAACAGCAGCACGGCTGCGATCGGCGTTGGCGTGCGTGTCAACCGCGACGGCGCGCTCCAGGTCGCCGAGGTCCTCAAGCGGCAGGGCGTCGAACTCCTGATCGTCGACTCACGGGTTACGACATCCATCTCGACGTGTCGTTCCTAATGGTCGCCAAAGATCTGGCTTTGGTGAGCCCGTTCGGCCTGCCCCATTCCTTCATGGAGGAGCTGAAGGCGCGTGGTGTCCGCCTGGTT
>Ga0210406_10005355_pt1 | contig 13481 bp, 13 predicted proteins | sample IncBWC30MmetaG_FD_155454 | JGI IMG/M metagenome (GOLD analysis project Ga0210406, IMG submission 155454) | Forest soil microbial communities from Barre Woods Harvard Forest LTER site, Petersham, Massachusetts, United States - Inc-BW-C-30-M | ecosystem: Environmental > Terrestrial > Soil >... | reverse complement strand
AGGAAATCAACTTGTGATATTCGGGGTTGTCACGGATGATGCCGCCCCCGAAGTCGGTCTCTGTCGCTCCCACCGCGACCGAGTTGGCCGTGATCTGGCGGCGACCCAGTTCCTTGGCCAAATAGCGCGTGAACACTTCGACGCCGCCCTTCGTCATTGCGTAGGCAGAGTTGTTCCCAAGCGCGAACCGCGTGAGACCGCTCGAAATGTTCACGATGCTGCCCCCGTCCTTGAGCAGCGGAATGAGTTTCTGGGTAATGAAGAAAAGGCCGCGATACTGCGTATTGACCAGCTTGTCGAAATCCTCTTCGGTCGTCTCCAGGATGGACTTGGCAATACCAAACCCGGCGTTGTTGACAAGATAATCAAAATCTTCCCGGCCCCAAGTCTCCCTCAGGGATTGGTCGAAACGCTGTTTGAAAATCTCGAAGGTGTCGCTCTTGCTCGTGTCGAGCCGCAAAGCGACACCTTTGGAGCCCTTGGCCTCGATTTCCTTGATCGCGGTATCCGCCTCGCCCTTGTTGGCGAGGTAGGTAATGACCACGCCGACGCCTCTCTCGGCCAAGTGAATGGCTGTATTACGGCCAAGCCCGCGGCTTGCGCCGGTAATGAGAGCGATCTTCTGATTGTCTGTCATGAACATTCTCCATGAGTTTTGCGAATTGATTGCGGAGCCCCGGTTTGCGTCTCCGTGCACCCGCGATTGCGACGCACGTACTTGGATCGATCAAAGTCTGACATTTGCATCTACAACCAGTCCCCGACGATCGAGTGGCCATCACAGCGCTTTCCTTATCATTAGTCCAATGAATTGCTATGATGTGTAACATGCGTGACGTGCATATAAGGAACCTGGATCTCAATCTATTGCAGCCGCTTCGTGCCTTGCTGGAGGAACGACACATAACGCGAGCCGCGAAACTCTGTTACTTGAGCCAGCCGGCTATGAGCAGGGCCCTGGAGAGGTTGCGGCGGATGTTCGATGACCCCCTTCTCACTCGACGTGGCCGAAGCTACGAGCGCACGGTGCGCGGGGAGCGTCTATTGCAAGATGTCCAATCACTCATTCCTCGGCTTGAGGCGATGGTCCAGGGCGAACAGTTCGACCCTTCGCGCAGCCGCGAGCGTTTTCGTTTGGCCATGACCGACCACGCTTCGATGATCATCTTGCCGGCGCTCATGGATCAGATCCGAGCTATCGCACCGAACGTTCGGGTTGAGGCCTCTGCGTGGAACAATCGGCGCTACGAGGAGGTCGCGGCAGGCCGACTAGACGCCGCCCTCAGTGCCGAGGCGGCGCCCCGTTTCCTGGAGACGGAAGTACTGGGCAACTTCGACTTTGTCTGTCTGGTAGGTTCGGCCCAGCGGATTCATCGCCGCCGGCTCACGCTCAAGCAGTATCTGCAACTGCCTCATGTGCTCATCGATACATGGGATGGGCAACAGACATTGGTGGATCGCCCACTAGCGCAGTTGGGCGTAAAGCGGCCCGTTGCCCTCAGTATGCCTTTCTTCGTCCCAGCGGTTTTTGCAATTGCTCACACCGATTTGATCCTGACCGTACCGCGAGAACTGGCAGCAATCACGGCTGCGGTCGCTGGGGTAAGGATGATCGAAGCGCCTCGCGAAATTGAGGCCTTCCCGTATTTCATGACATGGCATTCGCGAGTCGCGAACGAAGCGGCGCATGTATGGTTCCGTCAACTCCTACGCGCCGCTGCTCAGAGTAACGGGCGCGTGCCTCTTTCAGCAGGCCGAGGCAGTGCGAGCCGGCGTTCAAAACATATGAGCCACTGATGGCTGTGGATAGGGCCTGATACGCGACGAGGAAACCGGTGGGTCACCGCACCTTGCTGCCAACTCCCCCTGACTTGCCGGCCATGACTTCCATACAAAACTCGATGAACACACGCACTTTAGCTGCGCGGTGAAGTCGAGACGGATATATGGCGTAAAGGGGAAAGCGCTCTTCCGACCATTCTGGAAACAGCTCGACCAGCCGGCCGCTATCGAGAAGGTGTTTGCATCCTAGCTCGAGGATCTGGGCGATTCCGGCACCAGCCTCGCATGCGCCAATTAACGTTCCCGAGTCCGATACTAATAGACGCCCCTTGACCCGAAGCGGGATCACCTCTTTTCTCCGTCTAACCTCCCAGTCGTAAGGCCTGGCGTTTGCTGCATCGTAGAAGTCGATGCAATCGCATGCCTCGATGTCCTTCGGGTGGCGTGGCCGTCCATGGGTTTTGATGTACGCGGGTGAGGCAACCGTGATTACCCGCGTTTCGATGAGCTTTCTGGCGACGAATGAGCCGACTGGCGGCTCGCCGAAACGTAGCGCCAGGTCGAATCCATCGGCGACTAGATCGCCCACTGAATCTCTCATGATCAACTCCACCGAAACTTCCGGGTAGCGCGTCAGAAACGCTGCAAGATGGGCTGACAGGACGATGCGAGCGAAGTAGGGATCGATGTTGACGCGCAACCGTCCGAATACCTTGTTGGCGGATCCGGATGCCGCGATCGCTGCCTCCTCGATGCCGGCAAGATGCGGTCCGACCTCTTCATAAAAGCGCCTTCCTTCGTCGGTCAGCGAGAGCGAGCGAGTAGTGCGTGCCAGCAGCCGCGCGCCGACGCGTTGTTCCAGGCGCGAGAGTGCTCGGCTTACACCTGAGGGGGAGAGTCCCAGGGCTTCGGCGGCCCGCGCGATAGTCCCAGCCTCGACCACGGCGATGAGCACCGTCAGGCCAGAAAGTAGCTTGTTGTCGAAGGTCATACCATTCCTGACAAAAACTCACGACTATCTTCTCATAAACGCTGTTGTAGCACGAATGCCAACGCGGGATATTGTCGCCACCAAGTCAGAAAGGCGATTTTCACAGGAGTAGCGACTATGTATGCAATTACCGGTATCACTGGGAAAGTTGGGGCCGCGGTAGCCCGCAGTCTTCTCTCCGCGGATCAACCCGTCCGCGCGGTAGTCCGAGATCGAGGCAGGGCCGCTGCATGGGCGGACCTTGGCTGCGACATTGCGGTCGCAGATCTAGCGGACGCGGAAGCGCTCGCCAAGGCTTTTGAGGGGGCGGAGGGTGTCTTTGCGATGCTGCCGCCGGTATTCGACCCGGCGCCCGGATTTCCCGAAGCCAGAGCATTCATCGCATCGATGTACACAGCTCTTGCCGCAGCGAAGCCAAGAAAGGTGGTGGCGCTCTCGACCATCGGCGCCGATGCGCCTAACCCAAATTTGTTGAACGCGCTCGGTCTAATGGAGGATGCCCTGAAGACCCTGCCTGTGCCGGTTACATTCCTGCGCGCCGCCTGGTTCATGGAAAACGCCGCATGGGACATCGCCTCCGCCCGGCAAGGGAATATCCAGAGCTACCTTCAGCCGCTGGGTCGTCCCGTCCCGATGATCGCCACGGATGACGTCGGCCGCACCGCCGCTGCGCTACTGCAAGAGCATTGGGAAGGACGGCGCGTGGTCGAATTGGAGGGCGCACAGCGCGTGTCCCCAACCGTCCTGGCCGATGCATTCGCCAAGGTGCTTGCACAACCGGTACGGGCGGAAGCCGTGCGGCGCGATCGATGGGAATCGATCTTTCGCGCCCAGGGCATGAAGAATCCTACGCCTCGGATGCAGATGCTCGACGGATTCAACGCCGGCTGGATCGACTTTCCGAATCGCGGCGCAAACGCCCGCAAGGGATCCATCGGCATCGATCAGGCCGTTGCCACCATGATCCAAAGAGAACTCACATGAACCACATCGCCACTTTGCTCAAAGTCGGCCACGTTGCCGCTGCCTCCCTGCTGGTCTTCGGGCTCACTGGTGCGGGCGCACGGGTCTCCCACGCCGTTGATCACTCACAAGGGTACAAAGCCATGTCAATGAAAGACGATCTTGCCCACCGCTCCACGGACATCCACTGGCCTGCCGGCTTCGAGCCCGAGAAGGCCGACCTGTTCGCCCACAATGACCTGATCATCAATGCGTCTTGTGAGCGAGTCTGGACACATATTGTTCAAGCGAGCCGGTGGCCGACCTGGTACCCCAACTCCAGGGATGTCGAAGTCCAGGGAGGGGATCCGGTGCTCCGGGACGGAACGGTGTTCCGGTGGACCACGTTCGGCTTGGCGATCGAAAGCAAAGTGCACGAGTATGTATTGAACCAGCGCCTGGGATGGTACGGCTACGTGCCGGGAGCCAAGCCGAGCTTCTATCACTCCTGGTATCTGGAGCCTGAGGGCACCATGTGCCATGTCGTCATGGACGAGGCCGGGGTTGGAAAGGATGCGGCGGGCCTTCGCAAGAGTGATGAGACGCTCATGCACCGCGGACACGATCTCTGGCTGGCGACTTTGAAGTGGGTGGCCGAGGCGAAGTAGTTGCGGCCCAAGAGCACCCGCTTGAACCAAACCGCCGCTTCGCGCAACAGACCAAGATGGCTGACCTACCGCTCGAGCGAGCGCGTTTGACGGTACAACGCTTCGACAACGATGCACACGAGACCAAGGAGATACTATGCCGATCAACAGACGTACTTTTTCGGCCGCCCTCTTTGCGGGCGCTGCCGCCTCATTGGCATCCGCGCGCGGAATAGCCGCTACCTCTACCCCGACCAAGGCGCGAAACGTCGTCTTCGTGCACGGGCTGTTCGCCGACGGCTCATGTTGGTCCGAGGTGATCCGACGACTGCAAGCGGCGGGGCTCAATGCCACGTCGGTACAAAACCCTCTGACGACGCTGCCTGAAGCGGTGGCCTCAGCACAGCGAGTGCTGGCACGGCTGGATGGCCCGACAGTTCTGGTCGGACATTCCTTCTCCGGGATGATAGTCACCGAAGCGGGAATACATCCGAATGTGTCGGCTCTTGTCTACGTGGCAGCACGAGCGCCGGATGCGGGCGAGGATTACACGGCGTTGGCCAAGAAATATCCCACGCCGCCGGCCTCCGCCGGCATCATTTTCGACGGCGATGAAGGTCGCCTAAGCGAAGAGGCGTTCCTGCGCGATTTCGCCGGCGACGTGCCGGAAGCGAAAGCCAAGGTGCTTTATGCGGTTCAGCAACCGTTCCAAAAGACTCTGCTGACAGGCAAGACCACTCAGGCAGCCTGGCGATCGAAGCCGAGTTTCTATGCCGTCTCGACCGAGGATCGCACGATCAATCCGGATCTCGAGCGCTTCATGGCCAAGCGCATGGGCGCCAAGACCATCGAAGTGAAGGCAAGCCATGTGTCACTGATCTCCCGTCCAGACGAGATCACCGCGCTGATCCTGGAAGCCGCTCGGGTCTAGAATCGGACCGCTTGGCCATCATCCCGCGCGCAGGCGCGGGAATACCTTGCGAGCGTTGCCCTCGAATATCTTATGGCGATCAGATTCGCTCAAATTCAAGGCATCCAGGTAGCGTTTCGTGTCGTCAAAGTATTGATCCGTCTCAGGATCGATGCCGCGCACCGCCCCGACCATTTCCGAACCGAAGAGAATGTTGTCTATCGGAATGACCTTGAGGAGCAATTCGATTCCGGGCAAGTGATACACGCAGGTATCGAAGAAGACATTTTTCAACACATGGTCGCCAAGCAGCGGACGCTTCAAATCCTGGGCCAATCCCCGATACCTGCCCCAGTGATACGGCACTGCGCCGCCGCCGTGGGGGATGATGAAGCGCAAGGTTGGAAAGTCCTTGAAAAGATCGGCGGTAAGAAACTGCATGAAGGCCGTCGTGTCAGCATTGATGTAGTGCGCCCCGGTCGCATGGAAATTGGGATTGCATGACGAACTGACATGCACCATGGCCGGAACATCGAGCTCCACCATTTTTTCGTAGAACGGATACCAGTACCGGTCGGTGAGCGGCGGTGAATTCCAATGACCGCCAGACGGGTCGGGATTTAAATTGCAGCCGATGAATCCGAGCTCGGTCACACAGCGCTCGAGTTCGGCAGCGCTGCTGGCCGGGGGCACGCCGGGCGATTGCGGCAGCTGACAAACCCCCACAAAATTATCCGGATAGAGCAGACACACCCGGTGAATGAGATCATTGCAGGCGCGAGTCCAGCGCTGGCTCGTGGTTTCGTTGCCGATGTGATGGGCCATCGCAGAGGCGCGCGGCGAGAAAATTGTAAGATCGGTGCCGCGCGCTCGTTGCAGCTTCAGTTGTGCATTCTCCAGGCTGGAGCGAATCTGATCGTCGGAGATTTCTTCCTGAGCGTTGAGCGGTACATCGAGCCCGGCTTTCAGGCCCGCGATCTGTGCATCGCGAAACTTTTGCAGCTCGGCCGGCGCCGTCGTGTAGTGACCGTGGCAGTCGATGATCATGACCAGTACATTCTCGTGGGATTGTCCACCAGGATGCGCCATTGCAGCGCAGGATCCGGGCAGATTTTCGCAAATAGATTCACCAACTCACCGTCATTCGGCATGTCCTTGGTGATGTTCGGATGGGGCCAATCGGTCCCCCACAATATTCGGCCGGGGTCCTCCGCGATGAGCGCCTGCGCGAACGGGACGGCGTCAAGAAATGGCCGCTTGCCGCTGGAAACCCGTTCGGCACCGCATACCTTGATCCAGGCCAACGGATTGTTTCTATACAGCGCGAGCAGCGACTGAAACGGCGCTTGCTCAAGTCCCTCAGCCGCTTTCACCCGGCCCATATGGTCGATGATGAACGGCACATCGATGCGGCCCAGCAACTCGCGCTGGCTCACGATGTCTTCGGCATCGAAGTGCAGTACGACGTGCCATCGCAAAGGCTTGATGCGCGCGAGCAAACGATAAAACACGCCCAGATCGGGAACACCACCCAAGTGTTTTACGAAGTTGAAGCGAATCCCGCGAATGCCCCCCGTTTGCAGGCGTGCCAGTTCGCGATCCGTTACGCGGTCCTCGACGCAGGCCACGCCGCGATAGCGCCCCTCGCTCGAAGCGATCGCATCCAGGGTAACTTCCATCTCCATGCCATGGCAGCTGGCATGGACAATGACCGCCCGCGAAACTCCCAGCTTGGCGTGCAGGCGCCGCAAATTTTCCACCGGCGCATCAGGCGGCGTGTAACTGCGGTCGGCCGCGTAAGGAAACTTGTTGGCGGGCCCAAAAACGTGGCAATGCGCATCGCACGCGCCGGGCGGCATCACGAGGCTCGGTGAGACCGGATCAGGATCGGGCGGCGGGCAGGTCTTGAGTGGGTTTTTCGCAATGGCATTCATTTTTGCGATTCCTTATTGAACGCCGCCTCATCGGCGAAATACCTCAGTCCTGCCTTGGCGAGCGGCTCGCGCATTCCATACATGTCCAAGCCCAGTTCGCCCGCAGCCAATTTTTTGCGATTGGTGGCCTCTTTCTGCTCGCGTGCGGCCGCCGCCGCCGCCACACCCGCCGCCTTCGCCCGCGGAACGATCACGACGCCATCGGCATCGCCAATGACCACGTCGCCGGGACAGACCAGCGCTCCTGCACAAATGATGGGAATGTTGACCGACCCGACCGTGGCCTTGACCGTGCCCTTGGCATGCACCGCCCTCGACCACACCGGGAAATTCATCTCGGTCAATTCCGCGACATCCCGGCAGCCGGCATCGATGATCAATCCGCGCGCGCCGCGCGCGTGAAACGACGTGCCCAGCAGTTCGCCAAACATGCCGTCGGTATTCTCGGACGATGTGCCCAAGACAACGACATCGCCGGGCTGCAGAAATTCAGCGGCCACATGCAGCATCCAATTGTCTCCGGGATGCGCGAATATGGTGATGGCGGTCCCGCAGACCTTGGCACTGGGGTAAATCGGACGCATGTAGGAGGCCAATAAGCCCGCACGGCCCATGGCCTCGTGAACCGTGGCGACGCCAAACTTTGCGAGTTGAGCCACGCTGCTTGAATCCGCGCGCTTGACCTGTTTGATGACGATGCCGGATTGTCCAATCATCGAATCACCTCGTCGGGCGTGTATTTAAGCAATGTAAACTTCGCCTCGCATGATGAGCCGCGCGGTGCGCAGCAGCGCCGCCCTCACAACCTCGGACGGATTGTCGGGATTCATGCCGAGCACGACCGTGAATTCACCGCTCGGGTGCTCCACGGAAATGCTTTTATTGAGGCCGGGAGGCACGACAGCGCAGCGATGGGCAACGCTTCCCGGAAGCACCGCCGCGGTCGCCACCGTCACGGCGCCGAGCACGCCGACTGCGGCGTGGCAATCGTGGGGAATGAAGGTGCGCGTGGAGATGTGGCCGCCGGCGCGCGGCTTGGCCACGAGGCACATTTTGGGGACCACCAGCTTGGCGATATCGCCTAAATTCATGGCGGGCCCTGCCTGCAGGCGAATCGATTCGATTCTCTTTTTCAAAGCGGCGTTGGCGTTGAGCGCATCGCGGCTCTCGTATCCCGTCACACCCAGATCCGCCGCCGAAATGATGACCACCGGCATGCCGTTGTCGATGCAGGTGACCTCCACGTCATCGAACCGGTCGCCGAGGTGTCCGGTCGGTAGCAGCGACCCGCAGACTGATCCCGCGGTGTCGAGAAAGCTGATATTGATCGGCGCTGAGGTTCCCGGCACACCGTCGATGCGCGCACTGCCGGCATATTGAATCTGCTTGCCCGGTGTGAGCACTTCGATATCGCTCAAGGTACCTGTGTTGCGCGTCAGCACGCGCAAGATTGTGGTGTCTCCGCGGGCTTGCACCAGCCCCGTTTCCAGCGCAAACGGCACCACGGCGGCGAGCATGTTGCCGCAATTCGGCGTGGTGTCGACCCGCGCTTCTTTCACCGAGACTTGCGCGAATAGGAACTCGAGGTCGACGCCGGATGAAGTTCCCCGCCGCACGATGCCCACCTTGCTGGTTAAGGTATCGGCGCCTCCAAGACCATCGATCTGACGAGCATCCGGCGAGCCCATGATCGCGAGCAAGGCCGCGTCGCGCGCAGGCATGTCGCTCGGCAAGTCGCTCTCTAGGAAGAACGGCCCCCGCGAAGTACCGCCGCGCATGAATAAACAAGGAATGGATCGCTGCATTGAACGCTCAGTCCCAGTGTTCGAGAGAGATAGTATGGCGTATACTGTAACGTAATAGGTTATATACCTGTTATCGCATACTGCGATAACGTACCAGGCGCGGCTGATGGATCTAAAACAACTCGAGTACTTTCGGCATGTTGCGGAATTCGGCAGTTTCACCCGTGCCGCCGCCTTCTTGTCGGTGGTACAGCCGGCGCTGAGCCGCCAAATTCGACAGTTGGAACTCGAATGCGGCCAAAGTTTGTTGGATCGCAACGGGCGCGGCGTCACTTTGACCGAGGCGGGAACGCAACTGCTCGAACATGCGCGCGGGATTCTGACGCAGCTCGGCCGGGCTCAACAAGAGCTGAACGATCGGCGCAACGGCGACACAGGGCATCTGACGCTCGGGCTGCCGCCAAGCCTTGGCAGCAACGTGACCGTGCCGTTGGTAAAGGCCTTCCGCGAAAATTTGCCGAACGCGCGCCTGGCGACCGCGGAAGGTCTGTCCGCCTATATATTGGAGTGGCTCAACAGCGGCAGAGTCGACTGTGCGCTGGTTTACAACGCCGCCAATCAAGCGGCATTCGAGGCCATTCCCGTCGTCGATGAACAGCTTTTTCTCATTGCGCCGCGCACGACGCGCCGCAAGGAATCCGCGTCCATCACTCTGGCGCAACTGGCAGACTATCCGCTGGTCATTCCCAATCGTCCGCATACCATGCGGATGGCGGTGGAACATGCGCTGGCTGAAGTCGATCGGAAGATTCAGGTGGCTCACGAGATCGAATCTATTCCGGCGATCATTGATCTTGTCAGGCAAGGCTACGGCTTTGCGGTTCTGCCCATCAACGCAGTTAGGTCGACGCCGTGGAGCGAGGAAGTATTTGCCAAGCCCATCCTCGCGCCGACGCTGACGATTTCGCTGTCGATGGTCACCTCCTCGCTGCGGCCTAAGAGTCGATTCATGCGCAATGCCATGAATCTGGTCTGCGACACGGTCAGAAAGGAAATTCATTCCAAACAGGCGGCGCCCCGCCCCAGCGCGGCGAAGTTAAGCGCATGACGGATTCGCGCGACTACGAAACGATTCCGGGAACCTATGTGTATGACGCGCGCCGCGGACGTCAAGGCTATGCCCTGAACATGTTCTGCATGTCGCTCAATGTCGCAGAGAACCGCCGCAAGTTCAAAGAGAACGAGGCTGCTTACCTGGATGGATTTGTACTAACGGAGGAACAGCGGCGCACCGTCCTGAAACGCGACTGGCTGGGCATGCTCAAAGTCGGCGGCAATATCTACTACACGATAAAAATCGCCTTCTGCGATGGCCTGACATTCCAGGATGTGGCTTCGATGATGTCGGGGGTATCAAAGGAAGAATACGCGCAGATGATGCTGGCCGGCGGCCGCTCCGCCGCGGGCAACCGCTACAAGGATGATGCTGGATCGGACAATTCTCGTGGCTAGCATAGTCGCCGGCATCGCTTGCTCTCACGTGCCTGCCATTGGCGTTGCCATGGATCGGGCTACCACAGCGACGCCCTACTGGGAAAGTCTTTTTAAAGGCTACGAGCCGGCGCGCCAGTGGCTCGCAAAACTCGCACCCGATGTTGCCATCGTTGTTTACAACGACCATGCCTGCGCCTTTTCACTGCAATTCATCCCGACCTTTCTCATCGGGGTGGCTGATCGCTTCCCCATCGCCGACGAAGGATTTGGCCCGCGTCCGGTACCTGTTGTGCTTGGGTCTCCGGCACTCGCCTGGCATCTGGCCGAATCCCTGATCTTGAATGAGTTCGACATGACCATCGCCAATGAGATGCCGGTGGACCACGGTCTTACCGTTCCGCTGTCCATCACCTGCGGTCAGCCCAAGCAATGGCCCTTCCCCGTCATCCCGTTGTGCGTCAACGTCGTGCAGTATCCACCGCCCACCGGGGCGCGCTGCTTCAAACTCGGCCAGGCCATTAGGCAAGCAGTCGAAAGTTTCGATCAAGACCTGCGCGTCGTCATTTATGGCACCGGCGGCATGTCGCATCAGCTGCAGGGCGAACGCGCCGGCTTGATCAATCGAGAATTCGACACGGCCTTTCTGGATGGCATGACCAAGGACCCGCTCGCGCTGACTCGCATCACCCATACGGAATACATGCGCGAAGCCGGCTCGGAGGGTGTGGAGATGGTGATGTGGCACATCATGCGCGGCGCGCTTGATGCCGATGCGGCCGAGATCTATAGGCACTACCACGTGCCCGCCTCGAATACCGCGGCCGGCCTCATGATCTTGGAGAACAGGAGAATCACTTGAAGGTGTGTCTTGCCGGTACGGGCGCGTTCGGGATCAAGCATCTCGAAGCAATGGCCAACATTCCGGGCATCGAAGTGATCTCCCTCGTAGGCTCGAGCAGCGAGTCCGCCCGCGAAGTCGCGCAGCGCTGGAAGGTTCCACACTGGACCGGACATTTGGCGGAGAGCCTGGCGCTGCCCGGCCTTGATGCGGTGATCCTGAGTACGCCGACGCAAATGCACGCTGTGCAGGGCGAGCAATGCATGCTCGCGGGCAAGCACGTGATGATCGAGATACCGATGGCCGATTCGCTCGCCGACTCGGAGCGGTTGGTGCGCGTGCAGCGAGAGACCGGCGTGGTGGCCATGGCCGGCCACACGCGCCGCTTCAATCCCAGTCATCAATGGATTCACAAGCGCATCCTTGCCGGGGAGCTGAAAGTACTGCAAATGGATGTGCAAACCTATTTCTTCCGGCGCACCAATATCAATGCGCTCGGCAAACCGCGCAGTTGGACCGATCATTTGTTGTGGCACCACGCCTGCCACACCGTGGATCTTTTTGCATATCAAACCGGTGAGCAGGCTGCCGCGGCATTCGCGCTTGAGGGACCCATACACCCGACGCTCGGCATTGCAATGGACATGTGCATCGGCTTGAAGGTTGCAAGCGGCTCCGTCTGCACACTGTCGCTGTCCTTTAACAATGAAGGGCCGCTCGGAACCTTTTTCCGCTACATCTGCGATAACGGCACTTACATCGCGCGCTACGACGAACTGCTCAACGGCAAGAACGAGTCGATCGATGTCTCAAAAGTGGATGTCTCGATGAACGGCATCGAATTGCAGGATCGCGAGTTCTTCTCAGCAATCCGCGAGAAGCGCGAACCCAATGCCAGCGTAGCGCAATGTCTGCCCGCCATGCAGACCTTGGATCGATTGCAAAAACAGCTGACGGCGGCGGCCGTCTAGGGATACGCTCAGGTACGCAGAGCGCTGCCGATCGCGCGCATTCAATGCCGCCTCCTAAATGGCGTTTCAGCAGGCTGCGGACGTCAAAATGCCGCGGCGATCGAATTTCAACCTCAATGTGCGCGTAATTTCATCGCGCAGGGAGCCGAGCACACCTGCCATCTTGGCGTAGCGCGGCCATTCTTTAACCGTATCCATCACTTCGGTGAGGATGGCTTCATGCTTTCCACGTTTGAGGCCGGCCACTTGCGCGACCGCCTCGAAATCCCCGCGAGTGAAGTCATTACTCTTGCCGTTGATCGTCATTTGGTGCCGGCTTGTCCACAATCCTGTGGGGTTGTACGCATAGGTGACATCAAACGCAGGTGAAAGTGACCAGGCGCCCGTCTTGTCCATCAGGAATGCAATATTCTTCACATGATCGTCCTGGTTGCGGCCGACAACATTGAAGATCATCCGACGAAACTGTTGTTCGCGGGCGTGCATGGAAAGCCCCAGACGCTTGATCACGTCGAAGGCTTGCTCGTAGGAGTAAGCGCCGGCCGAGTTGAAATCGAAGTGGGCGAGCGCAGCCAGGGACTGCATATGCAGCTTGCCGCCATCAATCAGCCGATCGAACCGTCGCGTCATGAAATGACGCCGGCCGCCCTCTTCCATCAATGCACATTCCGACATCTCGATACCGGCATCAGCGGCCATGAGCGCATACGCATACTCGATGACCGTATACCCTTTGGGATCCTCGAGTTCCTTATCCATGTTCGCACTCACCCCGTCGAATTTCAGCAACCAATAGTCGAAGCCGGCCGGGGCTTTCACCTGCCCCGAGCGCACTTCGTTCGTGTTTCGGTTCCACGCGACAATGGCCTTGGCGCGCGCACCGCCGGCAGAGGTGCCCACACGCAGCATTTCCTGCAACCCCTCGTGCCGCCGGCCGGGAGCAAATGACACTTGAAGCGAGGCGCGATGCGTGAGCACCTCGGAGGCGAGTTTGACCAACTCATCCACCTCGACCTTGGCCGATCGCTGCAGCGGCGGACCCTTGGCGGGCGAGAACTCAAGCGCACCCATTCCACGAACGCCGATGTAGCAGAGCCGCTCAACCGAGTTGAAGCTCTCGGGCGTTCTGCCCTGAGTGGCAAGCCACGCATCAATCAGTGCATTGCCGAATTTATCGGGCAGTGAATCGGAGAGCAGGCCCGGCAGGCCGTGGAAGGACACCTCAGG
>Ga0210406_10005354_pt1 | contig 13483 bp, 10 predicted proteins | sample IncBWC30MmetaG_FD_155454 | JGI IMG/M metagenome (GOLD analysis project Ga0210406, IMG submission 155454) | Forest soil microbial communities from Barre Woods Harvard Forest LTER site, Petersham, Massachusetts, United States - Inc-BW-C-30-M | ecosystem: Environmental > Terrestrial > Soil >... | reverse complement strand
TTCAGGCCTTCATACTGGTGCTGCAAATCTTCAAGAATCATGCGGTGATTGGTGTGCCCGAGCCAGGCCGGGCGATTTCGCCTTTCGAAAAGTGAGCAACACTAGAATAGCGGAAACGCTGACGCACATCCAGGCGAACCAGTCGCCGAAGCGCGTGTAAATGGTCTTGTCGCTACGGAAATCATAGGGCAGATCGGCGGCGTCGCGGGTATCGCGCTGCATCACGCGGTTGACGTTTCCGTAGGGATCGACGGAGGCGGTGATGCCGCTGTTGGTGTCGCGAATCAGCCAGCGGCGATTTTCCACGGCGCGGACGCGAGCCATGCCGAGGTGCTGCTCGGCGGCTTCGGATTTTCCGAACCAGCCGTCGTTGGAGATATTGACCAGGAGTTGCGCGCCATTGTTGGCGAACCGGCGAATCTCTCCGGCGTAGATGGCTTCGTAGCAGATAAAAACGGAGAAGGTGTTGCCGTTGGAAAAACGGCCGACGTTTCGAACCTTGCCCTTGTGAAATCCGCCCACTTCCTCGGACACACTGGTGACGACCTGATGGATCAGCGGGAAGGGTTCATACTCGCCAAAGGGAACGAGATGGATTTTGTCGTAGATGAAGGCTTGTTGGCCGATGCTATTCAGCATCGCCGCGCTGTTGTAAGGCACAAGCCCGGTGCGGGGGACGCCCCTGCCGCTTTCGAGTATCGGTTTCCAATCGATGATGCCGACGATGACGGGGTGCTGGAATTCCGTGGCCAGGCGGGAAATGTACGGGCCAAAATGCGGATCCTGAAAAGAAAACGGGGCGGGAGCTTCGGGCCAAACGAGCAGGTCCGGCTGTTGTGCGCCTGACGAACGCCGCAGGCTGAGTTGCTCGAGCTCCACCATGTCCGCTTTGTGGTCGGCATACCAGTCGCCCACGTACTGTTCATTTTCCGGGAAATTCGGCTGCACGACGCGCGCGACGTGGCCGGCCGCGGCCCTGGGAACGAATCTCGGGCCAATCATCTGCGCCACGAGAAGAACCACAAGAACGCCCGCGACGGCCAGAAGCCTGCTCTTCCTCTTCTCGGAAGGTCCCGCGAGAATCCAGAGGAGCAACGAATTGAAAACGGCCACTACAAATGACACGCCGTAGATTCCGGTAATCGTGGTGAGCTGCACAATCGCCGGATTTCCCGCGGCAGGATATCCCAGAAGTCCCCAGGGAAAACTGATTTCCGGGAGGTAGGCGCGAAGGACTTCCGTGGAAATCCAGAGAAAGGGTGCGCCGGAGAGAGCGAGGCCGATTCCCTGTTGCGACAACCGCTGAACCATCCAGGCGAAAAGGCCGATCGAGCAACCCCAGACGGTGGCGATGAGCAACAATACGGCCCAGCCAGCCGCGGTGGACATGCCGCCGTGAACGGCGAGCACCTCGGCAACCCAGGAGACGCAGGTCAGCACAAAAATCAGGCCGTGCAAGAAGCCACAGAAAAAGGCGACGCGCGCCCTCGCACCCAGCAAGCTGAACAACAAAATCGCCAGGCAGAACCAGGAATAAAAACTGGGGTGCGAACCGAAAAAAGAAAGCGAGAGAATCGCGCCGCTGAGCGCAGCGAGGAGGAGTCGACCGGTTGCCGAAAATTCCGGGGGGAGCAAGGACCCCAGGTTGGAATACCAGGGACGCGACGCCATCAGTGTTTTGCGACGAATGCCTTGAAGCCGGCGCTTTCCAGGCCCTTCTTGGCGGCGTCGGCACTCTTCTGATCTTTGAACGGCCCAACCTGCACGCGGTAATACTTATCCTTGTGCGGCGGTTGCACGTACGCGGAGAAATGTTTTTTCTGCAGGCTGCCGGCCAGGGCCAGCGCATCATCCTGCTTCGCAAGAGCCGCGACCTGCAAAATAATCGCGCCATTGGGAATCAGCGTGGCACTCGAAGCGCTTCGTTCCACCGGTGTGCGGGGTGCCGCAACGGGGGGTGGCGCGGAATTTTTGGCGTTCACCTGCCTGGACTGCGGCGGAGTTGGCGACGTCCTGGGCACCGGCTCCAGATGCGGCGGAATCTTCGAGGACTTGTTGTTGTCGTAGAAATTCCAGGTGGAATCGGATGCAGCGGAAGTTGCCGGGTCGGAATCGACGGAATCCTTCGCTGGAGTGACCGTTTTCTTGGGAGCAACATCCGGTTTGGCGGCCGGCATCGGCTCGGCGCCTGCCATGCCATTATTCGCGGCGCGCACCTGGCCGTCATACTGATTGCGGCCCATCACGTAGCCCAGGGCGAAGAACACGCCGGAAAAAACCAGCATGAGCAAAAAAAGACCGATCACGTGCCTGCTTTCCAGCACGCGCTCGCCAGCCCCGCGTCTCCCTCCGGATGCCATTTACCTAGAGGTGCCCCCCGCCGACTTCATCCATGTATTAATAATATCTATAGGAAGCGGAAACACAATCGTTGTGTTCTTCTCGACACCTATCTCGGTCAGGGTCTGCAGGTAACGCAACTGGATGGCGGAGGGCTGCGTCTCCAGCACCTGGGCGGCGTCGGCAAGTTTTTGCGAGGCTTCGAACTCGCCTGCCGCGTGAATGATCTTCGCGCGGCGCTCGCGTTCGGCTTCGGCCTGCTTGGCAATCGCACGCTGCATCTGTTCGGGGATGTCCACCTGCTTCACTTCGACCTTGCCGACCTTGATGCCCCAGGGCTCGGTATCCTGATCGAGAATGGTCTGCAACTTGGCGTTCACTCTGTCGCGCTGCGAGAGAATTTCGTCGAGTTCGAACTGGCCGACCACGCTGCGCAGCGTGGTCTGCGCCAACTGCGAGGTTGCATACTGATAGTTCTGCACCTGGGAGAGCGCGAGGTTGGCGTCCACCACGCGGAAATAGCAAACGGCATTCACTTTCACGCTGACGTTGTCGCGAGTGATGATGTCCTGGGGCGGAACATCGAGCGTTTCGAGGCGCAAGCTGATGCGGTAGAGCGTTTCAATCGGCCAGAAAACCAGCCGGACCCCCGCGCCCTTGGCTTCGGGAAGCAGGCGCCCAAGGCGAAGGACGACGCCGCGCTCCCACTCCTTGATGATGTAAATCGAATTCCAGATCCACAGCAATAACAGCGCAATGACGATCAGCGTGCCCAATCCAAAGAACTCGAACATGATTTGCCTCCGGGACTTACGCCAACTCCGGCTGCCTGCGGTGACCTAGGCTTGCTTTGGCTCCACAAACAGCTTTAATCCATCGACGCGTGTTACACGAACGAGTGCACCCTCAGGAACGGGGGAAGATGCCGCGGCGCGCCACAACTCGCCATGCACGCGGATCATTCCCTCTCCTTGAGCGGGAAGCGCAGCAGTGACCACGCCCTCGGCGCCGAGCATCTCTTCCTTGCCCGTGGCCGTCTTCCATGCGCGGGACTTCAGCACCAGCCGCATAAGAAACATTGTCAAAATGGCAACCGGCAGAGTCACCGCCAGCGCGACACTGAAGCTGACTCCGCCGGGGGTCAGCGGCGAGCGGATCAGAAAGATCGCGCCCAAAAACATCGAGACGACTCCGCCAAGAAGAAGAACGCCGTGACTTGCAAATTTCGCCTCCATAATGAAGAGCGCGAAAGCGAGCAAAATCAACACCACACCGGCAAAATTCACCGGCAGTAAATGCATCGCGTAGAGCGCCAGCACGGCGCAGATTCCGCCAATCACGCCCGGGGCGATCACACCGGGATGCGTAAATTCAGTGTAAAGGCCAAGCACACCGACGAGCAGGAGAAGGAAAAACACATCCGGGTCAACGATGCGTGCCAGGAATTTCTGGCGGGCGGAAAGTTGAAATTCATCCAGGCGGTAATTTTCGAGCGAAAGTTTAACGGCTTTACCGTCGAAGCGCTTGATTTCGCGACCGTTCAATTGTTGCAGCAGATCCGCGTTATCGCGGGCGATCAAATCGATCAAATGCCCCGCGAGCGCTTCGTTTTCGGTGAACGCCCGAGCGTCGGTGACGGCAGTTTCGGCGAGTTTCGGATTGCGGTCCCGCTTTTCGGTGAAACTCCGGAGGAACGCGGTTGCGTCGTTATTCATCTTCTTGCGCAACACATCGTCCACGGGAACGGAAAATCCGCCGGGGAGCAGGATCGGCGTGGATGCGCCGGTGCGCGTTCCCGGCGCCATGGCGGCGACATCCGCGGCCAAGAGAATGAAGAAACCCGCGGAGGCGCCCCGCGCGCCGGCGGGAGAGACAAACACCGCGACGGGGACCGGGGAATCCAGAATGTGATGGATCATGTCCGTCATCGAATCGCTGAGGCCACCCGGCGTATCCATGGTGATCAGCACGAGCGAGGCGTTGCGGCGCGCCGCGTCGGCAAGGCCCTCATCGATGTATGTGGCGAGAACCGGCGCGACTTCGCGATCGAGCTTCAATTCGAGGACGAGAGGCGCATTTTGTTCACCGGGCGCCGCGGCATGTAACGATTCGATGCCGGCAATAAGCGATACCAAGCCAGCGGCAAGGATGCAGATGATCGCACGACCGCCAAACCACTTACCACGAGCGTTCACTTTGCACCTCCCGTGGGCTTGCTCTTTTCCAGGTGTTCCAACAACTGCCGCGCTTCCGTGTAATTGGGCGCGAGCTTCACGGCCTTTTCCACTTCCGCTCGGGCCAGTTCCGGCTTCTTCTGTTCCAGATAGATGCGCGCCAGCATCACGCGCCCGGTCGCCGACTCGCGCAAGGTCAGAGATGTTTGCAACTCCTGGATCGCTTCGTCGAGTCTACCTCTTCGGCGGTAAATATCGGCAAGTTCGTGGTGAGCGAGAGCATTTTTCGGATCGGCAGCGAGCGCGGCGCGAAATTCCTTTTCGGCCGCATCCAGATGTCCGACGCCAAGCTCCTGGCGGCCGCGGCGTATATGCGCTACTGCCGGGTCGAGGGGAGTTGCCGATTCGGCCGCCGCGGTGCTCGCCAGGGCGGGCGTGGCGAGCTGAAGTCGCAGCGCGGTGGTATCGAGCTCGCCGCTCACGCGCTGGTATTTTGCGAGAGACTCGAGCTTGCCATCCAGTTTGAGGACTGGCAATCCGTTGGGACCAAAAGCCTCGAACGCCGCGTCGCGATCTTCCGCGGCTTCCTCCTTCTTCCCTGCCCTCTCCAGGCAGTAGATCAGGAACGCCCGGTCCTCCGGATTGTCGGGCTCGCGGTGCATGGCATCGCGGAACTCAGAGGCGGCGGCGACGAGATCGTTGTTCTGCAGGGAAAGCAGGCCGAAGTTGAACGGGTAATCATCCTCGTCGGGATCGAGTTCGCGGGCGCGAGCGAGCAACGGAAGTGCGACTCCGAGTTTGCCCTGGCGAGCGCGAGCAACGGCCAGGTTGTTCAGAATTTCCGGCAGGTCCGCGCCGCTCACCATGTTCGACTTCAGGTCTTCCTGGAGTTTGCTGAAAACTTTTTCGGCCTTGTCGGGCTGGTTGAGGCGCAGGTAGCAAACGCCGGTGGCAAAAATCGCTTCGACACTGCGCTCGTTGGTGGGGGGGACTCGAGCGAACCAGGTGAGGGCGGAAGCGCAGTCGTTGCGGGTGAAGTAGACCTGGCCCAGGGAAAACGACGGGTCGGGCCAGTTGGGCTCCAGCCGCGCGGCTTCCTTCAGATCGCGAATTCGTGTTTCATCCTCATTCGCCAGCAAACCGCGGATGTACTGCTCGAAGGCACCGAGATAGATGGATCGCTGGAGTTTCGAAAAATCCGCGAGGCTGAGCGGGAAATTATGGTCGATCGTGGTGAGCAAGCGCCAGGTGACCCGCGTGTACAAGTTCATCATGGAATCCAGCGGGCCGCTTTCGCGTACAGCGGGGAGGAGGGCGACAGGATTTACGCGCAAGACGCGCGCGTTGACCGTCAGCGTCGTGCCGTTAGACGTATAGCTGCCGAACACAACGTAGTCGGCGTCCATGTCTTGCGCGATGTGCAGCATGGTGGCGCGGCTCAATTTCGCGTTGGGCGGCAAGCCGGCGCGGTCCATTTCGTCCAGCCGGACTTCGTGGGAGTACACCTGCTGGCCGGCGGCGGAAAGCTTCTGGATGGTGAGTGCTTCCAGGCCTTCGCCGATCCAGTCCAGCCTCGGCGATGCCCCGGAATTTTCAAAAGGAAATACCAGAAACACGCCGCTCTGCGGAAGAGAAAGGGCGCGGCCAGATCCGGGAACAGCGCTTTGCCGGCCAGACGTTCCCACCGGCCAAAGAAAAAGAAGACTGGCAAGCAAACCCAGCGAGAGACTTCGGAACCATTGCCCCGGTTTATCCATTAAGACAACATTCTAGCAGACACAGTGGGCAAGAGGCGGCGGCATCGCGGGCAGGAAAGATTACTTTAACAAATAGAGAACGCGACGATTGGCATCGAGCGATAGTACGCGAACGCCGAGGGAGCGAACCCCAAGCAATCCGTCGAACAGCGGTTCTTCGCCGTTGGAAACAAAGTAAGCGCTTTGGCGGAAGCGCACGCCACTCAGCTCAAATTCCAGCGAAGAGACGGCGCGGGCCCGGACTAGATTGGCGACGCCATTGCCCTGCAGCAGGCTGTTGGCTGGATTGGGCGAAATTTCAGCGGCAGACCTGACGCCGAAAATTACCATGCGATCCGTGCCGGTGTCGATCAGAAGGCGCAGAGACTTTCCGGCGACTTTAATTTCTGCAATGGGAAGACCGGCGCGAATGGACAGTTCTATCGGGATTCCCTCCGGGGCGATCTCGCCGAATTCAATCAATTGCTTGCCATAGTCCAGGCGAAAGCTGCTTTTGCCGAGAATGTCCAAGCCTAGGATTCCGGCAATCGGGAGCTTCAAGTCACGCTCGAGGCGGCTCAGGTCCGAAACCAGGACGGGAACCGACATTGCCTGCAGGGGGCCCAAGCGAATTTCCGGCAGGGTAGCGGCAAATGTTTCCGAAAGGCCGCCGATGGCCGAGATCCTGGCCCGGGAGAGAGGCAAGCCGAGACGCCGGGCGACTCCGATATTGAGGATGCTGGGGGAAGTCCCGGTGTCGATCACAAAATTTTGAGCTTCGGTGCCCCCGCCAAATTGGCCTTCCGCGACCACCAAAAATCCGCGATAAACCTTTACCGGAATGCTGGGATGCGGAATCAAACCGTCAGAGTATTTTGAAGGATCCCGGGGAAGTGTTGCCGCCCAGGACGCCCCCCAGGCCCAAGAGCCAACCAGAAACAGAGCCGCCACGCGAATGCGAACGCGATGCAAAGTTGCCGCATGCTCCTCCGACGGTATCGCTCACCGTAGGGGCCCCGCGTGGTACCACAAGGGTTTGCGCGTAGCTTCCGGATAGATTGTGGGTGGCCAGATAACTATCGTGGAGGGCGGGACTTATTCGAAAAAATGCGAGGCGGGCTGGCCCAGAGACTAATCCAACTCACAAGATCACTCGTCCAATACACCGAGGTCATTATGAGTACACCAAATCCCCCCCGAGCCATTTTTCGATTTGGTGCGTTTGAACTCGACTCGCGTACCGGAGAACTCCGTAAGAACGGAATGCGTCTCCGGTGCCAGGAGCAGCCGATACACGTCCTGGTAGCGCTTCTCGAGCGCCCTGGAGAACTTCTGACCCGCGAGGAGTTGCGGCAACGCGTCTGGCCGGAAGACACGTTCGTGGACTTTGACCACGCGTTGAACACGGCGGTCAAGAAGATACGGGCGGCCTTGAACGACGAGGCGGATTCGCCGCGGTATCTGGAAACCGTTCCCCGGCGGGGGTACCGGTTTATCGCGCCGGTTCAGACCGAGTTGACGCCAGGGCGGACGGCAGAGGAGCATCGGGTGGAAACGCCGGATGTTCCGGAGATTCGGCGGCCGTTGATCAATCGCCGTGTTGTGGCGCTGGCAGCCGCGCTTATCGGCGTGGTTGGCGCCGGATATTACTGGAGCAGCCATCGCGCACGCGCCAGCGGCAGAAACCTGCCCAATCGAACCATGTTGGCCGTGCTTCCCTTCGAAAACATGACCAACGATCCTTCGCAGGAATTTTTCAGCGACGGAATGACCGAAGAGACCATCTCGCAACTGGGCCGCCTGAATTCCCAGAACCTGGGGGTAATCGCAAGAACCTCGGCGATGAAATACAAGCATTCGGCAAAGGGCGCGCTGGAGATAGGGCGCGAGCTGAACTCCGACTATTTGCTGGAAGGCAGCGTACGGCGCGAAGGGTCGCGGGTGCGCGTGGTGGCGCAATTGATTCGCGTGGCGGACCAGTCGCCGCGTTGGAGCCACCAATTTGAATACGAATTCGGCGAGCCGCTTTACATCGAGACGGATGCGGCGACGGAAATCGCCAACATGGTTCACACAGAGCTGGAGCCGGCGGCCCGCAGACGCGTGCAAAAAGCGGACTCCACCGATTTCTACCTGCGGGGACTGGCGGAGTCCAACGTTCACACGGCGGAGGGGCTGGATCGTATCTTCGAGGCGTTTGAGCAGGGCATGGAGAAAGATCCCAATTGCGCGCCGCCTTACGCCGCGCTGGCGCGGATCTATGAACGAGGCGCCAACCTCGGATTGCTGAAGCCAACCGAGGCGTATGCCAAAGCGCGGGTTGCGGCGGAAAAAGCGATTGAGATCGACCCTGCCAATCCCGAGGCGCACATTTATCTCGCGGACGCCTTGCTGACCGTCGACTACGACTGGTCGCGGGCGCAAGTTGAGATCCAGAAGGCGCTAACGCTAAATGTGAACGATCCTAGCGCGCACGAATGGAACGGGATCTTCCTTTCGTTGCAAGGCCGGTCGGATCAATCCATCCAGGAATTGCGGACCGCCGCGGAACTCGATCCGCTGAACGCGGAGTACCTGACGACTTTGGGGAATATATTGATGACGGCGGAGCGGCCCGTCGAGGCGGAAACGCAACTCAAAGCCGCGATCGGGCTGGATCCGGCTTCCGACAGCGCCCACGCTTCGCTGGCGGAGGTCCATGCATCGAACAAGCGCTACGCGGAGGCGATCAACGAGACCACCACGGCATTCTTTCTGCGCGGGCAGCGGGAGCAAGCCCTGAAGATCAAGGCCAGTTATGAACAGGCAGGCTATGACGCCGCCAGGCAAATGGCTGTGCGGGAGCGGTTATCCTATCTTCTGGCTCAACGGGAGAAGCATTTCGTCTCCGCATTCGAGATTGCCGTGCTGTACGCAAGACTGGGCGACAACCAACAGAGCCTGGCATGGCTCCGGACGGCGTACCAGCAGCGCGACGTGGCTTTGTTGTGCGTCAGGGGGGCGCAGAACAACCGGTTTGCTGCCATGAAGGATACGCCGGAGTTTCAGGCGCTCCTGCAGGATCTGCACTATCCGCAATAAGTCATTGCACGCGTGACGCACACGAGTGCGCGGGGATTGGACGAATCGAAGGAACGATTGGACCTTTGCGACTCAGGGCTGAGCCGTCTCCACGGGTTTGGGCGCAAGCAGATCCTCGGCCGCGGGATTCTTGAGGACCAAAGCAAACGTCGGATCTTTCTGAACAGAATAGAAGTCGCTGTAGCCTTCATCCTTCGCTTTCCTCAGATAGAGAATCGCGCGCTCGATGTCGCCACCCTGGGCGAAAGACTTCGCAAGCAGGTAGTAAAAGCGCCCCCGGTCCACACTGACGGAGCGGTCCTGAATCACGGTTCCCACGCGCGACCGGGTGGGGTCCAGGGATGTCGGATCCAGTTGCAAGGCTTTGCGGAACGAGGCGATCGAATTTTCGAAATCCTTCTGTTTGAAATAGGCATAACCCAGATTCAGGTAAAACGGGGCGAAGTCACCGCGGATGGAAATCGCCCGCTTATAGGCGCGGATAGCCTTGGGGAACTTCTTCCGTTCGTATAGCACGGTTCCGATATTGTTATGCGCGTCCGCATAATGCGGATCCACCTTCGCCGCCTTCTGATAGCACTTGATGGCTTGCTCCAACTGGGCCTGGTTATGGTGGGCGATTCCCAACTCATTCCAGTACAGCGGATTCTTGGGGTTGGTGAGGGCGAGGCGATAGAAAATACCCTCGGCCTCCTTGTATTCCTTGCGCGCCAGGTGCAGACGCGCCATCTCTTCATCAGCCAAGCCCGCAGCAGCGGGCGTTTGCGCGGGCGTCGAGACGGACGCATGCGCAATCTGAAAGAGATTTTCCTGGGAGGACAACAGGGGGGAGAGAGCAACTGCGAGGAAGGCTACTACCGGAATCGCCAAGAAATTCCTGGTCATGGCGAATCTCCTTTGTCCGGGTTGGGCTTCGCCGGATCCTTTTTCTTCTTGTCCCCAAAGATACCAAAAAACTTCTGTAAAGGCCCTTTTTTCTTTTCCTGGGCCTTGGCCGGGTCAACCGCCTGACCGTTGGGTTGCGTTGCGACCGGCGCGCCGTTTTTGTCCACCTGGCCGCTGGGAGGATTGGTTGTGGTTGGGGCGGGGGGATTCGATGAGCCGCCACCAAAGATGTGCGAAAGGAAGGAGCCTGCGGCGTTCAGCGGGTTGTGGCCGCCATGAAGTTCGCAAAATTGAGTTGGCGCGGAACCCGAAACGTAAACTTCTTCACGGGTCACCGGGCAATTCGGGGTGGCGAGTTCCAGCGTATCCGCGTCGATGATGTCGGAATCCACACCTTCGGGCTTGTCAAAATCCCTGACGTCGCGGTAACCGGGCAGCGCAGTGGCGCGAATCATGAAGTCCGCCCAGATGGGAGCAGCCGTGGCACCACCGGCAAGGCCCAGGTCGTGATTGTCGTCGAAGCCGATCCAGATCACGCAAACCAAATTGCTGGTGAATCCGGCAAACCAGCCGTCGCGCGAGGTGCCGGTTTTCCCCGCCGCGGGCAATGTGAACCCTTTGGCGCGAACCTGCGCGCCGGTGCCTTTGTTGAGGACGTCCTTCAGAATGCTGTCCACGAGGTAGGTGACGCGCGGATCGAGAGCGAGCTTCGTGGTGGGGCCGTATTTTTCGAGCGAATTCCCGCCCGCGCTGACCACCGACTTGATGTAGTAAGGCTCCGCGCGCGTGCCCATCGTGGCAAACGCGGTGTACGCGCCAGCGACTTCCAGCGGCGTCAATTCATAGGCCCCGAGCGCCACAGCGGGCGTCGGGCGGATGTTCGCGGTCAAGCCCATCTGGCGGGCGATCTGCACCACGCGGCCGTAGCCCACCATCTCGGCAACTTTTACCGTGGCCACGTTCAGCGAGTTCGTCAGGGCTTGGCGAACCGTGACCTTGCCCATGAAGCGTTCGCCGTAGTTGTTCGGCGTGTACTCCTGGCCATCGAATTCAAAGACGGTCGGCTCGTCGTCAATGGTCGTTGCGGGCGTGACGATCGGTTGTGCACCGTCCACGGCATTGTTAAACGCGGCCGCATACACAAACGGCTTGAACACCGAGCCTGGCTGGCGATGCGCCAGCGCGTGATTCAACTGGCTCTGCCCGTAATCTCTTCCGCCGATGAGCGCCTTGATTTCGCCGGTGCGCGGATCGAGAGCGATCAACGCAGCCTGGACCTGGGGAATCTGCTGCGGCTCGGCTGGCTTCCCTTTCACCTTGCGCTTTTTTGCATATTTCGCAGCCACCATTGCGTCCACGTTTTTCACGCCGGTGTCGAGGGCGGCCGCGGCGGCGCGCTGCAATTGCGGATCGAGAGTGGTGAAGACGCGATAGTTGGAACTGAGCAGATCCTGCTCGGAATATTTTTCAAGCAGGTGATCCTTCACCATGTCCACAAAATACGGCGCTTCGTTGCCGGAGAGGGCGGAGCGCACCAGCTTCAGCGGCAAGTTTTTGGCATCCTGCACGTCGGCTTCGGTAATGTACTTGTTCTCGAACATCTGCGTGAGCACGCGGTCGCGCGCCTGGGCGGCCCGCTCGGGATGCCGGTCGGCAACGGAGTAATAATTTGGCGCGCGGATCAGGCCGGCGAGAAACGCGCATTCGGGCAGCGTCAACTGGCGCAAATCCTTGCCGAAGTAGGCTTCGCTGGCTTCGGCGAATCCGCGAATGCCGAAGCTGCCGCGGTTGCCGAGGTAGACTTCGTTCGCGTACATCTCAAAAATGCGCTGCTTGCTGAAGCGCTGCTCCAATTCGAAGGAAAACATCGCTTCGGCGAGCTTTCGCCGCCAGGTGCGGTCGGTGGAAAGAAAGTAGGTGCGCGCAACCTGCATCGTAATGGTGCTGGCGCCCTGCATGAAGCGTTGCGAGTGCCGGATGTCGGCCCACGCGGCGCCGACGATCCGGATGAAGTCGAAGCCAGGGTGCTCGAAGAACCGCTTGTCTTCGGCGGAGAGGATGGCCTGGACCAATTGGGGCGGCAAATCTTCGTAACGCACCGGGCGGCGCTTTTCGCGCAGGCTGTCGAAGAGGTTGGTGATCAGCTCCGGCTCGATCTCCGCCGTGCCCATGTCCGAGCCGCCGCCGAGAGGACGGATGCTGCGAATGACCCTGCCATTGAACTGTACGGCCAAGGCATTGCCACCCGCGAAGAAGGAGAGCTTCGAGGGCCGGATATCGAGGGTGTTGCCCTGGATCGTGTAGGTGCCGAGGGCATTCTCATCCGCATCCGGGCGATAGCCGGTACGCTGAAGATAAGTTTCCAGGTCCTCTATGCCCCAGGCCTGCCCGTCGGAAATGTGTTCCGGCGCGGAGAAAATCTGGGTGGTGTTCTGCAGAACGTGGCCGGAGAGCCGAAGATCGATCATCCGGGAATACTTGACGTAGTAAAAGGTGAAGATCCCCGCGGCAAGGATGAAGCAAAGCGCCACGACGGCCAGGAGGCTGAGGCCGAACGCAGAAGTCCAAAAACCTTTTTGAATGCGCAATCGCAATGAATGCTCCCTGAGGGTGGGCTAACGTCTATTGTCCCTTAATAGGGAAACGGAGCAAAACCATAGTTTGCTCCAAAGAAGGAGTCATCCTCCCGGAATGACCGATTGCCTGAGCGCCGCTTACTTCATCAGGTCTCGCCCTTCGCTGGAAGGCGAGAAAGAAATTTGGGTCTTATAGACCTTGAAATCGACGGGAACGCTGTAGTTCACACTGATCAGGATCCCATGATTGGTGCTCTGCACCTTAATGTCTTCGCGATTGGCGGGGATGTCCAGATCCTGGACGACTTTAAAGATGATGTCGCGCACCTGGTCTTCGGAATAGCGGTTAACGACGGCGAAGCGGGCCTGCTCCGTGATCTTGTCGTTGAGCTCATATTCGGCCACGTAGATAGGTACAACTTTCACGGCGGCATAGACTGCAACGAACAGAATAGCGGTGTAAATGATTGCCTTCAGCCTGCCCGCGCCGCGCTGCGAGAGCTTCGAATTTGATATTAGGCCGCTCACTCAGAAATCTCCAATTGCCGCCGGGACGCGACGGCAGGATAAGTGCTTCTCTTTCACGCTAGCACCCGGCCCGGGCGGTGTCGATACGGAGGAAGGACAGGTGTTCTTCAGTTGCAACGCCCCGATGGTCGGCTCTCCGCTTCCGGCGCGATTAATAGGCCCG
>Ga0210406_10005351_pt1 | contig 13485 bp, 12 predicted proteins | sample IncBWC30MmetaG_FD_155454 | JGI IMG/M metagenome (GOLD analysis project Ga0210406, IMG submission 155454) | Forest soil microbial communities from Barre Woods Harvard Forest LTER site, Petersham, Massachusetts, United States - Inc-BW-C-30-M | ecosystem: Environmental > Terrestrial > Soil >... | reverse complement strand
CGTGGACGATGACGCGGGGATTCGGGAACTCTACGGAGCCCTGCTTGGCCGCAATGGCTATGAGGTCATAGCCGCCACCAATGGCCGTCATGCACTTCACGTGTTTGAGTCCAAAGAAGGAAAGATCGACGCCGTTATTTTGGATTATGAGATGCCCGAAATGAATGGTTTGGAGCTGGCGACCTGGCTCAAGCTGCGGCATCCCGCCTTGCCCGTGATTATGATCTCAGGCTCACACCCCGAATTAGACCAGATGACTCCGTTCGTCGATGCCGCAATGGGAAAAGGTGTTCCGTTACGGCACATCTTGGACCGGCTTCAGTTCCTGCTTGCCTCTTGAGGATTTGCCTGCTCGCGATGTCACGTTCGGTGACACGGTCCCAGGGAAGAGCGGTGCCGAGGCTTCGGCAAAATGCCGACTATTCGGCTTTCAAGAATAGCGCGCCTAACGGCGGCAAGGTCAGGTTCAACGAATACGGACGTCCGTGGGCCGGCTCTTCCTGAGCCATGACCCCGCCCGCATTTCCCACCCCACTGCCTGCATACTCTTTGGCATCACTGTTCAAAAGTTCCCGCCAATAGCCTCCGCTAGGAACTCCCAAGCGGTATCCGACCCGAGGGACGGGTGTAAAATTGCACACGACTACGATGTTTTCTCTCGCCGACCTTCCCTTGCGCAGCAGCGAGAGTGTGCTGGCGGCACTGTCGTTGCAGTCTATCCATTCGAATCCACTGGGGTCCGTGTCGAGTTCGTGCAGGGCAGGTTCGTTGCCATAGACTCGATTCAGCTGTTCCACCCAACTCTGCACTCCGTGGTGAACGGGGTATTGCAGCACGTCCCATTCCAGGCTGCTGTCATGGGCCCACTCCCGCACTTGTCCGAATTCGTCTCCCATGAACAACAGTTTCTTGCCTGGCTGCGCGAACATATAGCCGAACATCAATCGCAGGTTGGCAAACTTCTGCCATTCGTCTCCCGGCATTTTCCCGATGAGCGAGCCCTTGCCATGCACAACTTCATCATGGGAAAGCGGCAGTACGAAATTCTCAGTGAAGCCGTACAGCATGCGGAAGGTGAGCTGGTTGTGATGAAATTTGCGATGGATAGGGTCGTGAGAGAAGTACTGCAAAGTGTCGTGCATCCAACCCATGTCCCATTTAAGACCGAAGCCCAGGCCGCCGAGATAGATAGGCCGCGAAACCATGGGCCACGCTGTGGATTCTTCCGCAAAGGTCTGAATACCCGGATACTCTTTATAGGTTTCCGTATTGAACTGGCGCAGGAATTCAATCGCTTCCAGATTCTCGCGACCGCCGTATTTGTTGGGAAGCCACTCGCCCTCTTTGCGGGAGTAGTCGAGGTATAGCATGGACGCCACCGCGTCCACGCGCAGCCCATCGGCGTGATACTTATCCAACCAGAACATGGCGCTGGAGAGCAGAAAGCTGCGGACTTCGTCGCGTCCGTAGTTGAAGATGAGCGTCTTCCAATCAGGATGAAAGCCCTGGCGGGAATCGGAGTGTTCGAATAAATGTGTGCCGTCGAAGTAGGCCAACCCATGCTCGTCGGTAGGGAAGTGCGATGGCACCCAATCGAGAATCACCCCGATGCCGCGTTGATGCAGGTAATCCACCAGATACATGAAATCCTGCGGCGTGCCGTAGCGCGAGGTTGGGGCAAAGTACCCGGTGGTCTGATATCCCCAGGAACCGTAGAAAGGGTGTTCCATCACCGGCAGCAGTTCGACGTGCGTGAACTTCATGCGCTGAACGTAGTCGGCCAGGCGCGGCGCCGTCTCGCGATAGGTGAGCGGGCGATTGCGTTCCTCCGGGACCCGCATCCATGAGCCCAGATGGACTTCATAAATGGAAATCGGAGCGTGCAGAGAATTTCTGCCTTGCCGTTTTTGCATCCAGTCCTGATCGGACCACTGGTATTCGAGATCCCAAACTAGTGACGCGGTGAGCGGCGGCTTCTCATGCAAAAACCCGAACGGATCGGCCTTATCGACCTCATACCCGTGATGCCGCGATGCGATGTGATACTTGTAGACTAAACCCTTGTTGATGCCGGGAATAAAACCTTCCCAAATGCCCGAATTCTCACGGGCGCGCAGGGGATGGGAATCTTTGTTCCATCCGTTGAAGTCGCCGATGACGGTCACAGCGCGGGCATTCGGAGCCCACACGCTGAAATTGGCGCCGGACTGACCCTCCACCGAAGTGAGATGTGAGCCTAGCTTTTCGTAGGCCCGGTAGTTGCGCCCTTGATTGAAGAGATAAAGATCCTGCTCAGTCAGAAGTCCCATTCCCAGCACGACCTCGGAGCTAGTTGGATTCGTCATCGGGGATCGGGGTTAGCCGAGCCCTTTTAGTGTACCGGAATGAAACGGTTGAGACGACAAGGCTTTCGTCCGTTAGTAATGTGAAACCCGCGTGCTAGACTTCCAATACGGCTCTCATTTGTTCGCGGAGCCGTCACGTTCAATGCCAGTACTGCGCGTCATCATTCTTTGGCATCAGCATCAGCCTTTTTACAAAGATCTGGTTACGGGTGAATACCGTCTTCCTTGGGTTCGCCTGCATGCCCTCAAAGATTACTACGGCATGGTCAAACTGCTGGACGAGTTTCCCAATGTCCACCAGACTTTCAACCTTGTCCCCTCCCTGATCACACAAGTTCAGGACTACGTAGCGGGAACCGCACAAGATCCGTTCTTAAAGGTCGCTGCCAAGCCAGCCAAGGATCTCACCCTACCCGAACGCCGCTTCGCTCTGCAATACCTGTTTCAAGCGAACCCGGTGCACATGATCGGACGTTATCCTCGCTATCAGGCGCTATGGGAACGGTTTCGCGGTGTAGGTGATTCTGCGGATCGCGCCGAGAAGTACTTTCAGTCGCAAGACTTCACCGATCTGCAAGTGCTCTCGCAAATTGCGTGGTTTGATGAGTTCTTCCTCAATGATCCGGATATCGCAGCGTTGGTCGAAAAGGGTCAGGGATTCTCACTACAGGATCAAGCTTTCGTAATCGCTCGCCAGCGCATGCTGCTCGGCAAGGTCCTTCCCGCGCACGCCACCGCCGCCCAGCAGGGAAGAGTCGAAATTTCCACTTCGCCGTTTTATCATCCCATCTTGCCGCTGGTCTGCGACACGAACATGGGCGCGGTTTCGACGCCTGGATTACCCCTGCCGCAGAACCGTTTTCGCCATCCGGAAGATGCCCGCGAACAACTCCGGCGCGGTCTGGAGTTGCATCAGCGAGTCTTCGGAGTTCAGCCCGTCGGCGTTTGGCCGTCCGAAGGCAGCGTGTCGGAAGAGGTTTTGACCATCGCCCAGAGCCTGGGCGTGAAGTGGATGGCCACGGATGAAGGCGTCCTCGGACGAAGCCTGGGAATCAACTTCGCGCTCGATGGCGAAGGGCGACTTCCAGCGTCGAGCGCCGAAAAACTTTATACCATCCACCGCTTCGAAAATGGCGCAACGCAGATGCACTTGATCTTCCGCGATCACACCATCTCCGACATGATCGGCTTCGTCTACTCGGGAATGCCCGCACAGGACGCCGCCAATCATCTGATCCACAATATCAAGCAAGCTGCCCAGCCGGTGCTCAATCAGGGTCGAGACGCGGTCGTGTCCATCATCCTCGATGGCGAAAATGCCTGGGAATATTACCCGAAGTCAGGCCGCGAATTCCTTCAACGCTTCTATAACAAACTGCAGAGCGATCCGGGAATCGAGGCCGTCACAGTTTCCGAAGCTATCGCCCGTCATCGCGATTTCGGCAAGCTCACCTCTCTGGTTCCCGGCTCATGGATCAATGCGAATTTCAACGTCTGGATCGGAGCACCCGAGGATAACCGCTCCTGGGATTATCTTTACAACGCGCGCAACTTCTACGCCGAGGCCGCAGGTCGGGCGACCGAGGCGCAACGCAAACTGGCTCTCGAAGAATTGTTCATCGCAGAAGGCAGCGACTGGAACTGGTGGTACGGTCCGGAGCATCACTCGGCCAACGACCGCGAATTCGACGAACTTTACCGCAAACATCTTTCCAATGTTTATCAAGCGCTGGGCGCGGTTGCGCCCGACTATCTCGCGCAACCGATTAGCGGGGTCGAGACCAGGCCCGAGTTCACGCCTCAGACTCACTACATCCACCCCCATATCAACGGCGACATGGTGCGTTACTTCGAGTGGATGGGTGCGGCCGTTCACACCGCCGATCACCGCGCCGGCGCCATGCACGGCAAGCAGTTTTTGGTTGATTGTGTCCGCGCTGGAATCGATGAAACCAACATCTACGGCCGCCTGGATTTCGTGGGCAAGCCTCCAGAGTTGGATTTCGATTTGGTGGTCAATCTTGAATCCTGGGCAGCGGACGCGAAGCGGCCCCGGCGCGCGTTACGCGTGGATGTGCGAGTCGAAGGCGGGAGAAGTTTATCTTGGCGGGTAAGCTCTCCAGAGGACGAAACCCCGATTGCCACCTCCGAGCAGCCCACCGAAGATGTGAAAGTAGCCCTGCTGCGGAACTTCGAGTTCAAACTGCCGCTCGCTTGGTTACTGGCAAAGCCCGTGGCTTCCATTACCGTGAATACCGGAACAAGCATTCCTGTGGCGACGCTGCTGCGTTTGCGCTTCAGCGTGTGGCAAAACCGCCTGCCCGTCGACGCTCTCCCGCTCGAAGGATGGATCGAGCTTCGCCTTTTGAGTGAAGAAGACCTGATGGCATTGGCTTTTTGAATTCCATTTCACTGCATTTCGCACGATTAATCTTTCCTTTCAGGCCGATCAAGAGCACCATTGCAGGTCAGAGGCGTCCGGGTTTGGAAAGGAGACAAAGCTATGACCGAGCAGCCTCAGGAACCGCCCTTAAAGGAGCGAAGAAAATATCCACGCAGTAAGATCGCGATTGCGATTGAATTCAAGCCTGAAGGCGCTGCCGTCGCCAGCCACGCCGAAACTGCCGATCTTAGTGTGGTTGGATGTTACGTGGAAATGAGCTTCACCCTGCCCGTGGGCGGCAAGTTAGAACTCGGACTCTGGGTCGAAGACCAGCGATTGGCGATGAAAGGGATTGTCGTAACTCACCACCCGCAATTTGGCAACGGTATCGAGTTCCTGGACATGTCGAAGGATGACCAAGCCAAACTGGCCCACTTCCTCGCGACATTGGAAGAGCGATCGGAAGCAAAGCCGGAAGCCAAGGCCCCCGGCTAGCCAATAACTGATTTCCTACTGCCCGCCAGTCGCCGCCGTCATCGCCAGCGGACGGCTCAGCTCCATCACCATCTCGGTCCCCGCAGGAAGCATCGTCGAGTTCCTCTTACCGAGCCAGTGCGCCACGGTCGCCGTAGCACCCACCGCCCCGCCGATCAGGACGCCTTTGCCTCCGCCGATCAGTCCTCCCACCAGCATGCCGCCGCCGGTGCCCATGCCGATTTCGGTCATATCCTTGCCATCGTGTCCCTTGCCTTTGAATTGGCCTTCCTCGTTGACGTCGGTTCCGTTGCGCACGCTGGTGTCGACCAGCGTAGCGTTGAGCATGTAGTGTTCGCCGTTCGGCAAAACCACAGTCTCGGGGAAGATGGCAATCGTCGGCTTGCCCGCAATCCGGCGCGGCTCGCTCGTCTTGGTGACCCGCCCCTGCACGGTCGCGCCCACGGGAATCACAGGTTTGCCATCGAGCATCACCGCTTGCGTCACGCGGGCGGAAAAGGGATCCCCACTCTTATTGGAGAAAGTCGTCAGCGCATTCTCCAGTTTCACTTTCATGGATGTGCCCGCGGGCAGCGAGATATTGGTTTGTGCCACCGCAGACACGGCCAGCAACACTACGCTAAGCAATGCAAGTTTCTTCATTTCGCCTCCTCCATCAGTCTTGAGTCTCTAAAACTTGTCTATCAACCCGAGGCCGCCACCCTCCGGACCGCCTCCATCACCTGCTCAACCGGAGCTCGATCCGTCTGGTTCTCGCCCCGATAGATGTAACGCACTGTCCCGCCGCTATCGATGATCACCGTGGCCGGATGCGCAATGTTGAACGCGTCCTTTCCCAGGCGGTGATAAAGCCCGTACGCCTTGGTCACCGCGCGGTCTTCATCCAGCAAAAACGGCAACGACACCGGATGCTTCTCCAAAAACTTCGCCGGCTTGAACATCCCCTCGCGTTTCTCTGCAGCAACGAACACTACTTGCGCTCCAGCCTTCTCGAGCTCATGGTTTATCGGCCCAAACTGGGCCATGCGTTTTACGCAATTCGGTCACCAGGTGCCACGCAAGAATTCCAGAACCATCGGCCCACGCTCGCGCAGATTCGAAAGCGAAAACTGCCCCTCCCGATTTGCCGCGGTAAGTGAAAACTCCGGAGCGCGCGACCCGATTCCCAATGTTTCCGTGCGATTCTGCACCTTGAAATTGACTGTAAGGTACCCGCGAGAGCAGAACAAGGGCGGATGCGGCAAACGAACCAGCGGAGGCACGGCCTCAGGTCGTGTGGCGCCGACACTCCTGCCCGCGAATCCAGAGAAGAAGAAGGCGGACGATTTTGCAACCCAACCTCCGTCCAGCAACCGCCGCGGAATCAAACGCCGGCAGAACGGGCCGAAAGTCTCTTTGCCATTTCGCGCCGGAGGGATACGATGGTTGGCGCTGAACCGGGAGGAACTATGGTGATGGACACATTGCGACGAAGCATATCGAAGATGCGTTTGGGAGTGGCGGGTGCCGGGATGATAGTCGCGTTCCTACTTGTGTTAGGGATCGTGGAGAGCCAATCGGCGCAAGCGCAGACCTTGACGAATCTCTACAACTTCACAGGGGGTGCAGATGGTGGAGAACCCCACGCCGCGTTGGTCCGGGATAGCCAAGGGAATGTTTACGGTACCACTTACATCGGCGGTCTATCCAACTGTCGCCAGACGGGCTGCGGAACGGTGTTCAAGGTCGATCCGAGTGGCACCGAGACTGTTCTGTATAGCTTTTGTCCGGGGGGATACCCGTGCTCGGACGGGGCAACTCCCCTCGCAGATCTGGTCCGCGACAGCGCAGGCAATCTTTATGGTGCCACCGTGGGTGGCGGCTCTTACCCCTACGGCGGGGTGATATTCAAGGTGGACAAGGCGGGCAAGGAGACTGTGGTTTACAGCTTTTGCTCTGCTCAGAAATGCACGGACGGCAGATATCCCGAGGCTGGCGTAATCTTCGACAGCACTGGCAACTTGTACGGCACTACGTTCTATGGGGGTGCGTACGACCACGGGACCGTATTTAAGCTCTCACCGAACTCGCAGGGTGGATGGACAGAGACCGTGTTATACAACTTTGGGAACAGACCGTACGACGGAAAGTTTCCTCAGGCAGACTTGGTCTTCGACAAGAAGGGCAATCTCTATGGCACGACCATCGATGGTGGCCACGGATATGGCACGGTTTTCAGGCTGACCAAGAGTAAAACTGGCTGGCTGGAGACTATTCTAGTTGCTTTCAACGGGGGACAAGACGGATCAACTCCTTACGGGGGTTTGGTCTTTGATGCACAAGGGAACCTTTATGGTACAACTGAACTTGGAGGCAACACGCACTATCCGTGCAATGACCAATGCGGGACGGTATTCAAACTGACGCCCGTCCACGGCACATGGAGACGGAAGGTTATTCACCGCCCTTCCAACAGAACTTCAAGGACGGGTTGAACCCGTATTCGAATGTGGTCCTTGATCAGGCGGGAAATCTGTACGGCACGACATTGAGCGGCGGTACCCAGGGACTGGGCACCATTTTCGAGCTGAAGTTCAACAAGGGAACTTATCGTGAGACTGTGCTGCATAGTTTCGATGGATCGGAAGGGTCAGGTCCGTACGCCGGTGTGGTCCGGGACTCTGCGGGAAATCTTTATGGTACGACTCTCGGGGGCGGAGACACTACCTGCAACCCGCCATATGGCTGCGGAACAGTGTGGAAACTGACCCCGTAGTCGCGATGGCATGCGCCCAGTAGCCACGCAGCGTTGAGCTTCCATTTTAAACTTCTGAGCGCTCGACCGCGCTCCTTTATAATCCCCTCTCGCGGTCCACCAATGGCAAGAACCTATAACGGTACCGGCTACCTCACAGGACGCCGCTTCACGTTCGAGCCGGACAATCCTAACGTCAGAGAAAACGAACATTCGACGATCACATCTTCAACCAAGGATGCACTCATGCCCATGATGAATATTGCCGATATCCACGCCCGCGAAGTTCTCGATTCCCGTGGCAATCCCACAGTCGAAGCCGAAGTCACGCTGGCCGACGGAACCCGCGGACGCGCCATCGTTCCCAGCGGCGCCTCCACCGGCGAACACGAAGCCGTCGAGTTGCGCGATGGCGACAACCAGCGCTTCCTCGGCAAAGGCGTGCTTAAGGCGGTCGAAAACGTAAACAGCGAAATCGCCGACGCGCTCGCCAATTTCGACGCCTCCGACCAGCGCATCCTCGACCAAAAGATGATCGAACTCGACGGCACCGAAAATAAAGGACGCCTGGGAGCCAATGCCATCCTCGCCGTCTCCATGGCCGCCGCCCGCGCCTCGGCCACGGCGTTCGGCCTGCCCTTATATCGATACCTCGGCGGAGCTGCCGCCAACACCCTCCCCGTGCCCATGATGAACATCCTCAACGGCGGCGCCCACGCCGACAACAATGTCGACTTCCAGGAATTCATGGTCATGCCCGTCGGCGCCGAGTCGTTCTCTGAAGCCCTGCGCTGGGGCGTCGAAGTCTTTCACACGCTGAAAGGGGTACTCAAGAAGCGAGGCTACAACACCGCCGTCGGCGACGAAGGCGGATTCGCGCCTTCCGTCAAATCCAACGTTGAGGCGATCGAGGTCGTCCTCGAAGCCATCCAGCAAGCTGGATACAAGCCCGGAGAAGAAATCGCCATCGCGCTCGATCCCGCCGCCAGCGAGCTCTACAAAGACGGCAAGTATGTTTTCAAGAAGTCCGACAAGTCGGCCAAAAGTTCCGAAGAGATGGTGCGCTACTGGGCGAAATGGGCGAACGATTATCCAATCGTCTCGCTCGAAGATGGCTTGGCGGAAGATGACTGGGAAGGATGGGCACTGCTCACCGAAGAACTCGGCGACAAAATTCAGTTAGTCGGCGACGACCTCTTCGTAACCAACGTAGAGCGACTACAAGAGGGAATCGACAAACACGTGGCCAATTCAATCCTGATCAAAGTCAACCAGATCGGCACGGTCAGCGAAACCCTCGACGCCATCGACCTCGCTCGCCGCAACGCCTACACCTCGGTAATCTCACACCGTTCCGGTGAAAGCGAAGACACCTTCATCGCCGACCTGGCCGTGGCCACTGGCGCCGGACAGATCAAGACCGGCTCCGCCTCGCGAACGGATCGCATCGCAAAGTACAACCAGTTGCTGAGAATCGAAGAAGAGTTGGGAGGGGCTGCGAGATTTCTGGGGCTGAAGGCGCTGAACTACCAAAAGCAAACCTAACTATGCGAGCAGCGGCAATTTGCGCTTACTTCGTGTCGCTGATTTTCGGACCTTCCACGGCATCGAAAGGTATGCTCCACAACTTGCTGCGCTCGCGCGGAGCGTAAAGCATGGAGGCATTTGTTAAAAAGGATGTTATCGGACTGAACACGTCCTTTGGCATGAGTGGCGAAGTTAGCAGATGGATGGCCCACCTTTATTGTTTGTCTGCAAAGGGGGCACAACCGGGTCGGCTGTCACATCTTTCTTTGCAGTGACCTGGCTCCCTCCATTCGCACAAACGGCATGTAAGATTTCGTAGAAAGAAGGGGCAGGCCATCAACGCTAGGGCTGCGGCTTGGCACTTGGGTCAGCCGCCGGTTTATCTTTCTTATCGTTCTGCCGATTCTCGTAAATCGAATATTGTCCCTCGGGACGCTTCAATTTAATCGTAATCTCCATCGTCGGCTGGTTGATTTCGTAGTCTTCCCCAAAAGTTTGAAAGCCCGGCGCTAGCACCTGCACCCGCAGCTTGCCGTAAGGGACGCCTTCGAAGCTGGCCTTGCCCTCCGCATCGGTCTTGAGTTCCAGCCCGCCGCGATCCTGCTTGTCATGGCTGTCGACCGAATGCATCACCACCCCCGCGTTGCGCACCGGCTTTCCGTTGTAGTCCTTCACCACCACAAAGCTCAACGCCGCCACCGGAACATCGTATTGCGACTTCTTATCGCTCGCGTTGCTTCGGATAGAAGAGACCCCGGCAATCCACATGGTCCACGCGATGAACACCACCAAAGAGATCTTTTTCATGGAACTGACAACCTCATCCCAAACATCAAACTCACTTCAACATACGAATGCAAATTATTGTCTATAAACAAGTTACCTGATCAACAAGCCGTCGGCTTGACAACGACAAATTACTCGCTTTATACTTAGCACTCACCAACCATGAGTGCTAATACTGCGAACCGAACGCCATTGAGCACTTTACTCTAAATCCTAACTGAATACGAACGAAAGGAGCTACAAGCATGTCCACAAAATTCACCCCACTGCACGACCGCATCCTGGTCCGCCGCGTAGAAGAAGTAGGCACCACCCGAGGCGGCATCATTATTCCGGATAGCGCTAAGGATAAGCCTTCGGAGGGCGAGGTTATCTCTGTTGGACGCGGTAAATCCAATGATGAGGGGAAGGTGTTCCCTCTGGCTGTGAAGGAAGGCGACCACATTCTGTTTGGCAAGTACTCGGGTACGGAGATCAAGTTGGATGGTGAGGATTTCATCATCATGCGCGAGGAAGAGGTTCTCGGCGTGGTGACGGGTGCGGCCAAGAAGGAAATGGCTGGATCGCGCAGGTAACTGCGATAAGGATGTTCGTCTCGCGCTTTATTGCAATCGCTCGATGCGATTGCGCGCGCGGTGACGAACTCAGATCCTTCGCAACGCAAAAAGCGCGTTCCTCAGGATGACAACTTTTTAACAACACAAGGAGAAAAGAAATTATGGCAAAGCAAATCGTTCATGGAGAAGAGTCGCGGCAGGCGATCCTTCGCGGCGTGAATATTCTCGCCGACGCGGTAAAAGTCACTCTTGGCCCCAAGGGCCGCAACGTTGTGATTGAAAAGAAATTCGGTTCGCCGACCATTACCAAGGACGGCGTCACCGTAGCGAAAGAAATTGAACTGAAGGACGCGCAGGAAAACATGGGCGCGCAGATGGTGCGTGAAGTGGCGTCGAAGACCTCGGACATCGCGGGCGACGGCACCACCACCGCTACCGTTCTGGCCCAGGCTATTTATCGCGAAGGCGTCAAGACGGTTGCAGCCGGCGCCAATCCGATGGCGATGAAGCGCGGCATCGAGAAGGCCGTGGTTGCTATCTGCGGCAGCCTCGACAAGGAAGGCAACCGCATCAAGGGTGAGCTCGACAAGTTCTCCAAGCCCGTGACCGGAGACATGATTGGACAAGTCGGCACGATCAGCGCCAATAACGACGAGACCATCGGCAAGATCATTGCCGAGGCCATGAAGAAGGTTGGCAAAGATGGCGTCATCACCGTGGAAGAAGCCAAGACGCTCGAGACGCAACTCGAAGTGGTTGAAGGCATGCAGTTCGACCGCGGCTATCTTTCCCCGTACTTCGTTACTGATCCTGAGCGCATGGAAACGGCGCTTGAGAACGCTTACATCCTGATTCACGAAAAGAAGATCAGCTCGATGAAGGATCTTCTTCCGTTGCTCGAGCAGATCGCGAAGAGCAGCCGTCCGTTGCTGATCATCGCCGAGGATGTCGAAGGCGAAGCGCTTGCAACTCTTGTCGTCAACAAGCTGCGTGGCACGCTGCAAGTCGCCGCCGTCAAGGCGCCCGGCTTCGGCGATCGCCGCAAGGCCATGCTGGATGACATCGCGAAACTCACTGGTGGCAAGGCCATCACTGAGGATCTCGGCATTAAGCTCGAGAACGTGCAGATCAGCGATCTCGGCCAAGCCAAGAAGATCACCATCGACAAGGACAACACCACCATCGTCGAAGGCAAAGGCAAGCCCGGAGACATTCAGGGCCGGGTGAAGGAAATTCGCGGCCAGATCGAAAAGACCACCAGCGACTACGACCGCGAAAAGCTGCAAGAGCGGTTGGCGAAGCTGGTTGGTGGCGTGGCTGTGATCAAGGTTGGCGCTGCGACCGAGACCGAAATGAAAGAGAAGAAGGCTCGCGTCGAAGATGCCATGCACGCAACCCGCGCCGCAGTCGAGGAAGGCATTGTCCCCGGCGGCGGAGTGGCTTTGGCTCGCTGCGTCCCCGCACTCGACAAGCTGAAACTCGAGGGCGATGAGCAGATCGGCGTGAACATCGTGCGCCGCGCCATCCAGGAACCGCTGCGCCAGATCGCCGAGAATGCCGGCGAAGAAGGCGCCATCGTCCTGGGCAAAGTCAACGACTCGAAAGACAACAACTACGGCTACAACGCCCTGACCGGCGAGTACGAAGATCTGGTCAAGGCGGGCGTGCTCGATCCGACCAAGGTCGTGCGGACCGCGCTGCAGAATGCCGGATCGATTGCGTCGTTGATGCTGACCACCGAAGCCCTGATCGCCGAAATCCCCGAGGAGAAGAAGGGTGCTCCGATGGGCGGCGGACACGGCGGTGGGATGGAAGGGATGTACTAAGAGCAGCTTCTAGCTTTTAGCTCTTAGCTTGAATCAAAGGCCCCGCTCGCGAGAGCGGGGCCTTTTTGTTTGGGCCTGTGGGGCGCGTTGGAGGATTTGGTAGAATTCCTCGATGCCGACTGTGCTCCGGTCCGGCCCTTAGCGCTTCTACTTTTATAGCCACGAGCCGAGCGAACCGCCCCATATTCATATCGATCGGGAGGATTTATCGGCTAAGTTCTGGCTCCACCCTGTTCAGTTGGCTCGCAATTTTGGCTTTCGCGCGCACGAACTCCGCACGATACAATCAATTGTCATGGAACGCGGAGAGGAATTCCTGGAGGCATGGAATGAATTTTTCGGCATCGGCGGCAGATGAACGCGTGCTGGACGTACAGTCGACGGACGATACCCTAAGCGTAAGCTTGCGGGATGGCCGCGTCATCGCCGTACCTCTGGTCTGGTATCCGCGCCTGCTCAACGCCACGCCTGCTCAACGCAAAAATTGGAAGATCGCCGGCGGCGGCTACGGAATTCATTGGCCCGATCTGGATGAAGATTTAAGCACGAAAGGGTTGCTGCGTGGTGCGCCAGCTCCCAAGGCATCCGTTCACACGAAGTAAATCGCGCTCTCTGCTATTCTGGAGGTGACGGACAGCGTCCAGTAACCACGATTTGCAAAGGCCGCGCGAAAGCGGGGCTTTTTGATTTGTGTTGACTCAGTCTGAAATTGGGGTACGTCCCGTGGAGCGCACCCTTCGCGTGAGACAAAGAAACTGGGGACAGTTTTGTCGTTGGAAAGATTGTAAACGGGGAGTGGGGTGTGGGGCGAGGGGGCGGTCAGCCCCCTCGC
>Ga0210406_10005350_pt1 | contig 13485 bp, 10 predicted proteins | sample IncBWC30MmetaG_FD_155454 | JGI IMG/M metagenome (GOLD analysis project Ga0210406, IMG submission 155454) | Forest soil microbial communities from Barre Woods Harvard Forest LTER site, Petersham, Massachusetts, United States - Inc-BW-C-30-M | ecosystem: Environmental > Terrestrial > Soil >... | reverse complement strand
GCCGCGATGATATCGTATGTCCGTTTTTCGGTGAACGCAGACCGGATATCTTTACGAAGGCACTCCATCACAGAGAGTGGGATGGCATGTTCGACAACAGCATCAGGTACGAATAGAGGAAGTTTTCCCGCCTGCATAAGATCCACCAGCAGTAAAGTATCCTCGGCCCGGAGAGCAAAGGGATCAAACATAGCGGTCTGCACATTCGCTGTTGCGCGACGAATGGCAAACCCAGCGGTATTCAGATATCGGACGCGGCCATCCGGTTGGAGCATGTGATTTTGAAAGGTCATGAGCCGCAGATCTTCTGCCCTGCCGACCAGATTGGCGAGGTTCCCAACCAGCCTCAGTTGGAAAACATCATGACTCGGGGAGCGAGCGATTGCCGAACTCAGGGCGGCGAGACCGTTGACGTCGACGTTGCAGTCTGCGTCGACGAAAAGCAATATTTCTCCTTTTGAATTCCGAATTCCTAGATTTCTAGCCGTGGAGATTCCGGCATGATTCTGCCGCAGGAATGCTAAGGGGTAATCAAAAGCCCATTTGCGAATGAATTCCGGCGCAGCTTCCGCGCTCCCGTCGTCCACAACAATGACCTCGAAACTCGGGGTATCTATTTGCCCCGCCAACGACTGCAGGCACTGCTCAAGAGGTTGCCAATCGTTGCATACGGGTATGACAATACTGAACAGCGGTGCAGCGGTGGAGTTCTGTTCGCTCTGAATCATTGACCGTTTAGGGCTGCCGTCGCTTCAGATCGCCGTGCGGCATGTAGGATTGCACCATACCATGAATCAAATGCGTACCTTGGTTACAGTTCGCAGACGCTCCGGACTTCCGCGGGGTCGTCCGCATCGCATAATAATCGAAATGCGGAGAAAGACATGCGGAGATATACCGATTGTCGTACACCTTGATACGGCTTGAATATTTTAATCCGCACCAGGTTTGCGGTTGCAGTCCTAGAGCAAACCGCGGCGGCCGCGGCTCTCCGGGCAGAAAATTGAAAAATCTTGTCATCGAGAACAGCAGCGGCTCCGGAATCTCCGTCGTCCAAGTGGGCTCCGGACAGGAAGTCCGCACAGATCATTTCCAGGCAATGGCGGCGGGATCGGTGACTTCCCGGCATCACGGCCGCCGTTTCGATCGCTCACTCAGACCGGCAGCTTGCCCCGGTACAGCTTGAAGTAGATGATCTCCCCGGGGTCCGTTTCCCGTCCCAGCGAGTTCCTTCTTGACCTCCTTCTTGATTCTTCCTTCGGCATAGGACGGGCTTTGTGCAATCAGGTTGCATAATCGCAGTGCTACCGGTCACGCCGAGCCAGCTTGGCTAGCGCGATTCCGCGATCCACATCGCACTTTGCATTCACGGCTAGCAGTGATAGCATTGACAGCATGGCGACATTAACCATTCGACAACTTGACGAGAAAACCAAGACCCGGTTGAGGGTCCGTGCTGCCCATCACGGACGTTCGATGGAGGAGGAGGCCAGGGCGATCTTGCGGTCAGCTCTAACCGCTACCTCACGAGCAAAGGGGAACCTGGCGGAGACCATTCACCGGCGATTTGCCGAGTTTGGAGGGCTCGAATTTGAGTTGCCGCGACGCGACACGATGCGCCCGGCTCCGGAATTTGCCAAATGATCATCCTCGACACGAATGTGCTGTCTGAACTCATGAAGCCCAAGCCCTCTGCTCGGGTTGTGACATGGGTTGCAAGACAACCCGCCGCAGAACTGTTTACGACGTCAATTACCGAGGCAGAAATCTTTTTTGGAATTGAGCTCCTCGCCAGGGGCAAGCGTCGCGAGGGGCTGCTGGCGGCGGCGGAAGCTATGTTTGCCGAGGATTTAGGGGGCCGCATTTTCGGGTTCGAGAGCGACGCAGCGCGAAGTTTTTCTACAATTGCAGCTCACCGCCGTGCGCTCGGCAGACCTATCAGTCACGCGGATGCGCAAATAGCAGCCATTGCCCAGGTGCGAGGGGCCAAGCTCGCGACGTGCAATGTTGCAGAATTCGAGGACTGTGGTCTGGATGTCCTTGATCTCAGGAGTGGTTCTTGAACTTCTGCTCGAAGAAGCTAAGACCTTTAGGGATGAGGCGCCGCCTTCCCGGTCCGCCACCCGCTCGTCTTCGGGCGCGGGCTTCAGTCTTTTCAACATATTCCTCCCAGTGCCGGCTAGTCTAGAGAAATATGTCTTTCCCGCCCTACTCGAGTTTGGTGTATATGCTCAACAGCGGCACGGAATGTTTATCGACATCGGGACACATAGGGAATATGCCTATGCCCCCGCTCAGCGGCTTAGTGATTCTCGCAAGGCGGCAGCCAAAGGCCGACTTTCTCAGTCTCGCCTTCGGAAGACATAACGCGGCCATCGGGTTTCATAAGGAATTGAAATGACGGATAGCAGCAATTTCGAACAGCGCGTAAGGCGTTCGATCCAAGCATCCATCGCGGTGAAGAACCTTCTACTGCTAAATGCCGAAATCGTGTCGACAATCGCAGAGGTTTGCGCGGGTTTGGCGCACACGCTCGATAAAGGGAACAAGGTTCTTCTGTTCGGAAACGGGGGAAGTGCCGCCGACGCTCAGCACATTGCCGCAGAATTTGTGGGACGCTTTGCGTTGGATCGGCCCGCCTTGCCTGCCTTAGCCTTGTCTGTCAATACGTCGTGTGTAACCGCCATCGGCAACGACTACGGATTTGATCTCGTCTTTTCCCGACAAATTGAAGCTCTGGCGCGCCCAGGAGATTTCGCGATTGGCATTTCAACCAGCGGCAATTCACCGAATGTTCTGCATGGCCTTTCCGTAGCCCGGAAAATTGGTTTGTCCACTGTCGCCTTGACCGGCTGCACCGGCGGTAAACTCAAAGGAGCGGTTGATTACTGCATTTGCGCGCCATCCAATGAGACGCCGCGCATCCAAGAATGCCATATCTTGATTGGCCACATCATTTCAGAACTTGTGGAAGAGACGATATTTCATGAACAAATCCGCGTTTCTCGATCGGCGTTATCAGGCAGAAAGCTGCGATCGAAGGCGAATACATAACTAGCTGAGAGGAGATGCAGTTCCTTCCTGGAGTCGCGGAGGCTATCAGGTTTTTGCAACTAGCCTGGTTTCCTGGTGATTGTAGTCGGCAATCAGCGCTGCGTGACTAAAGGGTTGCTCAATCAACTGAGCTGGATTCGATACATCGGCGAATGGGTGGCGGCGAGCTAACCGCAGGGATCGATGCAGTTCGGTTCTGCCCGCACGAGGAGGAGCCTCCCTGCGCATGCTGAAAGCCTCAGCCTGGAATGCTGTTCGCGGCGGTGCCAGAAATATAAAATCGACTTGCCGTCTTCTTAGATGATCGGCGACTCCGAGAAAGAGCAAAAAGCGCAGGATGCAGCTCAACAAAATATGGCTTACGATAGCGTAAGCCGTGACGGACGGATAAAGGCGTTTCGAACCACAAAACCGCAAGACCTTACAGAGGCACTTCGATCAGCGACGGTCCTTCACCTTCCATTCCGGCTCGCAGTGCCTTCCTGAATGCATCGAGCGAATTGACCCTGGTGCCGGGTACTCCCATTCCTTTCGCCAGTGCCACCCAGTCGAGATCCGGACTGCCAATCTCGAACATGGCGGCGGCACGAGGGCCTGGGATGCCCACCCCAAGGTAGGAAAACTCGCGTTTCAGGACCGCATAGTCACGGTTGGCGAAAACTACCGTCGTGACGTTGAGACCCTCCCGCGCCATTGTCCACAGCGCCTGAAGTGTGTACATCCCACTGCCATCGGCAGTCAGGCACAAGACGCGGCGATCGGGGCAGGCGACGGCTGCACCCACGGCAAGGGGCAGAGCAATTCCGATCGAGCCGCCGGTGTTTCCCAGCCAGTCGTGCGGCGGCGCTCCCCTCGTTGCGGCCATCAGTCCACGGCCCGAGGTCATCGATTCGTCGACCACGATGCAATTTTCGGGCAACAGCGCTCCGACTGCGGCGGCGAGTCCCGGCAATGTAATTTCCCCACTGGGCAGCCCTGGCCGATCGGGTTTTTCTGTGCGCGGCTGAATTTCGCGCAACGACAACGCTGCCGCGAGCGCGTCGAGAGCGCCGACATAGTCTTCGCCAAGGGCCGCCAGAGTTTGGATTTCACATGTCGGGGAAGGGAACACGCCGCTTTTTCCCGGGTAGGCGAAATATGCGACTGGCGCCGGAGCGCCCACCAGAATCAGCTGCTGAAACTCCTTAAATTGCTCGACCCCTTGTTCGAGAACGTACTGAACCCGGTCGACGGTCGGGATTCCCGAACCGCGGCGCAAACGCGGAAGCGGGTACGGAGCTAACAGTTTTGCTCCGGTCGCCGCCGCGATGCGACCCGCCGCCAGTAGCCCTTTGCCGTACAGCGCGTTGCCGGAAAGCAGGATCGCGGTCGGCAAGCCTGACCGAAGCGCGGTGGCCGCGTGCGCAATGGTTGTTGCTGCGGGTAATTTAGGCTTCGGTAAGTCAGGCAGGGCGGCAACCGTTCCCGCCTCGCTCCAGGCGACGTCAGCGGGCACGATTAAGGTTGCGATCTGCCCGGGTGGGGTCCGCGCAGCCAGAATCGCCTCGACCGCGTCGTGTCCGATACCGGATCCATGGACGGAGGTCCGCAACCACTGGGAATAGGGGCGGCCGATCGCTTCGATGTCGGATTTTAACGGCGTGTCGTAGCGCAAATGATCGCGCGGATGTTGACCAATGAGGTTGACGATCGGCACATGCGCCCGACTGGCGTTGTGCAAATTCGCCAGTCCATTGGCGAGTCCGGGACCGAGGTGCAAAAGCGTACTTGCCGGTTTTTCCGCCATCCGGGCGTAACCGTCTGCGGCTCCGGTGACAACCCCTTCGAATAGGCCAAGAACGCAGCGAATTTCCGGCACTCGGTCGAGCGCAGCGACAAGATGTATTTCTGAAGTACCAGGATTGGCAAAGCAGGTGTCCACACCTCCGGCAACCAGTGTGCGAACCAGGCTTTCTGCACCGTTGCTCTGTTCAGGCATCTCGGTTCTGGAGACTACGCTAAGGCGGCGTGGGACACTCATTGTACGGTGGGCGGTGATCTCGCGACAACGCTAAACTCGTCAACCTCTAAAGGGGTGCGCGACATTAAAGGAGTTAATTGGCAGGTTTTCTTTGGCCCATAGTTCTGAGAGCAATTAGACTCTCAGATACAGAGGCACAATATATTAGAATCTCCGATGCCCGATTCCCTCGGTGTTTTGGAGGCGGAACGCGCTAAGCTACTGCAGCAATTCCTCAGTTTGAGCGATCTTCGACCGGTTCCATCACCGCCAGCGTGCGGTCTGCGGAAAACCCACCTGCCACTGTGCCAAGCCCAACGATCCCGGACACCTTCCACAGTTCCGCCTGAGCCGCAAAGTGAACGGAAAAACGATGAATGAAAGTTTTGCCACCCCCGCCGCTCTGCGCAAAGCCCAACGGGAGGTCGCGGAATTCCAGCGCTCGCAACACCTCGGCCAACAATTGGTGGCATCAATCAAAGATTTGTGCCCTTCGCCCGGTGGAGGAGGAAGAGGGCGGCTGGACATCCCAGGAAAAAAGGCTGTCGCGATCCATCAGGAGATTACACGGGAAATAAACCTTCTGCTCACTCGCATCTTTGCCCAACGACACAAGACCGGGGAGATGGATTTGCAAGCCGTGGAACTGGCCCTGTGCGCGAGCCTGCATCAGGCCGGGACCACAGCCTTAACTGCTTTGCTCGCGTTCGACCCTCCCAGCTGGGAACAACGGCAACTCCCTTGTGCGTGCGGCCATACGGCACGCTATGTGGAGTTACGTTCCAAACCCGTGTTGACGGCGGTGGGCAAGGCGGAGTGTCTGCGGCCCTTACTACCTGTGCGAGCACTGGCATCGTGGTCAGTTTCCGGTGGATGTCGAGCTCGACGTCGAGAACACGGAACTGTCCCGGCGGGCGCCGCATGTCGGCTGCGGTCGGCCACGAAGGTCCTTTCGAACACGGGCGGCCAAGCTGGGCTGCGCTGGGCTGCGCCTTCAGTTGGGTTCAACTATTATTTATGAGACCGGTCGTAGTCTGGCATTCCGCCTTTAAGTTTATGCGTGTGAACAGTTAAGGTTAGCGATAGACGCCCGAGCTGGACCATGATTCAGCTTCAGGAACACGAACCCGCTGCGTAAACCCGGGCTAGCGCCCTACGATGAAACGCCTGGGGGTCGCGGTGCACCATAACATTGACTTTGTTTCCTTGCCGAAGTATTCTCTCGGCCAAGCGAAAAGGGGCGGTTCCACATGGGGGATCCAGAACTCTCCGGACCTGTCAGTGAGCTACTTGTCAGGTGGAAAGATGGGCAAAATGTTGCTCTCGAGACTCTCCTGCCACTTGTCTACAATGAACTCCGGCGGGTGGCTCACCACTACTTGCAGGGTGAGCGTCCGGGTCATACCCTGCAAAGCACGGCATTAGTTCACGAAGCCTATATGCGGCTGGCGGCCCAGCAGCCACTGCAGCTGCAAAATCGCGCGCACTTCTTTGCGGTTGCGGCCCAGTTGATGCGCCAAATCCTGGTGGATTACGCCCGCAACCGAAAGGCTGCAAAACGTCGCAACGACTGCAAGATTACGCTTGACGACGTCATCGAGCTTCCGCAAAAGCGCGATCTTGATGTGCTCGCGCTGGACGACGCGCTCAGGGAACTCGCGCGCATGGATTCGCAACAGGCCCGGATTGTCGAACTGCGGTTCTTCGGCGGTCTGTCGATCCAGGAGACCTCGGACGTTCTGGAGATCTCGCCGGCAACCGTCAAGCGAGATTGGGCGACTGCCCGGGCTTGGCTGTACCGCGAAATGGATCGCACGGCTCTTTCGTAACTTGCGACTCGGGCAGAAGTTCCGGAGTCCCCCTCAATGCCGCCGCAAAGCTGGGATCAGGTCAAAGATAAGCTACAGAACGCTTTGGAGCTTCCGCCCGAGAAGCGCGCTGCCTATCTGAGCGAAGTCGGAAAAGCGGACCCGGAACTGCGGCAGGAGATCGAATCGCTCCTCGCTTCCCATGAGAAGGCCGGTGCGGCCTTCCTCGAACCCCCTGCCCTTCATCCGCTATCAGCAGGGGTTTCGAAGTCATACAGTTTCATGATTGGCCGTGCCCTAGGTCCGTACGAAATTCGGGAGCTGATCGGTGCCGGTGGCATGGGAGAAGTGTATCGAGCACATGACCCCCGACTCGGACGGGACGTTGCCATCAAGGTGTTGCCCCTTCTGCTTGCCAACGACCCTGACCGGTTGCGCCGTTTCGAGCAAGAAGCCCGGGCTGCTGCGGCTCTTGATCATCCGAACATTCTTGCGATTCACGACTTGGGCAGCACGGGCGACATCCACTTCGTAGTCTCCGAATTGCTGGAAGGCGAAACCCTCCGGGCCCGCCTTCAGGAAGGCCCCTTGTTGGTCAACCAGGCGATTCGGATGCTCCTGCAGATCGCTCAGGGTTTGAGTGCCGCCCACGCGAAGGGTATCGTACATCGCGATTTGAAACCCGAGAATATCTTCCTCACGACGGATGGCAACGTTAAGATTCTCGATTTTGGTCTGGCCAAATTGGTGGGTCCCAACGTCGTCCTCCAGCAAGTACCAGTCCAGCCGGAGGGAACAGCCATCGGCAAGGTGGAGAGAACGACCACTGGCGTGATCATGGGGACTCCGGGTTACATGTCTCCGGAGCAAGTACGCGGAAAGCCCGTCGATCAGCGGACAGACATCTTTGCTCTGGGAGCGATCGCTTACGAAATGCTAGCTGGGCAGCGAGCCTTCCGTGGCGAATCCGCGGCCGATACCATCAGCGCCATCCTGTCGCATATGCCGCTTCCACCTTCCAGTTTGCAGGGCTCCATTCCGCCTGCATTGGACCGGTTCGTTCAACGCTGCCTTGAAAAGGTGCCTGATGATCGTTTGCCATCCGTAAAGGAATTCTGTTCGGAACTGGAGGCGATCTCCGGGAGCGAGACTCTGCGGGACCGCGTCGCTGTAACCTGGGCTGGGCCGACGGTACGACGTTCGGTCCTGGCACTGATGGTGGTACTGGCGGCGTTCGCAGCTTTGTTTTTTATTTATCAAGTTCGGAATGGCAAGAGTCCCACAACATCCAGCACAGCGACCATCAAGCCACGCAAGACCGTAGCCGTTCTCGGGTTCAAGAATCTCTCGGCGCGTCCCGAGTCGAGCTGGCTGTCGCCCGCCCTGGCCGAAATGCTAACCACGGAACTGGCGGCTGGGCAGAAGTTACGCACGGTTCCCGGAGAAAACGTGGCCCGCGCCAAGAGTGACTTAGCTTTGACAGAAACCGACAGCCTCGCGCAAGACACGCTATTCCGGATTCACAAGAACCTGGGAAACGATTTCGTGGTCTTGGGCTCATATCTCGATCTGGGCAAAGATTCAGGTGCGCAAATTCGCCTTGATCTCCGCATTCAAGACACTGCTTCCGGAGACACAGTGGCCTCTTTTGCGGAGAGCGGAACCGAAGCGGGCCTGCTGGACCTGGTAGCACGGGCAGGAGCCGAATTGCGAGCAAAGTTGGGCGCAGGAAATGTCTCTTCGGATGAGGCAGCTCAGGTCACGGCCTCATTGCCCGCGAATCCGGATGCCGCGCGGTACTACTCGGAAGGGCTCGCTAAGATACGTTCGTTTGACAATCTAGGCGCCCACGATTCTCTGCAAAAAGCAGTGCTCGCAGAACCTAATTTTGCACTTGAGCACGCGGCGCTTGCCGAAGCCTGGTCAGCCCTGGGTTACGACGTCAAGTCTGTGGAAGAGGCTAAGCAAGCTTTCGATCTATCTTCCAATCTGCCCCGCGAGCAGCACCTCGTAATCGAAGGACGTTACTACGAGGCCAACAAGAATTGGGCAAAGGCAGTGGATGTCTACCACACTCTGTGGAGCTTTGTGCCCGACAATCTCGACTACGGCCTGCGTCTTGCGAGCGCACAAACCAGCGGTGCGCAGCCAAAAGAAGCGCTGGTCACCGTCGATGCTCTTCGCAAAATGCCGTCACCAGCTTCGGAGGACCCACGGATTGATCTCGTCGAGTCACAAGCAGCGCACGGCCTGTCAGATTTCAAGCGCGAATTGGTAGCGGCCAGGAAGGCGGAGCAGAAAGGTGGGGCGCAGGGCGCGCGGTTGTTGCTGGCCCGGGCGAAGCTAGCCGAGGGGCGAGCGCTTTTCAGCCTGGGGGATGCGAAGGAATCGCAGGTCGCAGCCGAAGCAGCGAAAGGTCTCTTTGCCGAAGCAGGCGATCGAAACGGAGAAGCAACTGCTCTGCACCAGAAGGCCTCTGCAATTTCCGAACAGGGCGACAATGCGGGGGCTCTTCAGTTGCACGAGCAGGCGCTCGAGGTTTGCCGGACCATTGGGAATCGCCGCTGCATGAGCGATGCTCTGAACAGCATCGGAGTCATCCACAAGGACGAAGCGAATTTCGCGGCCGCCCGCCAGGCCTATGAACAGTCCCTCACGCTGCGCCGCGAGGTCGGTGACCGCAGTGGGGAAGCGGTCGGTTTGAATAATATTGGCGTCCTCTTTTATCAAGATGGAAAACTGGCGGCGGCGCGCAAAATGTATGCGCAGGCTCTTGGCATCAGCCGCGAAATCGGAGATAAGCGCGGCACGGTTCGTGCCCTTACAAATCTGGGAATCGTGCTGAAGGACCAGGGCGAACTCGCCAAGTCACGCAAGGTGCAGGAAGAATCCCTTACGATGCGGCGCGCAATTGGCGACAAGGTGGGCACGGCGATCGCGCTCAATAATCTTGCGGAAGTCCTTCTTGCCCAGGGAGATCTCGCCGCCGCACAAAAGTGTGCAGAGGAGCAAGTTGAGCTCGATCAGGTAACGGGAAATCAGCGAGGTTTGGCATACGCCCGCTTCTTTCAGGGCAGGCTCTTTCTCGCGCAGGGAAAGCTCGGAGAAGCCCGCAAGGCTCAGGAAGAGGCCTTGGCGATTCGCACCAAGATGGGCGAGAAGACGACCACCGAGGACAGCCGCCTGGCCCTCGGACGTGTCTCGATTGAAGAAGAACACCCGGCGGATGCGGAAAAGGCAGCCCGCGAGGTTCGCGATCAAGCGCACAGTGGAAAAGAGCCCGAAGTGGAGATTACGGCCGAGACTGTTCTCGCGAGCTCTCTGCTAGCTCTGGGAAGACCTGTGGACGCTAGAGTCGAAATCAGCAGGGCGGAGGGACTGGCGCATCCGATCGAGGATCGATTGCAACAGATCGATATTGGGATCCTTTCGGCACGCATTTCCTTCGCAATAAAAGCGTCGGCGGATCAAACCGTGCGTCTGGCAGCCATGATCGCACAGGCCAGGCGGTACGGTTACATGGCGAGCGAGTTGGAGGCGCGATTGGCACTCGGCGAAATCGAGATCCGATCAGCCCGCCCCTCTTCCGGCCGGGCTCGCCTCGTTCAACTGGAGAAAGACTCAGCCGAAAAGGGATTCCTGCTGATTGCCGGCAAAGCCCGCGCGGCGAGGGCCCCGAATTGAGCTACGCCTCCTTAATGTGGAGCTGGCACTCCTGCCCGCTGCTTTTGATTTTGACATAGGGATTCTCCCCGAAGATCAAACTCCAGGTCAAAAGCAAGCGGGCGGGAGTGGCCGCAATACAGCCGTCTTAGAACAGGTCTGCGCAGGTTTAACACCCTCCTGAAAAAAAACAAAATCTTCAGAACCAGCTGAGCCAGTTGGGGTCTGGTTTGCGCCTCTAGGGATAGGGGGAACATTCAGCAGGCCGTCACGGTTATGCTGCACGTCGAACCTGACGGCTGGCCGTGACGCCTGCAGAGTGTAACCACCCAGCGACTTCGGAAGGAGCGGATTATGCCTACCCTAAATTCACGTTGCCTCTCTTGCACCCTGGTTCTGCTGACTGGGATCGCGGCCCACGCCCAAGATCTGTATATCAAGAAAAACATTACGGTTGGAGGAAACGTCATCTCCAGCACCGAGGCGTCCATTCAGGGAGCGCGAGAGCGAACAGTAACCCGAACTCCCGCCGGAGAAACTGTTACGCTTCGCCAGTGTGATCTGAAGAGGACCATCACGATTAATGAACAGGCGCAGACCTATCTGGTTGCCAATGATCCGCAGGATGATGCGGCGCTGAAGGCGGCGGCGATGTTCTCGAGCGCGCCGCAGACCGACTCTGGAGGCTACATTACCGAGTCGTCCGCGATCACCGATACCGGCGAGCGCAAAACAATGTACGGCTATCCAGCGCGCCATTTGAAGATGAAGGTTTCCGTGGAGCCCTCGAAGAACGCCTGCTCACAACAGAGCCAGCAATTCGAAGTGGATGGATGGTACGCGGATGTGTCCAAAGAGTTCATCTCTTGCCAACAGGCTCTTCCTCCGGTCCACCAATCCGAGGGTTGTAACGATCGAGTGGTTCACAAGCACAGCGGGAGCGGGAAGCCAGGGTACCCCGTGTCTCAGAACCTGATCCTGCATAACCCCGATGGCAGCACGACCGAAGTTGGCTTCGTCGCATCGGAGATTTCCAAGCAGACCTTGGACAGAGCTTTGTTCGAGGTTCCGAGTGGATATCGCGAAGTGAAATCTCTTGCCGAACTGAGCGGCATGCCAAACCTTGCGGTCGCGCAGCCGACAACGGCGTATTCGGCGCCCCCTCCGGCTGCCATGCCACCGGCACAGAATAATGCAAAAAAACCTGGCATGCTGGCGATGATGCTCAATCCTGGAGCGCATGCCATCGCCCTTCAACAGAACGCCACGGCCCAACAAATGATGGCAGCAGGAGCGGGTAAGGGGTTGGGTAGCCCTTACGGCATGGGCCAGGGCATGCAACCGGTGGCTAACACGGTCGCGGTGCCCCAGCAACTCGGACCCAAAGCACCCGGCAAGATTCGTATCGGTGTCGCTCCGCCCGACGCTCAGCTTGGACAGGGCAATAACGCTGGAGCGGACTTCAGCACTCCGATCCGCAACGTAGTTGTGGCGCTGATGGCCGGCCCTGCGGTGGAGATCGCTCCGCTGGAATCGCACGTCCCGTTGCAACTGCAAGCCGAGGCGCAGCAGAAACAGTGTGACTACATTCTCTACTCTGGCGTGGTTGTCAAACATAGCTCGGGCGGAGGGTTCGGAAAATTCATGAAGATCGGCTCAACCGCCGCCAGCTTCAACCCAGCCGTGATGATGACCAAAAGTGTCGGGAGCATAGTTGCGGCGCAGGGCGCAGCCGTGGCCGCGTCGCAAATGGCAGCTCAGCAGATGCAGCAGCAAGCCGTCAGCCAACTGGCGGGGTTCAACGGACAAATCAAATCCAAAGACGATGTGACGGTGCAATACCAACTTATCACCACAGCTCAGAGCACGTCGGTATTGCAGAAGACCCTCCAGGGGAAAGCGAAGTCCGATGGAGAGGATGTTCTGACGCCCCTCTTACAACAGACTGCGAATGCGGTACTAACGCAAGTCACCCAAAAATAGGTAGTAGGGAGGGCCCCATTCCCCTCTGAGCGGTGGTAGTGGGGCCCTGACCAGTTCGGCCTAGCTGCTTCGACCGCCTTCCGGTAAGGGTCACGCAGCCTTCTCACTAAATCTGGGGTCGGCCTCGGGGGCGTCACACTGAGAACAGAAGGGCAAAGGTATCGCCCGAGTTTTCTCACCAAAATAAAAGTTGACTATTTTCTGCCCCATCACCATACCGCAGTGTTCGCATACCGTCTGCTTCGCGATGCTGGAGTTGTCGAGAATGCGTTTGAGAGCCTTGAATAAATTGATCCTCGCGAATATGCACTGGCGACCTCCAAAACACAAATAGGGAGCATGACCTTGATATATAGGAAAGACAAAAATCAATTTCAGACAAGACCGTACCTGGCAGGGGACTCCTGTGGTTAATTGTCTGGGGGCACCGTCTTTGGCGAAGCATTGCCCCTAAACGATATGAGTCCCGTCGCGATGATCAGTCTGGTCGAACAAGCCCCAACGCCGAGCCGCGCACTGCTTGAGCACACGAGGTGAAAGCGAACGAAACTCCGCATCGAAATCCTCTAGCCTTTGCTGCTGGATGTCTTCTGCTTTCGTCATCTGCCTCAGTGGCCATGTTAATTATGAAAAGGCGCGCATTGACCCGTCAACGAGTGCAATTGATTCCATGACAATGTCGGCTCCGACGCCCGAGTAGAGTTGGGGGTGATAAAGCCAACCAACAGGCTCGGGAGAAAGGAGCCGAACGATGATCATTATAGGAGTAGATTTCCACCCCGAGTTTCAGCAAATAGCTTCGGTGGATACTGACACCGGAGAGTTCCTGGAACAACGGCTAGCGTATCGCGAAGAGGCGGAGAAGTTCTACCGTGCTCTGGCGGGTCAGAAGGTGCGTGTTGGAATGGAAGCCAGCGGGCACGCGCGTTTCTTCGAACGACTGCTGTCCGAGTTGCAGTTTGAGTTGTGGGTTGGCGA
>Ga0210406_10005347_pt1 | contig 13489 bp, 7 predicted proteins | sample IncBWC30MmetaG_FD_155454 | JGI IMG/M metagenome (GOLD analysis project Ga0210406, IMG submission 155454) | Forest soil microbial communities from Barre Woods Harvard Forest LTER site, Petersham, Massachusetts, United States - Inc-BW-C-30-M | ecosystem: Environmental > Terrestrial > Soil >... | reverse complement strand
GACGAAAGAATTCCTGTTCGCGTGATATGGACGGAACAAAACAATGCGAGCGGGTTAGGTTAATGAATTGTTTTTAATGAAGTTTTCACTAAAATAGCTTGAACTCCGGATTCCCCGGCAATAGAATTTCGCTTCTATTCCAGGAGGGAATCCGTGCACACTCGTTTAGCCATTGGCTTCTCGGGGAGGAAGTGTTTCCTCGCCCGCTTGTCAGGAATTCTAACGGTCATCTTCCTGGTTGCATTAGGACCCCTCGCATTCGGCCAGCAAACGCTCGGTTCGATCAATGGCACAGTAACGGACAGCACCGGCGCGGTCATTCAGGGCGCACAAGTAAAAGCGCGTGCTACGGCCACGAATCTGGAAGTACAGGCAACAAGCAAGGCGGATGGCTCGTTCAGCATCGCCGATCTTCCCATTGGAGCCTACGAAGTCAAGTTCATCAAGGATGGATTCGAAATCGACATCCACCCGAAGATCCTCGTGCAGGGCAATCGCACCGCCACGATCAATGCCAAGCTGACGCCGGGCAAGGTTACGGCATCCGTGACGGTGGAATCGACACCGCTGCTCAACGAGACCGACACGACCACGGGATACACGCTAAACGAATTGCAGATCACGGAGACACCGCTCGGTACAGGAAGCTTCACCCAATTGGCGATCTTGAGCCCCGGTGTGAGCGCCGATCTTCTGAACACCGCTGGCACCAACGCCGGGCTCGGCAATCAGGCGATCTGGGCCAATGGGCAGCGTGACACCAGCAATACGTTCACCACGAATGGCGTGGTTGCCAACAACTTGTTCAACGGCAAATCCACCAGCCAGGTAACGTCATCGCGAGTAGCGGTCAATATCGGAGAGAACGGAAATGGCAACAACCCAGGTGGGGAGATCGCCACGAGCACTACGGTATACGGTGCTATTGGTCAGGCATTGCCGTCGCCGCCACCAGAAACGATCCAGGAGATGCAAGTCAACTCGGCAATGTACGACGCCTCGGGAGGAGGAACGAGCGGAGCACAGGTCTCAACCATCACAAAGTCCGGCACCAATCAACTGCATGGCGGCCTTTACGCATATCACCAACAGACCGGGTGGAATGCGAATGAATGGTTCTTCAATCACAATCAACTGCCCCGTCCGCAGATGCACCGTAACGTCGATGGCGGCTACATCGGCGGGCCAATCATTCGTAATAAGCTCTTCTTCTTCGGTTCTTATCAGGCGCAGCGCGTCAGTGACCAACTGTTAGCGGATTCGATCGCTGCGGTGCCACCAGGCCTAAGTGACAGTAACCGTACAGCGCAAGGACTGGCGGACCTTGCAAATGCAAACTCCGCATGCACCACAAACTGTGTGCAGGCAAGCCAAGTTACATCTCAGGCGCTAGCCATCATGACAACCAAGGCGCCAGACGGCACTTGGTGGGTCCCGAATGCGGTGACGGATCCAACGCTCCTTGGCTTCCTGCGATCCCAGGGAGGGGATGCAATCGTTTTTGGCCCGAAATCCCATTTCACTGCCGACCAAGTCAACGGCAACGTCGACTACAATTTCAGCGCCAGAGACCGGCTGGCAGCCAAGTACTATTTCCAGAGAGATCCCAACACCACGCCCTTTGCGCAAAGCACTCTTCTAGGATTTCCGCAGACGCTCACAGCTGGGAGCCAGACATTCTCGCTCGACAACACAGTCGCGCTTACTCCGAACTTTACGTGGCAACAACGCGCTGGCTTTTTGCGCATGAAGGACTATGCCTCCACCAGCCAGTTCCTGAAACCTTCCGCGGTTGGAATCAGCATACCCGGAACGAGTTTGTTCCCCGGTATCAACATCAGAAACGCAGATACATCGATCCCGCTGGACGGCGGCAGCACCAACAATGGGCTCGGTATAGGCCCGCTCAACAATTTCGCGAATGCCGGTTTTTACCAGAACAGTGCGCAGTTCTCCACCGACATAAAGTGGGTACACGGGCGCCATTCGATTTCTTCAGGCATGACCTTCAATTATGCGCAGCTGAATGTGATCAACAAGAACAACTCGGTCGGGCGGATTACCTTTGAAGATTTTCCTGGCTTGCTGACCGGTCAAGTTTGCGGACCCAACACGGCTTCATGTTCGGGCCAGGATGCATCGGAGGTCCTGAGCGGTGCGACCAGCCGCTATTATCGCGCGAAACAGGTAGGCGCTTATGTGCAGGACAATATCCGGGTGAAATCAAACCTGACATTGAATCTTGGACTGCGCTGGGATTGGGACGGTCCGCTTTATGAAAAGAACGGTAATCTCGTAAATTTCCTTCCGCAAAACTATTCCTACAACGTGGCCTCGGACACAATCCAGAACATCGGACTGGTCATCGCCGGAAACAATAAGCAATTCGGCGGCACGAAAGGTGTGAGCAACTCGACGCTCACTGGAAGACAATGGGGATTCGCGCCTCGCATCGGCCTGGCATACAGCCCGTCATTTTTGCATGACGTCGTGATTCGCGCTGGAGTGGGCATGTACTACGATCGTGGCGAGTATTTTTCAGAGTTTTCAGCCGGAGCGGGCGGAGGGATCAGCGGCCCATTTGGCGTAACGGTGGCTGAACCCTTTGTGATTCCGGTTTTTGCGCAGCAGACCAATTTTGGTCAGCCGTGGTCGTCGATCCCGCCGCCACCCAGCAATCTTTCTCAAGTACAACAACTGTTGCCAAATGCTAATCTTCTCCTCCAACAACAAACCAACTATTGCAATTCGGTCGGTTTGTCCGGCTGCGGCCCATTCATTTTTTCCGGCTATGACCCCAGAAACAAACTGCCGTATTCGGAGAACTGGACGCTTGACCTGCAATGGCAACCGAAGAACGATCTGGTCTTCACGCTCGGATACGTAGGAAATCACGGCGTCCACCAAACAATTCCACTGCCGTTTAACCAGGCGCAGGTCGCCACGCCCCAAAAACCCGCACTGGCCGGCGGTCCCTTCCAGCAAAACTACTCGTTCGGCTACAACGTCAATTGTGGTGTGATCTTCTTTGAGTCTTGCACACCGGCCAACCTGGCCACCGTGCCCCCCTCACAAGCACTGGCCGCTGAGGGCACGACAAACGCGCTGGTAGAAGGATTTGGAACGGGCAATGCGTCCTTGCGCGCTCCTTATATTGGGTACGATCCAAACTCCCAGTTCTATCGAGCGGTTGGGATGTCAAACTACGCTGCGCTGCAATTCAACGTAACTAAGCGTTTGAAGCATGGATTGCAAGTTTCCGGTTCCTACACCTACTCGCATACGCTGGACGAGCAGAGCGCGTTAGGACTCTTCTTCAATGGAAATGACCCAAACAACCCCCGATCGGCCTACGGTAACTCTGACTTTGATCGCACGCATGTCTGGACAATCGTGTATCACTATGAACTTCCGTCATTCCTCGGGGTGGCCGGGTGGGAAAAGCATCTGGTAAACGGTTGGGCATTTAACGGCGTCACAACCCTGCAGAGCGGTCAGCCGTACAGCGTCATTGATTTCAGTGGCGGTGCGGCCAGTCTCTACTGGGGTGGAGGACAAGACCTTGTGACGAACCCGATTGTGCCAGTTGGTGGCGTCGGTGCGACATCGAAGAACCCGCGTCTGCAGGGGACGACTGGAATCGATGGCTCGAAGCCAGTTTTAGACCCCGCGGCTTTTGGCATACCTGCGCCCATTGCGCCCGGCACAGGCGGTGTGCCACCATGCGACCCGACAAGCGGCGTATGCGATTCTTACGAAACTCCGTATACTACCGGAGGTCGCAACATCTTCCGCGGCCCGTTCCAGAACCGCTTCGATTTCGGACTATCCAAGAACTTTAAAATCAAAGACCGAATCGCACTGAAATATGACGTGGTTGCCTACAACATTTTCAATCATCCAAGCTTTGACATACCGAGCAACAACGTCAATTTCAATCCATTTTTTGCGAACCCGCCTCAATACGGACCAAACTACGGGACGGGCTTTTTCACGCCGTGTGTTCCAAGTACCGGCGCGTATGTCTGTCCGCCCACCGGCAACCTCGGTACCCTGCAGCACACCATCGGCAGTCCGCGCTTTATCCAGATGGCGCTTCACCTGACGTTCTGAGGTGCTCCATCCAAGTTCGCCTGCGTTACCACCTTTGTTCTTTGAAGGTGGCCCGCCCCGGCTAGCCCTCCCCATCTCTCAACCCTCTAATGTGAATTCCCGCTCCATCTCAGGAAAATCCTGATTGACCCGATCATGCCTCAGTGTGATTCTCGCCCCACCCGGATTGCAAGACGGAAAGTCCGGATCTCGCGTAGCTGCACGCCGACCATCTGCAAGAATTTGCAAGGTGGCTGAAAGTCGTTCCGAACAGACGTGTTGTTATTTTTTGCCTTGGGAACCATGGCCAATCCGACTTGCGCTATCCAAAGCTACGCATTCCACATGGAGGCTGATTCATGAACGCAGGCAGGTATTCCTTCGCGTTTCGCTTTGCCGTCGTAGCATCGATCGCCGTGCTGACATTTGTGTCAGTGTCCGCCTTGCGCGCGGCCACGCCACCTTCGGGCACCCTTGCGGGAGGGTCCACAAAGCTTACCTATACGGGGACGACCGCCACCGTAAATCCGGCGACCTTTGATCCCAGTACCTGCCAAACGGCCGGCTATTGCGATGTATTTACTCTGACCGTCAACGTCTCGAATGCTTTTCGGACCGCGCACCCTAATTTTCGCGTCAACATTCTGTTTGGCTGGTCCGGAAACACAAATGAGTTCGACATGTATGACTACTTCAACGGCAAAGCCATCGCCACCTCCGCGAACAGCTTTGTTACCGGCCAGCTGACCCGGTTGGAGCATCCGGCGAACGGTGTCTACACAATTTATGCGAGCTTCTCGCTCGGAGTTCCGGGCACTCCCTACACCGGCACGATAACGCTGCAACCCAATCCTCCGGCCATAACGAAGCTGGCCGCGTCGTATACGGCGGATCCCGACGGAAAGTTTGGACCGCAGATGTTCCAGTTCACGTCCGACGTCCAGTTAGTGGCTACTCCCGCGACGGGTTCCGCGGGCCAGGATGTTGAACCGGGCATCGTGATCGACCCGTTTGGCAACATCTACGCCTCGGCCATCGAAGGCGTGCCTGCCGGGTCAGATCTTTGGCGCTCGACAGATTTCGGGAACACGTTCACCTATCTTGGTCAGCCCGACCAGAGCGCCGGAGGAGGCGACGAGGACCTGGCTGTCGGGTTCCCGTTTGCAGCCGACCAGCTATTTGGCGACAGTACTGGGCGGCTTTATTATTCCAGCTTGAATCTTGCCGATATCACTCTGCAAACTTCACACGATAAAGGCAGCACATTTCTGCCCGGCGATTCCCCTGCCAAGGTTGTGGACCGTATGTGGTTGGCCGGAGTAGGTGCCGCGCGCGACTACCTCATTACGGTTCAACTCGGCGCGGCCCTTAACGGCACGGATAGTTTGATCGTCACGCAGTCGGACGATGGCGGAATCACGTATCCCAATGGGGCTGTCGTCAGCCAGGCGCTATTGGCGGGTACGCCCGAAACTGGTTTCCATTCCAATATCGTTGCCTTCCCGGGCAACTTGAGCGGAGGGACGCCAAACAGCGCGGTCTATACCACCTTTACTTCGGCGGACGGAGTTGACCTCTACGTTGCATCTTGCGGGGCGCCATGCAACCTGCCCGCTTTGCCCTTGAGCGGGCCTCCGTCGAAGCTCAGTTTTACCTCGACACTCGCCTTCACCGCACCGCCTGGAGCCACGCTCGGAAACGTTTTCACCCCCATCGCGGTGGACAACGATGGCAACGTCTACGTGGCTTTCAGCACCCAGCAACTTGATACCAACGGCAACCAGACCGCCCAGAATGTGTATGTCATCTGGTCAACCAACGGTGGCAAGACTTGGTCCAAGGCGGTTCAGGTAAACAATCCCGCCGATCCTGCCACGGCGACAGCGATGCTTCCGTGGTTGACTGCGGGAGATCGCGGCAACATCGGTGTCTTCTGGTATGGCACGGACGTCGTTGGCGACCCCAACAACCAGACCGTATTTGCCAACGCCAAGTGGAAGATCTTCTATGCCATGGTCAACACCACGCTGTCCAAGCCTGCGGTTCAATATGTAGTCGCGAGCGGCACAGCCACTGGCACAGCCGATCAGATGGCTGGAGTCGTGCACTACGGCTCCATTTGCACACAGGGTCTCAACTGCAATACAGCCATGCCTCCTGGCAATCGCGAACTGGCGGAGTATGCCGAGCTGACGCACGATCCCTTCGGCTTGATCCACATCACTTTCTCCGAAGATAATCCGACCGCTGGAAGTGCCTTTACGTGGTACACGAAGCAGACTGCCGGTCCGGGCTTGCTTCCGAATGCCGGCAGCGGCGCGGGATTCTTTAATATTGGAACGGGGACGGGCAATTTCGGGCTGCTCGTTGAGAGCCACAGTCTGTCCGGAACAACGCTTCGCGAAGGCACGCTGACCTATTTGGACACCTCGGCCAACATTCTGTTATCGGATACTGCTGGGTTCTCATCAGTGAGTACCGAGGCGAACGCCGTGAAGATATCCGGTACTGGGACGCTACAGGATGGCTCGACTGTTCATTTCACGGCGAAGGCAACGGTCGGCGGGCCTGGCGCGGGCGCGTTCGCGATTTCATGGTCGGGATACTCGGCCTCGGGAACGCTCGTGCAAGGGCAATTTGTTAAATAGCACATAGTCTGGGAGCGGGAGTGCATCCCGCTCCCAGACTTAAAGAAGAATCAGTGGTTGTCGCGGTCGCGGTCGTGATCGCGGTCATCCCAATCGCGTTCCGTGTGCCAGCGATGCTCATCTTCATCCCACCATCTATGCTTGGCGTTCCAGCAGTGCTCGCGCGCTTCGCGTAGTTCATGACGGCGGCGTTCGGCCTGCTCGCTCCTATAGCCATGATGCTCGATGGCTTCGTGCAGCCTGTGATCCGCGCGCGCAACGCGGCGCTGGCAATCGTCGCGATCGGCGCGCAAGGGCGTCACTCCGCTGAACACTAGAAAGGCAGCCAACGCCGCTGCGGCGAGTGCCGTTTTACCGAAGAGCGAATCGTTCAAACAATGTCGCATGAGTGTTGCATCCTCCTTGATAGTTTTTAAAACTACTCACCGCGCCACTCTCGCAAGGCAGGAGAGAACGCGAAGGCATGGGACGTATATTACTCGTAAGATGGCTCTTTTTCACTCCACCTTCAAGGGCGCGGCGACTGAGCCGATGCGTCCGCTAAGGTCGTCGCGGACAACGAAACGGACAGTGTATTCTCCGGGAGCAAGGTCCAGGGCGCCGCTGTAGGCAATACCGTTCTGGCGAACCGCCGCCAACTTCTCCGGTGTCAGATGAGCTTCAAGTTGCTGGCCTACGGGATGATCGACCGTTTTGCCTTCGGGCGTTTTCGCAAGCGCTACGAAGTCGAGCACAAAATGGTTGCTTTCGGCGTCGTTGATCAGCGCGGCATCGGGCGCCAGGCGCATCCCGTAATTCACGTGCTTCTTGCCTGGTTCTTTGCTCGGCTCAATTTTGTTCCAGCGCACCACCAGTGCGAGTGATGTGTAATCCAAAGGAGACTGTAAGGCTGACGAAATATCGCTGGTGCGGGTGTCCGCTGGATCGACGGTTGCATTGGTCACAAAGAAGCCGCTGCGCGACCGCACATCCACGTGATCGCGTTTCACTTTCACCGCGAGTTTGCGCCAGCCAGACTTGGTCTTCGACCGATCAAGATAGTAACCGAGCATGTAGTACTCGGCGGAATCGTGCACCGCATCGCGAAAGCCCTTTACCAGATCGTTGGAGTTGTAATAGGCGCGGCCTCCAGTCATGGATGCAAACGTCTGGAGGGTTGACTGCGTATCGATTCGCCTCCAGCTCATGTTGCGCGCGTAGTTTCTTCCCGGATTGCGAATCGAGGCGCTGGGCGTGGTAGAAACTTGAAGTCCTCTGACGTCCACGGGATAGAGCGCAATCTGCGCGTCGTTCAATAGTTGCCAGGTGTGTTCGTACATGGGCAGCACATCGATGAGGGAATCGCGGCCGGCGGGCGCGAGTTGCATAGTATTGTCGCTGACGCTGAAGGGGAAACCGCCGCTTGCCCAGATCAGCGACTTGCGTCCAGGGAATCCTGCCAACGCCTGTGCTACCTGCTGCATTCCCTGCAACGTGTAGGTGATGGCTATGCGTTGCTGGAACGACTGAAAATTTAGCTCAGCGTCTTCCATCATGGTCTGGATTTGTTGGGCTTCAGTCTGCACAGCGCTCGCATCGACTCCGGCGCTGCCATCGGGGCTCGCGCTTCCGGTTATCGCTTCCACATCTTCCGGGCTGTCGACGATCTGTGAAGTGTCGCCTTTCACCCTGTGCAGCGCGGCTAGCAGGACGCGAGGATCGGTGGCAAAGTCATGGATCACGTGAATGCCGCTGCGATTGAGGGTGTAGAGGGCTGTCGGCTCGCGCTGATCCACTGACTGGGTTAAATACTTGAGCAAGTCCTTGCGCGCATATGCCTGATCCACGAACGGCGTGTTAATCAAGTCGAGCACAATTAGTGTCATGCGCCTGGCTGACGGTCCGCTGGCGAGAGAGTTGCTGAACTCGTTCGGATTTCTGGGACGCGACAAGCGATGCGTGTCGCTGGTGACTTCCTCGAACGTGGCAATCTTTTGGTCGGCGCCGTTTTCGAGCACCCTGAAGTCTTCCTTCTGGAGTCCGGTGATGTGATTGCCGGACTTGTCGGTCACCAGCGTGGGAATCAGCACCAGTTCAGTGCGCGCGGTGAAGGTGACTTCGGCGTTGTTCTCTTTTTCTTTCTCTTTATTTTTGTCGTTATCTTTATCGTTAGCTGGCGGTTTTGCCAAGACCAAAATCGAGCAAGTTAAAGCGACGCCTAGAGCGGCATAGCATGATAGTGCGCGGCCGATTGTCATTCCCATACTCCCGTCTGATTACGAGGAAAGGATGCCGAGTAACTTACGGGACGGGTTGACTAGCGGATTGAGTACTGCAAGTAAGAAGCGCCGCCCGGGAAATCATTATTTGGAATCTCCTTCTTGTACTTTCCAAAAACGCTTTCCAAACACGAGCAGGATTGTACACCCGTTTCATTTCATCTCTCGCTTGGGATTTTATTGCGCATCATCGCAGCAACGTTTGACTTCATTTTTTTGTGTTTACTATACGGATAATACACAGTATATTACTTTATGTACCACCCCCCCTCCCCCCTCAATTCCCCGTAACGCTATGAGTTTACAGGACTTACTCCTATCAACTAGAGGGGTATGGACTTAGGTCCGATTTTCGGCCTAAATTCCCGTTTTGGGGCGGTTTTGGGACGGATTCCGTTGCGTTTCCGCACTGCGTTTTGCTCGCGTTCGCTGAACAGCTTAGTTTATCAAAGAGTAACTGGGCCGCTGCTTCTCAAACTTTCTTGAAGACAGTGCTCCGGCTTTGCCGGACAGTGATCATTGTCGCATGGGCTGAGTTGCGCGTCTGTGCTGGCGGTCACGAATGATTGTGATGAAAAATCGGTGTTCGATTAAGAATTCGCCGCGGGCAGTCAGGGAATCCACGTCTCGAAGATCGCGAGACCGTGGGGCATCCCCTCGTTGTTACTCTGCCGACATTAAGTGCCGGTGCGCTCTCTCACTGGCTAGATGTGGGCACCCGCCTAAGATTATGCGGTCTCCGGAGAAGAGAAACATGGTACAGTGCTCGGCCAAGGAGGCATGATGGACGAAAAAGGCAAGAACCAAACACCGGACGGCATACCAATCCTCCAAGTTCGTGACCTGGAAGCAGAGGCTGCCGAAAGGCGGGAACGAGAGAAACGAGACTATGAACACGAAGTGGAGCAGCGCACTCGCGCGTTCGAAGCCTTCCTTGAGCAGCGAAAGGCAAAGCGCGACTGGTTTGCCATCATCTTCGCAGCATTCGCTGCATCGTTTGCCGGGTGGGCCGCATACGACGCTCACAAATCCCTTGACCATCAGACAGCCTTAGTTCAGGTACAAGAGAAATCAGTGAGTACTCAAATTGAGGCGATGCGCCGAGCAGAGCAGCCTTTTGTCTATCCTAAGGTTGGAGACTGGCGCATTGTAAAGAGCGAGTATGGCCAGGAGATTCACGTACCATACCTGCCGATCGTTTCAGGCAAGACACCCGCCCTGAACATCAAGGAGGTAATGAATTGCAAACTATACCCCCAAAATCATCCTCCTGATTTCGAAACTATTCCTGCGCCGGAGTACGGAGTAGGCTTTTCCTTCCAGCCACTTAATGAGCCATTGGAGGACCTCATTTGCGGTAACGCAGACGATCCAGCGATTAAATCCGGTCGATTCGGCATCCATCTGTATGGCCAGTACCAGTACGAAGATATGTTTGGCAGGACTCACCACACGCCGTTTTGTTTTGCGGGTGGTGGGTTTCCTCCAAAGAAGCACGGTTCAATGTTTGGGTGTCCAGGGAAACTTAGCGTGAACGTCGATTGATCAGGGCGAAGCTCTCTGTCTTCGCCGGGTGCAGGCAGTGATCGCGCGCTTGACGTGGGGGGATTGGATCATTTTGCGAACGGAGTTTAGCGTACTTTATGGAGAACTATCTCCATGGGGGGAGGCACTGCCCCGGCGACATCAATAACTTCACGTTGATATCCCTCCTTATCGAATGCAATTTCCGCTATTCCTCTCGACATCGGCGGAGTTGACATGAGCTTTTTGGCGTCAACTAAATGTGACGGGTTTGCCTTAAACTCCCCCGAAGCATCGGTCAGACTGCCAAACCTGGGCATTCTCGCGGAACTCACCGATACCAACACTCCGGGAATCGGGTGACCGCTGTCATCCCGAACGGTTCCTCTTAGGTTATAGATTACTGTCATTACGTAATCGACTTCGTGCGCCTGGCGGTAAGAGTTTACCGCCATCCAAGCAAATGGAGCCGCCCACGTCAGAACCAACAGCACAAGAAGCCAAGTCGCGGGATCTCGGATCGCAAAGAGCCGCAGTCTCCGGCGCTTGGCATCTTCGATTTCAATCTGCTTGCGACTCGGATTTTGACTATCAGCAATACGGTTCCATGTCAGAGCATTCCCACGCAGAGGAAGACCAAGTCCACACGCGCGGAGCGAGAATCGGGCCACCTCGTAGCCATGCTTTATGAGCGCGCGAATCTCGGGCATAGAAAATGAGTCCAGGTCGGTCCTGATGTTGCGGACGCTTCTCTGAACTTCCGGCGGCAGAGCATCCGGCACCTCCGCCTGCGAGACCTCGCGGCCTATGTAGACATGGCGAAGAGGCAAATCCCTATCGGAAATCGCCGAAGGGACGAGTTTACTCACACGATCCATCAATATGTCTGTGGCCCTGACGTTCCTCGATACGATGAAGGCGTATCGATTTCCGATTGTCCAGTCGAAATTGCCGCCGGCATCGCTGACGATTAAACTCTGCCACGGTGTTCCGGCTTTTTGTTTAGCCAAGCGTGACAATTCGTGGAGCCCAAGGTTGTCGAAAACTCCGCCGTCAGTGAGGTATTGCGTTTTGTCAAAATCCCTGGAATCCGCATTCAAAAGCTCTCTGCTAATCGCAACCGGCGGAAACAATGGAGGAAATGCCGATGAAGCCGCAACAGCGATTGATAGAGGTAAAGAGCTGTTTCGGATAATTTTCTCTTGATTACCCCGGTCGAAATGAATGAATCCTTCAGAGGTGAACTTGCACACGCCACCGGTTGTGAGACTCGTCGCCAAGATGTGAAACTCTGGGTGCGATAGGGAACCGCTCAGGTCTTTGAGCGTTGCGTTCTGATAGAGTCTCGAATAGGACTTCTTGAGCAAAGTATCAAATGTAAGCTTCTTAAATAGACGGGGCAAGACGAGCAGGCTACCGCACAACCACCGGCGAACTATGCGACCACGGACGTCGATCCGGGTAAACTTAATCAACTCGTCCGCGGCTTGCTCAAATCCTTCTTGATCCCCGCTGTATTTATTCCAATTAATCGCCAGATGTGCGGCTAGTATGCTGCCACCAGAGACGGAGGTAATCGTCTGAACACGTCGTAGGAGATCTGAGTCGCGGAGGTATCTAATTACTCCAAGGTGGAAGAGCGTCGCCCGGAATCCGCCACCGGACAGTGCTAGGCCGATAAGTTCGCTGCCCTCTCCAATCGCCGCCTCATCTCCCCGCGAATTGTTTTTTCGCTAAGTGTTTTGCATGCGATGTTAGTCAATCGATGATAAGGCTGTCAATTGTGGGCGGGTAGGCCACATTACGTCGGAGGTGTAACAGCTGATGAGATAACCGTGTCGGCTCCAAACGGCCGAGTAGACTTGGAAACGCTCAAAACGACCAAGGCTCGGAGGAAAGGAGCTGAGCGGCGATGATTATAGGTTGCGATTTCCACACGCGCTACCAACAGATAGCCGGGTGCGGCACTTCTCGCTTTCGAGAAGTGGCCTGTGGAGAACCGAAACCGCGCCTTGTGGCGACAGCATCGCGGGCCACTCCTCAAAAAGCGTGAGAAGTGGCGCAGCCCCAGTTGGTTAGTCCCAACGATCAAAGGCAACCTGCGTTAGACTCTACACTTTGATGTGGCCCACCAGCCCGACAAAATTTAAAGGGGATCAAATGAGAAATGTAGTCTTCGCAATCAACATTACCCTCGACGGCTGCTGCGACCACACCAAAGGGATTGCCGATGAAGAACTACTTGAGTACTACACGCGCCTCTTGCGAGAGGATGCTGGCCTGGTCGTCTATGGGCGTAAAACCTATCAATTGATGGTTCCTTATTGGCCTGATGTCGCAAAAGACCCTTCTTCGACAAAAGCAGATAAAGAATTTGCTCAAGCATTTGATTCCCTCAACAAGATTGTTTTTTCACGATCATTGGGCAGCGCTGAAGATAAAAATACGAGAATTGTTCGTACGAACCTTCGCGACGAAATACTTAAACTGAAACAAGAACAAGGCAAAAATATTTGGACTGGCGGTGTCAGCATCCCTTCACAACTGATAGAGCTTGGACTGGTTGATGAATATCGTTTTGTGGTTATGCCAATCATTGCTGGAGAAGGGACACGGTTGTTGGAAGGTGTCAACCTGCCGGAGAAATACCGATTGAAACTTGTTGAGTCAAAGACTTTTAAATCAGGATGTGTTGCGCTTCGTTACTTGAAACAGTGACGGAAAATCTGCGACACCTGTGCTGCTGCTCTCGCAGAGGAACCCGAGGTAGACTCTGCACTTTGATGTGGCTCACCCGCCTCGAGAAAATCCCGACAGGTCGGCGACTGTGGAATCCCACCCTTGCGCAAAAGGCCGCGCAAGGATGGGGCACCCGGCGGCTTCGTCCTTAACCTGCTTGACATCCCCCGCACCTGCGCTACGATTGAGTCAGCAGTAACGCCACATGAATATCGAGATCCGCAACGC
>Ga0210406_10005346_pt1 | contig 13491 bp, 12 predicted proteins | sample IncBWC30MmetaG_FD_155454 | JGI IMG/M metagenome (GOLD analysis project Ga0210406, IMG submission 155454) | Forest soil microbial communities from Barre Woods Harvard Forest LTER site, Petersham, Massachusetts, United States - Inc-BW-C-30-M | ecosystem: Environmental > Terrestrial > Soil >... | reverse complement strand
GAAAAGCGAAAAGCGAAAAGCGAAAAGCGAAAAGCGAAAAGCGAAAAGCGAAAAGCGAAAAGCGAAAAGCGAAAAGCGAAAAGCGAAAAGCGAAAAGCGCTCGCTTCGCTTGCTAGCTGGCCTGAAGCCCAGCCACTACTTAGAAAATCAAGACCGACCAGTATCGTACGGCGCTCTTATTTTGCGGGAGCGGCGAGTTCGGGCGGTAATGGATTGGCGGGGGACTCTTCGTCCCAGAGGATGCTTAGGACCCACCAGCGGGTGCCATCGTTGAATAGCTGAATGCTGTTGATGCCACGGGCGAATGGCTTTTCGTTGGGAGCATTGCGGGATTCATAGCTGCTGAAGACCTGCGCGATGTTGCCGAATTTATCGACGCGGTTTACGACGGACTTCTCGTAGAAACCATGTGTTTTGAAATAATCGCCGGCGCCCTGGACATACCCTTCCACATTTTCCAGGAAAATCGAGCCGTCTTTATTTTTCTGGGCGGAAGTCAGTCGCGCTTCGGGAGCGAATAGGGAACGGAAGCGGTTCCAGTCGCGATTGCCGGCCGGGCCGGAGATGACGTCGTAGATCGCGACGAGGATGGAGTCGAGGGACTTTACGTCTTCGGGCTTGGCGGGCGGAACGCGCGCGGAAAGATCCTGAGCGGTAGGCCGTTTTCTAACAGTTTCGTTTTTCGAGGCATTTGCGGTGTCGGGTTTCGGCGCAGAGGAAGACGATTGCGCGAAGGAGGCCGCAGAGAATGCGGCTAGAGCGAGGAATATCAAGAGCAAGGGTTTCATTGGGTCCTCCGTTTGTTACTAGGCAGGCGATGAACGCGGGACGGAGTTTATCTTAGAACGGCAGTGAGCGGCCATAGTTGGGCCTGATGCGAAGTTCGAGGCATTCAGTGAACGACAGTTGTTGCGCCCGACTGTAATAATTGGGCGAATTGGGCGGCGACCAGTGGCCGGCTGAAGAGGTAGCCTTGGCCCTCCGCGCATAGATGAGCCTGAAGGTAGGCCCTTTGTAGTTGCGTCTCGATTCCCTCGGCGACCACGACGTGCTTTAGGCTCTTTCCCATGTTAATGATGGCGCTCACGATGGTGGAGTCCTCAGGATCGGAAGTGATCTGGTTTACGAAGGAGCGGTCGATTTTGAGGACGTCGATGGGGAACTGGCGAAGGTAGCTCAGGCTGGAATAACCGGTGCCGAAGTCATCTACAGCAAGGTGAACGCCCATCCTTTTGAGTTCTTGAAGAACGGAGGCGGTGGATTCCGCATCCTCCATGAGGACGCCTTCCGTGAGCTCAAGTTCGAGATAGCGTGCTGCCAGACCAGTTTCCGAAAGTATGGTCCGGACGCCTTCGACAAAACCCCTGTCGCGGAACTCGACGGCGGAAACATTGACGGCAACAGGCAACGGCGGGAGTCCGGCATCCTGCCAGGCGCGTGCTTGTTTGCATGCTTCGAACAGCACCCAGCGGCCGATGGGGAGAATGAGGCCACAGTCTTCAGCGATGGGGACGAACTGGGCGGGCGGGACTAGGCCTCGATCAGGCTCTTGCCAGCGCACCAGGGCCTCCACTCCGGTTATCTCCCCAGTGGCAAGATTTACTTTCGGCTGATAGTGCAGCAAGAACTGGTTTCGTTCGAGAGCGCGGCGCAGACCACCTTCGAGGGATTGGCGTTCCACAGCCTTTCGATTCATGTCCGCTTTGAAAAACTGGAAATTGTTGCGTCCGCTTTCCTTCGCATGGTACATCGCGGTGTCCGCATTCTGGATCAGGGTTGCGGCGTCTTCTCCATCGTCCGGGTAGACGCTGATTCCGATGCTGGCGCTGATGTGCAGGTCGTGTCCCTCGATGGAGTGCGCTGTGCTCAGCGTAAACAGAATTTTTCCAGCAGTGGTGCCGGCGTCTTCCGGATGCGTAATCTCCGACAGCAAGATCACGAATTCATCTCCGCCCTGACGGCTGACGGTGTCAGAACGGCGCACGCTAGACAGCAACCGTTTTGAAACAGATTGAAGAAGCTTGTCGCCAGTGGCGTGACCCAGCGAGTCGTTGATGTATTTGAAACGATCCAAATCCAGAAAGATCAGGGCAATGGGCCTGTGCTGGCGCCGGGCCAAGGAAATCGATTGAGTGATACGGTCGCTGAGAAGCAGGCGATTGGGCAGATTGGTGACGAGATCGTGTTGCGCGGAGTGGGTCATTTGGAGGGACAGAACTCGCGCGGCGCTGGCCTCATGGAAAACAATCACCGCTCCGGTAATGCGGCCTGCGCGGTCGTGGATCGGCGCAGCGGAATCTTCTATAACGGATTCAAATCCGTCGCGGCGGATCAGGATGCAATTTACAGTCAATCCCACAGTCTTATTTTGCTCGACGGCCATCTCGAGGGGGTTTCGAGCGGTTTTACGCGTGGGGCCGTCGATAATCCGGAAAACCTCGTCGAGGCGCTTGCCAATGGCGTCTTCGCGGCACCAACCGGTCATAGTCTCAGCAACGAGATTGAGGTAGGTAATATTGCCGGAAATATCCGTACAGAGAACGGCGTCGCCGATGGAGTTGAGAGTGACGACGGCGCGCTCTTTTTCCACGAATAGGGCATCCTCGACGGCCTTGCGTTCTATGGCGTTGCGCAGCGCGCGGGGCAGCGAATAACTATCGAGGTGGCCGGGCAAGAGATAATCCTGCGCACCGCGGCCAACGGCTTGTTGCGCGAGAGCCTCGTTAATTTTTCCGCCGAGAATCAGAATGGGGATGTCGGGCGCGGCGGCAAAAAGCTTGTCGAAGGTCTCAATGCCCTGACTGTCGGGGAGGGACAGGTCGAGCAGGACAGCGGCAATTCCTCTTTTGCCCAGGCGCTCGAGACCGTCCGAAAGTTGGTGAACGCATTCCACATCGAAAGAACCGATGCCTGGGGCGGCAAGCGCGTCGCGAATTCCATTGGCAGCGACGGGATCACTTTCAATGAGAAGTATTTTGGGGGGCGGGATAGGTACGGTCATTCAGTCATCTCATCGCTGCACGACGAGTTCATCGCTGCACAATTGTTTGGGGTCTTACTTTGAACCATTCTTGGAGCGCTGGAACAGCACGAAAGGTCTTCGAATTGACTTTGCCTGGGGAGGCCATCCAATAGATGGTGACGCTATTTGTGAGGCTGTCTATGCACATGCGCTGATGAGCTTCTCTGACGGAGTCTGGCGCGCTTTTCTTGAGCCACAGGACCGTTCCTCCCTCGGATTCTGTGACAACGACGAAGCCGCCTTCGCGAGCGGCGATTTGGAACGCTTGAAGTCCCTGCATAATCCCTTTCTTTAGGCTTGCCTGATTTGGTTAACGGCTCGCTTCCGCAGTTTGAGAGTAGAAAAACTCGACGCCAATTCCTGACCTGCCGAGCGGAACGTCTTTCCATTCCACCTGACGGACCCGGCCGGTGAAGATTCGTTCGGTTGGCAGAGTTCTTACGATTCGTCTTGGCATGCGCAGAAGGGCTTGAACAGGCAGCCATACAAATACGGGATGGCTGGTCACGAAGTAGACTCCTCGTGACGACATGTTTATCGGTTTCGCTTCGTGACCGTGTGTAATCTTCCATGAAGAGTGTCTGGCGCAGAACACCGGCGGAATCCTTGACCCGTTAGGGTATGTCGAACGAGGATCAAATTTGACCGCGGTTGCGGCTTCTGTGCAGGTGCAAGCCTGTGTTGGTCCTGGCAAGTGACCGTGGTTGAATGCTACCGGGTCCGTGTGCAGGATGCTCGACATCTGCCAGGCGATGGTGAACAGAAAGGGTGGGTGGAGGCCTTCGTCTCCATCCCTTTGCGTCGAAGTCAAAGGTCTCTCCATGCTGCTCCAGTCCTACTTTGGCGTCATCAAAAATAGTCGACGTGCCGTGAGGAAGTTCGTGGTGCGCCAGACGGCGTCCGCGCATTGTCGAGTCAGAGTGAAGATTATCTTGGGAGTCGTGGCGGTGCTGTCCGCTACAGCACACTGAGTACTGATACAGTACTTAAGAAAACGATACGTGTGAGTGCCCCAAAGTGGAACAGTCACGATGCGGGTGTTCAAAAAATGAAAGCGCGGGAATTCGAATGTGTAATCGACACGGGTTACCGAAGACGCGAAAGTGACCGGCTAGGAGAGTCTGGTTGGTTGACAGGAATTTGGCGGGGACTGCATGCTAAGATATTGAGTATCGCAGTGGCGCTATGGTGCAACGGTTAGCACGTAGCCCTTTCAAGGCTAAAATACGGGTTCGATTCCCGTTAGCGCTACCACTCTTCTGTGGGCCACTAATTTTCCTCCCGCAACATCTTGCGCTCGATCAGCTTTGCGCTCCCATCCGCTTTGGGCTTCGCGTGAATTGCGAGTGCAATTTGCTACGCGAATCTGGCGGGCATAAACTGGGTGTGTAACTACGAGGATACCAACATGGCTGCACCATTACGTACTTCCAATCCTGCGTTGAATGAGAAGGCATTTCGCGGCGAGGTGACGCTCGGCGGCGAGACGATGACCTTGCAGGGCACGGTCAACAAGACCGGCGTGCTGCTGCTGTGCGTGGTGGCTACGGCTGCGTGGACCTGGGGCTTGGCGCATTCGGAGACGCCGCAGGCTGCGACTCCGTGGATGATCGGCGGGATTCTGGGCGGGTTCGTGACCGCGCTGGTGACGATATTTAAGAGAAGTTGGGCGCCGGTTGCCGCGCCGATTTACGCGCTTCTTGAGGGACTTGCTCTTGGCGGCATCTCGGCGTTTTTCGAAAAGTCGTACCATGGCATCGCGGCTCAGGCGGTAGGCCTTACATTAGGCGTGCTCTTTGTGATGCTGGTCGCTTATAAGACCGGGATCATTCGCGCCACCGAGAGATTTAAGCTTGGTGTGATCGCGGCAACCGGCGGCATTGCGGTGTTTTATCTAGTCGTGATGGTGCTGGGCTTGTTTCACATAAACGTGGGCGCGGGTGTCCTATACGGTGGGAGTCCGTGGTCAATCGCTTTCAGCCTGTTTGTGGTAGTGATCGCTGCGCTGAATTTGGTGCTGGATTTCGACATGATCGAGACTGGCGTGCGCATCGGGGCGCCCAAGTACATGGAGTGGTATGGGGCATTTGGGCTGATGGTCACGCTGATTTGGCTGTATTTGGAAATTTTGCGGTTACTGGCGAATTCGCGGCGGCGCTAGCTGGGCGCGAAATGTTCTCGCATTCGATTGCTCTCCAAACGGCGGCGCTCTTTGCTGCAGACTCGCGTTAGTTTTTTTCTTCCAGGGCACGGCGCAGTTTTAATTGAAAAATTGCAACGGGCAGATTCCGGATGCCTCCGTGACGAAAGGTTCGCGTGCGCGGATCGAAGATGGGTGCATTGGCGGAATCTTGCGTTACGGTTTCGTTTCCGGTGTCCGCGTTGAGCGCGATGCGAAATGTGCCTTGCGCCCAACCGAGCACGCGATAAGGCTCGCCGGCGTTTTTGGTCAACTCGGAGCAGGGCGGCCACACATCACTGACGAATTTTACGCGGGTCGGAGTTCGTGTTCCGGTTCCCGGTGCCGGAAAGGACGGACAGACGTCATTTGTGGATGTCGGGTCGAATATCGATTGCGGTGTACAAACGGAAGAGGATGGCCGATTCACGGTGCGCCTGAACTTTGAACGAACCTCGCTTTATTTTCAAGGCCGAGGCGACGAAAAGGGGGGTCATAAAAACCGCTGAAGCGGGGCAGCCGTATATTCCTACCATTCGCACGCAGACGTTGGTCTTACTGAAGGATGGGCAAACCATGGAAGCGCTGATGGCTGCTGATCCCTTGAACGGCCATGTTTTCCGAATCAGTGTGACATTAAACGTTCAGAAATAGTGGGACGCGAGAGCTCGCGCAAACAGTGCTACCTCTATCACTGCAAAGCTAAACCAAGGGGAAAATCTGGATGGATGAGTGGTGGGCCTGGGCTCAGGATCAGGAGCCTATCGATACGTCCGGTTGGCCGATATGTCGGACTCAAAGCCTGTCTCTTCTGACAGTGGGCACGACTTCCCCATTTCTTATGATCTGACAATGTTCGTTAAGGACGTGTTCTACGGATCACGCTACCCAAAGCGAGAACATTGAGCCAGGTCGGTGCAAACCGGCCCGAGCTTAGCTTTTGCTGATGACGATGGCTCGCCGACGAGAGCCATACGTTCTGAAATGGTTGAGGCTAGTTGCAAGCGATTGGACTCACAGGTATTTGGTTCATTGTCGCGCTGCTCACTCTGTGGGCAGTGGCAGCTCTTTACGTCGATTTTCGAGTTGCGGCATTGCGCATTCCGGTGACCTTGATCTACGTTTTTGGGATTATCGGGATCCTGCTCAAGGTCAAACCACGGCTTTGGGCGGCGGCTCTGTGTATCGCGGGCTTCTGTATTGTACTCGGATGGTGGCTCAGCTTAAGGCCGTCAACCGATGGCGTTTGGCAAGCCGACGTTGATCGAAAAGCCTGGGCTGAAATGGACGGAGATCGGGTGACGATTCACAATTTACGGAACTGCGACTACTGCACTGAAACCGACTACGCGAATTGCTGGAGTGACAGGACGTTCTATCTTTCAGAGATCCGGGCCACGGACTTGTTCCTCACGAACTGGGGCATACCCTGGGTCAGCCACCCGATATTCAGCTTTGAATTCGGAGACAAGGAACATATCGCATTCTCGATTGAGGCACGCTATAAAGCTGGTCAGTCATACTCGTCAATTCTTGGATTCTTTCGTCAGTACGAGCTGATCTTTGTCACTGCCGATGAGCGCGATGTCATTCGATTGCGCTCCAACTACCGAAAAAATGAGGAACTTTACATCTACCGCACCGTATTAGAACCGGAGAGAGCGCGGGCTGTTTTCCTCACCTATGTCGCATACCTGAACAACTTGAGGGATCATCCGGAGTGGTATAACGCACTCACAAGGAACTGTACGACTACGCTCGACAGGCAGATTGCTGCGAACATGACAAACCCGCAGCCGTGGAATTACCGGCTCCTATTGAACGGCACGCTGGATGAGTTGCTATATGACAGAGGGCGTCTTGTCACTGGCGGCCTTCCGTTCCGGGAGTTGAAGGAGCGTGCGCACATCAATACAGCGGCGAAAGCGGCGAACCAGTCTCCCGATTTTTCTGCGCTAATTCGAGCGGGCCGGATCGGATTCTGAGGAATCCTGACTTGACTAATCTGATTCGCGCGCAAACCGGAGAAGTGGAATCGTTCAAAACCACATGTCCGATACGGACTTCACGAGGGCCTCGAATCTCTCAGCCTCCAGGGATTCCAAAGCGGTGTCACTGATCCTGCACCAACGGAATTTGCGATGCCAGCTGTAGATCGATCAGCTCGGTGATGCGACGGTCCATTTGAAAAAAGGTAGCTGTCTTCGGGCTCGGCAGCACTTTATTAATAATCGGCACATACTTGATTCGCAGTTGCGCCACAGCTTCATCCAGCGCCAGCGATCGATTGGTCAGGCTCTGTGCCTGCTCATCCGTCAGGGAGCCGAAGTTCTGTGCGTATTCCTTGATTAACACATACTTCTGATCGCCAATTTTCGTCATCTCTCCGCTGTACTGGTCGTACACTGGCCAGAACTTCGTGGCTTCTGTATCCGTCAGTTTCAAATTCTCCGCAATCAGCTGTTTCTTTTGCGACCGGACATCCTGACGCAGCAACTTAATATTCTGATCGCTCGCGGTCTGGCTATCGTTGCTAGCGGCCTCCTGGGCACGCATCGCAGGCACAGCCAAAACCCATGCGCTTGCCAAAACGAGTAACACCATTGTTTTCTTTCTCATCGAGATTCTCCCTGATCTTCAGTGTGTCCTGCCTGTTGAGGAGCGTCGCACCCTCCTCGAATAGTCATGTAAGAGCGTGTCGGCGGGAGACGAGAAATGGAACTGTCAAAAGTACCAGCAGTGCTCGGCCAAAATGATTTAGCCCCATTTTTCGCCCAAGGCGTTGAGTGAGTACCTGACAATCGCCCTAATGTGCCGCGGTAGGGTGACTAATCGGGACTGATGTTTGCAGACAGCTACGGCTAGTGAAATTTCGGCCGGCCAATCCACGAATACTGCCAGGCTACGGAGACACTCTGATAATTGCCGCCGAAGCGCACATACGCTCCATCGCTGTAGCTGACCTTTAGGGAATGGTGCTTTTTCAATCGAACGGAGAACGTCCCGCCGATGCGCGAACTAGTCTTTCGAGTCACGGTGTTGGCAATGCCTCCCAAGCTAGTGGTGCCGCCGAACCAAAAATTTCCGTCCAGCGAAGCCCAAGAGTGCAGTTTGTTGAAGTCATAACTCAAGTGGCCCTCGAAGGAGCCGATTGGACTTTGGGTCTGCGGCAGGGGATTGGGTAGGGAAAAGAAAGCTTTGTTGGTCGTGTAGAACCAGACACCTCCATAGCCATCGAGAACCCAGTTCCCCCAGCGGCGCGAATAACCCAACTCCGGCTTGAGCGCCCAGCGATTGATGCCCCAGTTGATGAGGTGAGTCGGGTCGTATTGGCCGGTTGGGGCAACGACGGTCAGGCTGGCGGCGAGAAGAGTCTTTTGTTTCCACTGCACGAATTCAGGCAGGGTCATTGCAGGCCCGCCCTTGAGATTGACCGAGAAACGCAACGCAAGATCCAGAAGACCCGAGCGATAAGCCTGCCGCCCGATGCCAAGCACGTTTCCCTGGAAGGTTCCGACACCGTAGGGCAAGAAAGCGGTGACGTTGGCTGAGCGTCCAAAAAAGCCAAACGAATGATAGTAGCTGACGACCGGTACGCTGTAGGTTCCCGTGGCCCCGGTAATGGGAATCGTCCCGTTGAAGTCGAGGCCGCCGTCAAGATAGGACCAGGAAAACGTAACCGCGTTGGCATTTTTGGGCGTAATGACATACGCGCGAGGGGCGAGAGTCTGCGCCATCGCAACGTGTCCGATGCAAAGCGCGGTACAAACAATAAGGTGGCGGAGATTCATGATTTGTTGACCCGCTCTATCGCCCCTGGGAGACCGTTCGACACCGCGTAGTCATTTCGGAGCTGTAAAAGTGCTCGGGCAACTTCTCATAGGTATCTTCGCTAGCTGAGTGATGCATATTCTTAACGCAAGGGATGCGACACAGGAAGCGGATAAAATCTGGTGCGGCTGTGGCATTCCCGCTGAAAACAGCACACCTGATCTGCTCATAAGAGAGCGCTAGAATTAGGCGTGCGTTCTCATGCGTGAACTTTCGAAGAGTTTAGAATCAAGCTTGCTAAGCATCTTGTGCAGGTTTGCGGCGATTGCATTCGTTGTCGCTTCCCCGATAAGCGCCATTTCATCGGCACGAGTGAATTCCGATATATCAAACGAGGTCACATCGGGTGCGACCACGAAGTCCGCCGGATGCACTCCAACAGAGTTCATGTTGTAGTTTTGAATCATGGTCTGTCGCATGATCACTTGAATGCTTGAGAAGAAACCACTGTTGCGCGAACGGCCCTTGGAGCGAATTTCTATAAAGTCTTTCTCGAGCTTTGCTGTGACACTCGATGCAATGACAAGGTTGCATCCCTTAGCTACCAGTACGTTCGCCGGAATATTGTTGAGCAGCCCGCCATCCACCAACGCCTGGCCTGACCGAATGATAGGAAGCGAAAGGGGAGGAAGATTAATACTTTCCAGGACACTGATCGTCGCATCGCCAACCTCGCGCACCAAGGGTTCTCCTTCGACGAGATCGACGGAGATTGCAAACATCGGAAGAATTAGTTGCTCCATGTTGGCTCGATGCAGGTATTTTCGCAGCATCGGATCGAACTGGTTTCCCCTGTACTTGTAGAGCAAATACCAGTAGCCAGCACCGGGCAGCTGTCTAAAGAACCACGATGGCTGCAAATCGGCCTTGAAACAACGAACGATATAATCAGGATCTAAACCAGCCGCATACATGGTGCCGGTCAGCGCCCCAGCGCTCGTACCCGCGAGCATGTCGATGTAGATGCCATGCTGCTCAAGCGCCTTGAGCACCCCGAGATGAGCCATGCCGCGGGCCGCACCACCTCCGAGTGCCAAACCGATCCGGATGCCTCGCAAATGATGAACGATGCGTTCGAACCCGTGCTGCAGTAAACTGCCTTGGTTTGCTCCAGGAGCGTCAAAAGTAAGCTTAAAATCTCGTTCGGCTAGTTCAGAGAACTCCCGTACATAGGGAGCGATTGGGGCGTTAGCATCGAGGAGCCACACAATCCGGATCTTGTCTCGCCATCTAGGTACGCTTTTCTCCAGTCTTTGGAGGAGATGTACTGCTGCATCCGTATCCTGCGGCCGAACACACCAAAGCGCTATGTCGACGAAACTCAAGAACCGCATCATTGCTTCTGGTGAATGATCAGCGCGAACATCCACCAGAAGTCGCCTATCCGAGGCCCAGTCTCTACGAATAGTTTGTCGCTCGTCATCTCCAACCAGTAACATAAAGGGGATATCTTCGCCTGGCTTCCACCGCTCGTCGTCACCAACGATACAAGGAGACTCGTCCAAGTCTCGAAGTCGGCGTGCCAATCGACTACAGAGCGGACGGCTCGCCTCCGAGTGATGAATAATACCCACGACGGACGGCTGCGGAAGGGAACGATCAACTTCCATCACGTATCGTTTGAAGATGTTGGCTGACAAGCGGAACATAGCGAGTTGAAAATCTGGATGCTTCGCGGTCAGCCGAAGAATGTCCGACAGTGTCAATCGTATTGCTGCCGAAGGTTCAGTAGCCTCGACTTGCACGTGAGAACGATCCGATAGACCGACAGCAAACAATCCAATGACAGACCCTCGGACAAAAGTATCCTTCTGTATCTCCCTCCCCAGCGAATCGTAGAGTGTTGCTTGCATCCGGCCCGTAACAAGGAAGCAAACATGGGTAACTTCTGATTCGACTTCAATGACTACGTCCTCGGCGCGAAACTCGACCCACTCAGCCGTGCTCGTGATTGCCGCAAAGGCTTCTTCGCTGAGCCCTTTTGCCCAGTCGAGCCGACGAAGCTCTGCATGAAGCCGCTCACCTTTCGGAGAAACTGATCTTTTGCCCCTGTTATCCATGTCGTTCTCCATAAAGCTCACACATCGGCAGCACCCGCCATAGTTTCAGAATGGCCGGACATGTGGAATCGGCTGAAAGCCGCTTGTCGGTTACCCGACTTACCAGCAATTGTCGCGGTCAGCCCAAGAACATCTAGCGTAGGTTTGGTGAAGTGGGCCGAAGATCTCCGTATAGCCGCCACCGGAGAAACGTTAAGCTTAGTAAGCTCACGGACAAAGAGCGGGTTTACGCGGCTGTCCTTATCGCTCACGCTCTGGCCTGGCCGGAGGGATGGGACGAGCCAGATTTGTGGACCAAAAATAGGAGCATTTCCAGCCCGCCGTCCTTGAACTTTGCACTTCGAAGCAAATAATAAGATGTGGGTTGATGCCCGCTCAACTGTCAAAACCTACAGGGAAGCGAACGTCATGCACTAGCGCCGCGAGTGCGATCTGACCAATCAGGCGGGCTGGAACGCGAAGGGAAGCTGCCGCCCTGTCGAATCGGAAACGGCTAGCGGGCAGCAGCTTCTGGTCGGCAGCCTGGCCGCGCCCCTCACCAGTTTTTGTTAGATAGGGCGCAAGGCACGTGGGCAGCGCGGCGGGTCAACCTCGAGTTGCCCGTCTAGCGTCACCTCATACGCTCACGGAGGTCAGCCAGGAGCTGGTCGGCGGATTCGAGGCGAATCAAGCCCGACCGCGGGTACTCAACGTCAAGCATGACGTAGACGATGATGGCCGTGAGGAGCGTAAAGCACATGATGTGCAACCAACTTCGGTGTTGACCACTCGACATCCGATACCCAGCCAGCAGGGAGCAAATGAGGCCTAGGCCAAACAGGAGCGTATAAATAATTCTCGGAGGATGAAGTTGTAGCGCCATTGTTCGAGTGGTGGAGATGTCAATCATGTTGTTTATCGCTGGAAGGAGTAACAGACCAGACGAAGGATGAGAATCGGGCAGCCTGGTAGCTGCTGCCGCCTCGCTCCAGACCTCTTCCTGAAGCTTCTGGGATTTGGCCATCTCCACTTTGGCCGCCACCATATTCGGAAGCTTGCGGTAAGTCTCCAGTCGCGAGTCAACATAGCGACGAAAAACCTCCTGAAGTGCAGGTTGTGCCTGACGGGACAGCAACTGTAGACGCAGATACGCGGTCTCAATGCAATTGACCTCCTCAGCGGTCAGCATCCGTTTCTCGTTAAACCGCGTTGCAGCTCCCGAAAAAGTGAACGCCATCATCAAACCAAAAAGGGCGAAAACCGCGCCCTCGATGGCGCCAAGACCGCCCCGCTCGCCTTCTGACTCTCGCGGACGGCGCCTAACGCCCAGACGCCGGCCGACTTCTAGCAGAAACAGCATGCCGATGAGAAGAAGCACAGCATAAAGTACAGGCGGAATGGGAGGTTCCATAGGAGACGCTCCTTCTGCGAATCCCGTATACTTGACACGCCTTTCTGGGTAACTGCGATCTATTTCGCTCGCCCCATTCGGGACAGTGACTTACCTGGTTTCGTAAAATTCTATCAATCGCAGAACTAGACAGCTCGGTATGTCTATCGTAGGTTCTGACAAACGCGCTTACTGATTGAAGGCCTTCTTCTTCCGAAAAATCCTGCCAATCTCGGGCGCGAATTCGCCAATTAAGTTGATTCCGACTCCAATCGGAATCTGCGTAAGCATCGCTTGGTAGCCATTTATTTTCCAATCAGGGTGTGCTGGCTCCCAGTTCGTCGCGATGGCGCCTCCGGCGAATGCTGCGAGGAATAGCATGATCTGAGGGCGCAACGATTTTTCAGTCCGATCGTAGGTTACAAAATTTCGTACTATCGCATGCCGGGTGCGCGACCAGCCCCCTCTGCACCGACACCGGTCATAGCGGGGCTCCCATCCGACGACCCCATCCCCAAATGAAGTTAGTGAGTTTTGAATGATGAACTGGGCTTGTCGCGAGCCTAGACGTTTCGCAAACCCTTCAAGACCATCTCCCCACTCGGGATTCGCCTCGTGAGCCTGATCATGTAATGCGAACGCCGTTGTCTTGACATAAATGCCGGGCGTTGTGTAAGTCTGGCGGATATAGAGTTTCAGGCGCTGATGACCATTCAACGTCGTCAAGGGAACATCCTTCGGAACGTACGAACCATAGAACCAGTTGACATTAATCTGGAGATCTTCGTTCGTTTTTGGATTCGTTTGTGGCTGGGTTTGGCAGAAACAGGGTGTCACAAACAACAAAATTGGCGCGGTCAATCTTAGGATTTGCAGATATTTGCTCATTAGGCGGTGCTCGCGGCTAGCCACTTGCTGCTCGGACCGCGGCAGACTTTGTGGGGCTACGCGTGCCATCGCTGTCTTGAGGTCAAAAAATCTTCTCAGACGCAGCCCCACGACCTAACTCGTCGATTTGTTCGTGGGCGAT
>Ga0210406_10005345_pt1 | contig 13492 bp, 12 predicted proteins | sample IncBWC30MmetaG_FD_155454 | JGI IMG/M metagenome (GOLD analysis project Ga0210406, IMG submission 155454) | Forest soil microbial communities from Barre Woods Harvard Forest LTER site, Petersham, Massachusetts, United States - Inc-BW-C-30-M | ecosystem: Environmental > Terrestrial > Soil >... | reverse complement strand
TGAGAAGCTTAGAGAGCGCGCCAAATGGATTCTGAAAGAAGCCAGCGCCAGAGACGTGTCCGCGGTTACACGGGCATTGCGTCAAAGCGGACACGAACTTCGTTTGGCACTGATCATGTTGAAACGCGAAGTATCTGCAAAACAAGCCCGCAGGATTCTGCTCGAATCACGCGGGAATTTGCGGAAAGCTTTGGGAGAGTAGCCGAGCCACAGGTTTCGGGAAACGTCGAAATGGATAAATTCAGGATACGCGGCGGAAAGCCGCTGCACGGAACAGTAAGAATCAGCGGGGCGAAAAACTCCGCGCTGCCGGCGATGGCGGCGGCGCTGTTGACCTCCGAGCCGGTGACGCTGCACAACATTCCCAAGGTGCGCGACATCATCACCATGAGCAAGCTGCTGGCGTTCATGTCCGCGAACGTTTCCGCGCATGAGATCCCCGCCGAAAGCTACACCATCCAAACACAATCCATGAACGATGCGGTTGCGCCGTACGAGCTGGTGAAGACCATGCGGGCTTCGATCCTGACTTTGGGACCCGCGATTGCACGGTCCGGCGTGGCGCACGTTTCACTTCCGGGAGGCTGCGCGATCGGCGCGCGACCCGTGGACCTGCATCTTGCGGCGCTCGAGAAAATGGGCGCGCGAATCGCCACCGAACACGGTTACATCCAGGCCAGCGTGCCGGACGGCGGCAGGCTGAAAGGCGCGCACATCGTATTTGAAAAAATCACGGTGACGGGCACGGAAAATATCCTGATGGCCGCGACGCTCGCCGAGGGCGAGACGATTCTTGAAAACGCCGCCCGCGAACCGGAAATCACCGACCTGATTCACCTGTTGCGAAAAATGGGCGCGGAGATTCACGGGGATGACACCTCCACGCTGCGCGTGCGAGGTGTACCTAAATTGCATGGCGCGTCGCATTCCGTGATTCCCGATCGCATTGAAGCAGGTACTTTCCTGATCGCTGGGGCCATTACGGGAGGCGAACTCACCATCGCCGATTGCAACCCGGGGCAGTTGGGCGCTGTGCTGGCAAAACTGGAGGCGGCCGGCGCGAAGGTAGAACGGCTGGATCAGTCAACTTTGAGCGTCCACGCCCCCAAGCGGCTGGTCGGCTCCGATGTGACCACAGAGGAGTATCCCGGCTTCGCCACCGACATGCAGGCGCAATACATGGCCCTTGCAACCCAGGCCGAGGGCGCTTCAGTGATCACCGAAACTATTTTTGAAAATCGTTTCCTGCACGCCAGCGAAATGATCCGCATGGGCGCCAACATTTCCATCGACGGCCGCCGCGCCGTGGTCCGGGGGCCCGCAAAGCTTTCCGGAACCACTGTGCAGGCTTCAGACCTGCGCGCGAGCGCTGGGCTGGTCCTCGCCGCGCTGGTGGCTGAAGGTGAAACCCTCATCGAGCGTGTTTACCACATCGATCGAGGCTACGAAGGCATCGTCGAAAAGCTCTTGGCCCTCGGCGCAGACATCGAGCGTCTCCACTCTCTCTCTTCCTGACCCGCACGGCAAGAATCCGCGAACTCTGCTACAATCCCGCAGTGCTTTTGGCTGGCTGGGCACGCGCGTACGCGGCTTCGCCGAAGAACCATAACCGGAGGGACCACCATGCGGAACACGGAACTTCTAAACAAGATTGACGCGGCGATTGCCGAGAAGAATCTGCTGAAGCATCCCTTTTACAAGGACTGGCAGGCGGGCAAGCTGAGCCGGGAGGCGCTGCAGCTTTATGCTGCGCAATATTACCGCCACGTGGAAGCGTTTCCGAAGCACCTGAGGGTGCTGGCGGCGCGCACCGAAGGGTCCATCCGCGAAATCGTGCTCGAAAACCTGCAGGAGGAAGAGAATCCATCGCGGCCACATCCGAAAATGTGGCGCGAATTCGCCGCCGCGCTGGGTGTGGGCGAAGACGACATTACCTGCTGCCCTGCCCTGCCGGGAACGCAAGCCGTGGTGGAAACGTTCCGGGAGATTGTCGGCGATCGGCCGGTGGCTGAGGCGGTTGCGGCGCTCTACGCTTACGAAGCGCAGGTTCCGGAAATCGCCACCACCAAGATTGACGGCTTGAGGAAGTTTTATGGCGTGAAGTCGCCGGAAGGGCTGGCGTATTTCGAAGTGCATGAGGAAGCCGATAAGGCGCACCGGGCTGCGTGGCGCAACTGGCTGGCGGAGCATGCGGAGGGCAGCGAAGAGGAGATTCTGGCGACGACGAACGAGGCGCTGGACGCTTTGTGGGGCGCGTTGGACGCGGTGCATTGCGCGCCGGCGCATTGACGCACAGCGACCGGCATTAGAGACGGCGGGGCCACCTGAAGGTGGCCGCTGCAAAATTAAAAGACCCCCGGAGACCGGGGGTCTTTTAATTTTGAATTTGGTTGGCTTTAACTTCGATCCCCCGGACCGGTCAATTTCCCCCACACACTGGCTCACAAAAATCGTCATCCTGAGGCGCGCGCTGTTTGCGCACCGAAGGATCTCAACCAATAGTCTTTGCAAGGTCCAGTGGTTGAGGTCCTTCGGCTATCCTTGTCGGATAGCCTCAGGATGGCATTTATTTCGCTGGGCCTTAAATGTGTTAGTTGCCTTCGCCGCCCCCGCTAGTGGCTGCTGCTGCCGGGGTTGGCGTGCTGCCGCCATCTTTTTTGGCCTGCTTTTCGCGGGCTTCCTTGATGAGGGCTTTGCGGGAGAGGCGGATCTTGTTGCCTTCGATCGCCAGCACTTTCACCAACACCTGGTCGCCCAGCTTCAGCTCATCGCGAACGTCGCGGATGCGGTGTTCGGAGATTTCGCTGATGTGCAGCAAGCCGTCAGTGCCGGGGAAAAGTTCGACGAAGGCGCCGAATTCCGCAAGACGCACAACCTTGCCGAGATAGGTTTTGCCGATTTCGGCGCTGGCGGTGACGTCGCGAACCATCTGCAGAGCCTGATCGCCTCCGGCGCCGCTGGTGGAGAAGATGTGCACCGTTCCGTCTTCGAGCACGTCGATCTTCACGCCGGTCTGCTCGATGATGGACCTGATCTTCTTGCCGCCCGGACCGATGAGGTCGCGAATCTTGTCCGTGGGAATGCTCAACTTGTACAGACGCGGCGCGTAAAGCGAAATGTTTTCGCGGTGCGCGCTGAGCGTCTTCTCCATGATGTCGAGAATTTCGAGGCGCGCTTTCTTCGCCTGAGCCAGAGCTTCGCGCATCATGCCGATGCTGATGCTGGTGACCTTGATGTCCATTTGCAGCGCGGTGATGCCCTCGCGCGTGCCGGCGACTTTGAAGTCCATGTCGCCGTAGTGGTCTTCCGCGCCGGCGATGTCCGTGAGGATGGAGTAGTTACCGCCCTCAACGACGAGGCCCATGGCGATGCCCGCGCAAGGCGCCTTCATCGGCACACCGGCGTCCATCATGGCCAGGGAAGCACCGCAAACAGTGGCCATTGAGGACGAGCCGTTGGACTCCAGAATGTCGCTCACCACGCGCATGGCGTAGGGGAATTCAACTTCCTGCGGAAGCAGGTTGGCAAGCGCGCGCTCGGCGAGAGCGCCGTGGCCGATTTCGCGGCGGCCAGCGCCACGCAAAGGCTTCACTTCACCAACGCTGAACGGGGGGAAGTTATAGTGCAACATGAACCGCTTGAAGGAGTCCTGTTCGAAAAGCAGGTCCAGGCGCTGCATATCTTCCTTGGTGCCCAAAGTCAGGGTAGCGAGAGCCTGCGTTTCGCCGCGGGTAAAGAGCGCCGAGCCGTGCACGCGAGGCAGCAAGCCAGCTTCGCAGGTAATCTTGCGGATCTGGTCGAACGCGCGGCCATCCGGGCGCCGCTTGGCCTTCAGCACTTCCTGGCGGAAGATGTCTTCGCGCATGCGTTCAAAGGCGCGCTTGGTCAGCGCAAGCTTCTCTTCGTCCTCTTCCGGAACAGCCTTCACAATCTCTGCCTGGAGATCATCAACCAGGTGGTAGCTTTCCTTCTTGGGATGCTTTTCGGTGTTCAGGGCATCCTGCAGCTTGGCGCCGTGGGCCTTTTTCATGCTGTCGTAGATGGCCTGATCGAACGGCAGCGGGGCCACGACGACCTTCTTGGGCTTGATCTGGTCATGGAGTTGCTTGATGCCGGCGACGACCTTCTTTACCTGGGCGTGGCCGAATTCGAGCGCTTCGACGACTTTCTCTTCGGAGACTTCGAACGCGCCGGACTCCACCATGACAATGCCGTCGGCAGTGCCGGCGACGACGATATTGAGCTTGCTGGTCTTCTGCTCAGCAACGGTCGGATTGGCGACGAGCTGACCGTCAAGGAGGCCCACGCGAACTGCGGCGATGGGATCGTTGAACGGCAGGTCAGAACAGTAAGCAGCGGCCGAGGCGGCAGTGACGGCGATGACATCAGGGTCGTTGTCGCTATCCGCGGAGAGCACCATAGCGATGATCTGGGTTTCATTGCGCCAGGAATCGGGGAAGAGCGGACGCATGGGGCGGTCAATCAGACGGGATACAAGAATCTCTTTTTCGGTGGGGCGGCCTTCGCGCTTGAAAAACCCACCCGGGATTTTGCCCGCTGAGTACGTGTTTTCGCGGTAGTCCACGGTCAGGGGCAGAAAATCGCGATCATTCGGCTTGTTGGCCATGCAGGCGCTGACGAGCAAAACAGTGTCGCCGTAGCGGGCGGTCACGGCCCCGTTGGCTTGCTTGGCGATTTTACCGGTTTCGAGAATGAGGGGACGTCCCCCGACTTCGATGGATACCTGAAAGGGCGCTGGTGTGTGATTGTTCTCGGACATAAGTGTTTTCCTTTAGCTCCTCATCTGAGGGGCGTTTCTGGCAGGCATTGCCTGCTTGCAACTGGAAGAAAGAGAGGAGGTTCGGCCGAGGACAAGGCGGCTTTGATTCTGGTTACACCAATGCAAACGCCAACAAGCCCGTAAAGACAGGCTCGGCACATTCACGTCCGGCCGCAACTCGGCCAGGCGACAGACTCCGCTGGGAATATGTACGTTCGTGAAGGCACAAGCAGAGCCGCAATCGGCGCGGCTGATGGCTACTTGCGCAAGCTAAGGCGTTCCACAATCTGGTGATACCGATCCGGGTCTCGCCGGTTGAGATAGTCCAGCAAACGGCGCCGCTTATTGACCATCATGATCAATCCCCGGCGTGATGCGTGGTCCTTGACGTGCGACTTGAGGTGCGTCGTCAAATAGTTGATCCGCTCGCTCAGGAGTGCAATCTGCACTTCAGGCGATCCCGTATCCTTGACATGTGCCCGGAATTGTTCAATCAACATAACTTTGGCGTCGCTCAAGTGCCCCCCACCGTCGTCCCTTGAAATTTCCTCTTTTCTTCGACTCTTCTAAACTAACACAGGAGTGTTCAGAGTGTAAAGCACGGGAAATGTTCGGCATCGGAAATGTCTCGGGTGAGCGTCCCAATAACGAACATCCCGACCCAGGACGGTGCGGAACCCAGCCTCCCCGGTGTACGGGAGTCACCTAGGATTCACACTTCGCTAACCAGTCTGATGGCTCCGAAGGCAGATCGTGAGAACGATCATTACGAGTCACGATCATTGCGAGTCGCGACGGAAAAACACTTGTGCAGCAGGGAGAGAGAAATTGGCGCGCGCCGGGTCGCCCGGGACCTTAGACTATACTTTGCTACAGAAAGTACTTGACAGCGAGAAGCGCAGTGCTATCCTCCCGCTAGCGGCATTGCCGAAAATGCAGGGGAGCCCTCCAATGGAAACTTCGCTTCCGGCTCGATCGCCAAATCATGACGAATCTCCATCGGGCGCCTCTCGCGAGCTTATCGCCGACGCCATCCGATTCTGGGAGGTACGCCGCCTGATCTATAACTTTGTGCTTCTTGCGGTCGTTGTTGCCTGGGTTGCGGGAAGCTGGCCGCATTTTCGTCCGATGTTCACGCCGCACTCGCTTCTCCTTCTGGCTATCCTGGCGTTGATCGCCAACGCGTGTTACTGCGCCGCCTATCTCGTGGAATTTCCGATGCAGTGCTCCGCTCTTGGCGCCGTGTGGAAACGCCGGCGCTGGGGACTGTGGTTGGCGGGAACGCTGTTTGCGATTGTGCTGGCGAATTATTGGATTGTCGACGAGATCTATCCATTTGTCCGCTGATAGCGGGGAATTTACAAGAGTCTTTCATCGCCCGCTTGATCGAACTCTCCGCGTTTACGAAGGGACTAGTTTTTTGCACAGGGCCATCTCATCCTCCCGGGGCTTTCGCGTGATAGAGTAGGCCGGGAGGAAATAACATGAAAAAGATGTTCGTGATGGGTGGTGCGTTGTCGCTGTTGATTGTCTGCGGATTCGTTGTTGCGGCTCAGCAGGATAAAGCCAAGCGCCCCAGTCCGCCCGCGCAGGCTAAGTGGGACCTTGGTGACGCAAAATCCGTGACCATTGATTATTCCAGCCCGCGCGCGAAGGGCCGCAAAATTTATGGTGAACTGGTTCCCTTCGGCCAGGTGTGGCGCACTGGTGCGAATGAGGCCACGACGTTAGTAACCCCTGTGGATTTGAGTATCGGCAGTACAACCGTCCCAGCCGGGAGCTACACAATTTTCACCGTCCCCAACAAGGACAAGTGGTCGCTGGTCATCAGCAAGAAGACCGGCGAATGGGGCACGGACTACCCCGGGCAAGCGAATGACCTGGCGCGCGTGGATATGAAAGTCTCCACACTTCCCTCTCCAGTGGATAATTTCACCATCTCGTTCGAAAAAGCGGGCAGCGGCGCAAATCTCAGCATCGATTGGGAAACCACTCGCGCTTCCGTGGTGGTTTCGAAGAAGTAGCTCTTCGAATAGCGGCGGCGAGGGGTTTTCGCTCTCACCGCCGCTATTTTTTTGCCGGCTTTGTGCCGGCGCCCATGGCGTAGAGGACGGATTCCGAGATTCCGTCCACCTTCAGCGTCTTCTCGATGCGCGTATCGGCGAGAGCCATGGTGCAAAACGGAGCCAGCCCGAGCCAAGTTGCGGTCAAGCAAAAGGTCTGGCAGAGATGCCCCGCCTCGGCCAAAACCGCGCGGTAGGCTCGCGGATAATCGTACTTCCATTGCGTGCGGCGAAACACAGCGGTCAGGAAGACGACAAACGCGGCTTCGCGAAACCACCATTGCCCCGCCAAAAGTTTTTGAATTTCTCCAGTGCTGGTGCCGCGCCGGATTTCCTGCAGCCTGTGGCCGATGGCGTCGTAGTGGTAGATGCCGGGAGGAATGCCGCGGACATTTCGGGCAACCAGGTAGGCTTCCGCCGGATGGAGGGCGCCTCCGGATGGAGAAGTCTTGCACGCAAAGCGCGCGCCTTCTGGAATCCGCTGCCAGCCCTGCACACCGAAGGAAAGATGCAGCAACCGGCCCACTATCTCCCTGGGGACGGGTCGCCGCGCGAACTTTCTCCAGGTCCGCCGCTCCTGCAAGACACAGGGAAATTGATCGGTATAATTTTCCCGCGGAAACGGAATGGCCCGGGCGCGGGGATAACTCTTCACGGGCACTGGTGCGCGCCCGCTTTGCAGCAACTCCTCCACCCAGCGAATTTCTTCCGAGCTGATCTGCTCGCCGTAGGAATCTTTGGTCTGCATATGAAAAAAACTTGCGGCGGGATTCCAGGCCTTCCACTTTTGTAGCTCTTTCTCGCGGGAATCTTCGGGTGGATTCCGAACTGTGGATCGTCGCAGGAAGCTTTCCTGGACCAACCGGCGAACCGCCAGACGCAAGGATTTGGGGGTATACTCCGGCCAGCGGCGGAACATTGCCTCCTCGCGCTTCCAGCCTGAGAAAAAATCCAGCAGCGCCGCAGTCTCGATCGAAGCCGCGATCTTTTTGCGGGTCAGATAATTTTCAAAATAAAGCTGATTGGCTTGCCAGTAGGAAACCAGGTAGGGCGAACGGCTCAGAAACACGCCGCGCGGGACTCCTTGCCGGTGTTTTCGCCTCGCTGCACCCTTCATCCGGGAGCCCCTGGGTCAGTTACTCCCGCCGCGGTATTCCCTCGTCCGCAGCCTTAGCTGCCCGAACCGTTATAAGTGACGGACATCCTGGCGCTCTTGCAAACGCTGATAATCAGGTCCATCGCCTCGATCTGCGCGGCGATCGCTTTCTGGTCCCTTGTATTCACATGCTTCTTGATCTTGTTCAGATGGTGCCTGGTAACTCTAAGCTTGGCATTAATCGTTTTGTATCCCACTTTGAACTTCTTCGCCATTTCAACCTCCGTGCAGCCAAAACTGCGTTCGCCTCGACAGGTGTACGACGCGGCACGTGTGTGCCTTCGGAAGCGGAGTCTATTCGAGGCTTCGGATGCAGTCAAGAAGTTCGGTGACGCAAACGCAGCTTGCGCGGACAAGCGGGGATCGAAATCTACCTCGCGGCCGAGGCCTGCGCGGCCATCCAGTTGGCGATGAGTTGCTGAAACGCCGGCTCTTTGCGCAAAAAGGCAAATTGCGGATGAACTCCCAGGTTGACCATCCTGCCATTTCTTTCTTCATACGCTTTTTGTAGCCACATCAGCGTCTGCTGTTTGTTTCCCAGGCCCGAATAGGCCATCGCCCAATCATACGCGGAGATGTACGGCCCATTTTTCATTTGCGCGAAGTCCGAAAGGATCTCCTCCGCCTCTTTTTTTTTGCTTGCCCGCCCATACGCCGCGGCAAGCTCCGCCCGGCGGGATACATCGCCCGGCGCAAGCGAAACGAAATTCCGGCCGGCATCGATGGCCTCCGCATATTGACCTTTTTCCAGGTAGGCCTGGCCCAGGTAGCCATAGGCCACCCCAAAACTTGGATCGAGGCGTAACGTTTCCTTCGCGGCTTCGACAGCTTTGTCGTAATCCCCGGCAAGGTAGTAGCACCACGCAATGTTTGCGTTGATGATCAGGGAGCGCGGATCAATCTCTCGCGCCAGCTTGATTTCCGTGATGGAGTCCTGTTTGCGTCCCTGGGCCGCGAGATACAACGCGTACCAGTGAAGACCCTGCGCGTAACCGGGATTCAATGCTATCGCTTTCAAGAATTCGCTCTCGATGCCGCTGCGCTCCAATCCATAGAAGCGGATGGCAGCAAGTGCGGCATGTGCCTCGGCCAGCCGGTCATCCAGCGCCAGCGATTTTTCCGCTGCCTTCAAAGCCTGGGGCATCACCTCGGAAGCCGGGCTGAGCTGATAGTTGCCGAGATTCATGTAACTCACCGCCAGGCCGGCGTAGGCAGCGGCGAAGGTCGGATCTTTGTTCGCCGCGGACTGGAAAAACTCGAGCGCCGCTCGGAATCCCTCCGGGGTACGTTTTGAGGCTTCGTATCTGCCTTTCAAATAGGCTTCATATGCCTCGGGGACCACGGCCCGGCTACGCGAAAGTTCAGTGACCTCCGGCTGGCTCAATTCCACCTGGATTCCGCGAGCGACCGCGGTGGCTACATCGCTCTGCAACGCCAGCACGTCGGTGAACTTTCGTTCGAAATTATCCGCCCATAAAGCCCCTTCCACGTTGGTCTGCATGAGCTTCGCCGAAATGCGCACCCGGTCGCCGGAGCGAACCACCGAGCCTTCCACCAGCGCGTCGACATTCAATTCCTGGGCGATTTCCTGCAATGGCTTCTGCGTGTGCCGGTACTGCATAACCGAAGTCCGCGAGATGACGCGGAGTTTCTTGATCTGGGAAAGCTCGGTGATCAGCGCATCAGTCATCCCCTCCGCGAAATAGTCCTGGGCCGGATCGGCGGAGAGATTTTCCAAGGGCAAAACGGCGATCGACTGGATCGCTCCAACCGTGACTGTTTTTCTTTTGGAACTGGATTTACCGTAAAACCAGTACCCGAATCCGGCGGCAAAAAGCAGTGCGAAACCCACAAGAGTGATATTCCGGCTGGCATGGTTTGGGGAAAGATTTCCCTCCTGCTGCGCCATGACGGTGAAATAGTCGTGAGTCCGCGAACTTGTGGCTGCCGCCTCGAGAGCCGCGCGAACCTCTCCGGCGCTCTGATAACGTTGCCCGGGATCCTTGTCGAGGCAGCGGTCAATCACGCTTTGCAGAATGGGCGGCAGGGGCGGCGTGATCAGCGGCGCGCGCTCACGCAAGATAGCTGCGCTTAATTCAAAGGCGGTTGCTCCCTTAAACGGCCGCCGCCCCGCCGCCATCTCATATAGCAAAACGCCCAGGGACCAGATGTCGCTTCGCGCGTCCCCGGCTTCTCCCTTGAGGACCTCTGGCGCAACATACGGAAGCGTCCCGGTAAAGGTGTGCTGCGATTCCCAGGACTTGTCGAAACGCGTCGTTTCGTCTCCCCCTTGCCCGGTATCCAGCCGGCGGGAAATTCCGAAGTCGAGCACTTTCAGACGGCCTTGCGGTGTCACGATCACATTAGCGGCCTTCAGGTCGCGGTGAATGATTCCCCGGCTGTGTGCGTGTCCCAGGGCATCCGCGAGTTGCATCCCATAGCGTTCGACCTGATCGAGCGCCATGCCGTTGGAGGGAATTTCCATCGTTAGAGGACGTCCCTCCACATACTCCATGGCAATGTAGGGCTTGCCGTCGATTTCGCCCACTTCGTAAATAGTGCAGATGTTTGGATGGTTCAGGGCAGAGATGGCGCGGGCTTCCTGCAGCACATTTTCGTGGCTTGCGGAGCTGCTGGCGGGAAGGACTCCAAGGAATTTGAGGGCGACGTCGCGCTGGAGCTTTCCGTCACGGGCGCGATACACCACGCCCATGCCACCTTCGCCGAGCTTTTGTTCAATTAGGTAGTGGCCGAATTTTTGCCCTAGCATGGCAGTGCTGTCTAGGAGAGTTCACCACAGGCTTTGCCGTGGGGCAAGCAAAAGTCGGGTTATTTGTGCGGGATGCGGACAGGGGTCAATTCAGGCGCTGGAGTTTATTGGTGCCACGATCGACGAGAACCACGGCCCCCACCACCAGTGCGGCGGCAATCCCCACTTTCAGGGTGATCGCTTCTCCGCCATAGAGCCACCCAAGGAGCACCGCCACCACCGGGTTCACATAGGTGTGCGTGGCCACCAGGGTAGGCGAGTAGTGCTCGAGCAACCAATTGTATGCGGTGAACGCGATGATCGATCCGAACACGATGAGATACGCGAAGGCCAGCCACGATTTCGTGGTGATGTGTGAGATAGACAAATCTTTCGCTTCGCCAGCAAGTGTTCCGGTTGTAAGCAGCATCGCGGAACCAGCTAGCAAAGAGAGCGCGGAAAGCAGGAGCGGGTTGCCGGAAAGTTTCGATCTGCGCGAGTAGATAATTCCTGCGGACCAGGAGATTGCTCCAATCAGCACTGCGAGGGGGCCCAGAGAGCCGCGAGAGCCCGCTTCCAGGCCGGTTCCGCGCACAAGAATGCCCACGCCGACCAGTCCCAATAGAATGCCAGCGAGCAACATGCCATTGAGGCGCCAAACACGCGACGCCGCGGAGGACATTAAGAAAACAATAATGGGCTCAATCGCGATCAGCAGAGAGGCAAGCCCGCTCGGCACGTACTGCTCGGCCCAGTGGAGTGAGCCGTGGCCGATGAGAAAAAAGAAGAAGCCGATGACCATGCTGGCTCGCACCTGCGGCCACGTGGGGCGCTGCCCCTTCGCCAAGGCCCACGCGAGCAGCACGCTGCCGGCGACTAGATGCCGGAAGCCCGCGGTATAGAGCGGCGGGATGGTCTCGACAGCGTAGCGGATGGCAAGGTACGTGGAGCCCCAGATCACGTAGATCGCAAAAAAAGCGAGGGCGACCCGAATCCGCCAGGAGCCGCGGGCCGCGTTGGCTTCAATCAGTGCGGTTTGTGCCGCGATGGTTTGGGTGGTGTCGCTCATGCCGGCTTCCTGTAACGAGCTAAAGATGCTATAGTCATGTCATAGAGTAGCCGTGTCCTCGTAATGAGTCAAGGAGTTTTATTTCGTTACCATGATTCCCAAGTCCCGCCAGTTCCGCATCCACAAGTTCGGCGCCGCCACTCCCTGGGTGGACCTGGCCAACAGCGAAATGTGGGACGGCTACGGCCGCCTCACCGATTTCCTGGACGATCCCCAGTGGATCAGCGACTTCCTGGAATTCTGGCGATTCCGGGTTCCGCCGCCGGGCCCTGCCGCTTTGTGCGATCTCCGCAAGCTGCGGAAACTGCTGCGCCGTTTCGCGGAGAAAACTTCGCATAGCGCTGCAATACAAACGCGAGATCTGGAAGCGTTGAACTCCTGGTTGAAAGTACCCGTGTTTCGCCAGTTGGTGGAGAACCAAAATGGGTTTCAGTTCGCGCATGAACCCGTACAAAATGGCTGGCCCTCACTGCTGGCTCGCATTGCCACTTCCCTCGCGGAAGCATTGGCGCATGAGTCGCAAGATCGCCTGAAAATCTGCGCCAATCCCGGGTGTGCCTGGGTATTCGTGGACCGCACCAAGGGAAGAGTCCGGCGATGGTGCAGCGACGCCACCTGCGGGAATCGGGATCGAGTGCGGCGCTCCCGAGCCGCGCACAAAAGTTAAAAAATGGAGCATTCCGGAGTTACGGCTTGCGAAACAGCAAGCAGTAACTGTCCTCCGGCCAATCGTCAAACGTTTTGTCTAAGGTGAACCCCGCCGCCAATAACTCTGCCACCAGAATTTTCCTGGGGATTCCGTGCCCGCCGCGATTGCTCGGGACACCCTTCACCGGGTCCGAGGCGGTAAGCGATTTGCGGGGTGGAAATTCGATCACCGCGAGCAGGCCGCCAGAACGCAGGGAACGCAGCAGGCTGGCATCCATTTCGGTGGGGGCTGTGAAGTGGTGGTACACGCGGCGAAGAACAATGGCATTGCAGCAGTTGTCGGGCAGCTTCGTGTCCTTTTCCGCTCCCGCCACAATCACTACATTATTTAACTTCAGCCGGCTCGCGTCTTTTCCGAGCGCGACAATCTTTTCCTCATCAAGCTCGGTCAGGTAGACTTTCCCGGTCTCTCCGACCGCAGCGGCGGCGGCAAAGCCGATTTCCCCTTCACCCGCGCCGACATCGGCGATCACCTGCCCGGCTTTCCAATTCATCACCCGGGCCAGGCGCTGAATCTCACTTTCCGAAATAGCAAAACAGATCGAAACAAAAACAGCGAAGAAAAGCACGCCGGAAAAGATAATCTTCCGTCTTGGCATGTTCCCCTCGCCGCGAAACTGGCCGGCCGCGGACTTGCTGAGCGGCGCGGATTACACTTGCCTGTTGCGAACCAGCGACAAAAATTCATCGCGCGTCTGTTTGTCGTTCCGGAACGATCCCAGCATGGCGCTGGTGACCGCCTGGCCGTGCTGCTTTTCTACTCCGCGCATCTGCATGCACAGGTGGCGCGCCTCGATGATCACGCCCACGCCCTCCGGGCTGATTTTTTCCGAAATCGCTTCGGCAATCTGGCTGGTCATGCGTTCTTGAATCTGCAGCCGCCGCGCATACATATTGACGAGCCGCGCGATCTTGCTGAGCCCGAGCACACGCTTGCTGGGAAGATAGGCAACGTGAGCCTTGCCGA
>Ga0210406_10005344_pt1 | contig 13498 bp, 10 predicted proteins | sample IncBWC30MmetaG_FD_155454 | JGI IMG/M metagenome (GOLD analysis project Ga0210406, IMG submission 155454) | Forest soil microbial communities from Barre Woods Harvard Forest LTER site, Petersham, Massachusetts, United States - Inc-BW-C-30-M | ecosystem: Environmental > Terrestrial > Soil >... | reverse complement strand
GCTGAATGTTCACGCCCGCGGACTCCCCGCCTCCCTGCTGTGCATCACGGCCTTGTTGCTGCCCGCCGTCGTTTTGATCAGGAGGAGCCGTGCCCGAAACATTGATGGCATACAAACTATTTGCCGCCATGTTCTCGCGGCCATACAGATTCATGCCCTGTTCCTGACCGCCGGGCTGTAACCCATCGCCGCTGATCTGCACCGTCGGCGGCGCAACGACCAGCAAGCGGCCGCCAGGATAGATCGTGGGAATCTTTACCGTGGCAGTATTTCCCGGATAGGGGAGCTCGTAAGAATAACGAACTGTGTTCTGTCCAGGCCGGAAGGCAAAAGCAATCGCGTAATGACTCTTGCCCTTGTCGATGGGAGCTTGCACAACAGGCATACCCGCCGGGCCGGATGCGGCAACCTGCTGGAGCTTCGCGTTTTCGGGCAGTGCAAACTCAAAATTGCCGTCGGCGCGAAAATACGCCTGCGGCGGCTGCGACTTGTTTTCGATGCCGTATTCTTCGCCCACGGTCAACGTAGCGCCGTTGGGCTGAAAAATGACCACATGCGAAGGCACTTCGATGGTCTTGGCGTCCTTGGAAGGCTCGAAGATCTCCACCTCGACCGTCGAACGTCCCGGCGGCACGGGCTGATGAAAGTTAATGCCATGGTAGACCGCACGGACGAGCATGGGTTGCACGCCGAGGCCCGGATTGTCGAATGTGAATTCTCCTTGGGCGTTTGACTGCGTGTTGGCGACCGGCTGCATTCCGCCCTGAAGTTGGATCAGAATTACTTCGATACCCGCGCCAGGCTTCCCTGTTGTTCCGTTCTTTACTGTTCCGTGGACCGTGCCAGCCCGGACTGCGGCGAAGGGCACGAGCGCAATGGCAGCCAGCAGCATCCATCGTGTTTTGCGGAGGCTCATTGCGCCCCCCGGTCCGCCGAGGCGGGGCGAATCCCTCGCGGGCGGCGCGTCTGCGATTCCGTCACTTGGTCGATTTCTGCCAAAATCAGTGCCGCTTCGTTCTCAAGAGCGTTCTTCATCGCTTCAAAGTCACCTTCCGAATATTTTCCGGAGCGGTGCTCGAAGCGCAAGTCGCGCAAATTGTCGTAAATGGTGTCGCGGCGCTCGAGTAATTGATCCAGTTTCGACCGGTGCGGGGCCAAATCCGAAGCGTCCGGCTGTATGTAGAAAATGAAGAGCACGGTAGCCAGGGCGAGGGCCAGACAGGCCCCCAATACCGCCCAATCCGCGGAAGTAACGACAGAATCCGCAAGTATGGCTACGAGCGTCAAGCTCAGTCCTCAGTATCCCGCGCCGCCTGCGCGCGCGCTCGTTCGAGCAGTTCCGGAGAGATGCTGGATGCACCGCCGGCAGCCGCCATCTGCACTACGGGCCGTTTGCGCCAGCGGGAAATGACAAAAATCACCAGGATCGCTCCGACAATCAGATAGAAGCCCGGCATCAACCAGGCGATCAGACTGAAACCGGACTTCGATGGTTCTGCGACCACCGCGGTTCCAAAATCCAGTACGAAGGCCTGCAGTATGGATTCCTCCGAATCGCCGTGAGCCACTTTCTGGTCCAGCGTCTTGAGCATACCCGCGGAGTTCGGGCAGCCCACGTGGTTGCACTGTGTGAGGATCTGCTTGCAATCGCACAACGGCGTGCCCACGCCGCACATCAGCTTTCCGCCGATCTGTTTGGCGCGATCCGTTTGCTGCGCTCCCGCAGGAACCGTCAGTAGCGCCACCGAGGCAAGCGCTGCCAGCAGCCAACCAGTTGCTAAAGAGCGAGTCTTAATCATGGCCTTCTCTTAGAGTGGGGGATGGAGTCAAGCCATGCGCCAGTGCTGGCGCGCCGGCCGGCTGCTGCGCGGCGGAAAGCACCAGCACCGCTCGGCGGTTCGGGAGCAATGCGACCAGAGTTCCAAGAACGACCACAGCTCCGCCGAACCAGATGCATTTCACAAGGGGGTTAAGATAGGCGTGGATTACAGGTACCTGATTATCCGGACTCTGTCCCGCGTAAACGACGTAAAGATCTTCTTTCAACGTCGAGTAAATCGCCACCATCGTGCCCGACGGCTGATTCTCTAGAAATAAGCGCCGCTCGGGATAGAGCATCATGAGCGGTTTATTGTCCCGCATGACTTCCACGATCATGCGCTCGGCGGTGTAGTTCTTCTCCGCCTTGGTGTCGAAACTTTGCAAGGTTAGTGTATACGGACCGATCTGCAACGAAGAACCAAGCTGCATTTCCTTCTGGATGTCTCTGTTGAACGCGGCGCCCGCCAGACCGACGAAGATCAGCACCATGCCCATGTGCACGATATAGCCGCCGTAGCGGCGCGTATTGCGCATCGTCAAATCAACCGCAGAAGCGAAAAACGAAGCGCCCGAACGCGAGCGAATGACCCTTGCGCCACGATAGAATTCCAGCGCAATCGTGGAAGCCACGAACACGCACAACGATAAACACACCAGTGAATAGAACGCGCGCATACCGAACGCAAAGAGGAGTACGGCAGCGATCGAGCCCATCAGCACGGGCCAGCCAAAATTGCGCTTCAGGCTGTCCGTCGAGGTCTTGCGCCAAGCCAGCAGCGGGCCTACACCCGTCAGGAACAACAGCAACAACCCAATGGGAAGATTCACTTTGTTGAAGAAAGGCGCGCCGACGCTGATGCGGTTCCCCGTGAACCACTCGGAAAAGACCGGGAAGAGCGTGCCAGAAAGAACAGTAACGCAAGAGACCAGGAGAATCAGGTTGTTGAACAGAAAGCTCGATTCACGGGAGACGATCGAATCCAATTGGTTTTCGCTTTTCAGGTAATCACGGTTCTTGAAGTAGGCGGCGAAACAAACCAGAAGAATGATCGCCAGGAATCCTACAAACCAATTGCCAATGCTGGACTGCGCAAAGGCATGAACGGAACTCACCACACCGCTGCGCGTGAGAAACGTTCCAACGATGCACAATAGAAACGTCGTGAACACCAGCCAGACGTTCCACACTTTCATCATGCCGCGCTTTTCCTGCATCATCACCGAATGCAGAAACGCCGTACCGGTCAGCCACGGCAGGAAGGAAGCATTTTCCACCGGATCCCATGCCCAGTAGCCGCCCCATCCAAGCACCGCATACGCCCAATGGGCACCAAGAAGAATGCCGGCACTTTGAAAACACCACGCGATCATCGTCCACTTGCGCGTGAGGTGAATCCATTTCTCTCCAGGGTAGCGGGCCAGCAGAGCGGCCAACGCAAAGGCAAATGGAATCGTAAACCCGGTATATCCGGAATAAAGATTCGGCGGATGGATGACCATTTCCGGATATTGCAGGAGCGGATTCAACCCGCTGCCGTCCGCGCGCGTCACCAAATCCATCGCGCCATTGGCCCCTGGGACGCCCAGCGCCTTGAACGGACTCGCCACAAAATTGTTCAGCGTCAGAAAGAAAATCTGCACGCCGGCCAGCACCACGCCGACGTAAGGCATCAATTCGCCATTCTTGTTGCGGTAAGCGATCAATACCGAGAAGACATAGATCGCCAGCAGGAAACTCCAGAAAAGAAGCGAGCCCTCCTGCCCCGACCATAGCGCGGCGACTTTGTAGAATGTAGAAAGTGTGCGATTGCTGTGAGCGGCGACGTAGGCGACGGAAAAATTGTCGCTGAAGAACAGGTATTCGAGGCTGAGTGTTCCCAGAAAGATCAGGCAGCAAGTGGCGATACCTGCCTGCCGGCTACTTTTTATCAGCAGCGGGTGCCGTGTGAGGATCGCGGCGATTCCTCCGCCAAACGCATATACCGCGCAAACAAAAGCTAGGAGCAGCGCGAATGAACCGAAAACATCCACGGAGACCTCGCCTCTCCCCCGGCCCTCCGGGGCGTGCTACAGCTACATGCCGCTACGCTGTGTGGAACTCGCTGGAGCGCCAGCCGTGCCCCCTGGCGCGGCCTCATATTTCGAGGCGCACTTCGCTTGAACATTCTCGGCGACGAAACGCCCATCGGGGGCGGGGCGTCCCTCGACCAGTGCTTGCGACTTGTCGATAAACGTGTCGGGCAGCGGATCACTGCCAACGTAGCTTACGGGAAGCGTCTTCCCTTCCCCCTCAAGCACGAAATCCACGCGCCCAGTAAGGCGCCGGATGCTGCCTGGCTCAACCGTGCCACCAACCCGCATGCGGTGGCTAAGGGCCGCGCCTTGCAGAGTTTGGAGTTCCGCGATGGTGTGGTAGTAAGTCTTGCTTTCGCCGTAGCCCAGCCACGCCAGGAACGCCATGGACACTACGATGACGCCAATTCCAACGCCGAATTTTGCCCGCTTTTTCACCGCAAATCTCCTGCTGAATCTACCCTCTGGTAAGAAATGTGATTCTACCACATGTAAAAATGCGGGCGAGGCTGTTCAAGTACCATTCCCGCCTGTCCCCATGGACAGATAGGTCCCTGTTCCTCAGCGAGCCTGCATCAGGGCGGTCACGGATTCCCGGAGCGCGGCGATAGCCTGTTGCGCGTTCGATCCGTCCAGGGCGTAGGGTTTGCCTCCATCCAATACAAGTGCGCAGCCGAGTTCCTCAGCGGTCCATTGCTTTGCCAAGTCCTCCAGCGTCTCGGAAACGAACACCACACGCTTGGGTCTGAGCGAGCGACGAATCCTCGTGGCCGCGGCCGGAGCACGCTTCGCCAACAATTCTTGAACCGAAGCCTTACTGTTGAACCCATGCTCCAGCGGGCATTCGAGCATATGCGTGAGCAAAAACCCGCAACGCTGAAACTCCGCATGCACAGCGTCCGCACTCTTCCCGGCCGCGGATAGCCCAGCAACTTCGAGCATCGCCGCAGCTTCTCCCTGGAATTCACCCGTTGGCGAATAGAGGAATTCCGCATCGGCGTCCGGGGAAACTCCTCCAAGGAACAGCGAATGAATATGCACGGGCCGGTAGCGTGTGGTCCATTCGAGGCGCTTCAGGCGCCGGGCGATATGCTCCGGCGAAGCCGGTTGTCCGCAACCGTCGCACAGCGGAAAGATTGCACTTGTCATGCTTCTCTGAATGTATTGCAGACCCTGCTAGAGTGCAAATCCCTCGGACGGGCGCGACTCTCTCAGAACGAGTAACCAGCACACCAGGAACCATCATGGACAGAGATTTCAGGCAGACTTAAATACCGGCGTTTACGACGAAACCGGGGCGTCGGAAGGCAGTTTGGCTCGCAAGCACCACTTCAACTCCTGGCTCAGTTCGGTAATCTCCATTCCCGCCATCACAATGAACTTGCAGCTCAGCATTTCGCGCGGCTCATCATCATCCGGCAACTGGCAGGACACGCGGCAATACTGGCATTCCTGGTTCCAGCAGAAGCGGCCGTAAGGGACGGTTTCCGGACTGATGAACTGGAAGCAGCGAAGAAGTGAATTGCGCTCCGGCACCTGAAACTTCTTCCCATAAATCGTTATGTCTACAAGCTTCTCATAGGGACGGAAAGGTTCCGACATGATGAGTCCTGTTCTGCGTGTACCAGCCGCGGCGTTGCCGCGCACTTCCCCCGCACCGGTGCACATTGACGAGTTCTTATCCAGATTAGACCGTGGAAAAGGGAGCTACAACGACAGGAGTTGGAGGCGTTGCGAATGTGCTACGGGGTCCAAAACAGGAACGTTGCCTCGAGAGATGAGCTTTCAGAGATCCGCTACTCGCCCAGATCGAAGAATTGCCCCATGTTACGGAATTTCTCATAACGCAACTGGAGCAATTCCTTGATCGGCTGATTGGAAAGGGCCACCAGCTGGCGGTCGAGCACTTCGTCAAGAAGCCGCGCTGTTGCTTCATGGTCCGTGTGCGCGCCACCCTCGGGCTCGGGCACGATCTCGTCGACGATGCCAAGTTCCTTCAAATCCTTGGCGGTGATCTTCATGGCCACGGCCGCCGTTTCCGCCTTGGTCGAGTCTCGCCAGATGATGGATGCACACCCTTCCGGAGAAATGACGGAGTAGAAGCTGTTCTCGAGGATGTTCACGCGGTCGCCGACAGCGATCGCCAGCGCCCCGCCCGAGCCCCCTTCTCCCGTGACGCTCACAACGATCGGCACCGGCAGGCGCGCCATTTCACGCAGGTTGCGCGCGATGGCTTCTCCCTGGCCGCGCTCCTCGGCGTCTATGCCAGGGTACGCCCCCTGTGTATCGATGAAGGTGATGATGGGCCGGCCAAACTTGGCTGCCAGCTGCATGACCCGCAAAGCCTTTCGGTAACCCTCCGGCTTAGGCTGGCCAAAATTCCGAATCAGCCGCTGCTTTGTGTCGCGACCTTTCTGATGTCCGATGACAGCCACGGGCCGCCCGTGAAATTTCGCCAGTCCTGCGACGATGGCTTTGTCGTCGGCATAAGTCCTGTCACCGTGAAGCTCCATAAAATCCGTAAAGAGCAGCGCGATAAAATCCAGCGTGTAGGGGCGTTGCTGATGCCGCGCAATTTGCGCCCGTTGCCAGGGGCCCAGGTGCGTGTAAAACTCGCGCCGCAGTTCGGCGACTTGCTGCCGGATGCGTTCGAGTTCCGCATCAGCTTCTTCATCGCCGGCGAGTTGGCGCAACTCCTCGACGTCTTTTTCCAGACGTTCGATCTCCCGCTGCCGCGCGGCAGGGGGCGGAGACGCCTTGTCCTTGGGATTCTCTTTAGCGCTCATTCCGTCACCGCCTAAATGGCCTGCTCTCCGCAAATCCCGCGAATCGCTTCAACCAATTCCGGACTTGCGAGTACGCGCTGCTGCGTGTGCACCATGGCAACCGAACCATCCGGCGAGCGGAGCTCAAATACCACTGGGCTGGGTCCCTGCGCGTTGGAAAACAACTGTTCCAAGCGCTCCAGAGTATCTTCGTTGAGCGCCTGCGTGTCCAATCGTACTCGAAATTCCGCAGGCGTGGCGCGTTCGGCAATCTCATCGAGACGCCGCGCTTCCTGCAGCGACAGCCGTGTACCCGCCTCTTCCACTTGCACGCGAGCCTTCAAAAGGAGCGGCGTCCCGGCCTTAAGCATGTTTTCCAGCCGCGTAAAACTTTCCGGGAAAGCCAGCAACTCCTGGACGCCAGTCATGTCTTGAATGGTGAAGATAGCCCAGCGCGCGCCCTTCTTCGACCGCATTGGCCGCGTGCCCACAATCAATGCGGCAACCGTGATCTCCTTGCCGTTGCGCTGGCCTTCAATTTCGTCGAGCGAAACGGCCTTCAAGTCCTGCAGGCGTGAAGCGTACTTGGCCAGCGGATGCCCGGAAACGTAAAAACCCAGCATTGCATATTCGCTCGTAAGGCGCTCTTCTTCACTCCACGGCGCCGCTTCCCGCAATTCGAAGGCGACCGGAGCGGGCGCCGCAGCCGTTCCGAACAGGCCGTGCTGGCCGGATTCCCTCGTTCGCGTGGCTCGTTGCAGCGCCGCCACTGCGTCGTCGACGGAGGCCAGCATGCTCTCGCGCGCCCCCAGCGAATCCATGGCGCCGGACTTGATGAGACTTTCGAACACGCGCTTATTCAGGAAGCGCGACTCAATGCGTTCGCAGAAATCGTAAAGCGAGCGAAACTCACCCTGGCTCAGGCGCGAATCTCGAATAGCCTTCGCGGTGTTCTCACCGACATTCTTAATGGCCGCGAGCCCAAAACGGATGGACTCGCCCACGGGCGTAAAATACAAATCGCTCTCATTGACGTCCGGCGGGAGGATCGAAATACTCATCCCGCGGGCTTCATTGATGTACTTAACCGCCTTTTCAGCATTGCCCGCTTCCGAAGTGAGCAGCGCGGCCATAAATTCGACGGCATAGTGCGTCTTGAGGTAGGCCGTCTGGTACGCCAGCAGAGCATAGGCGCACGAGTGCGATTTATTGAAACCGTAGCCCGCGAATTCTTCCATCAAATTAAAGATGCGCTCGGCTTTTTTCTCCGCAATCTTATTCGCCCCGCAACCCGCCATGAACTTTGCCCGCTGCGCCGCCATCTCTTCTTTCTTCTTTTTTCCCATGGCGCGGCGCAGGATGTCCGCTTCGCCCAGCGAGAAATTCGCCAGCTTGTTGGCGATCTGCATCACCTGTTCCTGGTAAAGGATGACGCCGTACGTTTCCTCCAGAATCTCCTGGAGCTGCGGCAATTCGTAGCTGACCTTGGTCTTTCCATGCTTGCGGTTGATGAAGTCGTCGATCATGCCACCCTGAATTGGGCCGGGGCGATAGAGCGCATTGAGCGCCGTTAGGTCCTCGATGCGCGTGGGTTGGTAACGCCGCAGGATGTCCCGCATGCCGTGCGATTCAAACTGGAAGATCGCCGTGGTATCTCCCCTGGCGAAGAGTTTGTAGGTCTCTGCGTCGTCGAGGGTCAAGTTGTCAATGTCGAGCGTGATGCCGCGGTTCTGTTGCACCATGCCGACCGCGTCTTGCAGCACCGTCAGCGTCGTCAGGCCGAGGAAATCCATCTTCAGCAGGCCGATACGCTCGAGAGCGTTCATGTCGTACTGCGTCGTGATTTCATCTCGGTTGGTCTTGTAAACAGGAACGATGTCGGTGAGCGGCCGCGGCGAGATGACCACGCCGGCAGCGTGCGTGGAAGCGTGACGCGACAACCCTTCGAGCCGCAGCGCCACAGCCATTAAATCTTTCAGTCTTTCGTCGCTGTTGATGGCCGCTTTCAGTTGCGGCGTTTCATCCAACGCTCTTTGCAGCGTAATTCCCAGTGTTGTGGGAACCGCCTTTGCCAGCTTGTCCACTTCTCCGTAGGGAATATTCATGGCCCGGCCAACATCCTTGATCGCGGCCTTGGCGGCCATCGTCCCAAACGTGATGATCTGCGACACATTCTCACGCCCGTACTTCTGGGTTACGTATTCGATCAACTCGCCGCGCCGCCGCATGCAAAAGTCGATATCGATATCCGGCATGGAAACGCGCTCCGGGTTCAGAAACCGTTCGAAAAGCAAGTTGTATTGCAAGGGATCCACGTCCGTGATACGCAGCGCATAGCTGGCTAGGCTACCCGCAGCCGAGCCACGCCCGGGCCCCACCGGAACGTTTTGTGCGCGCGCGTAGTGAATAAAATCCCAGACGATCAGGAAGTAGCCTTCATAGCTCATCTTCTGAATCATCTGAATTTCAGACGTAAGCCGCTTCTCATATTCACGGAGGGGATTGCGCAACAGGTTCTGTTTGGCCAGTTTCTCGAGGTAGGGCACGCGTGTTGCAAACCCTTCACGCACAACCTTCTCGAAATAGGTGCCCGCGTTGTGGCCCTCCGGAACTTTGAACTCTGGAAAGGGATGCGGGATGCGCTCGATTTTCACGTTGCAGCGCGCCGCGATATCCACCGTGCGGCTCAGGGCCTCCGGCAGTTCGCCAAACACTTGCGCCATCTCCACCGCGGTCTTGAAATAAAACTGATCCGTCGCGAACTTCATGCGGTGCGCATCGCTCATGGTCTTGCCCGTCTGAATGCACAGCAAGACTTCCTGCGCGTGCGCGTCTTCGTGATGTAAATAATGGCAGTCATTGGTGGCCACAAGCGGAATACCAGTTTCCCTCGAAAGCCGAACCAATTCCTTGTTCACACCCTGTTCAACCGGCAGTCCCTGATCCTGAATTTCAAGAAAGAAATTGCCTTTGCCGAAGACTTCCTGGAGGCGGTAGGCATTTTGCCGGGCTTGATCGTATTTTTCTTCGACTACCGCCTCCGTCACCACTCCGCGAAGGCACGCTGAAAGCGCGATCAGACCCTTGCTGTGTTTTGCCAGCAAGTCGTAATCGATGCGTGGCTTGTAATAAAAGCCTTCGAGAAAGCCCGCCGACACCAGCTTGATCAGGTTGTGGTAACCCTCGAGCGACTCGCAGAGCAGCACGAGGTGATTGGTCCCGCGCATTCCCGGCTCGCCCTCGCCGCGGTCCTGCCCGTTGCCCCCATTTGTTTGTCCGGATTTTTCGCCGCGATCGTGGCGGCTGCCTTTGGCCACATAGACTTCGCACCCTATGATGGGTTTTACGTCGCGCTTGCTCGCTTCATAAAAGAAATTCGCCGCAGCGAACAGATTGCCATGGTCGGTGATGGCCACCGCCGGCATTTTCTGCCGGGACGCCTCGTCCAGCAGCTCCGTGGTTTCGCAAGCGCCATCAAGAAGACTGAAATCAGTATGAACGTGAAGGTGAACGAACTCCGGCTTACCCATGGACCTCGATTCTAAAACTCCGGCAAGAGAATTGCGACCTGCATTCTGCGGGTTTCCCACAGGCGGTGATTCACGCCGCCATCAATACTCTTATTTTCGTCCGTGGCTTCGTTTCGCCGGCGCGGCGCTTTTTCCGTGACTGGCGGGCGCGGCGTGCTTCTTGGAATGCTGTTGCTGTCCGGCCGTCAAATGCTCTTTATGGTGCTGCTTCTGCGCGGCTTTCGCCGCAGCGGATTGTCCCGCTTTCCCCGCCGCGCCCGAGATTGCCGCGGCGTGCTGTTTTTCCCCCGCCTTGGCCGGTTTTTTCTCTTTTTCTTTCTTCTTGGGCTGTTCTTTGATTCCGGAGAGCTTGCGCAAGATTTTTTCGCGCTCTTCCGGTGTCTTTCCACGGCCAGTCAGTTGCGCGGCAAAAACCTGCTCGATCACTTCATCGAACTTCGGTCCGCGCGGCATGCCCAGCGCCTCCAATTCATTTACCACCACTGCCAAGCCGCTGCGCAGAGGCCGCCACTTGTTTAAATACGCCCGAATCTTGGAAAGGGCCGCCGAATTATTCGACTCCGCCAATAAGTATGCCATCTGATCCAACGGAAGCTTTTCGAGGAATTTGAACCCGTCGATCGGCGCATTCATTTTGCGCCCGACAAGTTCTTTTTGGACATTGTTCGCTTCCTCCTCAAAACTCAGCACGGCTTCCGATTCGGCGGCCCGGAAACCCGCCTTTGCCAGAACGCTGCTTTGTTCCCGGTCTTTCAAGCGGCCGAGAATCGCCAGCAACATGGGCGTCGCCAGCCGCGGGCGAAACCCGGCGGTAAACAGGTCTTCGCGAACCTTCATGAGGCGCGTGATCGCGTCGTAGCCCGGATGCTTCTTGGCCAGGACTGGATTGACGGCTTCGAGCAGCTCATGCTCTTCCCAAGCTTTCAGCACGACAACCGGCCGTTCCTCCCGCGAAAGCGCCCTGAGTTCCCCTCCCGCGTCCTCCGTGGTGATCGTGTTGTGCAATTCACGCTCGATCGCCAGGTCAAACCACTCCTGCGTCCGCGCTTCAATCTTGAACCCCATGCGCGCGGCAAAGCGCAATACGCGAAGCAAGCGCACAGGTTGATTGGTGAAGCTATGAATCGTTAGCGCCCGAACTTCGGCGCGCTCGATGTCCGACAATCCATTCGTTGGATCCAGCAGCAGCCCGCGCGATGCGGGGTTGAGCGAAATCGCTATGGCGTTCAGCGAAAAGTCCCGCCTGCGCAAATCCTCCATGATGGTCGACCAGCGTATTTCTGGCCGTGTTCCCGGGCGCACATAATGGTCATCCCTGGCCGCGGATATGCTTCCTTCACAATCGCCCGCGAAAAGCACTTCGACGTGGCGCAGCTTTTCATCCTCGGAAAGAATCTTCGCGCCACCCTTTTCCAGCTCGCGCGCAATCTTCGAAGGATTCCCTTCCACGGTGAAATCCAGATCGCGCAACGACGCCCCGGTAACCAGGTCGCGCACCGTTCCGCCCGTCAAATAGACGTTGAATCCCATGGCGGCGGAGAGCTCTTGCACGCGCATCATTGCCGCGCGTTGTTCCGGCGACAGCCGGCTTTCCAGCAAAAACATATAGTCTGGCATTGCGCTCCTTCTGCTTCAGGATGCCCGCGCTGACCGCCACGGTGTCACCCGCGATAGTTTCCATGGCCCGCCGCGCTATGCGCGCGGGTGATGCGCTTTGTAAACCTGTTTCAACCGCTCTTCCACAACGTGGGTATAAATCTGGGTCGTGGAAATATCCGCGTGGCCCAGCATCAACTGCACGGACCGCAAGTCCGCGCCACGCTCCAGCAAGTGCGTTGCAAAACTGTGCCGCAGCATGTGCGGCGTCAGTGCCACTCGCAAACCTGCGCGTCGGCCGTACGCCGACAGTATTTTCCATACGCCCACACGGCTTAACGGCCCTCCACGCCGATTGACGAACAACGCGGGGTTGCTGGCCGCCTTGCCTTTGCCCAACAATTGCGGCCGCGCCTCGCGAACATATTTTTCAACCATGGCCAGCGCCTTGCGCCCCACCGGCACGATGCGCTCCTTGTCGCCCTTGCCAATGCACCGCACGCAGCCGACTTTTGTATCGAGGTCCATCACACGCAGCCCTATCAACTCCGATACGCGCAGTCCAGTCGAATAAAGCACTTCCAGCATGGCCCGGTCTCGCAGCCCCAGCGCCGTCTTGGCATTCGGCTGTTCCAGCAGCTTTTCGATCTCCGCCAGCCGCAAATAACCCGGCAAAGACCGCCGAATCTTTGGCGATTCTAGACTTACGGACGGATCGGCAGGCACCAACTCCTGGATTTGCGCGAACCGGAAAAAGTTACGCAGCGTTACCAGATGCCGGGCCACAGTGCGGCTCTCCAGGTTCTGGCGGTACAGCCCCGCGAGGAAATCCACCAAATCGTCGCGGCTTACCGCTTCCAGCGAAAGCTTCCTCTTCTGGGTAAACGTGTCAAACTTCGAAAGGTCGCGTTTGTACGCCGAGACGGTGTTCGAAGACAATCCCTTCTCCACCCTCACGTGCATCAAAAACGACGAAATGGTCGCGGCGATTTCCATCAGGGCTCCGTGTAACCGTTTCCGCCACTCGCAACCCTGCGTCGAGTCGCGATTCCATAAACCTCTTCAATCTCGTGGCACCGGAACAACCACGTCAGCCCCAGGTAAAGAACCGTGGCGCCGACGATCAATCCCGTAAAAATGAGCAGTTGAATCACAAAGGGCGAGTGCATGGCAAATTCCGTGTAGTGCCCTCCAAACCAGCACGCCACACCCATGATCCCGGCGCACAATGCGATCTTTGAGAACGAACGCAAAATCTCCATCGTTCCCAAGGCCCCATAGCGCAGCCTGAAAATAATGAATAGCGCGAAGAAGTCGAAGAAGCACGCGATCGCCGTGGCCAGCGCCGGCCCGCCGTTCTGTACGCGCTTGAAGAAAAATTGCAGGAAAACAATGTTCAGTACAATGTTGAGCACCAGGGACATGGAACCTACAATCACAGGCGTTTTCGTGTCCCCCGTCGAATAGAACGCCGGCACGACCAATTTCACCGAGGCCAAAGCCGGCAATCCCACCGCATAGTAAAGCAGCGCTCGCGCCGTCAACTTTGTGGACTCGGCCACAAATTGCCCGTGTTGAAAAAGCACCCGTATGATCGGTTCACGCAAAATCATCAAACCAAGCGCCGCCGGCACGGTAATAAAAGCCACGATTCGCACGGAAAACGTTAGCGTCTTCTTCAGCGCGTCGAAATCCTTCGCGGCCGCCTGATGC
>Ga0210406_10005343_pt1 | contig 13501 bp, 9 predicted proteins | sample IncBWC30MmetaG_FD_155454 | JGI IMG/M metagenome (GOLD analysis project Ga0210406, IMG submission 155454) | Forest soil microbial communities from Barre Woods Harvard Forest LTER site, Petersham, Massachusetts, United States - Inc-BW-C-30-M | ecosystem: Environmental > Terrestrial > Soil >... | reverse complement strand
GCATGCTCAAATGCCCGACGAAATCACCTCTCTGCAGGAAATGCGAAAGCTGCAAGCACATCTGGCGGCGATCGTCGAATCTTCCGACGACGCAATTATCAGCAAGGACCTAAACGGGATCGTCCAAAGCTGGAATCGCGGGGCCGAAAAGCTCTTTGGTTATAAGGCGGAAGAGATCATCGGTCGACACATTTCAATGCTCGCTACTCCTGACCGCGTGAACGAAATTCCCGACATTCTGAATCGTGTAGCACGCGGTGAGCGAGTCGATCACCATGAAACGCAGCGGAAGACAAAAGATGGGCGCATTCTGACTGTTTCTCTGTCGGTCTCCCCGATCCATGATGCTGCAGGGAGAGTTATCGCAGCTGCCAAGGTTGCGCGCGATATCACCGGGCAGAAGCGACTGTCGGATCTGCAAGAGCGTCTGGCAGCAATCGTCGAATCATCTGAGGACGCGATCGTTAGCAAAGATTTGACAGGACAAATTCAAAGCTGGAACAGGGGCGCCGAGCAGCTGTTTGGTTACACCGCCGATGAGGTCATTGGTAAGCCCATCACCATAATCATTCCGTCTGACCGATTGCACGAGGAACTCGACATACTCGGCCGGCTGCAACGCGGCGAGCGAGTGGAGCATTTCGAGACGATCCGCAGACACAAGGATGGGTCGCTATTGAACATCTCGCTGACGATTTCGCCGGTGAGGGATGCACAGGGAAGGGTCGTCGGCGCCTCGAAGGTGGCGCGGAATATTACGCAGCGCAAGCGTCAGGAAAAGGCTCTTAAGGAAGCACTTGAGGCGCTGACACGATCGAACGAAGACCTGGAGCAGTTTGCTTATTCAGCCTCTCATGATCTTCAGGAGCCGCTGAGAATCGCATCGGCATTCAGCGAGCTGCTCCAAAGGAAATTTGGCGGCAAGCTGGGCGGTGAAGGTGATGAGTTCATACGCTACATCGTCGATGCGTCGGCGCGTATGCAACAGCTTCTGCAAGACCTGCGCACATTTAGCCAGGCATCCAAGCTAAATCAGGACCAAGTGCCCAACGTGGACGCGGGAGAAGTGCTGCGACGCAGTATCAGCAACATGAAAACCGCTATCGATGACTGCGACGCCGTGATCACGCACGGCGAGCTACCCGTCGTTGCAATGCATGAATTCCAACTGGTGCAGCTTTTTCAAAACATCATTACCAATGCCATCCGGTATCGCAGCCAGACTTCACCCGTGATTCATATTGATGCAAAGTGTTCCGATAATAAGTGCACTTTTTCGATTCGCGACAACGGCATAGGCATTGATCCTCAGTATAAGGAGCAAATTTTTGGAATATTCAAGCGTCTCCACACAACAGCCGATTACCCTGGCACAGGGATGGGTCTCGCGATCTGTCAACGAATCGTGGAGCGCCTCGGAGGGCGTATCTGGGTCGAGTCCGAACCCGGAAGAGGTTCAACGTTTTACTTTACCCTCCCAATGGCAGGAAAACCCGAATGAACTGGCGCCGGTTGAGCAGACCAGCCGTCTCATAATCCTCGTCGAGGACAATGTGGGAGATGCGCGCCTGGTACGCGAAGCGCTGGAAAATAGCGCCATCGCCTGTGAGCTGATAGTCATCACAAACGGGCAACGCGCCATACAATTCATTGAGGATCTTGACTCTGGATCAGGCCGGTGTCCGCAATTGGCTATCGTCGATCTCAACTTGCCGAAGAAGCCGGGAGCAGAGGTTGTTAGGAGAATGCGCGCAAGCGTAAAGTGTAAAGACGTACCGGTTGTAGTCCTTACTTCATCCAACAATCAAATAGACAGAGAAAATGCCAAGAGCATCGGCGTCTCCAGGTATATGGTGAAGTCGGGACGGCTCTCTGAGATTCTGGAACTTGGAAGCGTATTCAGGGATTTACTCGGCCTATCAAACGACATGGAGAGATGACTCCGTAAGGGCAGCTCACATAGCGAGCGCACCGCTTGAAAAACAAGCCGTGTGCGGGGCGATGCATCGACTAGCGGATAGGTGGTTCGGCCTTATTCGGTACGCCTGTGAGTAGGCGCGACGTTAACTTGATACATAACGCTCTAAGGTTCCTTCTGGAGCCGGATGATCTGCGTCGTCACTTCAGCGGAATTGTGACTATACGATCACATGATAGTCTCTCGCTCGCGACCATCCTTCCGCTATCGAGCTAACAAGCGATTCAGCGCTCATACGCTACAATTACCAACGTGTTTGCAAAGCCAAACGTCGGAGGCGGGAAGATGTCACATCAACGGCTGTTCGTCTTATTCGCGCTTCTCTCCACCGGTGCGAACGCGCAATGGTTGGATTTTCCGACCCCAGGAATACCTCGCACGCGCGACGGCAAACCTAACCTGTCCTCGCCGGCGCCACGCACCGCCGAAGGGAAGCCCGACCTCTCCGGCGTTTGGATGCACGAAATCACCTCCGTCGCGGAAATGAGGCGCCTCTACGGCCCCGCCATTGACGCGGACGTCAAGGTACAAGTGCCGGGAATGGAGATCGGTACTCAATACAAGTACTTCCTCAATATCCTCCTGGACTTCAAGCCCGAAGAATCGCCGCTGCGGCCCGAAGCCGCGCCAGCCATGCTCCAAAACGCAGCCCGCCGCGAGTCTGGGAACCCTTGCTCGTCTGTCTTTGGCTTCCCACTGGCCGGTCTCCTTTCCGAACCGATTAAGATTGTTCAGTCCCCCCCCGTGACCGTGGTCTTGTATGAGGTGAACAATCTGCATCGCCAAATCTTTACCGACGGCCGCGCACTGCCCAAGGAATTCGAGCTTCCGGCCTATCTGGGCTACTCGGCGGGGCATTGGGAGCGCGACGTACTTGTCGTGGAAACCGCGGGCTTTAACGATAAGACCGCGTTCGATATGATGGGGCACCCCCATAGCGAGGCGCTGCGCGTCACGGAACGTTTCCACCGCCGCGACTTCGGACACATGGACGTGGAAATGACCTTCGACGACCCCAAGATGTACACTAAGCCCTTTACCGTCAAGATCCCCCACGATCTGCTGGCCGACACCGACATCTTCGAAATGTTCTGCAACGAAAACGAGAAGGACGCCGCCCACATGGAAAAAAAGTAGGCTGGACATTCGGTAGGCCAAAGGACGGAGACACGCTCGTGGTTGACACTGTGGCCTTCAACGTGGACCATAAGTAGACCGCGCAGTTAGCTGGCGTGCAACATTTTGGTTGGCATATGATGGGCGGGGAAAATGGAGGAATGAGAAATGATGAAAGCGATGTTGCTGGCCGGGGTGGCGGGGTTGCTGTTCCAGGGGATGCCCGCATCGGCGCATCACGCGTTTGCGGCTGAGTTCGACGCGAAAAAAGACATCAAAGTTTCCGGGACGATCACCAAACTGGAGTGGACCAATCCGCATGCGTGGCTTTACGTCGACGTGAAGGACGAGAGCGGCAAGCGGACAAACTGGAGCTTCGAGCTGGGCAGCCCCAACGGTCTCATTCGGCACGGTTGGAGACGGACGTCATTGAAAGAGGGAGACCAGGTCATCATAGAGGGTTTTGCGGCTAAGGACGGCAGTAACACCGCCAATGCCCACAGCGTCACGCTGCCGGATGGACGCAAAGTCTTTGCCGGTTCGCAGGGTCCGGATGAGGGACCTGCCAAGTAGCCGGAAGTTTACATGAGCGGAATAGCAACTAGACGCTCGTGTGGTTTTCGTTGGACGGCGTTTCACGGGATCTATCTCGGCCGCTTCATGCCCGTCGGCCAAACCTCTTCCAATGGGAGTTCTGGCTCACGTCGACTGGCACAGTCTGCAATCGGATTTGGTACGACGCTTGGCGTCTCCCAAGAAATCTCGTTTGTGAGACGGAAGCCAGGGCTAGGTTCTCATGCGAGCACTATTGGCTTTTCGGAAAACTGAGATGGCAGAGCCTGTCGCAAAGCGGCTTCCTCCAGGCGGGGGCAAACAAAACTAGTAATCGCCTCGTCGGGGGTTAAGCGTCCTCAGATCTGTCACTTTTCCCCAGCCTTCAATTGGAGACACCGCCGCAATTGTTTCCGCTATTGTAGGAGGATAGCCAAGGCAGGAAGCGGGTGCACGATGCGCCACTCAGATTGGTAGGCATGGTCCCCTTCTTCAAGGTACGCGCAGAGCGTCAGTAAGTTAACCCAGAGAGCCTCACCCTCCACCCCCGCCATTGCTTTGTTTATGACTGGACTTGTGGCTGATAGCAAGGCAAATTTGTCACCCTCGCGGTCAATATTGAAATGATTAAAGGTGGAGGTAAAAAGCCACCGCAACGCGTCTAGGCAGGGCCCTTCTTCAACATAGATTACTCGCTGAGCACGCAATTCTGGTTCGACGTTTTCAGGGTGAAAGCCTCGAAGCGGTTTCCGAGCTCTGGCCCACTCGCGCGAGCCGACGATGCCAAAATTCCCGAACGCCTCCCGATGCGGCGGGGGCGCCGGCGGAGTCCAATCTGTAAATGAGATCATCTCGAACTGCGGGGGCTCTCGTTTTGAGAAGTCGGCCCCAGCCACAAGCTTCGACATCAGGTTTCGGCGATTCGGCACCCAGGCAAGGCCATTGCTTAGTATTCCCGCGACACCCTGAAGAGTACGCGTGTAATGCGTGAGACCATCCATAAGCTAAGACTACGGATAGAGCCGGATCTTGTCGTTGTCCACTGCCAGCGCTTCGACGTTTCGCGTCACCAGGACTTGGAATCGAACAACAACAACCGGACGTAAGGTGGTATCTCGGACTTCTGCCGCTCAGGGGGCCAGAAACGGCGTTTTAGTAAACAGGCTTGGCTGGGCCAGCGCTTTACTTCTTACAACGTGGGTCGCCAGACTGGATCGCAGCTATCTGCCGATCGGTGACAGGAATGGGCGCACAGCCATGACTCTTTTCGCATACGAAATCGAATTTCGCCGCAGGCGAGTGGCAATCCAGACAGGGCTTTTTCAGCGACGTATTGAGCACTTTGTCTCCTCGGTCCTGAATCGTGGTGCCGTCCGCAGAGACCTTCAAAGCAAAAAACTCCCAGCCGTTAGTGTTTGGAAAGGCTGCGCGATCATGCTTTACCATTGCCTCTGTCGGAATCAATTGCAGAATCGTGCCTCTCGGATATTCCGTATCGGGCACGCTGTCCCGAAAGATCCGGATGGCTTCCTTGAGCTTTTCGGGATCGGGATTCTGAATCCGCGTGTTTCTTACTTTCGGCAGGTCGAGGAGGCAGCCGAAGCTCTTTTCGGTTATCGCAAGATCATCAGCCGAAAAGGTTACGGCCGGATAGACACACAAAACGAGTCGGACGATGGAGCGCATTATTTTAGTTTAAGCTGCCGGAAACGGCGTTGCAGGAGATGACTCCCGTGATGTCCCTGTCACCTCAACTTGACGACAAACGCCCTAAGACTGCCATTGACGCCTTGTTGGTTCGGGGTAACTGCGGCGCGGGCTTGGCGGCGCGACCACGCGCGAGCGGTAAAATAGTGGCATGTCTGATCTTCTGCGCATTGCGGACCGCCAATTCAATTCGCGACTGTTCGTTGGCACCGGTAAATACAGGAGCTTCCAGGAGATGGCGCGGTGCCATGCTGCCTCGGGCGCAGAGGTAGTCACGGTCGCGGTCCGGCGGGTGAATCTCACGGACAAATCGAAGGAATCGCTACTCGATTACATCGACCGGTCGCGGATGTTCATCCTACCGAATACGGCCGGCTGCTATAACGCCGATGAAGCGATCCGCGCGGCCCGCCTGGGACGAGAAGTGGGACTGTCGAACTGGGTAAAGCTGGAGGTGATTGGCGACCAGAAGACACTATTCCCCGATAACGAGGGGCTGCTCGAAGCCACGCGCGTACTGGCGAAGGAAGGCTTTGTCGTGCTGCCTTACACCAACGATGATCTGGTGAACGCGCGAAAGCTGATTGACGCCGGGGCGGCGGCAGTGATGCCGCTGGGCGCGCCGATCGGATCGGGGCTCGGAATCCAGAACACCACTAATCTTCGGATCATGCGTGAGAACATCACCGAAGTTCCGCTGATTGTCGACGCGGGTGTCGGCACGGCGTCGGACGCGGCCATTGCGATGGAGCTGGGTTTCGAAGGCGTGCTGATGAACACAGCCATCGCCGAGGCGGAAGACTCAGAGAAGATGGCCGAGGCCATGAAGCTCGCGGTGCAGGCGGGCCGCCTGGCACATGTGGCCGGCCGGATGCCGAAGAAGCTGTACGCCAGCGCGAGCAGCCCCCTAAGCGGCATGGTCGGAAGCCGCGCTACAGCGTCCTAGTCACTTTGCTCAGCGTCCGGGGCTGGTCAGGATTGAAGCCTTTCTCTTCGGCCAGGGCCGCGGAGAACAACTGCGCGGGAACGATGTATGGTATCGGCGTAAGAAGTTCGTCAAGCGAAATCGGCAACGCGATGGCATGATCGCCGAGAGCCTGCGCCTCCGGATTGCTCTGGTCGGTGATGACCAACATCTCGGCTTTGAGTTTTCCAAGTTTTTCGATCATCTCGCGCAGACCCGGCCAGGTAACTCCCGAGGGTGCGAATAAGAACGCCGGAAACGAGGCCTCGACCATGGCGATGGGTCCGTGCATGAAATCGGCGCTGGAGAATCGCTCGGCAACTACGTAGCAGGTTTCCATCAACTTGAGCGCAAATTCGAAGGCATTCGCGTAATTCAATCCACGGCCGACGACGACGGCATGATCCATGAAGCGGTACCGCTCGGCACGGCGCGCGACTTCTGGTTCGAGCGCGAGGGCGCGGTTGGTCCACTCGGGTAAGCGGGCGAGATCATCGAGGGCGATCTTGGCCCCGAGTGCGTGCGCCAGCATATAGAGGACCAATAACTGGCCAGTGTAGGTCTTGGTGGCCGCGACGCTTTGCTCCCGCCCGCCATGCACCAGGAAAGGAAATTCGGCCAGACGCGCAAGCGTACTGGCTGCCTCATTCGTGATCCCGATGGTGCGGGCGCCTTGCTGGCGCGCCCGTTCCAGCACCAGGTTGGTATCGGTGGACTCGCCGGATTGCGAAATGGCGATCACCAGCACGCCAGCGAACTGAAAAGGCGCGTTATAGAGGGTGAAGATGGAGGGCGCGGCCAGCGTGACCGGGATGCCGGTGGTGATTTCGAGCAGGTAGCGACCGAATTGGGCCGCGTTGTCAGAGGTGCCGCGCGCCACCAGCATGATCAGCCGGGGCATTTGCCGGGCGAGGACCGCGCGCAATTGCTCGATGGATTTGCGTTCGGCCTGGAGGGTACGTTCGAGAACGGCCGGCTGCTCGCGGATCTCCTCCAGCATTTTCGACATCGTGTTGAAGGTAGATCCGCCGGACCGTTATGGGAGTACGGCGGTGATGTTCCGCTTGGGAGCCTGTCCAACAGGGATACGCGTAACCTCTTTCATGGATCGGATGTCGACCACGGACACCGAGTTCGATCCGGCGTTGGCCACGTAAGCCGATTTCCCGTCAGGCGTGAGCGTCACCCAGTCCGGGGATTTGCCCACATCCGCGCTGCCCAAGAGTTTCAAGTCAGGCAGTGAATAGGAGTAAATCGCGCTGTTCAGCCGGCTGTTGACAATCAGGATCTTTCCATCGGAAGTGATCGCCATGCCGTGCGACTCATTCCCGCCCTTTGGAAATGGCTCCTTGCCCGCACGGACCTGAGGGAGTTTGATCCGATTGATCTCCTGGCGCGTTGCGAAATCCACCACGGCAAATCCATTGAAGCCGGAAAGCTGGACGAATATCCATTTGGTGGATCCGTCGGGATTGGTTGCGAACGCCATGGGACGGATTCCTAAGTCCATCGTGAGCGACCACACCGGCGTCTCGGTCGGCACGTCAATTACGGTGATGGTCTTACTCGGAATTGAGCCGCTGACCACGTACTTGCCGTCGGGCGTGACGTAGGTGTTGTGCACGGCCCCTTTCACGGGGATGCTCTTGACCCTCTCCATAGAGGTGGTGTCGATGACATCGACGGCGCCTGGAGCCACTGCGATTGCGACATATACTCGCCGGCCGTCTTTGCTGATCGATATGTTATTGGGGTGGCCCGTGAGGGGAATGTTCTTAATAACCTTGAGCGTCTTGGTGTCGACTACATCCAGAGTGCTCTCGGCTTCGTTGCTTACATAATAGCGGCTTCCGTCGGGAGCGGCGGCAGCCCCGTGGTTGACCTCGATGCCCTGGATCTCGCCGACGACCTTGTTGGTCGCAGGATCGATGATGGAGACGTTATCGCCGGCGCTGTTGGTCTGGATGATGCGAACGCTGCTGGCTGCCAGGGGCAGGGCGAGCAGGATACCGAGATACCGGTTTCGGGGTGTGAAGCTCATGGTTATTTGGCTCTCCTAGGCGCTGGGTTGAGTCTAGTGGGAGGGGGGCGAGAAAGTCAAGCGGGCTGCATTCGGCTGTCATTCGGCTGCTTTCGGCCCGGAGAGCTAATCGACAATCACCATCGGATCTGCAAGTTCAGCCACATAAATCTGCGTCCCACCGCTCCCGTCTTGGGTGGTGACTGCGACCGAGTAGTAAAAGTTTACACCGGGAATTACGTTGCCCTTCCTCTTGACCCTTTTCCAGAGCAGATCCACCCCAACGCCGGAACTGTCGTCGATTTCGATGGGCCCGATGATGTAGCTGAAGGGCGTTCCCATTGGAAAAGTAATCTGCAGCAGGGCGGCTGTTTCTCCAGGAACCTGACTGGTGTCGACCTGCCAGGCGACCACCAGGCGCCTTCCGGTTACGTCGCTGGCTTCGACATTCAATTGCTTAGCCGGCTGGCCGCCCGAGGTGGTGAACTCAAGCTTGTTGTTTCCGCGTGAATCCTTATAAGGAATCACATTTACCGGATAATCAAAAGTATTCGGTGTTCTGACGGGCTCCTGCCTCAGTGCAGGCTTCTCGATTTTCTTACGCGCCATTGCGCCCTCCTATTGAGTTTAGGGTTCCTGGTTACGGCTGCGAATCGATCAGCCGCTGAAAATGTGGGTCTTGACGAAGCTTAGCAAGTTCCGGCTCTCTCAGTACCTCATCTTTGGAATAGCCCGCGCGCAACGCGTCCTGAAGCGCTTGAAGAGCCAGTTTCCGCTGGCCGGTCAATTCGTAGATCAGCACCGATTGGAAGAGCACATGCATGTAGGTGGGCGCGAGCCGCCGCGCCTCTGCCAGGTACTCAAGCGCCTTAGGCCGATCGCCCAGCTTGGCCCAATACACCGCCAGCCCAACGGTGGCATCGGCGCTTTTCGGATTCAGCGCCAGCCGCTCCTCCGCTAAACGAATGGCCTGCCGGTAGGCTTCGCGAGCCTTGTCGTCCATTCCAGGCGTCCAGCGATATGCATCCGCGAGATTTCCCCAGACCACGGAATTGATCCGGCCGTCGGGGAGATCCAGCGCTAATTGGTTGGTTCGAACCGCGTCTCGGTAGCGGCCTTCGAAATAGTAGAGCGCCGCAAGATTTGTATAGGCCTGCACCGTGGGCTTGATGCCGGTTGCCTTCTTCAGCATTTGTTCGGCTTCATTGTTGCGCCCTTCCAGATAATAGAGCGTTCCCATATTGCGATAGCCCCAGTCATTGTCGGGCGTCAAGTCGATCACCTTGCGGTAAGGTTGCTCGGCATCGCGATAGCGGTTGTGGTTGACGTAAAACACGCCCAGGTCCTTATAACTTAGCCATGAGCTGGGGCGCAGATCGATGGCGCGCCGGTAAGTCTTCTCCGCTTCATCGAACTGGTTGGCATTGTCATATGTCGTGGCGAGCTCCCGATAGGCATCGGCGTTGAAAGGATCCAGATCTAGAGCGGTCTTGAACTCCTCGATGGCCTGTTGATAGCGGCCCGTGATGCGGAAGATGATTCCTAGAGTCACGTGGGGTCCGGCCAGATGGCTATTAAGGGCGATGGCTTGCTGGCCGCTGTTCATGGCTCGCTCCAGCCATTGCCCGTCTTTGTTCAGGCTGTACTTCGCCAGATAAGCTTCGCCCAGCCCGGCGTAGGCCAGAGCATAGTGTGAATCTTTTTCCAGCGACTTCTCAAACGCTCCGATGGCATTGTCGGAATTTCCCGGCCGATCGAAGCGGTATAGATAACCGCGCCCCTGAAGATAATAGTCGTATGCGTCGCCCACCGACGTGTTGGAGGAACGCAGCAGATTCCGCGCTTTCGGCTGCAGTTCCACTTCCAGCATGTCCGCCACCTGTCCCAGCACACTGTTCTCGAGGGTTGTGAGATCGTCCACACGGGCATCGATGACGCGCGACGCCAGATTGCGTCCTTGAGATGCGTCCACCAGATTGACGTTGATCCGAACCTGGTTGCCGGCGCGCTGCAAGCTTCCTGTAATTGCCAGATTTGCACCGAATTGGCGGCGCGCGTCACCAGGATTCTTTATGATTCGTACCTCGCTGGCGGGCACAACCCAGAGCGATCCGCGAAAATCCTCCAATTGCGTCAGCATGCTGGTAAGCGTCTCCACCAGGCCATCGCAAAAAGCCTGTGTAGCCGGATTATTCCCCACGTTAGTGAAGCCCAGCACGGCCAGTTTCTTTTCACCCGGAACGGCCCTCGCTCGCCACCACTGCATCGGGCGCTGCAGCATCGATGGATTGAGCGCCAGCGTTAGCAGGACGGCCACCGGTAGTAATAACCACAGCCAGAATATCCGCCGGGTCATCAAACTGCGCGCCGCCACCCAGCCTACGGCCATGGTCCTGGTGGCGCTGTCCGTCCCGTCCATAGATTCGATTTGGCGGCGGACGCCATTCAAGGCGTCACTCAACTCCACCGTTCGCTGCGGCCGATCCTCGCGTTTCTTTTCCAGGCACTTTCGAACCAGCGCATTCAGCGCCTCCGGCACGTCTGAACGCAAGGCGCGGACCTGGGGCGGCTCTTCGTGCACGATTTTGTAGAGCAGCGTGGGGACCGAGTCGGCTTGGAACGGTTTCTTGCCGGTCAACATTTCGAACAGCACGGCGCCGAACGAGAATATGTCCGCCCTAGAATCTACTTCGGTACCTTGCGCCTGCTCCGGGGCCATGTATCCTGCCGTGCCCATTACCCGGCCAGTTTTGGTCAGGTCGGGTGCTTCGCGAAACTTCGATATTCCGAAATCTGTGATCTTGGGCAAGCCGTCGGCACTGAAGAGGATATTCGCCGGCTTGATGTCACGATGCACGATCCCGTTTCGATGCGCGTGCGCCAAGCCTTCGGCGATTCCGAGGGCAATGGCCACGACCTGTTCCAGCTTCATGCTCTGCTCGCCGGCCTGGCACTTGTGCACGAAATCCTCGAGCGTACCGCCCGGCAGATATTCGAGCACCAGAAATGGCTCGCCTTCGAACTCCTCGACGTCGTAGAGCGTGGCGATATTGGGATGGTTCAAGCGCGAGGTCGCCCGGGCCTCGTTCCTGAAGCGCTCGCGCACATCGGGAGAGGTCAGCAATGCAGCGGAGGTGAACTTCAATGCCACCCGGCGATCGATTTTGAGATCGACTGCCTGGTACACCGTTGCCATCCCACCTTCGCCCAACTTCTCGACAATCTGGTAGTGCAGGATTGTCTTTCCAATCAGGCTGGCGGCTGGTGAAGACACAAAACCTTTTTTCCTCGCCGGGAGGAATGAACCTGACCTCGCTGTTTATGGTACTAACTCCGGCACCCAGGCTTCAGGATGCGAGACTCCGAACTTATTAGTTCGTTCTAGAAATAGGTTCGGTTTAGAAAACAAGACGCGCGCTAACCTGCAACCGGCGCGCTTGCGTGCCATCCGGGAAACCGCCATCGGCTGAGCCGACGCCGTATGCGGTTGGCGTCAAGGTGAGAATCCCCTTGGCCTCGGTGTAAACTTGCGTGGTCAAGCTGGTCGGCGCCCAAGTGTTGCTGATATTGAATGCCTCGAAGTTGAGGAACAGCTTGACTTGTTCACGCCAGAGCGGAATGATCTTCGACAGGCGTAAGTCGTCACGGTAGGTCGCAGGCGTGTACAAGCTGTCCACCGGCAGGAAGGGAACACGGCTGTTTCCGCCGAATCCGTTCAGAGAACTGGTGGACAACATGCCGGGAACGGGAGTATCCGTGATGCGGATGGAGGCGCTGCCCGTAGGACGGCCACTTGCCAGGGTGGTGATGCTGGAAAGCTGCCAATTGTTCACAACGTACTTCGTGAAGAAGTCGTCGTGATGAAGCGTAGGTAAATTCCAAACGAACGAATAGACCAAGCGGTGTCGCTGGTCGAGCTGACCGCTGCCCTTTTCAAAGGCGTAGTTTCCGTTAAACACGGTGCTGACGCCGCTATAAAAGATCGCGCTGGAGCCCCCGCCCTGGCCGTCGTCGATTTCGTGGGACCAAGTATACGAAACCAGAGATTGGAAGCCGTGCGCTAGCCGCTTTTCGAAAGTTACGGCGAGCGCGTCGTAGTAACTGCTTAAGCCGTTGGTGACGTCATAGACGGCGCCATACTTCGTATTTGGACGAGGATTGAGGTAAACCGGTGTGGTGTAAGTGCCGACCTGGTTGTTATTGGCGTCATTAATCTTGTAGGTGAAATTCGGACCAAGCGGAGGAGCATTGACGTCTGTTACGCCGTATAGGCTCACGCCGTGGCTCCAGATACCCGACGCGGTGATCACCATGTCTCTCCCGATTTGCCGCTCTACAGACAGCGTGCCTTGCTCGGAATATGGCGTTTTCAAATTCGGTGAAACGAATTGAATGGTGGCGGCGCCCAATGACGCGCCGGTTGGAGGAGCGGCGAAAATATTCGGGAAAACAGGGCCGGCGGCCAATTGAGTCGGATTGGTCTGGCTCAATGAATCGGATTGCTGCAAGAGATTGTTATTGGTATACAAGTTGTCGACCAAGCCACCGATGTAGCGGGCGAAGAACGTGCCGAAGCCGGCGCGTACAACGGTTTTGTCGTTAATCCGGTACGCTAGGCCGACACGAGGCATCAGGTCCAGCGGTCCGGTGACAATGTGACCAGTCTGCGGCCAATCGGGGTTGACGAGCTTGGGCTGTTGTACGGAAGAGTGCTCGTAGCGGGCCCCTAGCGTCAGCGTGAGTTTGTCAGTGACCCGCCACTGATCCTGAAGATAAATGCCGAACTCGCGAATCCAGTAGTTCACGTTGGGATTTCCGAAGCCCTGCGAATAACTCGTCCAGTTTTTAGCGCCGCTCGTGTTGCCGCTATAATCCATCGCGAAAGCCGTGGGCGTCAGGTAGGTGTAGGATCCGAACCGATTGTTGAGGTAGTTGACGTCATCCTGCGAATTAACGAAGTTGGCCCCGAACTTGATGGTGTGGCGGCCTTTGGTCCAGGTTACGTCATCGGCGAACTCATTGCGCGTTTCCATGGGCTCGACGCGGGGCAAATAAGTCGCCGGTCCAAGCTGAACGCCGCCGACCGATACGTCGAGATAGTTGAGTCCACTGCCGAGTTCTGCTTGATCGAAGCCGTCCGCCTGGCGATCGGTGTCCAGTCCAT
>Ga0210406_10005342_pt1 | contig 13502 bp, 8 predicted proteins | sample IncBWC30MmetaG_FD_155454 | JGI IMG/M metagenome (GOLD analysis project Ga0210406, IMG submission 155454) | Forest soil microbial communities from Barre Woods Harvard Forest LTER site, Petersham, Massachusetts, United States - Inc-BW-C-30-M | ecosystem: Environmental > Terrestrial > Soil >... | reverse complement strand
AGCAGATGGAAAATACCTACCAGGACATGATCCGCCAACAGCGGTTGATGACCGGCCTAGAAACGGTGGCGCTGTTCATTGCCTGCCTCGGACTCTTTGGCATCGCGGCATTCAGTTCTGAACGCCGTACCAAGGAGATCGGCATACGCAAGGTAATGGGGGCGGAAACCCGCGACATCATGCGCATGCTGCTGTGGCAATTCAGTAAGCCGGTGCTCTACGCAAGCGTGATCGCGTGGCCGGTCGCCGCCTATGTCATGAATCGCTGGTTGCAAGGGTTTGCCTATCACGTGCTGCTTGGCCCAGGGCTGTTCATTGCAACGACGGCATTGACGCTCATCGTTGCGCTGCTCACGGTGAGTGCGCATTGCTGGCCCGTCGCTCGAGCAAGACCTGCCGCCGCGCTGCGCTACGAGTAGCCAATGGCGACTGGTCTGATATGTGGAGTACGCATCATGGCGCAACTGGCACGATAATGACATTGGCCGTGGGCGCATCGGCCACCACAATGCCAAAGTTGCCGTCGCCCGAAGCGGAAAACGCGCCCATGTAGTTTTCCGGCTTGTAGCCGTAGTCGTAGCGCGGCTGCACTTCGCTGAAATCAGCTCGATAGGCATGGAAATAAGTCTCGCCGTTGGTGCCCTGCTCGCGGACGAAGATTTTTCCCGGTCGGGTCACCAGTACCTCATCCAAGAGCAAACCCGTGGTCACGGTGCCGCTCGAGGTCATGGTCAGGCCGTTGGCCGCAAGCATCTTGTCTTGTGGGTTCGGCACCATACCGAGGTCCATCTGCAAACCATAGATAGCCGAACCGTCGAAGTTGACCGCCGAAGGTTCTCCGGAGAAACCGGGAATGGTGCCGACAATCGTGCTGGTTAAGGTGCCGCCGCCGGCGCTGCTGAAATCGAGCTGGCTGAGCTGCGAGATGGAAAACGCCAGCTGACTGTTGCCGCTGGTGCCGAAATGGCCGAACAGAAAGCCGCTTCCCAACACGCTACCGTTGCTCTCCAGAAACGCATCGCCGATGCTGCTCATGATGATCCCGACGCCGTTGGGGCGCACGTACCGGAAATGATCCAAGGGCAGGTCCGGATAGAGTTGCGGACTCTGCATCGTCGTTCCAATCGAGTAGCTGAGCAGGCTGACGGGGATCAATTGCCGCTGTAGCCAGACGGACACGAACAGCGTGTCGCCATTGGAGCTGGCCACCATATCGCGCGATTGGGCGGGCACACCGGAAATGGGCGCAAGTTCGGCGCCCGTATACGTGTTGAAGACGCGCAGCTGCGTGGCATTCTGTTCATGCGCGTATAGATACGGCCTAATCGGATCACCTACAACCGAATCGAAGTTCGCTGCCGAGCCTCCCAATACCAATGGTACCGAGGGCGTGGTGGAACCCACCCAGAATCCCACGCGGATCTGTTCCGGTCCGGACACGCTGGTATCGCCGGTATCGATGCTGATTGTGGCTGCGTAATATTGATCCACAGTCAGACCGGTGGGATTGGCGGTCAGTGTCAGCGATTCACCGCTGCTGCCCGAAGGGGTCACCGTCAGCCAAGACTGATTTGACGATGCCGTCCAAGAGGTATTGAAGGCGAAGTTGTCGGTGACCGTCACCGACCGCGTCAAACTATTCCAGGCGGCAGTGGGTGTTTTGACGAAGGCCACACCGTTCTCGGATGCAACCAATCGATGCGTATCCAGGTTGAAGGAGACAGGCAGGTCCGCCGTCACGGTGTCGCCATTCACCACGGCGCTGAACCTCACGGTGGTTGTGGCTGTTCCGGGCGTCGACTGCAGTCGATGCGGCGTGAGGACGATTGACTGGCCAGTGGAGCCCGTGCTGCCGGTCCCCTTGTCCAGTGTCGCCCAGGTAGGTGCCGAGCCGGCGGTCCAGTTATACGCGTGAGTATCGGTGTTCAACGATAAGCTCACGGGTGAGCTGGTGAAAGTGCGGCCCTGCGTGCCACCGAGCACGATACTGGACGGGGTCAGCGACAGGGTCGCCTTGGTTAAATTCAAAGTCACCGGAACATCCATGTTGGTATTGTCGGTCGCGGTCCCAAGATGTAGGTGCACGACCGCGTCGTACGATCCACTGGCCAGCGACCTCTGACTGGGATCGACATTGAGCGTGACGCTACCCCCCGACGTGAACGAGATTTCGGGCGAGGCGTTGCTGATGATCAGCCACGGCACGCTGCTGGTGGCGGTCATTGCCAAGACGGCGTCCGAAGGCACGCCCCCCACACCTAAGACTAGCGTCTGTGCGCTTTGCGTCGCGCCGTTGATGCCCGCAAAGGCAACCGGAGCGTTCGTGGTTACCTCCGGCACACGCAGCGTCAAGGTCACATTGGCGCTCTGCGTAGCCGAGGCTCCGGTGATGGTCACAGTCCCGGTGTAGTCACCGGTTGTGGCCGGCGCAGCCAAGGTGTTGATGTTGACCAGCACGGTGCCGGCACCATTGCCACTTGTCTGCGACAACGAAATCCACGGGTCGCTCGCCGTCGCAGTCCAGGCACCCGCGCCGGCGCCCACATTCAAGGCGACATCCGCACCCGGGCCGCTGATCCAGCGCACGTACAGGAACGCGATGTCCGGCGGCCCGCTGAATACCGGCGCATCGACTTTGATCGTGTAGGTGATGGTGATGGGCGTATTGCCCACAACCTGCGTGCAAGCCGAGTCCGTGCATAAAGAGAACAAGACTTGACCGGAATAGGTGCCCGCACTCAATCCACTCATGGGCTGCAGCGTCACCGACGCACTTTCGTTGTTGATGGCCAATGGAATGGCGCTATCAAGCCCGGTACCGACGAGTTTTGCACCGACATACAGCGGCGAGGGTGGAACCCCGGTCCACGTGGCGCTGACCGACTGCGTGGCAGGCGTCGTACCTTGCACGTACTCGAACGAAACGAATGTGCGGTCGGCGTGCACGGTGAATGTGTTGTTGTTCGAGCCGCCACCGCCCCCGCCGCCGCCTCCGCAGGCAGACAAGATGATTAAGGTCGAAGCTATGAATAACGCGCGCCCGATCATCGACATCCGCTGTCTCCCCTCTCATTATATTTATGGTGCGCATCGGCGCATGGCCCTATTCTCAGACTTCCAATCGCCGCTGTCCAACTCCGGCGTGTATGGCGCTGGACATGACATAAGTGGCTCGAATTACACCTGCTTAGGTGGGCACGACCCTCGTTCAGAGATACGGCTCGCCACGCCAGTCAGGTCGGCCCGAACTCATTGTCGTGTATGGTCAGACAGTTACGTCAACCGGCGTTGGCCGTTAATTGACCTTGAATATTGAGTGGAGATCGCTCAATATTCAAGGTGTGTTGAAACGGATTCAGCTCTTAGCCAGGCTGCGCTCAGGCCTAAAGATGGGTCCTGCGGTGGCGTTGCTGGGTCCTCGCCAGTGCGGCAAGACTACTCTCGCGCGGCAGCTGGCAGAGGGGTCGAAGAGCACTTACTTCGATCTGGAAAATCCCATTGATCTGGCGCGCCTGTCCCAACCCATGACTGCGCTCGAATCATTGCGCGGGCTGATCGTGATCGATGAGGTGCAGCGTCATCCCGATCTTTTTCCGATTCTGAGGGTATTGTTGGATCGCAAGCCGGTTCGGGCGCGATTTCTGATCTTGGGTAGCGCCTCGCCGGAGTTACTGCGGCAGAGCTCTGAAACGTTGGCGGGCCGGATAGCAATCGTCGAGATGGGCGGTTTCACGCTTGAGGAGCTTAAGAGCCCGGATCTAAATCGCTTATGGTTGCGCGGCGGTTTTCCGCGGTCGTTTCTGGCCCCCACGGAAGCTGCGAGCACCGCTTGGCGCGAAGATTTTATTCGGACCTTCCTAGAACGAGACCTGGCTCAGCTCGGCGTGCAAGTGCCGTCAGGAACGATGCGCAGATTCTGGACCATGACCGCGCATTATTCGGGCGGTATCTGGAACAGCTCGGAGATTGGGCGATCCCTGGGCGAAGCGCACACCACTGTCAAGCGCCATCTTGATGCTCTATCCGGCGCGCTCGTCGTGCGTGTGCTCGAACCTTGGTACGCCAATGTCGGTAAGCGGTTGGTCAAGTCTCCGAAGGTTTACATTCGGGATTCAGGACTCCTACATACGTTGCTCGGAATTGGCGAACGCCGGCAACTTGAGGGGCATCCTGTGGTCGGTGGATCATGGGAAGGGTTCGTCATCGAGCAACTACTTGCTCATTTGCCCAAGGCCAATGCCTATTACTGGCGGACGCAGGCCGGCGCAGAACTCGATTTGCTGTTGTTTCTGAAAGGACGGAGCATTGGAATTGAGATCAAACGGGCTGATGCACCAAAGATGACTCCGTCGATGGGTTCAGCACTTGAAGACCTGGAATTACACCGGTTGTTGGTGATTTACCCAGGCGCGGTGCGCTATACGCTCCGTCCTAACGTTGAAGTGATGTCGCTTTCGCAGTGCGTGGCCGAACTGGCTTGACCCCTAAATAGCCGGAGGACTCGCCCACGGCGGGTTGCGGGCACTGGCACGCATTGATAGAACTTCGTAACAATATGATGAAGCAGGCTGAAACAAGCGCAGATGGAATTAAACGGCACCGACGTCTAACCGTGGGATTGCGCATTGTTGGCTGGACTACTTTGCTCGGCGTTGTGCTTTGCGGTTTGATCGCAGTGAGTATGCTCATCGTTCGAGACAAAGATAGGCGTGCCAAGGATGAGTTCGCCAAACTTGCTCCTCGCGACCACCGATTGGCAATCTACGATGCCTTTTGGAATCAGATTTCCGCGCATTACTACGATCAGCGATTCACGGGCTTCGATTGGAAAACAATCCGACGCGAATGGCGCGAAAAGGCCGCCGACGCCTCTGATGACCTTGATCTTTATAATAGCGTGATGCTTCAGGTTGCGGTTCGGTTCCCCAGTTCGCATGTCGCTATTACCGTTCCACCGTCCTTTCTAGCACCAGATGCGACCGGCGACGGCGCAGCCAAGCAGGGCAACAAAGTACTGTTCTCGAAGAATTTAGCTGAGATCCTGCAAGACGATCTAGGATTTGAACCAGTACCCGTGCAACGCGGAAATATTCGAACCTGGCTCGTAGGTGACGTATCCATGGGCTCTTCCGCGGACAGGGCCGGCATTGAGCCTGGATGGGATTTGCTAAACCAAAACCTGACATTGTCCGGCAGTGGAGCCGCGCACTACTCGGGAGAGTTCTTGCGATTGGAATCAATGGAGCAGAAGGTCTCGTTTGAGCAGCACGCATCGTTTTCCGCCCCCGGACTGACGGCAGCAGATGCCGACAGGTACTTGGCTACCCATACGGTCTCTGTGAGTTTTGACGTCGCAGCCCCGTCGACACCAAGGCGACAACCGCTGATACAACTATTGGATGGCGGCGTTCTCTATATTCGGTTCGACACTTTTAAGGAGCCCGCGATAATCGATAATGTGCTGGCGGCTGTCGCCAACGCGAATCGCCACGGACTCATTCTCGATCTGCGCGGCAACACCGGTGGCCTCGCAGCTCAGGTGCGTCGACTGCTGAGCCGCCTGCTCCCGGCGCGTTCAATCCTGGGCGAGGGAGTTGGTGTAGAGCCAGATATTGAGATTATTCCGACATTGCACGATATTCGCGCCGGGCATGACTTGGTGCTGGAGCGCGCGGAGCGCGAACTGCGGAAGGGAGTCTGAGCAGTGGACCGTCAATAATTCAGCGTAGTACCAGCGATGCGCCACTCGATGGCGATCCATGCGGCGGTCATCATTGCAGTGGCGACCAGGGTGTAGTGAATGCGTGTCCAGAGTGGAGTGGCCGATTCTTTCCATAAGCTATACGCAATCCAAACAACCATCGGTGTCGCCAGCACACCCAGCCACGCACCAACGTGAAGTGCGATAAGCCAGGGATCGAGTGCGTCAACGAAGATCTGGCGCTTGTCCCAATCGGCCTGCACCAGGAAGATGACTGCCGCTGCTACCGCCATATCGATGCAAAGCACCAGCCGGACTAAAACTGCGCGATGGCGAATGCCCTGATGGTCGGACAGGCGTATTACGCCAGCTATCTGCAACAGCACAGCGCCAGGCCAGGATAGCAGGACCAGCGCTAAAATCGCGAAGGTGGCCGCGATGAGCGGTTGTACGAAATCGGCCGTCCGGTACCAGGGGACGCGTTCCCGGCCGGCCGTTCCGTCGGTGTTCTCCAGGATTTCCAAGCCGCCATGCTTGGTCTCGAAGGCCCATCTATCGCCACTGGGTTCTTCGAAAATAAAGGGAGCGATCTCGCGGCGCTTCACCGATGTAGTGGCCTTGAGGGACCATCCGGCATTGCCCGTCGTGATCGACCCGTCCGAATTTGCCTTGATTCTGCGCTGGTTGAACAACTCTTCGACGCTGAACAGGTTCGAGTCCGCACGGCGCGTTCGCTCATACCATCCCGCCACCGCCGCGGCGTCGGTTGGCCGAGGTGAAAAGTCGGGCTCTGTATGCCTAGGCGCCGTAAAATAGCGCTCAACTAACGCTTGCTCCAGGTCGTCGCGAGGACTGCCGTCACCCTCGGCATTGTATGCGATATAGAGACCGAATCCCGCCTGCGGCTGAAACATCAAATCGCTCTGAAAAGTGCTGGTGTCGCCGCGGTGGCCCATGAAGCGGACACCGGCAACCTCGCGCTGATAAAAATACAGACCCATGACGCTGAGGGGCTCGGCAACCTGGGGAGCCATCATCGTCGCCAGGGTCTCAGGACGCAGAATGTGCTGGCCGTCGAGTTCTCCCCCATTGAGCACGGCGCAAATGAAGCGCCCCATGTCATCCCCGGTCGTATTCAGCTGCAGGTCGGTGAAGTACTCGTCCAACCGGGCCGGCGGCGATCCGGGCTTGACCCGGTAGCCCTTCGCCATGAAGGGCGCTAGCGCCGGCGGCAATTGTACGGCGAAACTTGAAGACATCATGCCAAGCGGTGTGAGGACTTGATCGGTTACCTCATCCGACGTTGCTTTACCGGACATGCGTGCGAGGATATAACCGCTCAGCGAGGCGCCGTAGTTGGAATAGGCCGGAACGTCGCCATAGGGGAACAGCCGCAGGGGCAAAAGTTCTGCGAAAGAGCGGTTGCTGTTCTTGAACCGGTCTTCGAACCCCGCTCGATGAGTCATGAGCCGGCGCAGCGTGACCGGCACACCGCCCGCCGGCGTCGGGATGGAGAAATCAAGATAGGCGCTGACGTCCCGGTCCAGATCGAGTCGGCCCTGCTCGACCAGTTGCATGATCGCGATGCCTTCGAACAGTTTCTTGATCGAGGCGATGTTCATCAGCGAGTGATCGGCGGTCATCGGCCGGTGCAATCCGACGTCAGCAAGGCCATAGCCCTCGGACAAAATCACGCGACCATCCTTGACTACGACCACCACGGCACCGGGAATTCCGGAGCTGGCCAATTGTTTCGCAACAAAGCTGTCGACGAAGACTTGAAGATCCTCCGCTGCCAGCGTCGGCCGGACAGTCTGCGAGCCTGCCTCCGTCGCCGGTGCGGCCTCGGTCGCAAAATTGACCGCAAGCCCTAGGACAAAAAGCAAGGACGGCAGCCAGAACCCACCAGTATCATGATGCGAACGGCCGTTCACATCGACACCTTCAGCCTTCGGTAGCCCAAGCTTGATTCCGATCATTCCCCTCTTGGATGCTCAGAGCATCAAATTGGTTTACAGATCAAACGGGAAAATCACAACAAGGGGCTGCCTCGGAACGATTCGGGCGACACCGTGCAGAGTTGTTGCGCTTGGCAGCGATCGCATTGAGTCGCGCACGGGTGATGTAAGTCGGGGGTATCTTGCGAACTGCGATGGGAATCGAACCCACGGGGAAAGTGCTGCCGGGACTAGAAAACAAGCGGTTTGGTGTGATTGCGGATTCCAAGTGTGATTGGCGTGTGAATTTTCGCGGTATGTGGGGCACGCGTCTCGATGCAAACTAAATGGCATCTCTAAAACGTTTTCCGCCAGACACGCTCATACAAAGAGGGGAGGATGGCAGGCGCGTTCATTTGGGATTGCGACTCGCTCGATTCAATGCCGGCGCCCAGAACGGAGCGCCGTCCTCCCATTTATCATCCGTCAATCGTACGTGGACTCCGTCGGAAATCCGATAGGCCCAAATCTCGCCGTACGGCTGCGGCGAGAAGACTAGCGAAGACAGCAGTGGTTGTTCGTCGTTAATGCCGCTTACGCCGGATGTGTAAACCAGCCAGCGCCCGTCCGGCGAAAATCGGGGGTGACCAGACTGCGTGTTGGGATCAGTAAATCTGCGCACATTTTCCAATGAACCATCGGCAGTCAGCTCCGCAATGTACAACGCCATGCGTCGCTCGCCCGTGGATGCATCGAGTAAGCCCTCCCGGTCCGAGGCATAAGCGAGCATTTCACCGTCGGGTGACAGAGCTGGAAAATTCTCGCGCTCCGAGCTATGGGTGAGATTCTGGGTGCTGGTTCCGTCCGCGTTCATCATCATAATATTGGTCACGGTGCCTACCTTGGCGGCAAACACGATCTTTTTTCCGCCGGCCCCAAAGTCAGGCATGCTCGCCGCGGTGACGTCGGCGCCGGTTATTGCGGTTGCGCCGGAACCGTCGGCGCGCACCCGCCAGATTTCTCCCCGCGCAGCCGTGTTGCGAAAGCGCTTCACCGCAAAGGCCAAGTTCTGACCATCGGGCGACCAGACCATGCCCATGATGGCGCGACGATCTGCCTGGAGAGATTCTCCGTCAAGGTTCAGTAGCTGTCTCAATGCCGCTCCATCAGAGGAGATCGCATCCGCCGTGCTGGCACTCGTGCGAAATGCGAACTCATCTGCTACTGGATTGGGCGGCGCGTCGAAGGCATTTCGGATGGCATATAGCGCGACCGGCCGTCCATCAAGCACACGTCGCTGCGGGTAGCCGGACGCGATCGCGGGTCCGGGAAATCCCTGCGTATGGCTTCCCGCGTCATAAGAGGCACGACTCAGACCATGGCATAGAATGCCTTGTCCCTTTGGTTGCGGGACCGGCCGGTGGCAATAAAGATCATCCGTGCCCATCGCTATTTCGGAGATTGCGTCTCCCGATTGCGCCCGAAGTCGCCAGTTCGTTGGCCCCCCGTCATCGCGCACGTCCCAAGTCTCAAAAGCGATTCGTCCGTCTGAGAGTAAGGCAGGACTAATTGCCCGCTGTGGGGGACCAATCGGATGCTGGTCCGAGCCATCGGATTTCATCGAGAAGAGGCGCGGTTCGTGCGGTTCGGTGCGGTCTGAGTAGAAGTAGATCAACTTCCCGTCAGGAGAGTAGATCGCGGAACCGTCCCAACCGTCGGTGTGGGTGAGGCGGACTACTTCGCCCGATGCGAGCTCCATCGCGTAAAGGTTGCCGGACGTCTGAATGGCGAATGGAAAGCGCTTATCGCCGTGTTCAATTGCATCGCGGGTGCTAGTGAAGATGATGCGTCGACCGTCGGGGGAGAAAGTCGGACGCAGATTGGCTCCGTTGCCGCCAGTCAGACGGTGGGCCAATCCGACGTCCGTGGTGCGAGTTGGATGAAACGGAAGCGTGTACAGATCAGCCTTGCCGTCGCGGGTCGATACAAAGATCAATGTATGGCCGTCCGGCGCGAGGGCGGCTTGATCCTTCATGCCGTGGCCGGTAACCAGTGGCCGTTCCGGTGCCTTCTTCAATGTATCGATCACGAAGAGATTCGGCACACCGGATCGCTCAGAGGTAAAAACGATATAGCGACCATCGGGAGACCATGCGGGGTCATAGTCAAGTGCCGGGTGATCGGTCAGACGCTGCGGTGGCTTATTCGGTGAAAGAAGCCAGATGTCCCAGCCGTCTGGCCTAAACGAGCTAAAGCCGATTCTTTCAAGGCCCGCGAGGGGCTCTTTACTCAAGGCGTTAAACGAAAACGCTAGGGAGACCGCAAAACTCAACGCTTTTAGTGACAAAACTCCATTCCTCTTTTCGCGTTATGAGGGGCAACGTGGGACTTCGTGAGACAACTCCTCCGTTTGCTGTCGAATTTCCGCTGTCGGATCCATAGCGGTCATCCGCCGACGTTTGCTATCGGCACTTTAGCTCTAATTCGAGCCTATTACCGACGAATTCGGCTTTCATCGGGCACACGCGGCGCTCGGCGCTCACAACTGCAGCGCTCGCCGCGCGCCTTCAAGACAGCGCGATCGACGAGTCCCTCGAGCTGAATCCCCTGCATGGAATAAACAAGGCGATTGGCGAGTCTGTAGTGGACGACCAGTCGCAGAACGCAAGCACGATCATGGAAATCATATGCCGGGCATGACAGCTCATTGTCCTTATGTCCATGTGACCCAGCCAGGAAATATGGCATCACATCACGAATTGATCCGGGCATTCTTCGCAGCAATGTTGTTGCTGCTTCTCGCAAGCTGCGGCGGCTCAGATGCACAGGGGCCCGCGCCGACTTACACCGTTGGCGCCAACGTCTCGGGCTTGTCCGGCAAAGGACTGGTACTGCAGCTGAGCGGCGGTGCCACACTGGCACTCACGGCCAACGGCCCCGCGACATTTGCAACATCCCTGGTTTCCGGCAAGAGTTATCAGGTCACCGTACAAACACAGCCTTCGTCTCCGCAACAAGTCTGCTCGGTGGCCAATGGCTCTGGGACGATTGCTACCAGCAACGTGACCGTCGACGTGATCTGCGCGAATTCGGGCTATACGGTCGGCGTGACCGTGCAGGGTTTATCGGGTAGCGGGCTGGTATTGCAACTCAATGGCGGCAGCAACCTCGCCGTCACGGCAAATGGCCAGGGGACATTCTCCACCCCTGTGGCCGCCGGGGCGCCTTATGCCATTGGCGTGCAGACACAGCCCACCTCACCGGCTCAGATCTGTGTGCTCACACGAGCCTCAGCAACCATTACCAGTCGCAACGTCAACAACGCCTCGGTCAGTTGCATCACGGTACTCACCGGCAGCGGTGCTTCGACCGTATCTACCCTGTATTCCTTCACCGGACATGTAACCGGGAGCAGCGATGGCTTCGGTCCTACCGGTAGCCTGGTTCAGGGCAGCGGCGACGGGAACCTGTACGGAACGACCTCCGGTGGAGGAACGGGAATGTTAGGCACGGTCTTCAGAATCACGCCCGCCGGGGATGAAACAGTGCTCTACGCTTTCAACCGACTCGTGGATGATCCTACGACTCCCCGCTTTGGGCTTATCCAGGGGAGCGACGGTAATTTCTACGGTGTCACGATAGGCAGCTTTGGCGGCAACTTTGGCGGCGACGTTTTTCGAGTGACTCCCGCCGGTGCTGAGACCATTATCATTCAGGATGAAGGGGCGGACACTGGGGACGATCCATTAGCCGGTGGGCTCACTGAGAGTACCGATGGCTATCTCTACGGAATCAAGCCGCCTGGTGATCTCGCCGGTGATATCTATGTCTATCCAGTTGAAAGCGACATCACCAGTCCAGCGACCCTTAACAACGTCACACTTCCCCCTACCGCGGGAAGCCTGACTTCCAGCTCCATCCTACAGGCCAGAGACGGCACTTTCTTTATTACATTGCCCACGGGCGGCGCGAAGGAACTGGGAGTTGTACTGAAAGTTGTAGCCGGCGCAACGACGCCCTTCTATTCCTTCGGCAGCGTGCCCGATGATGCGCTGGCACCCTTTGCGCCTCTGATTGAAGGCACCGACGGCAATCTGTACGGAACGACGGCCACAGGTGGTCTCAGGGCGGCCTGTCCCAACGGTTGCGGTACCGTCTTCAGAATTACCCCAGCCGGCGTCGAAACCGTGCTCCACTCTTTCGGTGGCAACGCCGCCGATGGCCAAGCGCCCTCCGGGGCCCTGGTACAGGGTATAGACGGCAATTTCTACGGACTCACATCCGCGGGTGGAAATACACCGGCGGGTAGTGCCACACCCAACTGCAACTGCGGCACTATCTTCCGCATCACGCCTGCCGGCGAAGAAACAGTGCTGTATTCCTTCGGCACCGGTGCCAACGACGGCAAACAACCCAGTGGAGCCTTGCTTCAGGCCAGTGACGGCAATTTCTACGGCACTACTGGATCAGGTGGACCATCGAATGACGGCACCGTGTTCAAACTGGTCGTTGGAGCAAACTAACAGATCGTCTTTTTCTCACCATCACTTTGACTGCATATGTCTTCAAAACCGTAGATCTTTTGATTGCGGATTTTTGGTGGAGCGGGCGATGGGAGTCGAACCCAAACGGACGCTCGTTCGAGTTTCCGTTGTCGACCCGAAGCGGGCGTGGCGAGTGTCGGCTCCTGGGAAAGCTGACCAAGCGCCCAATTCTGCGTCATTAGGCTCATCTGCGCATATCTTCATCCAAAAAGGCGAACACGTCAGGCTCCCAGATGTTCACGCCAAGATGGAGAAAGTCGTGTCCCTCATCCACAGTGTCGCCGATCGGTGGATAGATCTTTAAGCGATGCGGTTTACCGATCAGCCCGCGGCGGGCATCCAGCACCTTGCCTGACGAAAGGGAGTAGTCGTTTTCGGCGTGAATGAAGAATACTGGCGCTGTGAAGTGATCAACAGCGGCCAGGAGCCGCGCTCGCAATTCGGAAGAACGATCAAAACTATAGCCGGCTGCGGAGAATACGACGACCGCTCGCAGATTCGGTTCACGTTCTGCCATGAGCAACGTGAGCGAGCCTCCAAACGAGTGGCCGACCAGGGCGACATCCCCTGCATCGACGTAAGGGCGTGCTCGCAGGAATGCGAGTGCGGCCCTGGCGTCGGCCATCTCCCGGCCTTCCAGCAAGTGTAATTGCAGCGCATTGCGCGCATCTTGCCCGTGAGCCGCGGATTCCCTATTCATCAGGTCAACGGCGTTATCCCCCTGATCGATGGAAGGCCCGACGCCGCGCCTGTACAAGTAGAGCAATACGTACCCATGGCGAGCAAAGACCGGACCAAGTGTCTCGGCATTTCGCTCGTACGGTCCGAGGCGCTGCAGATCTTCGCCGGTTCGGCCGCTGCCGTGATTCAACAGGACGGCGGGGAACGGACCGCGGCCCGGCGGGCGCCAAAGCATCGCGTGTAGGGTAGCCGAGCCGCTACGGATGACGACCGACTCAGGCCCCCCTGGCGTCTGAGCCCAGGCCCTCGCGAGTGTGAGCGTTAGAACGAGCGGCACCAAGACGAACACGCAAGATCTCGTCATTTGGCACTCCTCAATCTCTGGATGGCACGGACGACGGAAGGCGGTCTAGTGGCGCTTCGAATTGTACCGACAGAGGGTGTCGCGCGTCCCGCGTGATTCGGGTGACTGCAGACCACGGGTTCCGGTCCGTGACGCGCGAACGGCGGCTCTAGGGGGCCCGCATATCCAAGCGTCGAGTGTCCCAGATTGACCGAAGGCCACCGTTACCCTAGGTCAACAGGTAGCGGTAGCCAGTCGCGATAAATCCGCTCTCGAAATGAAAGCAAAGCTTCTAC
>Ga0210406_10005341_pt1 | contig 13503 bp, 9 predicted proteins | sample IncBWC30MmetaG_FD_155454 | JGI IMG/M metagenome (GOLD analysis project Ga0210406, IMG submission 155454) | Forest soil microbial communities from Barre Woods Harvard Forest LTER site, Petersham, Massachusetts, United States - Inc-BW-C-30-M | ecosystem: Environmental > Terrestrial > Soil >... | reverse complement strand
ATCGACCCGGGAACACGACGACTTACCGTCACTTACGAAGCGTCTAAAAAGATTGTCGGGCCGCGCGTTGCGACGTCGCCGCTCATTCTCAATACAAAATTCGTGCCGGGCATAAAGTATCAGGTTGTTTGCGAAAGCTCGGATACCGGCGTGAAAGCGTTCGTTCGTCGGCAATCGGACAATCGCGTTGTGTCCAACGTTGCCGAATCGCCTTTGATGTCCGCGCCACCAACTTATCCAAGTCCGCCGCCGCTTTTCCAGATTCCTGCCGTCAGGCGCCACTAATTGCTGAATTACGGTCGAATCTCGACCGGTGTTCCATCAGGCGTGACGTGCCATAGCTCTTCGATTTCTTCGTCGGTCAACGCGATGCAACCGGCCGTCCAGTCGCGCTTGCGATGAAATGCGCCGATCCAGCCGCCGCCGTTTTGAATTCCGTGAATCATGATGTCGAACCCGGCATTGACGCCGCGTTCCGCCGCGCGGGCGGTATCTTCCGCGGATGGGTACGAAACGTGGAGCGCGAGGTGGTAATCGCTTTGCGGATTGCGACTGTCGATTTTGTAAACACCTTCGGGTGTTTTCATGTCGCCCTCTTCTTGTTTTGGACCGACCGGATTGCGGCCGAGCGCTACCCGATAATTTTTCAACTTCTTGCCGTCTTTCCAGACTGACAATCGTCGGGCCGACTTTTCAACGACGATTCGATCAATTGTTGTACCGTTCGGCAGTGGGTTCCAAACGTGATGCGCATACAGGTAAGCGCCAGCGACGAACAGACTGATCACTCCGACGAGAACCAGAATTTTTCGAAGCATCGGCAATGATTCGCTACCCAGCCGAGAAATCTTTCAGCTCTTTTCGGAATCGAAATCTTCGATCGGCGGACAGGAGCAGAACAGGTTTCGGTCGCCGTAGACGTTGTCGATCCGCGCGACCGACGGCCAGAATTTGTGTTCGCGCGTCCACGGCGCCGGAAATGCGCCTTGTTCACGCGAATACGGGTGCTCCCATTTTTCGGAAGCGATTTGTCGCGCAGTATGCGGCGCGTTTTTCAGCGGATTGTTTTGCTGATCGATCTTTCCGGTTGCGACCGCCTCAATTTCGGAACGAATCGAAACCATCGCGTCGCAAAAGCGATCGAGCTCATGTTTTGGCTCGCTCTCAGTCGGCTCGATCATCATCGCTCCCGCGACCGGCCAGGAGACCGTCGGTGCGTGAAATCCGTAATCCATCAAGCGTTTCGCTACGTCTTCGACTTCGATGCCCACGGACTTCCATTGGCGAAGATCAATAATGCATTCGTGGGCAACAAGTCCGCGTTTGCCCTTGAACAAAACCGGAAAGTGCGGATCGAGCCGCTTGGCAATGTAGTTCGCGTTGAGAATTGCGACCTCGCTGGCGCGTTTCAAGCCAGCAGCCCCCATCATGCGAATGTACATCCACGAAATTGTCAGGATGCTTGCGCTGCCGTAGGGCGTGGCCGACACGTTGCCGCCTTCTCCGCCGCCGTGACGATGTTCCGTTCCATTTCTACTCGGTCCGCGTTTTCCGGGCTCGCCGTCGCCGAAAACAACCTCGCCGGTCTCCGGATCGGCAATAAATTGCCGCGGCAAGAACCGCGCGAGATGTTTGGCGACGCCAATCGGGCCGACGCCAGGACCGCCGCCGCCGTGCGGGATGCAAAATGTTTTGTGCAGATTCAAGTGGCAAACGTCCGCGCCGTAATCGCCGGGCCGGCAGAGTCCGCATTGCGCGTTCATGTTTGCGCCGTCCATGTAGACCTGCCCTCCGTGCGCGTGAACGATTTCGCAAATCTCGCGAATGGTCGCTTCGAATACACCATGCGTGCTCGGATAAGTCACCATCAACGCAGCCAGATTTCCAGTGTACTGATCGGATTTCGCGCGGAGATCGGCCAGATCGATATCGCCGTCTTTCAACGTCGCGACGGAGACGACCTTGAGTCCGGCCATCACTGCGCTGGCCGGATTTGTGCCGTGCGCAGAAGTTGGAATCAAACAGACGTTGCGGTGGGGCTCGCCGCGAGAAGCGTGGTATTCGCGGATCGCGAGGAGCCCGGCATATTCGCCTTGGGAACCTGCGTTTGGCTGCAGGGAAATAGCCGCAAATCCAGTGATTTCCGCAAGCCAATCCTCGAGCTGATTACACATTTCGATGTAGCCAGCCGTTTGCTCGACCGGTGCGAACGGATGGAGTTTCGCGAACTCCGGCCACGAAATCGGAAACATTTCCGCGGTGGCGTTTAATTTCATCGTGCACGAGCCGAGCGGAATCATCGAGTGACAGAGCGAAAGGTCGCGCGATTCGAGTTTCTTCAGATAGCGCAACATTTCGGTTTCGGTGTCGTGAGTGTTGAAGATGGGGTGGGTAAGAAAATCGGAATTGCGGATTGCGGATTGTGGAATGCGGATTGGTGGTTCACCCGCATTCTCGTCCGTCAAATCACGGACGTGGGTGCCGCGAAAGATCGAGATCAACACTTCGATGTCGCGCGGCGTTGTCGTTTCATCGAGCGAGATACAAATCGCCCGTGGGCCGGCCGCTCGCAGATTGCATCCGGGTTTTTCGGCGTGCTCGAGCAGGACGGTGCTTGATTCAACTTCAACGCGAATCGTGTCGAAAAAGTTTTCGTGCACGATTTTCAGACCGACCGCGCGAAGACCATCGGCTAGTTGGCTCGCGTGCCGATGCACCCGTTCCGCGATCGCGCGCAGACCACGCGGTCCATGATAAACCGCGTACATGGAAGCGATAACGGCGAGAAGAACCTGTGCCGTGCAAATGTTGCTGGTGGCTTTGTCGCGGCGAATGTGTTGCTCGCGCGTTTGGAGCGAGAGCCGATAAGCAGGACGCCCTTCGGCATCGTGCGAGACGCCGACGAGTCGACCGGGCATATGCCGCTTGTATTGATCGCGGGTCGCGAAGTAAGCGGCGTGCGGTCCGCCGAACCCGAGCGGAACGCCAAATCGTTGCGTATTTCCAACGGTGGCGTCGGCCCCAAATTCGCCGGGCGATTTTAGCAAGGTGAGGGCAAGAATGTCAGCTGCCACAACCACCAGCGCTCCGGCTTTGTGCGCTGTTTGAACGAACTCGGTGTAATCGTAAATCGCGCCGTCGGTCGCGGGATATTGAACGAGTGCGCCGAAAACCGAATCGTCGAATTTAAACCTCGAGAAGTTACCGATCTTCACTTCGATGCCGAGCGGTTTCGCGCGAGTCTGGACGACGGCAATCGTTTGTGGATGACAATCGTCAGCGACGAAAAAGCTCTTTCGATTTGGCACCGCCGCATGACAAAGCGCCATCGCCTCAGCCGCGGCGGTAGCTTCGTCGAGCATCGATGCATTGGCGATGTCGAGCTTCGTCAGGTCGACAATCATCGTTTGAAAATTCAGCAACGCTTCGAGCCGGCCTTGGGCGAGCTCGGCCTGATAAGGGGTGTAAGCGGTATACCAGCCCGGATTCTCAAGAATGTTGCGTTGAATCACCGGCGGCGTGATGCAATCGGAATAGCCCGCGCCGATAAACGATTTGGCGATCTTGTTTTTCTTGGAAATCGCGCGCAGTTCCGCGAGCGCTTCCGCCTCCGACATTGCGGCAGGCAGATTTAATTCGCGGTCCAGTCGGATGTTTTTCGGAACGGTTGCATCGATCAACGCGTCCAGATTGTCGAAACCGACGGCGCGGAGCATTTCGGCGGTCTCGCTTTCATTCGGGCCGATGTGGCGTCTCGAAAACTCGTCCGAGCCGGACTGGCGGTTGATGTCGTTCTTGGCTCCGCGCGCGTGCATTGAGAGAGATTACGGAACGCAAGTTGCGCTTCAAGTGGCGGAGCGAGTTCTCCGAACGCGCTATTTATCGCGCTCGGACAGCGCGATCCACCCTATTTGGCGTCGCAGGTTTCGATCCCGTGTTCTCTTAATCGGGCTCGAACCTGCTCGAAGTGTGCGTGGTTCCGTGTTTCAACTGTGCAGAGGACGCTGACCGTCGAGACATCGGAGCTGGTGAATGCGCGATCGTGCAGGATTTGCTTAATGCTCGCGCCAGCGGCGGCAATTTGTTTGCTCAGAACAGCGAGTCCACCTGGACGATCGCTGATGACAGCACTGAACCGAGACAAACGGCCATCCGCAACAAGGCCGCGCTCGATTACGCGACTGAGAATATTTGGGTCGATGTTGCCGCCGCACAGGGGCAGAACGACGCGCTTGCCAGCGAGCTCCGGCAATTTTCCGGAGAGAAGCGCAGCCAACGGTGTGGCGCCTGCGCCTTCGACAACGGTCTTTTCAAGTTCGATTAGCCGGAGAATGGCAATCGCAATTTGTTCTTCTGCGACGGTGACGGTTTGGTCGACATGATCGCGTGCGATGGCAAAGGCGTTCGCGCCGACCTGGGGAATTGCGAGGCCATCTGCGAGCGTTGGTTTCAAATCGACTCTGGTTGGCTTGCCGGCCTGGAGCGCCGCGGAAAAGCTCGCGCCGTTTTCGGACTCAACCGCGATGACTTTTGTCTGGGGCCGCAAAGTTTTGATCGCTAGCGAGACGCCGGCAATCAGTCCGGCGCCACCGACGGGAACAATCACTGCGTCGACATCTTTGACCTGATCGAGGATTTCGATTCCCAACGTTCCCTGGCCGGCAATGATGGCGGGATCGTCGTAGCCGTCGATGTAAGCGAGACCTTTCTCAGCAGCAACCGCGTGTGCGCGCGCCTTTGCCTCCGCGAAGTCGTGACCATGAAGAACCACTTCAGCGCCAAGGCGCTGGCAATTTGTCACTTTGATTAGCGGAGCGTATTGCGGCATCACGACGGTGGCGGGAATGCCAAGAAGTTCCCCCTGGTAAGCCAGTGCCTGGGCATGATTTCCGGCCGAAGCGGCAATCACTCCGCGTTTTTTTTGGTCGGCAGCGAGTTGGGCGAGTGCATTGCGGGCTCCGCGCTCTTTAAAGCTTCCAGTGCGTTGCGCATTTTCGAACTTACAGAAAATCTCAGTTCCGCTGATTTCGCTTAAGGGAATCGAATGCTGGCAAGCCGAAGAAAAGACCGCACCAGCGATACGATCGCGCGCGGCTTCGATTTCCTTAAATGTGATCACGCGCTGGGAATGTCAGCGCGAGATCGGAGATCGACAAGACCGACGTCGTTTCCGTCCGATGCAGCGGCAGCGGCTTAAACGTCGAGCGCTTCGCGAACTTTCAAGGCGAGCTGTTCGGCGTCGAACGGCTTTGGCAGGAAAAACATTCCCGGTTCGCAGCGGTCGCTCGGTTGCAGCGATTCTTCGAGGTATCCGGAGATAAAAAGAACTTTGATGTTGGGATGCTTAGCCCGAAGCGCATCGGCAAAGCGACGGCCGCTGATTTGCGGCATCACCATGTCGGTGAGGAGCAGGTCAACTTTGCGTCCTCCATTTTCTGCTAGTAGCTGGCGGGCGTCGGTGCTGTTCGCGGCCTCAATTACTTGGTAACCGAGTGCACGCAACATTCGGACAGAAATGTGACGCACGCTCACGTCGTCTTCGAGAACAAGAATAGTTTCCGTGCCGCCACGCGCTTTCTTCGCGCCGGGCTTTTTGTATGGCGGCGCCGGCGGAGCAGGCACCCGCGGGAGATAGACGCTGATCGTGCTGCCTTTGCCTTCCTCGCTTTGGACGCGCAGATGTCCGCCACTTTGATGGACAATCCCGTAACAAGTCGCGAGACCAAGGCCGCTTCGACGATCATCCGCTTTCGTGGTGAAGAAAGGTTCGAAGAGATGCGTTTTCACTTCTTCGCTCATTCCAGTCCCAGTATCGGATACGCTGATGGCAACATAGTGGCCGGGGACGCAGTCGTTGCAGTCGATCGGACATTGCGGGTGAGTCGGAAGTTCAACAATGCTGGTCTCGAGAGTGAGCTGTCCGCCCTGGGGCATGGCATCGCGTGCGTTGACCGCAAGATTTAGAATGATCTGGGTAATTTGTCCGGGGTCGGCCTTGATGTGCGCCCCACCTTTTTCGTGATGAAGGTGGCAAACAACAGAAATATTTTCGCCGATGAGTGGAAGCAACGAACGCTCGAGATTTGTAATGATGGAATTCACCTCGACCACAACCGCCTCCATCGGCCCCCGGCGACTGAAGGCGAGAAGTTGCTGAGTCAAAGCGGACGCCCGCCCGGCGGCGGCGCGAATTTCGGTGACGTGCTCGGCCAATGTTCCTTTGATTTGCCGTTCGTGAAGAAGCAAGTCGCCGTATCCGAGAATGGTTGTGAGAAAATTATTGAAGTCGTGAGCGACGCCGGCGGCCAGCTGACCGAACGCCTCCATTCGCTGTGAGCGACAAAGCTGGTCCTGAAGTTGTTTCCGTGCTGTAACGTCCATCATCGAGCCAATGAGACGCGTGGCTGAGCCGTCGTTGTCGCGCAGAATAAGCGCGCGTTCTAAAATATTAATGTCCGTTCCGTCCGCGCGGCGGAAACGATATTCGCCGCTCCAATGGTCCCCGGCTCCGGCGAGGGCTTCGCTGATTAATGCAGAAACCCGACTGCGATCAGCCGGGTGAAGATTTTTTTGCCAGAAACTGATCTGGTTGTCGGCGGACGCGCCGTAACCGAGAAGCGATGTGAGGCCCTGCGGCCAGCACAGTTCTCCGGTTTTTACATTCCAATCCCGAATTGCATCGTTCGTAGCGCGAGCAGCAAATGCAAAATAGCCAGTGCTCGGCGACGAAGCAGGTTCAGAAACGGACGTTTTGTTTTCATGCAAGATCTCTTGCGGTCGACCGACAACGAATTGCTCAAGCGACGGCGATTGGATCGGCGTTTCTGTAGTTTGATCTTCGTTCTCCAATCGCATGCGTCACGTCAAACAACTCGCAATTTTAAGAGCTAGTTCTATGCCCTTGTGGTGTTGCGAAAAAAGCTTGGCGCGACAGAATTTCGCGGGAATTTTCGGACGTGAATTACTTGGCGTTTGGCGCCGAAAGTGGACCGACCGAAAGTGTGGCAAGATTCAGTTCGCGACGATACGTGCCTAACTTCGCGAAATTTGACTCGATGCTCTCAGCCAGGATCGAACCGCGAAACGGGTGAGAAATTCCGGCCGAATTATTTTCCTGACTGTCAACCTTGAAGGACAAGCGGACGAACTTTGTTTCGACACCCAACATCGACAATTTAAATAGTCGCTTGTGGGCAAAGGGAACGATTCCATCTACTTGGGTCCATTTGGGGCTATCTGCTGGCAGCGCTGAATTGGAGACCGCGATGCGAAGCTCGCCGCAGGCGGCAGCATTCTCATTTAGGAAAGTAAGACGATCGCTCGTGGCGGCGGCGGGTAGCTCTATAATGAACGTGGTTTCGCCTTCCTTTAGCGCACAGCTCACCGTGTTGACGTCGACGAACGTCGCCGTCGATTTGCGAACGCTCACGTCGGCGACGGACAAGGATGAAAACTTCCCGTCGGGCGAAATATATTCGATCTGGGGCGCCCGATCGACTGAACTACCTGCGTAGCAGCGAGGAGCGGCGGGAACGAGGATTGCCAGCGCTAAGCCGAGGAAAACCTGAGCCACCCGATGTGGGAGTAGGGCTGAAGCGAAAGCCATGCATCCGCTACCAGCTTAGACTGGGCCAATTGATGGATATTTACCTGGGGCTGGATCGACCAAGCCAGCAGCCAACTTGGTCAGAGTTGTTTACCCTTGTCCGTAAAAAGTTCTCGCGGATTTAGCTTGCCTGAACCGGGTATTTTCTCGTAAAACAGATACCCAAACAGGGCAACACGATCCTAGACGGAGACGGGCGATTCGTAGGCGCGCGTTACCGGCTTGGGATTGAAAAACCTACACTGGTACCACAACTGCTTAACCTTAAATTGATGAACCTGCCTATTAGTCATCGTGCTGCTCCTTTCCATCGCAATCATTTCGTAAAGTCGGCGCTGCTTGTCATTGGTATGATGGTGTCCGCCGGTTTTACCGTTAATGCGCAGGACGCCATCCGACCCTCATTGGCTGGTCAGGATGCCTACGATGCCAGACAAGAAGACGTTTCGCGAATCCCATACAACTTGATGATGGGCCCGGTGCGCTTCAGGTTCGGTGCAACCGTCGGCGTCGAATACAACGATAACATCAACTACGCCGAGGTAAACACGCAGGACGACGTCATCATTACACCGAGCCTGACGCTCGATGCGATCTGGCCAGTCACGCAATTGAATACTTTGCGTTTGGATTTGGGCATCGGCTATTCGTTTTATCTTGATCACTCGAACGATAATACCGATTACCTCCTGGTCGCGCCCAAGTCTCAGTTAGCTTTCGATATTTTCGTTGGGGATTTCCGAATCAATCTCCATGACAAATTCCAATTGCAGCAGGATCCGGTTCAAGAAGGCGCCCTAAGCAACGTGGTTAGCTATGGCCGATTTGAAAATACTGCGGGCGTGTCGGTGCTGTGGGACTTGAACAAATTGCTCCTGCAAGTCGGCTACGATCATTACAATTTCGTCGCGACCGATTCTCAGTTCGAATATTTGGATCGAAATGCGGAGAGCGTTGGAGGTTCTGCGGCCTTTATCGTTAACCCCACAATTACGGTCGGCGCGGAAGGCAATGCGGTGTGGACCCGCTACACTAATAACAATACCGGCATAGGGATTCTTAACGACAATGAAGAGTACCGCGCTGGCGGTTTTATTGAAGCTGCCATCACCAATAATCTAAAGGTTCGCGCTGCTGGCGGATATCAGTGGATCAATTTCGACCAGAACTTTGTGACGTTCTTTATCGGTCCGTTCGGTATTAATTTTCCAGATCATAAAGATTCACAAGATTACTACGTCAATGGATTGATCGCTCATCGAATTAACGCTCAAATCAGTCAGACCCTCAGCGCGGGTCATGAGAACCAGCTGGGCGTCAACTCCAACTTCATTACCCTGAACTTCGTTCGTCACGCCGTGAGCTGGAACATTCTGCGCAACACTCTGCTCACCACTGAGTTCTTCTTTGAAGACGCCGAAGAATCCGGTGGAGATGTAGGCGCGACTCCTTTCTCGGTTCTGACGGGCCAACCGAAGGGCGAACACTTCCAACGCCTCGGCGGCGCAGTCACTCTCGGATATCAGTTAACACCCCACGTCACGCTCGGTGTCCGCTATCAGGGCACAACCAAGGACTCCGACGTGTTCCTGCGCGATTACAATCAAAACCGCGTTTCTGTCGACGGCACTTACAGTTTCTAAAAAGGACAAGAGGGGTAAATTGGGGGTCAACATGAGAGTCTTAGTGTATGCAGCGATTGCTGCAGGGTGCAGTGTTCTATCGAGTTCGAGCTTTGCGCAGGACTCACTCCGCGGCGATGTAGCGACTCCGCCTCCCTCCACACCCAGAGCGACTTCGCCCGATTCGCCGGCTTCCAGCACCAGCGCAGTGATGCGCACAAACTCAATGTCGGTCCTGGACGATAAGAAAAAGCTTGGGCCGAATGACTCCATAAGCTTCAGGGTGGTGGAGGACCGCGATAACGAATCGCAACGTCTGCGGGTGAATGATAATGGCGAGCTCGAAGTCCCCTATGTCGGGCTTGTGCCGGCGCGAGGCAAATCGTGCAAAGAACTTGCTTACACGATTAAATCATTACTCGAAAAAGAATACTACTATCACGCGACGGTGATTCTGGCAGTCGATCGGGTGAGCGAGAAATCCAAAGGCCGAGTTTATGTTTACGGCTCGGTCAAAGGGCAGGGGCCACAGGAAATTCCGCCGGACGAAAGTTACACCGTGAGCAAGGCGATTATTAAAGCCGGAGGCTTCGGTGATTTTGCCAATAAACGAAAGGTAAAATTGACCCGCAAGAACGGCCAGGAATCTACCGTCGATCTCAAGCGCGTGATTGAGGAAGGGCATACGGAAGAGGATCTGGAATTGCAGCCGGATGATCAGATCTATGTTCCGCAGCGTTTGATCAACATGTAGTATGCGCAACTCAGCTACCAGCAAACACATTTCAACTTCCTGGTCGGCCGCATTAATCACGCGGTTGCATCGTTACAAATCGCTCCTGCTCCGACGCTGGTGGATTCCGGTTCTCACGATCTGTCTCGGGCTCTTCGTTGAAGCGTTCCTGATTTATCAAAGACCACCGGAGTACATGTCGGCGGGCAAGATGATCGTCGCCGGCAGCATGAAGATTCCGCAAGGCGCGATTTACAGCGAAGAAATGGCGAATTTTTACGGGACCCAGGTGCAGTTGATGCAGGGTAATGAGGTCAAGCACAGCGCGGAATCGCTCGTGCGCTCGTCCCATCCCGAGTTGCAGCCCGCCCCGGTAGAGATCCTTGTCTTGCAGCGGCCACGCACCTCAATTTTCGAGCTCACCGCGGTCGGCAGCGCGCCGGATTATACCCAGGCGTATCTGAACGCGGTGATGCAGAAGTACCTCGATTTTAAACGCGGGATGCGTGAAGAGCGCGGGCACGAGGTCACGACCGGCATTACTGAACAATTGATCCAGGTCGAGAAAGACCTCCGCAACAGCGAAGACGAACTGATCGAATTCCAGAAGCAGAACAATATCGGATTCATTCAGGAGGAAGGGAACAGCGCGGCCGCTTATCTCGTTAGGCTCAATCAGCAATACGCCCAGCTAAAAACCGAATACGATTTGTTAAACCTGCTCGATCTCGATCAAAACCTCGACCGCGCCCAAAGCAAAATGGATGCGGCCCAAAACACCCAGGGCCCGAGCGCGGACAATCAGGGTCTGCCGTTTTCGGATGTTGGTCCCGAAGCCGATTATTTGAAGGCGAAGCAACAGGTCCAGTTGCTCAAAGCCGAACGCGAAACTCTGGCGAAGGATCTGCGACCGAACCATCCAAAGATTCTCAAACTTAACGACGAAGTCACCAAGCAAGAGAAATTGATCGATCTCTTCCGCGCCGACACGCTCGAGAGGTTAAAGACCCGTCGTGAATCCATCGGCAAACAGATGGAAAACCTTCAGACGAACGTCAAGGAATGGGAAACCAAGGCGCTCGACCTCAGCCAGCGCCTCGCCCAGTTCAATCGCATCAAAGGAAAAGTCGATCGGCTGAAAACTTTGTACGATCGGCTGACTGGCAACCTGAAAGACATCGACGTTTCTCAAGTAGTTGGCGGCGAAGATCAGGTCTCGATCATGGAAATGGCGACGACTCCGATTTCCGTTCGCCCGGGACTGATTAAGAGTCTCTTGATCGGATTTGGAATCGGCGGCCTCGTCGGCCTAGCAATTCTGCTTTTGCTCGATCGTATCGACGATCGGATGGCTTCGTTCAGCGAATTTCAGCATCACTTTTCCGAAAATGTTCTCGGCCAGATTCCAAAGGAAAAGGTCAAGGGGAACGTCGATTTACTGCAACCGGACGACGCTCGACACGTATTCGCCGAATCGTATCGCAACATTCGTTCGTCCATTTTCTTCATGCCCTACGATGGGCCGCGACCTAAGAGCTTTTTGGTTACCAGCGCGGTCCCGAACGAAGGGAAGTCGACGGTGTCCGCCAACCTTGCCATCACCATGGCTCTTTCTGGCGCAAAAACACTTTTGATCGATTGCGACCTCCGCCGGGGCGCGCTTCGCGAAACCTTTGGCATTACTTCAAAAATCGGGCTCTCCGAGGTGTTGAAGCAGGAAGTCAATTGGCGCGAGGTGGTCGTGCCAACCGCCTGCCCGACGCTCTTTATTTTGCCGCGTGGCAAGACGTTGTCGCAACCGAGCGAACATCTGCTCCGTGAATCGACCGAGGCTCTCTTGCGCGAGATCTACGAATTTTACGATTACATCATCATTGATAGCTCGCCGGTGCTGGCGGCCGATGATACCACCAGCCTTGCGCCAAAGATCGACGCTACCCTGTTTGTGATCCGGCTCTCTTACACTTCAGCGCGCTTGATCAAGAAATCGCTCGAGCTGCTCTACAATCGTCAGGTCAATGTCCCTGGTGTCATCTTGAACTTCGTCGATACGTCGTTGCCCGAGTATTACTATTACCAATATTCGGAATATTACACGACGCCGACAGTTCCCGACGCGGAAACCGTTCCGCCGCCAGCGCGAAGATCGCGTCCGAAAGCGATTGAAACTTCCGAGCTCGGCTGATTAGCAGCAGTCGTTCACTGCGATCTTGGCTGCGGCCAATTAAAGTCGCTGCGCAAATTCCGCTTGGCACTTCGGTAGCTCATTGCTCTGTTCCAACATGATTTGGCCATGAGTTTCTTCGCCCCGGTTCCTACGCCCGTCCTGGCCGAAGGTTACACTCCGGTGCTGCGGCGAGCTTTTGATCAAGCACGCCGAATTGGCAATTACGCGCTGGTTCAGGCTGCGGTCCATCTTCTCGCTTTCACCAGCGGTATTCTTCTTGTCCGTTGGTTGCCGCAGCGCGAGTACGCCTATTTCACGATTGCCAATGCGATGCAGGCCACCTTGATGATGCTGGCTGATATTGGCATCAGCACCGGCCTCATTTCCATTGGCGGGCGGGTCTGGCAGGATTCGCGCCGTTTCGGTGAATTGATTAACACCGGTCTCGCGGTGCGCAGAAGGCTCGCCGCCGTTGCTACCATCGTGGTCGCACCAATTTTGTACGCGATGCTCGCCCGCAACGGAGCGTCGCTAAGCTACGCACTTCTTTTAACCGCAATCGTTCTCGGCGGATTCTCGATTCAATTGTCGATCGACGTCTTCAGCGTGGTGCCGCGCTTGCATTCAGACATTAAGCGAATTCAAACGATCGATCTCACCTGCACCGTTGTTCGTCTGTTCCTTGTCTTTGGACTCATTTATTTTATTCCCGCTGCCGGATTGGCCGTGGCGCTCGCTACGGTCACGTTCGTCCTGCAATACTTACTGCTCCGTTCCTATGCCGCTAGGATGGTCGATCTCGGTGCGAACGAAAATCCGGAAGATCGACAAGAGATCGTTCGTTTGATCAAAACGCTTGCCGCGAGCACGCTCTTTTACTGCTTTCAGGGGCAAATCAACGTTTTCCTCATCACTCTCTTTGGTCATCACACTGATTCAATCGCCGAAGTCGGGGCGCTTGGGCGCCTCGCCATGATCTTCACTATCTTGATGAACATGATGACGAACGTGTTCGTGCCCGCTTTCGCGCGTTGCCAGGAGAAACGAGAATTGCTCAAGTTATATTTTCTAATTGCCGGTGGCGTCTTGCTGTTTAGCGCCGCGGTGCTCGCCGGCGCCGCGTTATTCCCCGATCAATTCCTTTTCGTTCTCGGCAGCCGTTACGCCCACCTGCATCGTGAGTTGCTCCTGATGGTGGCAGTCGCGGTTGTTTCAGCTATGAGCTCCGCACTTTGGTTGCTGAACGCCTCGAAAGCATGGGTCGCGGGGTCCTGGCTTTACATACCGCTTACTTTGGCCACGCAAGTCGCGCTGATTCCGTTGACCGATTTCTCCAGCGTGGCGAGCATCTTGATTTTTAATTTGATCTCGCTGG
>Ga0210406_10005340_pt1 | contig 13504 bp, 12 predicted proteins | sample IncBWC30MmetaG_FD_155454 | JGI IMG/M metagenome (GOLD analysis project Ga0210406, IMG submission 155454) | Forest soil microbial communities from Barre Woods Harvard Forest LTER site, Petersham, Massachusetts, United States - Inc-BW-C-30-M | ecosystem: Environmental > Terrestrial > Soil >... | reverse complement strand
CAACCGAAAGGCTACTTCCACCACTCCCACCTTTCCGGGCGGTGTCTTTTCGTCGCTAGAAGCAGCCGATACATGGATCAAACGGTATTTCGCTATCTGGAGTCCTCACGCTTTATCGGATAGACGTGGGGGCGTATGACTGGGCGGTGGCCAATGGCTTCTTCAAACCGACCAAGCCTCACCACCACACGCCCGACTTTATCGGAAGTTTTTCTGGTGGAGATGTGCACTACCACTATGAAGCGGGCGCACGGGCATCCTAAATACACTAGAAGCGATCTCATGAACGGTTTTGAAATGGGCACAGCTTCGGAGGTTCCGAAAAAACCAGGCGTTGTGCACAGACGGGAGTGGCACCGCTTCCGAGGTTACGGAAAAAGTCGTCGGAAGCACTAACCGTCAACCTCGGGCGCTCAAGCGCGGGCCTATATTCAGCGGCTTAGCGGCACGAGTGAACTCGTGCCCTTCCCTGAACGTACGCGAACCAGAGTTTTTCCGCAGCCGGTTCAGTCGTTCGGGGAAAAACTCCGGGCTCATCGGGTGATGAAGAACGCGGCCTCGAAGGCTGCGAAGAAACTATGCGTTGTCCACGGACGGGTAGGGCACGGCTTCAGCCGTGCCGCCACGGGCCAATAAACATGAGGGCTTTAGCCCCTGAGGTTCTTGTTCGTGCCCGCCACGAACATTTATGAGAGACCAGTTCCAGCATTCGATAAATTTCAGCGGATAATATCTGCATGCGTTGCGCACTCAACTTCGCAGCCTTGATCGCCGCCCTGGCGCTGCTGGCTCTTCCCACCTTTGCCCAGGAGCTTTCCAAGCGCCTCATCCTCAAAGACGGCTCTTACCAGTCGGTGTCGAAGTACGAGATAAAGGGCGATCGTGTTCGCTATCTGAGCGCCGAGCGCAACGATTGGGAAGAAATCCCGAAGTCGCTGATTGATTGGCCGGCTACGGAAAAATACGCGAAAGACCGCGCAGCCGGCGCGTCCACGCCGGAGGCGGCTGCGCTCGACAAAGAACTGCAGGAAGAGCGCGTGCAGGAAAGCCTGCGCAGCCCGCAAGTGGCGCCCGACCTGCGCCTTCCCGACGATGGCGGCGTGATGCTGCTCGACAACTACCAGAGCGAGCCCGAACTGGTGCCCATCGATCAGAACACCGGCGAAGTTAAGAGGAATACGAAGAGCAACATTCTGCGGGCGACCATCAATCCGATCGCCAGCGCCAAGCAGACCATCGAACTCTCGGGCAACCATGCGACCGTGCAGTCGCACGTGAGCGTGCCCGCGATTTACATCAACCTGACCGGAGAATTCGAGGCCGCGGAGAACGAGCCGGCGAAACCGGTCCAGCCGGTGCAGGCCGAGTTGCCGTTCGACCGGTTCAAGATCGTGCGTATGCAGAGCAAAGGCGGCAAGCGCATTGTGGGCGACATCAAGATTGCGGTCTACGGAAAGGTGAGCCAGGAAGAAAAACTGGTGCCGACCACGTCGCAGTTGATGACCGGAGGCTGGATCAAAGTCACACCGACCACGAGTCTTGATCCGGGCGAGTACGCGCTCGTAGAGATGCTGGGCAAAGACGGGCTGAACTTGTTTGTATGGGATTTCGGCGTGAACCCGAGCGCGCCCGCGAACACGGCGGCATGGCGGCCGTCGAAGGAAGAGCCTGCGCCCAAGTCTGACAAAGAGGTTGAGCTCGAGAAACGTCAGAACGGGAAACCACCAACCGACAACTAGCAATCAGCTGAGTTCTGAGTGTGAGGGCGATTTATCGCCAGCTGGGGACAGAGAACTCTACGAGACTAGGAAAATTTCGCTGGACCCAGCCGACAGTGTGATCTGCCATGTGGAGGTACGCCTTGGCCCCAAGCGTCTCGTCAAGGGAACGAGCTTTCGCCACGAAAGAATCAATTGAACCAGCTTCGACCGGTACGTATAGACAAACAGACTCGGGTTCAGCAGGTCCCCGACAACCATCAGCCCTAAGCCTTACGAGCACTACTGCATGTCGAACGGAATCTATGCAGCGGAAGCTCATGTGAATACCGCCTCCCGCGGCATTTGGTTCAAACACTCCGAGTTGCGCATCGCGGGTGTCTTTGATGTCCGATGGGAAACCGCTCAGAATCTGCGCAGTCTTGGGCAGATCGTCGTGGTTTAGGTAGATCCTAGTCGCACCGCGAAAAGGTCCGTTTGAGCACATGACTTGGTATTCAACCACGTCTTGATCGAACCAGACGACCTCAAACTCTATTCCTCGCATGATTGGAGATTCTAAGGGATAGTTGACAACAGCAGGCGTTTACACCGGCTACTTCGCTCCAGCAACCGCCCTACTTCATCACCCCGCGCTGCGCGATCCCAATATTGTCGCGTGAGGTGTTCTTCACTAAGTACATCATCTCGTCGGCTTGGCGGATCACGTCGTGCGGGGACTTCGCGTCGTGCGGATAGGTCGCGAGCCCGATCGAAGCGCGAACATTCAGATTCAATCCTTCTTCTTTGCAGAACATCGACGCCCGCATGGCGTCGCGCAGACGCTTGGCCACGTGCAGGGCTTGATCTTTGCCGGTCTGCGGTAACAAAACCACGAACTCATCCCCGCCATAGCGGAACGCGTAATCGATCAGCCGCAGCTGGGCTTTTACCAAGTAGCCAATCTCGGCCAACAGCTTGCTTCCGATCAGGTGACCGTGCGTGTCGTTCACTCCCTTGAAGTGGTCGAGATCAATGAACAGCACGCTGAACTCGTAGCCAAAGCGCGACGAGCGGTACACCTCGGTCTCGAGCGTCTTATAAAGATGCCGCGCGTTGTAGAGGCCCGTGCAGTCGTCGGTGATGGTGAGTTCCTGAATCTTCTCGACCGCGCGCGAGTTTTCGACGGCGATCGCCGCGTAATCGCACAGCGACTGCAGGAAAAACAGTTCCTGGTCGGCAAAACCCTTCATATCGACGTTGACCAACTGAATCACGCCGAGCACGCGGTGCTTCGAATTCAGCGGAACGCAGATGATCGAACGGGTCTCCCATTGGGTGGTGTCGTCGATCCGGCGGGAGAAGCGCGGATCGTTATGAACGTCGGGAACGATGAGCCGCTCGCCGTTCTTGGCAACCCATCCGGCAATGCCCTCGCCAACTTTGAGCCGAACGTTCTTGAGGGCTTCAGCCGCATCCCCCACCGCGATCGCAAAGTAGAGTTCGTCGCGCTTTTCATCGACCATCAGCAGGGACCACGTGTCGGGGCGGAAGTATTCCGCCATCTTTTCCATGATGGTTTGCAGAATGGAATCGAGATCGAGCGACGACGTCAGCGCCTTCGCCACATCGTGGAAGATGCTGAGCTCTTGCACTTCGCGTTTGCGGTCGGCACCCGTCGCCTCAGGCATGCACACAAATCCCTATGGTCTTTCCCCGCGAGAGCTACGGGAATTATATGAGGGCCTCAGAAAGCCCGGCAACGACCTAAGGTAATGAGTACCCCTAAAGCCACGTGCCGCAAGGCCCCCGAGGCGGCCGGTTTGCCTTAGGAGACACCGGGCCCCGCAGATTTTGCTGATTCCACTGGCCCCTGCTTCCCTTACTATTTAAGATGCAGCGTCATCGGAGCGGCAGCAGAACGCCCACACCAAGAGGGGAAGCGTCGAACATGGGTTCGTTTGGCGACCGGCTGCGGCGGGAGCGGGAACAGCGAGGCATCAGTCTCGACGATATCGCCCTGACCACGAAAATTCGCGCCGGCCTCCTCCAGGCTCTGGAGGAAGAGAAGTTTGATCGCCTTCCAGGCGGCATCTTTAACAAGGGCTTCGTGCGTGCCTATGCGCGGCACCTTGGTTTGGACGAAGACCAGCTGGTTGCCGACTATCTCGTAGCTTCGGGCGAGGGCCCGGTGCGTCGGCCGGGAGAAACTTCTGCCACGCGCGGCGAGGTCGCCGAGCCCCGCATCCAGTTGGTTCGCGAAGAGCCAGAACCGGAATCAAGGTCCGGAAACTCGCTGAGTGTTTGGGGAATTCTGGCCGGCCTGATGGTTCTGGTTGTGGTGGGTGCAGTTGCCTGGGTGTACTACCATCGCGAGAAGCAGGGCGAGAATCTTCCGTCGTCCGAACCGGCCGCCGTTACGGAGCCGGCGACTCGGCCCACTCCGAATCCCTCGTCTTCGACTCAAGCGCCTGCCAGTCAAACATCTGGGTCGAATGGGGGCGCTCAAACGACTTCGACTCCGCCACCCGCCATTCCCTCGGCCGGGTCGGCGCAGCAATCTGAGAGTCCGACTCCTGCGCCTTCGCCGGCAGTCAGCGCCGCTAGCACGTTTACCGTGCGCCTGAAAGCCGACGAAGATTGCTGGCTCCAGATCGCCGCTGATGGCAAGACCGAAGAAATCACGCTGGATACTGGTCTCGAAAAACTCGTTAACGCGAAGGATCGAGTCACGGTCCGCGCCGGCAGCGTCGGCGCCCTTGAAATCTCATTCAACGGGAAACGGCTGCCATCGCAAGGCGATTATGGCCAGGTGAAGACACTGGTGTTCGGTCCGGATGGCCTGAAGGCCCCCGTACCTAAGCCAATTAATCCGCCGCCTACGGCGAATCCCTGATGCGGCGCACTTCCCCTTTCAACCTACACTTCATTCCATCCGCTGCGGGGCTACGCCTTTGAACGCGCAGCACGACCAGTCCGGCTAAAGTCATTGCGTGGCTCGTCCCTACTCTGGTAACGTTTTACAGACGAAAAGTCCCGCGGAATTGCGCGAAAAACATGGCCGCTGCGCTCTGATTTTCCCGCCACACGGAATCGCCTGAAGGGCCGCAAGGAGAAACAAACTTGTCTTCCAAGAACCGTATTCTGTTTACCTCGGAATCTGTGACCGAAGGCCATCCGGATAAGATCGCCGACCAGATTTCTGACGCCATCCTCGACGCTTGCCTTACGGATGATCCGAACAGCCGCGTGGCCTGCGAAACGCTGACCTGCACCGGGCTCGTCGTCATCGCCGGTGAAATCACCACCAAGGCGTACGTCGACTTTCAGCAGCTCGTCCGCGGAGTCGTGCAATCGATCGGCTACGACAACGCCGTGTACGGATTCGATTCGAACACCTGCGCGGTGATCTCGAGCATCAATAAGCAGTCGGGCGACATTGCGATGGGCGTCGACACGGGCGGCGCGGGCGACCAGGGCATGATGTTCGGCTTCGCCGTCAACGAGACGGAAGAGCTGATGCCTCTGCCCATCTTCGTGGCGCACCGGCTCACGCAGCGCCTCACCGAAGTCCGCAAGAACGGCACCTGCCCTTACCTCCGGCCCGATGGAAAATCCCAAGTAACAGTTGAATATGACGCGAAAGGCAAACCGGTTCGTGTCGATGCAGTCGTCATCTCAAGCCAGCATTCGGAGACCGTTTCGACCGAAGATCTGCGCGCTGACATTCTGAAGCACGTGATTCAGGCGACGATCCCCGCCAAGCTGCTCGACGCCGACACCAAGTACCACATCAATCCGACCGGACGCTTCGTGATTGGTGGGCCGATGGGCGACAGCGGACTGACCGGTCGCAAGATCATCGTCGATACGTATGGTGGTATGGGCCGGCACGGTGGCGGCGCGTTCAGCGGCAAGGATCCGACGAAGGTCGATCGCAGCGCAGCTTACATGGCGCGTTACATCGCGAAGAACATCGTCGCGGCGGGGCTGGCCGATAAGTGCGAAGTGCAGTTGGCCTATGCGATCGGCGTGGCTGAGCCGGTCAGCGTGCGGGTCGAAACGTTCGGGACCGAGAAAGTGGATCCCGCGATTATTCCCGACCTGATTCGCGCGAATTTCAAGCTCACTCCCAAGGGCATCATCGAGTCGCTCAACCTGCGGCGTCCGATCTACCGGAAGACCGCGGCCTACGGCCACTTCGGCCGCAGCGACAAGGACTTCACCTGGGAAGCAACCGACAAGGCCGCCAAGCTGGCGAGCGAAGCGGGCGTGCACGAGCCTGCGCTAGCCAAGAAGTAGAGCCGGCCAGGAGCAAGAACGATCGGGGCGGAAGCAGCCGCGAAGCGATTGAAAGTCTCGTGGTGGCTTCCCCGTTCCGGTAAATTCAAGAGAGTCGGGCAGTTCCTCCCGGTGAGAATTCGGTCCAAGTTAGCGAACGGCACTTAAAAATCTGTTTTTGGAATATTGAGGAGCGCAATGGCGACCACACCCGCAATCAACTGTGACGTAAAGAATCTGGAATTCGCCGATCTCGGCAAGAAGCGCATCGATTGGGCGAACCAGTCGATGAACGTTCTGCAGATCATCCGCAAGGAATTCATCAAGAACCAGCCGCTGAAGGGCATTCGCGTTTCGGCCTGCCTGCACGTGACTGCCGAGACCGCGAACCTCGCGATCTGCCTGCGGGATGGCGGCGCCGATGTGGTGCTGTGCGCCTCAAACCCACTCTCCACGCAGGATGACGTCGCGGCGAGCCTGGTGCGCGACTACAACATTCCCGTATTCGCAATCAAAGGCGAAGACAACGACACCTATTACCAGCACATCATCGCCGCCATCGACCATAAACCACAGTTCACTATGGACGATGGTGCGGACCTGGTCGGCATTCTGCACACCAAACGCAAGGACGTGCTCGACGGCGTGATTGGCGGCACGGAAGAGACCACCACCGGCGTCATCCGCCTGCGCGCGATGGCGAAGGAAGGCGTGCTCAATTACCCGATCATCGCGGTCAACGATGCTGACACCAAACACCTGTTCGACAACCGCTACGGCACTGGGCAGTCGACCATTGATGGCATCATCCGCGCGACCAACTTCCTGCTCGCGGGATCGAAGTTCGTGGTTGCAGGCTACGGCTGGTGTGGTCGCGGGCTTGCCAGCCGCGCACGTGGCGCAGGCGCGGAAGTCATCGTGACCGAAATCGATCCGACGAAAGCGCTCGAAGCCGTGATGGATGGCTTCCGCGTGATGTCGATGCTTGAAGCGGCCAAGATCGGCGATGTGTTCTGCACGGTGACCGGCAACAAGAACGTGCTCGCGAAAGAACACTTTGAAGTGATGAAGAACGGCGCGATCATCTCAAACTCGGGCCACTTCAATGTGGAGATCGATATCCCGACCCTCGAGAAGATGTCGTCGTCGAAGCGCACCACGCGCAACTTCGTCGAAGAGTACTCGCTGAAAGACGGCCGCAAGATCAACCTGTTGGGCGAAGGCCGCCTGATCAACCTGGCTGCCGCCGAAGGGCATCCGCCGTCGGTGATGGATATGAGCTTCGCCGACCAGGCACTCTCCGCCGAGTACATGGTGAAAAACTACAAGACCCTCGAGAAGAAGGTCTACACCGTTCCCGTGGAACTCGACAAGCGGGTCGCGAAATTGAAGCTCGAATCGATGGGCATCAAGATCGACCGGCTGACGCCTGAGCAGGAAGAGTACCTGGCGGGGTGGTCGGAAGGAACGTAGTTTTGAGTGTGGCGCGGGCACTCTTGCCCGCGAAGGTTTCAACTAGAAGAAACTGCGGGACAGCGAAAGCTGTCTCGCTTTTGTTTTGGGGGGATGAGGCGGCCACTCGGTCCCCAGTGATAGCTTAGAGGTACAACTCTGCGTTTAGAAGAGTAATAGGCTCCGCTTGGGGTCAGGATGACTTCCAAGCCCACCCGAGGGCCGATCGTCGATCCTGGGGGCTTCTAGGCGGCAAGAATTGGCATTTCTTGGCGATCGGTGCTTGCCGAAAATGCCTGTACGGGCTGGCGAAACGAGTTTTCAACAGCTTAGCTTTGGGTGAATGAGGAGATGCCTAGGGTCGTTCTCGAACAAAGATACCGCGATCTATTCCTTCCGCATCGTGCGGCAAAGTTGACACATTGCAATGTGTGGAAAAATGTGTAAGATACAGTCATGGCTACTAATCTCGACATTGACGATCGCTTGATTCTCGAAGCGCAGAAGCTTGGCCAGCATCGGACCAAGAGAGAAACCGTCACCGCAGCGCTCGACGAATACATCCAGCGTCGGAAGCAGCAGGAGATTGTGAAGTTGTTCGGCACCATCGACTACGACCCCTCCTACGACTACAAGAAGGAACGCAGGGCGCGGCGCTCGTGAATGTCCTGGTCGATACGTCGGTGTGGTCGCTAGCGCTCCGCCGCAAACCGCGGGACTTGAGCCGCTCGGAGCACCGGCTGGTTTCGGAGTTGACTGAAATCATTGGCGAAGGACGCGCCAGGATTTTGGGGCCAATACGGCAAGAACTGCTCTCCGGCATAAAAGATGGGGCGCAATTCGAGCGACTTCGGGTGACGCTTCGGGCGCTTCGGGATGAGCCGCTATCGATCGATGACCATGAAGAGGCTGCGCGTGCCTCCAATGTTTGCCGACTGAGGGGCGTGGCTGCGACTGCCGTAGACGCGCTGATCTGCGCCACGGGCGTGTCCAGGCGCTGGACCATTCTCACAACCGATCCTGACTTCGGTCGCTACGCGACTTTTCTCCCCATTCAATTGCACTCGCGACCTTCGTGAGCGAACCACGGTCTTGGCACTACTCTCAGCTTGCGATCTGCCGCAACTCCCGGCACACTACTCGACGTGCCCGATCAATCCGGAATCTCTCGCCGCTCGTTTCTTCGCCGTGTTTCAACCCTGGCTGCTTCTGCCGCCGCCATGCGCGCGCTGCCCGCGTGGGCGCAATCTCAAGCCGGGACACTCATCGCTTACGTAGGTTGCTACACCGATCATGGCGAGGGCATTTACCTGTTTCGCGTGAACACCACAACCGGGGAACTGGTTCCCATCAAGGTCGTGAAAGGTGTTTCGAACCCGTCGTGGCTGGCGCTGCATCCGACGCGTCCGCTGATGTATGCCGCGAATGAGGAGACGAAGGGCGGCGTTACGGCGCTGGCGATTCAAGCCGACGGCGATCTCACGGCGCTGGGGCGCGTGGATTCGCTGGGCAGCGATCCGGCGCATATCAGCGTGCATCCTTCGGGAAAGTTTCTGCTGGTTTCAAATTACAGCTCGGGCAACGTGGCCGTGTTTCCCATTCGGGGCGACGGTTCGCTCGGGGCTGCGACCGATCAGCGCGGCGACGCTTCTGCCTGCACTCCGGCTTGCGTAGTTGGACCCGTGCAGCCGGTGAAAGGGCCGGCTGGGAATTTTCCGGAGAACGGGCACACCGGGCCGCACGCGCACATGATCGAGAGCGATCCGTCGGGCAAGTTCGTGTTTGTGAATGATCTCGGCCTTGACCGCACGATTGTCTGGCGGTTCGATGTGGAGAAGGGAACGCTCTCCGATCCGCACTCTGCGCAATCGTCGGCGGGTTCGGGGGCGCGGCATTTTGTGCTGCATCCCAATGGAAAGTGGTTTTACTCGCTCAACGAGCAGGCTTCGAGTTTGAGCTTCATGACGTACGATGCATCAACTGGCACGCTCAGCCCGATGCTCGAAGTCTCCACACTCCCCGCTTCATTCACGGGCACCAGCGCTGCATCGGAGCTGCTGCTTTCGCGCGATTCGCGCTTCTTGTATGCGGGCAACCGCCTGCACGATACGATCGCGATCTTCTCAGTCGGCAAAGATGGGCGGCCGGGACTGATGGGGGAAGAATCGACGCATGGCGATCATCCTCGCCACTTCAACTTCGATCCCTCGGGTGAGTTCTTCTACGTGTGCAATCAGAAGAGCGACAGCTTGAGCACGTACCACGTCGATTGGAAAAGCGGCAAGCTGACGTTTACCGATCGGTACACACCCGTCGGAAGTCCGTCGTGCATCGTGTTTCGAGCAATCTGAGAAACTTCTCCAAGAACATGCTCGTCCGAGGACTAGGACAGGAATGTCTACATACTCCGAAAATTCTAACCAGAGATTCCGGGACTGGCAGAAATGGAACTGAGTGGAACGGCACCAAAGTAATCCCAGGCCCCAAAAATCATAGGGTCACAAAAGCAGGGACCGGGATAGAATGACGCGAATTTCAAGCTGAAGAGGGGAATTATTTGGCTATGCGGAAACTTGCGCTCATTGCGACGGTGTTAGCTTCACTAAGTCTAACTGTTTTCGCCCAGGAACCATTGACAAATGCCTCTATTGAAAAAATGACAAAGGCAGGACTGGGAGAGAGCGTGGTCGTCTCCATGGTCCAGAACCAGCCTGGAAAGTACGATCTGAGCCCGGATGCGATCATCGCGCTGAAGACCGAGGGTGTCTCCGAAAAAGTTCTGGCGGCGATGGCGGCCAGGAACGCTGCGCCTGCTTCGGCTGCGGCCAAGCCGGCTACTGACGCTTATGACGACTTCGAACCCGGCGTCTACTTCAAGAACAAGGACGGCGTGTGGACGTTGGTGCCGACCGAGCCGGTGAATTGGAAGACGGGTGGTGTGCTCAAGTCGTTTGCATCCCAGGGAATCGTTAAGGGGGACGTCAACGGCCACCTGAACGGCAAGGACAGCCAGACCAAGTTGGTGACGCCGCTAGAGATCCTGATCAAAGCCCCCGAGGGAATGGAAGCAACCGATTACCAGCTTGTCCATTTGCATGTGAACAGCGACAACCGCGAATTCCGCACGAAAACAGGCGGGGTGTTTCACTCTTCCGGCGGCGCGACGCGCGATAACGTCCTATTCGAACAAACTCGGGTTGGCAAGCACGTGTATACGTTGACGATTAAAGACAAGCTTGCGACCAACTCAGAGTATGCGTTCCTGGCCCCGGGCCTGACAAACTCGACCGCGTCTGGTTCGACGGGAAAAGCCTATACGTTTCACTTTTTGGAGTAGCGCTTCTCTGAGAGGCTTTACCGCCTGAAGGAAATCAGCCTGCCCGTGCATGCTCGCTCCTGACCTTCGAGTGGGCGTGGTGCTTTCCATATTCCGAAATTTTCGCTAGACTACTTCGAACCTCGCGTCTCGGGCGAAAGGAACCAGCGCGAGCCCTACAACGATGTTCCCGATCATCCACACACCCCGACTTCGCTAATCACGCGAATTTTTGACAGGGTCGCGCTCGGCTTACCAGGCTGAGGCCTTTCCGCTCTCCACGAGCAGACTGCAGGATGACATGAACGTCGCTACTCCGGTATCTCCATCAACCAGCGTGCCCTCGCTCTGGGCGTCGATTCGCGAGGCGATCCGCGGGTCGCACCAGGACTTTACCCAGGGATCGCTCAACCGCGCCATTCTCCTGCTCGCCATTCCGATGGTGCTGGAGATGGTGCTCGAATCGCTGTTCGCCGTGGTCGACGTGTTCTGGGTCAGCCGCCTGGGTGCCGATGCGGTTGCGACGGTTGGTCTAACCGAGTCGATGCTGTCTCTAGTATTTGCGGTCGGGCTGGGGCTCAGCATGTCTACTACCGCCATGGTCGCGCGTCGTATCGGCGAGAAAGATCATGAGGGTGCCTCAGTCGCGGCGGTGCAAGCGATCTGGATTGGTCTGGCGATCTCGGTGATGATTGGGTTGCCGTGCTACCTGCTGGCCTCGCACCTGTTGCACGCGATGGGTGCCTCGCGCGAAATTGTGCTGGGAGGCAGCGGCTACACCCGCATAGCGCTCGGCGGCTCGGGCGTGCTGGTTATGCTATTTCTCAACAACGCCATCTTTCGCGGAGCGGGCGATGCGGCGATCGCGATGCGGCTGCTCTGGGTTTCGAACATCATCAACCTGCTGCTTGATCCTTGCCTGATTTTTGGGTTGGGGCCGTTTCCAAAACTGGGCGTGACCGGGGCAGCGCTTTCAACGTTCACCGGTCGTGGCATTGGTGTGCTCTACCAGTTCTACCGGCTGATGCGTGGTACCGAGCGCATCAAAATTGCAGTACGGCATCTGCGCGTGAACGTTGGTGTTGCGCTGCGGCTTATTCGCGTTTCGCTGACTGGCATTCTGCAGTTCGCGATTGCGCATACGAGTTGGATCGGGCTAGTCCGCATCGTCAGCATGTTTGGCGCAGCTGCACTGGCGGGCTACACGATTGCGATTCGTATTGTGATCTTTGCCATCTTGCCTTCGTGGGGTCTGAGCAATGCAGCGGCAACGCTGGTCGGCCAGAACCTGGGCGCGAAGCAGCCCGAGCGCGCGGAGACTTCGGTCTGGCGCACTGGACTCTACAACATGATCTTTCTTGGCATCGTGGGCGTGATTTTTATTGTGTTCGCGGAGCCTATTATTCGCTTATTCACGAGCGATCCAGCAGTGGTGCCGCTGGCGGTGTCGTGTCTGCGCATTCTGAGCTACGGCAATCTCGGCTACGCGTACGGCATGGTCATGCTGCAGGCGTTCAACGGCGCGGGCGACACCATCACGCCGACCATCGTCAACTTCTTCGGATTCTGGATTCTGGAGATTCCGTTGGCATATTGGCTGGCGATTCATCTGGATCTGCAATCGCGGGGCGTATTTCTCGCAATCGTGATTGCCGAGTGCTCGATTGCGGCGGCCGGGATTGTGCTGTTCAAGCGAGGAAAGTGGAAAATGCAGAAAATCTGAGGATGTCTAAGATCGAGGTCATAGGAGGTCGGCTTTCAGTTGAACGGGCGCTCACCCGTTGGCGACGCACTGTGCACATCGAACGGGATCGATGTCCCAGATGAAGGGCTCTTCAGGCAGCCGCTCCAGGCCGATTTCGCCGTCTTCGAACGATCCGGCCTTGCCGAGCCAGACTACGCGGAACTGGGCACGCTGGCCGTCATATTGCAAATCGAGAACTTCGCCGGGCTTGACCTGCGAGCGCATGCCTTGCAGGACCGCGCCCAGGGTGCTGATGTTGCGGGCGGTGGCGACCTGAATGAAGGGCCGGGCATTCTTATCCACGCCCCAGACTCGCACCAGGAAAGCTGCGTCGACTCGGGTTTCGCGCCTGCGATCCATTGGACCTCGGACGTCGAGCCTTGGCCGGCCTCAACGCTGACGGCGATGGTATGCAGTTTCGGGAGTCTTGGAAAGTAACAGGCGTTACCGCGCTGAGGTCCCTAAAGTTTGCGAGGGAATCCAGTAATTTCGCGGGTGTTGAGCGCGTTTTCAGTTCATGTCGCCGAGCGAGCATGCCCCGGGACCGCGCGGATCACCGCAGGATCCACACGCGCCGATGGAAGGCGCACTCCCTGCCGACGAAGTGGAGCCCTTCGCCGACACGGCGAACACCGAGAGCTGTGGCGCGAGCTTCTTGCTCTGGCACTTGGGGCAGGAGGCTTTGTCCTTGCCATATACCAGGGCCTCGAACTGGTGATCGCAAGCCTTGCAGATGTATTCGAAGATGGGCATGAGTACTGGCTCCTGAGGTCGCTCGGTTCGGCTGAACCGCTTCTATTCTAGAATCATCGGGTGAAGAACCGGCAAGGTATTTTCCATCGATCTGCGGGACCGGACCTTTTTCGGTCTGGGGCTCTGGCAGTGCTCGGTGGGTTGCGGGCGCGAGGGTGCTATTGACTGTGCCTTCATTCACCCCTACTCAGTTTGTGCCGCGTCCGCCATTTTGGGGCGGGCATTTGCAAACGCTGGGCGGATTTTTTCTGCAGCGCCCGA
>Ga0210406_10005339_pt1 | contig 13506 bp, 11 predicted proteins | sample IncBWC30MmetaG_FD_155454 | JGI IMG/M metagenome (GOLD analysis project Ga0210406, IMG submission 155454) | Forest soil microbial communities from Barre Woods Harvard Forest LTER site, Petersham, Massachusetts, United States - Inc-BW-C-30-M | ecosystem: Environmental > Terrestrial > Soil >... | reverse complement strand
TGTCGTAGGCGCAAACACGTTGATTGCCGCCGCAGCTATCCTGTTCCTGGAAGCAATTCGTGAGTTCCGTAGCGTGCCGCCCCGCGTCTGGCTGTTATACGCTGGTGGGGGCCTCGCCATTCTGGTGATAGTGTTTTTTGATTATGTCGTACCCAGCGTGAATGCCCGCATCTCCACGCTATCTTTGTTTCTTGCGATCATCGCCATCCTCTGCTCCGTGACATTGCTCAAAAAGATGCCGGCTGGGCGCAGGTTTGGAATGACGTTCACCGGCGGCATGTTTGCCATTTGGGCCTTGACCCACGTCGCCCGTGCTATCTATTTCTACTTCGCATCGGCCTCCAGCTCTTTGTTCGCTCCGTCCTGGATCAACAGCGCGTTTATCCTCGGAGCTTCGCTCGGTGTGGTCTGTTGTTCCTTCGGTTTTGTCCTGATGACTGACGAGCGAGTGATGAACGACCTGCAAGATGCGGAGAATCGGGCAACACGCGCCAACCAGGAACTTACAGCGGCCGTAGAGCAAGCCAATTCCATGGCACAGCGAGCCGCCGCAGCGGACGCTGCAAAGAGCGAGTTTGTCGCCATCACAAGCCACGAAATCCGGAACCCGTTGAGCGGAATCATGGCTATGACAGATCTACTGCTTGATACGGACCTGACAGCCGAGCAACGCGAATACGCGGAAGCGGTGCTGAAGTCCACTGCTGCGCTGGTCGCCGTGACCGATGACGTTCTCGATCTCTCCAAAATCGAAGCGGGCCGACTGACGGCCGAGTCGTATACCTTCGACCTTTGCAGTGTTGCGGAAGACGTCGTGAAAATTTTGGCGCCCGTGGCGAAACGCAAGGGTGTGGATCTGGCTCTTGACTATCCTTCCGATATTCCTCGCTGCTTTGTTGGAGACGGGGGTAGAATCCGGCAAGTGATTTTTAATCTGGCCGGGAATGCCGTGAAGTTTACTTCCAGAGGCCAAATCGACGTCACTATCCAATGTGAGGCCCAGCCTGCGCAATACGCTGAAATCCGCGCCTCGGTGACCGACAGCGGAATCGGCATCTCACCGGAAAAGATAGTTTCCCTCTTTGAAAGGTTCAGCCCGGCGCATATCTCGACAGCGCGAAGGTACGGGGGTACGGGAATGGGGCTAGCGATTTCCAAGAGATTGATCGAGCTAATGGGCGGTGCCATTCACGTGAAAAGCGAAGTAGGCAAAGGTTCGACCTTCTGGTTCACCCTGCCCCTTAAGGTGGAGACGAACCGAGGCTCAGCCTCCTTCCACGCGCCTGGCTGAGCCTCGGCGTCGAATGGTTGCCCCGGGGTGGCAAAGCACCTTGCACAATGTCAGCCGGCAATTTCCTCGATCATGATCACCCATCCCGCCGATCCATCTTCAGCCTCAGAGATGACCGCGGCATTGATCTTGGCCTGGAATAGTTCTCCGTCCGCCCGTACGCATTCCTCTTCGAGCGTTACTGTAGACGGGCCCGCCCGCGCGAGTTCCAACAGTATCTCCAAGATCTTTTCGCGGCTGCTCTCTTTGACTACACTTTCCACGTGCATGCCCAAGAGCTGGGCGCTCTTATATCCAAGCACATCAACTGCGGCGCGATTCGCGCTCGTAACATGTAAAGCATTGTCGGTCAGGAGGATCGCGAGCGGGCTTTGCTCAAACACCGTGCGATACTGTCGTTCCGTGCCAGCGATACGGGCTGTCCGCTTTGAATCGGTGACGTCCGCGCTGCGGCCGACTAAGCGAACTGGATTTCCCGCCGCATCTCGAATGATGTATGCATGCTCAGAGATATCTGCCGATGCTCCGCCAGGACGGAGTCTCCTGTATTCGCATAGCCACTCCTCGCGCCCTTCTCGCAGGGCTGAGTTGAGACTAGCCGCCACCGCGGTACGATCGTGCGGGTGGATTTGCTGAAGCCAAGCCCCCAAAGTCATGTTTGCCGTAGATGTTTCCGGACGTTCCAACTCTGTTGTCCCACGGATCATCCGGTTCGCCGCCGTGTTCCACTCCCAAATGACATCTTTCGTGGTTAGCCGCAGCGCGCGAATATCTTCCATGCTCCTCCGCATTCGGTGCGCATACTGCCGCATTTGGTCTATCGCGACGGTGGCAATTCGGCGGGCCTTTGGATACGACCCGCTTAGCCCCGAAAGCAGAATACCCTCCAGTATGAAAAGCGCGACGCGGGCGGCGTTGATAGACGAGTAAACTGTCAGCGAGTAGCGCGGGACGAGAAAGAAATATCTGGCTGCCAGACTTGCCAACAGCGTTGCTAGCAGGCCCGGGCCGAAACCGCCCCACCAAGCGCTCGCGGCTACCGCAGCGTAGAAAAATGTGAAGGGAATAGCGCGTTCGAGGTCCGCGAATGCCAAGAGTTTGAGACCAGTTGCCGTAGAGACAAACAGCAACGGCGGGAGATAGCGCATAACCCAAGAGGCGGCGGCGTCCGTGGTATTAGCATCATGGAGGATGTGGCCGACGAAGCTGAGCAGCACACCCTCGCCGGCAAACAGTATCAGGCGAGCGATCCCCTCGTCGGAAGCAACCTGCAAGGAGAATACGGGTGACAGGAAAAAGTAAGCGTTGGCGAAAGCGGATAATCCACTGGCCAGCAATCCGGGACCGATCCCGCCCAGCGTTGCAGCCACCAATATCGCAACACTAAAGCCGAAATACGTTAGATCAGAATCCACGTCCGGGGGGCCGGAAAAGAAACGGAGCAGGGATGCCAATGCAGTGGCGGCCACAGCAAGACCGTACCGTGGCAAAGGTGATCGTAACCGCGACATCGAGCGCCTTAGAATACTTCGCAGACATATCTGGCACGCACGGCTGTTCCAGAGCGACGCGATGGCCCCGAGTGTGTACCAATAATGCCCGCCCTCGGGAGCGTGAAATCACACACGTTTACTGCGTGCTCCCTAAGCTGAACACAATACCAGCGCCATAGCGAAGGTTGTTCTGACTGAATGTCTCATACTGATTCAATGCGGTCTTCGATCCCAGTCGGGTGAGCAGGTAATCCACCTGAATCGGTCGTAAGGAGATGCGGTGATTCAATCGAATGTCGAGTGTCCCGCCAACCGCCATTGCGAATGCACTCTCCCCGCCAGTCAGCCGCTCCCCGGGAACATCCGGTAGCAACGGTGATTTGATACTCGCGGCCACGTTCACCCCGCCGAACAAGCATTCGAACGCCGAAACAATGCGCGATGAACGCTTTGTTACTGAAACCCGTGGCCCGAATAGATAAGTCAGCCATGTATTGTCCAATTGGATATTGTGAATGTTTCCGTTATGCGCGGCGCCCAGTTCCGCGACGCCGGCGAGATGGTCCATGAAGTTGATCTGGAAGCTTCCTGTGCCGCCGTTGGCGGTGAACGCCGGTACGTCGCGGCTCGAATTCACTCGCAACATCTGATATTGCAGGCTAACCTCCGCAAGCGGCGTCTCATCTTGTGCGAAGGCTCCGGCTGCGAAAAGGACAACTAATCCAGCCAGGAAAGCGATTCTCATGCAGTCATCCCTTCTCACATGGTTATTTGCATACCTGCGGCGTCAGCATGTTTCTGGCGAATTCAGTTCTCGACTATTCCCCCGCAGCCGCCTTGCCGGTGTCTGCAAATCAATGATGAGCCTGCGAGGTCCGGGGCGCAAAAAACTTTATCGCTTCGCTGGAAGCACTGCCGGCGGCTCCCAACTGCCATTGGGCACCGCGTTCTTAGGCCAGTATCCCATTTGCGCATTCATGGCCAGCGGAACGGCCACATTGGTCATTATCCACCTGGTCATTTCCATAGTTAACAGCGGATAGCCGTAAATATAGGCTTCAACCCGATCTCGAGCGCCTCTTGCGCTGGGACCGGATTGATTCGATTTGCGGGTCGAGAATGGCCCCAGGCGACTAACGCTATAAGGAGTGTGACGGGAATCGGTAGCCGCCGCAATTTGTACAAATCATCTTGCCTCCTATGTGGTGTTCGTTCAGGCAGCGTCGCCCACTGTTCGAAGGATCTCGACGGTGGAGGTTGTTGCCGCGCGATTGAGAGCATCGCGCTTTCGCATGGCTTCCCGTAACGAAGCCTCGATCACGTGAGCCTCCGCTTTGAAAGCACAGGCCAAGTACTCCACTGAGACGCCGGCATCTAGGAACAGGTGCAAAAGACCTTCTGGTGTTGCCAGCAGTGTCCTACTCGTGTTATCCATAGCACCCCGCGCTAATTCCTAGCGGCGAAAACGGCCGCCTCGAAAACCACCGAACCCGCCGCCTCCCCAGCGACCGCGGTCACCCCAACCGCCGCCACCAAAGCCTCCTCCCCAGCTATCGGAACGAAAATTACCCCAGCGTTGGTCACCCAGACCTCGGGCGGACTGCCAACTATCCATCGACGAGCGTATGCTGCTACTGCCCGACCAGCTTCGCCAACCCTGGCCATCATGCTGCTGCCACCCGGAGCTAGGGCTGGCCCTGTAGATGTTCCCGTCATGATCGGCATAAATATTGTTCCCCGCATGGCCGACGCCATTGCCGGTATGGGTGTTATAGCTGAATCCTCTGCTGCCGCTGACAGATTCACCTGTGTGGGCGTTACCAGCAACCCCCGCGGCCCCGCCGTGCACCACTCCAGTTTGGGCGTTGTAAGTTGCTCCTCGCGCTTCAGCAGCGTAATTTCCGGTAGAGCCGTTGCTTACGGTTCCACCCGCTCCACGATACGACCGTCCGGTAGTGGAGTTGTTGCCTGAAACCGTTGAGCCTGTTCGATAGTTCCCAGTGAACGCGTTGTAATTGGCGCCTCTCGCAGCGACACCGGTGTTTCCGGTCACTGGATTGTAGTAGCTTCCGCGAGCGGCAGTGCCCATATTTCCGGTGTAGGGATTCGCCCATGCGGCGCGTGTTCCCGCATACGCAGTATTGCCCCAGCGTCCATAGACGTTCGCTGCGGCCGCACCACCGTAACCTCCCCAGCCCCAAGCCGGTATCGCTTCTCCCCAGCCCCATCCGCCCTCTGGTCCCCACCAAGGACTGCAAGCGCTACCGATCGCCATCCCCAGACCGAAGCCGAGGCCCCAACCAGCTGCTTCACTCCAACTGAACGCAGCGCCGACTCCGTACGTATAAGGCGTAGGCACCCAACCCAGCGCACCCACATAAGGCGGATAATTCCAACCCGTTCCGTAGACTACAACACCATCCGACGACACCACTGTGCCGTAATAGCCTGGTGTGTAGCCGACATAGACCGTGGTCGGAGTGAAGCCGTAAACATAGGCGTACGTCGCGTAATGAATCGGACTACTGGGCGGAATCGCGTAAACCTGCGATGGCACCGATGTAGCCACCGCCCATGGCCCGGTAGCGTTGGACGACTGGAACCAAACTGCATTCTGGACGGCGTAATAGCTGCCGCCAGGAACGTAGATAACCGGGACAACGGTGTTCGCTGCATATAGCAGGCTGGTACCCTCAATCGGCTGCAAATTAGGAACGCCGTAATACGTGACATCCAGTTTCGCCGCACTTCGCGAAATGGTGGCAGTTTGTGGAATCTGGTTCGCTATCAATGCTTCTTTCGCTTGAGGTGTGCCCGGGACCGATACCAGGACGCTGGCTTTCGGGCTGTAGGGAGGAATCTCGGCAAAATCGGATGGCAATTCGGCGCCCGGAACATATGCCCACGCACCGTTCTGAAGCGAATTAGACGTGAACCAGCGTCCGGCCACCAGGACGTAGAACATCTGGTTGAAGTTGTTCATGAAGATATCGTTGCCAGAATTCTCCACGTAGAGCAGTGCAGTACCCGGGATCGGTGTGAACTGCGGCGGACCCTGCGTGAGCAGCAATTCAGCAGGACCTGTACTTACATAAACCGCCGGCGCGGCGCCCTCCTGGTAGGCTTCCTTGAGTGATTGTTCCGTATTGCCGAGGACCTGATTCTGATCGCTCGCCACTGCCTTTCGTCTCAACTTATCTAGGGCGCCGGTAGGGGCGCGTATGGCCGGGGACCACGGGCCCGCTATGCCAGGCGCTTCCATCCAACCGTCCATGAGAGCCAGGTAAAACAACTGCTTGGATGGATCAAAAATGACGAGCGCCCGCGTGTTGATCACCATCTGCAAGTTGTCTCCGGCAGGCCTGAGTGCGGGTTGACCATCAATCAGTGCGAGGACCGCAGGGGTGCTGCTGAGAATAATGTTGGGAACCTCATTGTTCAACTGATACGTCTTCTGCACGTCCGAAGCGGCCGTCATTGAAAGCGATGTTTCGAGCAGGTCCAGAGGGATCGTCCGCATGGAACGCATATTGGCTTCGAAGGTCTGTTGATACTGTGAACCGTTATTGGGGAGCGAAGGGAAATTATGTCTAGTCAGTTTGAAATCATCCAGTGTTACCAGGCGATTCACCTTGTCCACCTCCGTACGGGCTGTGAACCACACCACTCCATAGGTTTTGTCCTTCGAACCTTGGCTCTGAATCGCGATCGCGGCGTAAGCATCCAGACTGTTTCCAGTCCAATGGTCTACCTGTGGCTGATAAACCTGTATCGTTGCGCCTTGAGCCGTAATTTGGCGCGGCCATGGATCACCGCCCGGCGGGGGATCGGTGTCGGGCGGTAATTGCCAAATGGTGGCTCCGAACGAGGTCATTGTCAGAGACAAGATAAGGGTGAAACTTATCGCTTGCCGGCAAATATTCAGCGTCATAGTCGTAAGGTTCCGCTCGTTGATACTCGATGCACTTTCGGTCCGATTGGCCCAATTTATTGGCAATGTTCACACCCTGAAGGTGAAACAAAACTGCGACTCCCTCGCGGCTAGCTAATCGTTCATCCCAGGATGGAATCTGTCCACACACGGCGCCCGCGGCGAAAAGGCCGGCTGCACGCGCCTTCGATAGCATTGTTTGTGTTTGCCATACCTGCATTGCAGGCGCAGTCTGTGAACCCAACCCCAGGCTTCCTACAAGATCTCTCCGGGCAGTTCCCCCTTTCCGGCAAGTTCAGCCTCGAGCAACAGATCCAAGTTGGTACCCAGGGGAATTCCAACGACAGCGACCCACTCGCTTACGGGCATGCGTTGCAATTTCGGCCGTGGTTCCACTATGACGGAATTCCAAACATCACTCTCACGGGGTCCGTGAGCTACATCTACTATTTCACAGTGCCGGGAACCAGCTATTACAGGCACGCAGAGTGGCGAGACACCTTGATGGGCACACTAAAACAACCCCTGCACGGTGGCTCGCTGTATGAACAGCTTCGCGGTGAATTGCTCAACTTCCATGACAGCCATGGAATGGTACAACACCTTCCCAGAGTTCGCTTTCGTTTTGGTCAAAACCTTTACCTTGGAGAAGGCGGGTCAACACTGAGCAAGGCATACCTGGGTCTTTATCAAGAAGCTATTCTGCAGTTCCCACAGCCCTCGTACTCCCACGTGGCCTTCACCAGCGCCAGGTTCTTTGCAGGTGGTGGGTTCGAATTGGGCTCGAGAACGGAAGTGCTGTTGGGATTTAGAGCTGAAGGTGAAGTTTCGAGCAGTGGATCAAAAGTCACCTTGTTCTTTGGGCCGGCCTTCAGCATCGAGTACAACTTTCGGCGGCGTCAAAGGATGCATGACAACCATCAGCGGACAACGGCTTTCAGAGATTTCTAGAAATAAAGGCGCGGGCTAATCACGTGCATCGTTCGGAAGTGGAGAATAACTGAGTTCTGCTTAGGAGACCCAACATACGGCGTAAGGAGCTACAAATGAGATTCTTGAAACACGTCAACTGGGCTGCCAGCAGCTTGCTGGTGTTGGCAGCGATGACCGCGGCGCCTTCTGCCGCACAGCAAAAACCCAACATCCTGGTCATCATGGGTGATGACGTCGGATGGTTCAACATCGGCGCCTACCATCAAGGCATGATGTCGGGAAAGACACCCAACCTCGACAAGCTGGCCGCTCAGGGGATGCGCTTCACGGATTACTACGCTGAGGCGAGTTGCACCGCCGGCCGTGCCAATTTCATCACCGGTGAATTGCCCATTCGCACGGGTTTGACCACGGTCGGGCAAGCCGGCGCGGACGTGGGTATCCCGGATCAAGCCGCGACGATCGCCTCGGCCCTGAAGGCGCAAGGCTACGAAACCGCGCAGTTTGGCAAAAACCACCTCGGCGATTTGAACAAATACCTGCCTTGTGTACACGGCTTCGACGAATTCTTTGGCTATCTTTATCATCTCGATGCTATGTCGGATCCCTACTGGTTCGACTATCCGCAAGACTGGATCGACAAAACCGGCCCCCGCAATCTGACGCACTGCTGGGCTACCGATACGAACGACCCTACCGTGACGCCGCGCTGGGGAGCAGTCGGAAAGCAGAAGATTGTGGATGAGGGTCCTTTGGCGCCCTTTCCAAACATGACCGACATGCAGAACTGGCAAGCGGGCCGCAAGGCGAAGTACGACATGGAGACCTTTGACGAAGTGCTCGTCGGAAGCACGAATGGCTTCATGGACAAGGCCAAGCAGGACGGTAAACCGTTCTTCATCTGGCACAACACCACCCGCATGCACGTCTTCACCTACATCCCCCCGAAGTATCAGGCGATGATGAATCACAACACCAATTACGGGCTCGAAGAAGCCGGCATGGCCCAATTGGATGATAGCGTCGGCGCTCTGCTGAAGCACATCGAAGACATCGGCGAAACGGACAACACCATCGTCATTTTTACCACCGACAACGGCGCGGAAGTGTACACGTGGCCGGATGGCGGTATGACACCGTTTAAAGCCGGAAAAGGCACCGCGTACGAAGGTGGCTTCCGCGTGCCCGCAATCATCCGTTGGCCCGGGCACGTTCCTGCCGGCAAGGTTGAGAATGGGCTTATGTCCGGGCTCGACTGGTTTCCCACTCTCTTGGCCGCTGCCGGTAATACCGACATCACCGATCAACTTCTCAAGGGCGCGAAGCTCGGCGACCGAACCTACAAGAATCATCTTGACGGCTACAACCAGATGGAGCTTCTTCTCTGCAAAGGACCATCCGCCCGGCACGAACTCTTCTACTTCGCTGGCCCGAAGCTCGGAGCTCTTCGCATTGATGACTTCAAATTCCAGTTCATCGAGCAGCCCTACGGCTGGCCAGGTGAAAAGCTCGAAGTCGACATGCCCACGATGACAAACATTCGACAAGATCCCTTCGAACGAACATCCAACGTCCGCGGCGAGACCTTCAATACTGGTTCTCCTGCTTACGTAAATGACTTCATGGCGCGCGAATTCTGGCGTTTCGTCAATGTGCAACAGGAAGTGGGCAAGCTGGCAATGACAGCCGTAGACTATCCACCCATGCAGGCGCCGGCTTCGTTTAACTTGAGCGCCGTCAAGGCCAAGATCGACGAGATGATCAAGGCTCACGAAGCCCAGTAGTCACACACAACACGCGGTCGGCCGCGGTGGCAACGTGGCCGTCAGCAATTCTGGCGCTAAAGCGTAACCCAGGGGCCAAGCATGCGGATACGGCGTAACGACGCTAAACATTCCGTGGCAAATTACTCTCCCCGTGTCCGAAACCGAGCCGATCATCCTTCACGAAATTAACGTGTTCGCAGCCTTAATGCCTGGCACGCGCATTGCAGTACGCAATATACTGCAATTAACGCTATCGACGAGTCGTCTGAGGCAATTGCTGTAGGTCAAGACGTGCTGTACAACCTGGACGCTCCCCGGGTGCCAGAGCCTGAACCAAACACGATGCTGCTCGTGGACGGGCAGGGCCGCATGGTGTGCGTAAGCGCACAACCGAAAAAGATGTTTGGATATCGGCGCAAGGAGCTGGTTGGTGAGCCAGTTGAAAAGTTGACGTCTGAACGCTGCCGGGGTGAACACGTTAAAGCGTCGCACTCATTACACTGTCACTAATCTCAAGCGCGCCCATGAACAACTGCCCCAGCGAGCCGAAGAGTTGGGGAAGCTGAGGGACGTTGCGCTGGTTGCCCCTCTGATGGCCCACGACCTGGAGTGCCATGAAATCTCCGCTAATCGAGCGGCTAAGCGAGGAAGGGCGCAGCTATCTTTGACCACGGTTCGCTAAAGAACCCCGTATGCCGGTTGCGGCTCCAACTGGAGCCGAGGTTCGAGGTTAGGACGTGGAGGCGATTATGCCAAGCGGTGCCAGGAAGGTCATATGGGGCAACGCCAGTCCGGTGTGCTCTGAGCCTCCCAGCAGATTCGGCAGTTGTTGTTTGGCTAGATTTTCGGATTCTGTACTCACACCAGTGCGGGTCTGCGTGGTACACCCAAGCCTTTGGCCCAAGTGGACCCACTTATGTGGGCGTCACCCCCCCACCAGGCTTATGAGTGCGTTGGCGAATCCGCACAAATAGCTAAATTGTGCGGTAACGGGCTTGCAGAAAAACTGCACCCAGCGCGAGGCTATCTGCATCTGTGGTCTGATCGTATAAGCGCGTGAATAGTGCTGCCAAGCTTATGCGCGGCCAGGACCAGCAGCGTGCTTCAAGGGTCATACAACAGAGGTCGTGGAACAAGCCATAGCTTGGCCGAAGTACCAAGATGTAAGGCGCTTTGCGTTCCGGGACACCAAGATCCAGGAAGGACTCATGACAATACCGGTGGTCGGCATTGGCGCCTCAGCCGGAGGCCTGGAAGCCTTCCGGCTTATGCTTGCGCATTTACCAGCGGATACTGGCTTGGCGTTCGTATTCGTTCAGCACCTGGATCCGAAGCACCAGAGCAATTTGAGCGAGATCTTGGCGCGGATTAGTCCGATACCAGTCCGGCAGGCCACGGACGGTTTGGAGATCGAGCCAAACCATCTTTATGTCATACCGCCGGATGCCGCGCTGGAGATCGCGAACGAGGCGCTGAGAATAACTCCCCGCTCTCCGGCATCTTCGGGTCCGCACGCGCCGATTGATCATTTCCTGCAATCGCTTGCCCAGGAGTGCGGAAGCCGTGCGATCGGTGTAATACTCTCGGGCGCCGGCAGCGATGGCTCAGCTGGTCTCGAAACGGTGAAAGCCGCCGGGGGCATGACATTCGCACAAGACCCTGCGACCGCCAAGTTTAGCAGCATGCCACAGGCCGCCATTGCAAGAGGATGTGTCGATTTCATATTGTCGCCTGAAGCTGTAGCCGACGAGTTGACGAAACTGGGCCATCACCCCTACATCGCGGAAGACGAAAACGCGCGATCGCTGCAACCGGCCACGGCGACGAAAGATGGGTTCGATCCGATCCTGAAACTTCTCCGCGATGACACCAGCGTCGATTTTGCACTCTACCGGGAGAATACCGTCCAGCGGCGCATCCTGCGACGGCTCGCGTTGCATAACATCGGCAGCCTCGAAGAATACCGCCGGCTGTTGGAGAAAGACCCGCGCGAGGTAAGCGCCCTTCATCGAGACCTGCTGATCAACGTCACCTGTTTCTTCCGCGATCCGGAATCGTTTGAACAGTTGAAGAAGCTGGTTCTCCCTCGCTTGGTTCGCGACCGGCCGTTGGACGCAGCGATCAGAGTATGGGTGGCGGGTTGCGCTACAGGAGAGGAGGCATATTCGATCGCTATTTCACTAAAGGAGTTGTTCGAGGAAACGGGCCATGTCTACCCGGTACAGATCTTCGCTTCGGACATCAGTGCAATGGCGGTCGAAAGGGCTCGGAGCGGCAAATTCGCGGAGGCGATCACCGGAAATGTCAGCCCGCACCGCCTGAAGCGCTATTTTTCAAAGGTCGAGGGGGGATATCAGATCAACAAGGAGCTGCGCGAGATGTGTGTCTTCAGCAGGCATGATCTGATTCACGATCCCCCGTTCTCGAAGCTGGACCTGATCAGCTGCCAGAACGTGCTGATCTTCTTTGGAAGCGTTCGGAAGAACGTCGTCGCGCGCTTTCATTACGCGCTCAACCCGGGCTGTTTTCTTGTGTTGGGGCGAGCCGAAACCGAATCGGGTAACCTTTTCTCGGGTGTGGAGGGCACTCATAGCATTTACACAAAAATCGAGATAGTGGATAAGGCGCGCCATCTCTACGATTGGGCGCTCGGCCTCCGTCGAAGCCCCGATGCCTACGAGAGGATGGCCGGGCTACCAGCCAGCCAAGTCCCGAAAGGCATCGACTTGCGAAAGGAATTGGAGCGCACAGTCCTGTCGAGATACAGCGGGGCCGGGGTGGTAGTTGATGGGGCTTTGGAGGTTCTGGAAATCCTTGGACAGACCGGCCCTTATCTTACACTTCCGTCGGGAAAAGTAAGTTTGAACCTCTTGAAGCTAATTCCAGAGACGAGGCTGTTTCTGGAAGTGGAGAAGCTCGTCGGTGAGGCGGAAAGGAGCGGCCAGGCTGCTCGGAAGACCCGGGTCCGGTACCAGGCTGACGGGTCGGCTGGAGAAGTCAATGTCGAAGTGATCCCCCTGGGCGTCGGGCGACCAGGTGCGCTGCTGGTTCTTTTTGAGCCCGCGCCAGCCACATCCGACATCGAACGGGTCCCCGTTTCTGATCCCCGGGACCATGAAATCGCGAGCTTGAAGGAAGACCTTGCCGATGCCCGGCAGCGGCTCCTCTCGGCCATCGATGAACACCAGTCATCGGCGCAAGAGAGCCAGGACACGGCCGAGGAGGCGATCTCGACCAACGAGGAGCTTCAAAGTCTCAACGAAGAGCTGGAAACAGCCAAAGAAGAACTCCAGTCAACCAATGAAGAACTGATCACGGTGAACCAAGAACTGCTTTCAAATAATGCAGCCCTTGTGGAGGCGCGCGACTTCGCCATGTTGATCATTGAAACGGCGGCGGCCCCTATCCTGGTACTCGATCAGGAGCTGCGGATTAAAGCTGCCAATCCATCGTTCTATCGTGCGTTCCGAATATCTCCTGGTGAGGCCGGAGGCCAATTCCTCTACTCCATGTCAAACGGCTGTTGGGATATCCCCCGCCTTCGAGATATGTTGCAGCGTATTCTTGCCGGATAGAAAGGCGGTCCAGAACTTCGAGATCGAGCAGAATTTTCCCGGCGTTGGGCACAAAGTTCTGATATTAAGCGCCCGTCAACTTGACGGACTTCAGCAGATCCTCCTGGGCATCGATGATGTTACGGAGAGCAAGGAACGGGACCTGCGGTTGACCGCGATCGTTGACTCGTCAGACGACGCTATCCTCTCCAAGACCCTGGATGGAACGATTGTCAGTTGGAATTCCGGAGCGGAAAGAACCTACGGGTACCCTGCCCATGAGATCATTGGCCGGCCGATCACCACTCTGGCCCCAGAGGGCCACGAGGAAGAGATGTCGGTCATCATGGAACGCATCCGGCGCGGCGAGAAGATGAGGCATTTCGAAACAAGGCGCCGGCGCAAAGACGGCGAGCTCATTGATGTCTCTCTGACCATTTCCCCGATCGCGAGCCGCAACGGTGTGATCACCGGGGCATCGATAGTAGCGCGCGATATCACCGACCTCAAGCGTAGCCAGGAAGAAAATCTCGCGAAG
>Ga0210406_10005337_pt1 | contig 13507 bp, 16 predicted proteins | sample IncBWC30MmetaG_FD_155454 | JGI IMG/M metagenome (GOLD analysis project Ga0210406, IMG submission 155454) | Forest soil microbial communities from Barre Woods Harvard Forest LTER site, Petersham, Massachusetts, United States - Inc-BW-C-30-M | ecosystem: Environmental > Terrestrial > Soil >... | reverse complement strand
ATTCTGGCCGAGCGCCTGCGGCTGTGGCTGGCGATGGACCCAATGCTGAAGGAGCACGGCATCACGGGCAGCTTCGGCGTGGGTAGTTTCCCAGTGCACGGTTTCTCAGCCGAGGACATTATTCGCGTGTCCGACGCGGGCATGTATGTGTCGAAGCACGCCGGCGGGAACCGGGTTTCGACTGCCGAAGAATTCGTGGATGGAGAAAATTTCGCCGCGCAGCGGCAGCAGATCGCCGGCTACATCGAAGGATTCCTGCAACGTGAACAGTCCGGGACCGAGCAGCTTGAAGAACTGGTCGCAACTCTGAAAAAGCTATGCGGCGGCGAAGAGCAATGCAATGTGCAGGTGCTGAAAGAGTCAATTGAACAGATCGCGCGCGCCGCGGAATCGCGCGAGTTTCATGCCGCCGGCCACGGCGACATGGTGGCACGTTGCTGCGAATTGATCGGCAAGGCTTTGTCACTGCCTCCCGACGAGATGACGGAACTGGTTTACGCCGCCCGAGTGCACGACGTCGGCAAGATCTTCGTGCCCGAGCGTGTCGTCACCAAGAATGGCCCGCTCAACGATGAAGAGTATGCGGTCATGAAAACCCACGCCAAGATCGGCGCCCAGATCGTATCAGCGATCCCGGGAAGTAGCACGGTCGAGAGCGCGATCGAGCATCATCACGAGTCGTTCGACGGAAACGGATATCCGCGCGGCCTGCGCGGCGAGGAAATTCCGTTGTGGGCGCGCATCCTGGGGCTGGCGGACGCATACGTCAATCTCACCACCGAACAGGCGCTGACTCCAGCGAAGACAAGTGAGCAGGCGCTGGTGGAACTTGAGAAGCTGAGCGGAACGCGTTTTGATGGATTGTTGGTGCGGCTTCTGATCCGGCAGCTCCGGGCGGAGCGCACATCTAGCGTGGGAGACTGAGACCGAGTAGTTGGTCGTTGTGCCCTTCCGAAGTACGTTGCATTCATCCCACCCCTTGCAACTCCACGAATGAAACGGGAAACTAATAGAGATGCCAGTTTCACTCTCCCTCTCCGGGCGCGTCGCCCTCATCACTGGTGGTTCTCGCGGGATTGGGGCTGCTGCCGTCCGGATGTTTGTTGCCGCCGGCGCGCAAGTGATGTTCAACTACCAGTCTTCCAAGACACAGGCAGAAGCCCTGGCTGCCGAATTAGGCGGGTCGTGCGCAACCGTTGCTTGCGACCTCAATGGTTTGAAAACCGCGCAAGACTTGGTGAGCGAGAGTGTCAAGCGTTTCGGGCGGCTCGACATTCTGGTGGCGAATCACGGAATCTGGCCAGCCAATGACGCACCGATCGACCATTTGTCAGACGCGCAGTGGGGCACGACCGTCAGTGTGAATCTCGACAGCGTCTTTGCGCTCATCCGGCACTCGGTGGCGCAGATCAAGAAGCAGCAACAGTTGAGCCGGTCGCCGGCGCACATCGTGGTGGTGAGTTCAACGGCAGGGCAGCGTGGAGAAGCGTTTCACGCGGACTACGCAGCCACGAAAGGAGCCGTGATCAGCATGGTGAAGGGCCTTTCGACGGAACTTGCCCCGGACGGGATCTATGTGAACTGCGTGGCGCCGGGGTGGGTGGCGACGGATATGTCCCGACCCGCGTTGAACGACGCCAGCACCCGGGACGCGATTCTCGCCAAGATTCCATTGGGGCGTGCAGCGACGCCGGAGGAAATCGCGGCGCCGATTCTATTCCTCTGCACTCCGCATGCGGGATTCATAACCGGCGAGATCTTCAATGTGAACGGAGGAGCAGTATTGGCCGGGTGACCTGCAGCCGCGCCTGTCCGATACAAGCCTTGCCCCGCGCGTCTAAACTGTCGGAGATGAGATTTTTCGGTCTTATTCTGTTCCTGCTGGCCATTCCGGCCGCTGCGCAACAACCCGCGGCACCGGTGCCCGGCGCGTCCTCCACAACGACTGACCAGAGCACGCCTGACAAGGCGAAGAAGTTGTTGGACGAGATGATTCAGGCGCTCGGCGGCCCCGCCTATCTGGAAATCAAGAACGTCACCCAGACCGGCCGAACGTACAACCTGTTTCATGGACAAGCTAACGGCGCGGGCGTGCTTTTCTGGCGGTTCACCGAGTTCCCGGACAAAGAGCGCGTGGAAGTTACCAAGCAGCGCGACATCGCGTACGTGTACAACGGCGACCGGGGATACGAGATCACCTTCAAAGGCACTGCCGCGCTCGATTCCAAAGCAATGGGCGAATACCTGCGCCGTCGCGAACACTCGTTGGAGTGGGTGTTGCGTAAGTGGATTAAAGAGCCGGGCGTGGCTATCCTTTACGAAGGCGCCGCCGTCGCCGCCGACAAACCGTCCGACCAGGTGAGCATCATCAACTCGCAGAACGACAGCGTCACGCTTTACATCGACAGCCAAACGCACCTGCCGATCAAGAAGACCTACTCGTGGCGCGACCCGATCGACCGGCTGCGCAATGTGGAAGACGAGGTCTATGACGCCTACCGCCCCACCGAGGGTTTCATGACACCGTACAGCCTGACTCGTTTCTACAACGGCGAAATGGTCAACCAGCGCTTTCTGAATACGGTCTCCTATAACGACTCTCTGAACCCAACCATGTTCGACGCCAAGACCACCTACGATCCCGCCACCCTCCCGAAAAAGAAGTAACCAAAGGGAGTGCTTTTTCTTGCAACCCTCGATCGCCCAATTAAGCGTCTTAAAATCAGTAAGATGCCATCCAGCGCGACTAAGGAACACGCGCCTGTGATGTACCGCTGTGGTGGATTTGCCACAGTCAAGAATTCGACAGGACGTGTAGTCTACGCCTTCGCCCTTCCCCTTGAAGCCGGAACAGACAATTCGCGTCGCTGTGGAATGTGAAGGGATTGGTTTGCACAGCGGTGCTCCCGTTAAACTCCGCATCTTGCCGGCAGCCGCCGGCTCTGGCATTCGCTTCCGCCGCACCGACCTCGACAATTTTGAAATCGAAGCCTTGGGCCGGAACGTGGCCCGCGTCAGCTACGCCACCAGCTTGATGAAGAAAGGCGTGTTGATCTCCACAACCGAGCACTTGCTCTCAGCCCTCATTGGGACGGGCATCGACAACGCAATCATCGAGCTCGACAACCTCGAACTGCCTATCCTCGACGGGAGCGCTCTGCCATTCGTCGAAATGATTCAACGGGCGGGCATCCGCAAGCAGCGGCGTGCGCGGTCGTATCTGCGGATCTGCCGGGAACTCGAGCTACGCGAGGGCAATAAATTCATCGCCGTCTATCCGGCGGACAATTATTCGGTTTCCTACACCATCGACTTTCCGCATCCGCTGATCGGCCGCGAGGTATTTCAGGCAGATCTTTCGGATGGGCAGTATCTGCGTGGGATTGCTCCCGCGCGCACATTCGGATTTCTGCACGAAGCCGAAGCCATGCGCCAGCAGGGTCTGATCCGGGGAGCCTCCAAAGAGAATGCGGTGGTTTTGACCCGCGACGGAGTGCTGAACCCGCCGCTGCGCTTCACCGACGAGTTTGTGCGCCACAAGGTTCTGGACTTGATCGGCGATCTGGCGCTGGTGGGGAAGCAGATTCTAGGCAGCATCGTGGCCGACCGTGCTGGGCATGCGATGCATACGGCGCTGGTCTCGCGGCTGCTGCGGGATCACTCGTTCTGGGAAGAGACCACCCTCGATGATCGAGCGGAACGAGCGGTGAGCGAGAGTGCCGCGATGGCCACTCATCCCGGGTGAACCGATTCAACGAACCTAATTAGTCTGCAGGCTCGCAGGGAGAGCCGGTGACGTCGTGTACCGGCGATTCGGCAATCAGCCTTTGCAGTTCGGCGCGCGTCGAGTCGATCATACTGGTCGCGAAACGCTGGGCGGCCTTCTTCCGCTCGGGCGATAAATCGCGGAAGCGCATGGCGAGTTGCGGCACGTCTTCCTCAAGCCAGCGTAAGGTTCGTTGTACCCGGGCGATCTTGTATTCGTGGGTCATGGCGGTTGTGCTCAATTAAGAGCTTGCCATGGGCTTGCCGCGCGGAACAGTTCCTAGAGGAATACCCTGGCGGAGCGCTGAGTTTTCGCGATCTTAGTGGGCCTTGGTGGGCTTTGCAGTGCTTTGTTCGATGCGGCGCAGGATCCAGCCTTCGAGTTGCTGCCGGGAGCTGTCGGGAATCTCGGCAAACCGCACGCCAACCCGGCCATTCCCGTCAGCCCAGGCGACCTCACCCTTCGATTCGATCGTCGTTTTCGATCCGGGCAACGTAAAGTTGATCTTCGCGATGGGCTGCTTCGGGATCCCGCCCTTCACATGAATCGCCATTCCACCTTCGCTCAAGTTGGTTGCGGTCACCTTCACCGGAGCACCTTGCCCGAGGTGCAGGAGGACCGGCATCTCGACCGGACAGCGGAAGTAGCGGCGCCGTTCGCGCTCCATAAAGCCGAGAGCGGCGTTGAAGCAGCGCAACGTCGTCGAGGTGGTGAGCGGCTTCTGCAATACGAAATTCGCGCCCATCTCGAACGCCTGCTGGGTAGTGGTCTTACCGTTCAGAATGGCAAAGGAGACCGAGGTCTTGTTGCTCGGAGTCTTGCGCAAGTTCCGCAGAACATCGGTACCGCCCTGCAAATCGTCACAATCGACGATGATTGCATCGAACTTCGACGAGGAAAGCACGTCGCTCCCCGAGCGCGCAGCCGCCGAAACTTCAACCGCGATCGACAGCTTTTCCAGCGTCGTCTGCAAAAGACGAACGACTTCGGAATCGCGGCTCACGAGCAGAGACTCGAGGTTCATACTAGCCACTGTAGCCGCGCACGGTCGGCGGCAAAAGTCACGAAAGTAATGAGTAAGAATCCGGAAAACGGAAGGATCCGATCAGAAATCTGCAGCTTGGGTTGCACGGCAAGTGCTCGCAAATCTGCCCGGCCGCCACATCTGGGAGCCGTCCGCCATGCCTAGCTGCGCCTATCTTTCGCTGGGCTCCAATGTCGGCGACCGACAAGGAAGCTTGCGCGCGGCCATCGACCGGCTCAGCGCCCTCGGAGAAGTTTCAGCGGTATCGTCGTTCTACGAAACCGAACCGGTCGAATTTACCGATCAACCATGGTTTCTCAACTGCGTGGTTTCGCTCGCGACTACGCAATCGCCACGCCAACTGCTCAACGCACTGCTCGTCATCGAACAGTCGATGGGCAGGCGGCGTACGCAACAGAAAGGGCCGCGCACGATTGACCTCGACATCTTGTTGTATGGGGATAACTGCGTGCACGAACCCGGGCTCGCAATTCCCCACCCGGCGTTGGCTGAGCGCCGCTTTGTTTTGGAGCCACTACTCGAGATCGCTCCCGACCTGGTTCACCCTGTCCTGCGAAAAACGATGCGGAAGCTTCGGGACGAATTGCCTGCCGGACAGATTGTGCGAAGGGTGATAGCCGGGCCGCGCGTGGGGAATTCTTAACCACGGAAATCGCAAAACGTTGCTGGCCGCTACGGGATAATGATGCGGCTTCCGGGTTCTTCGGTCGCGCCCACAACTGCCTTTTCCGGAAACTGCGCGAAGAGGAAATCGATGAACGCGCGCGACTTCGGTCGCCCGGAGGTACGCGCGTGCCCCATCCGCACTAGAAACACCAGGCCCTTGAGCACCTCGGCGTCACGCAATTTCGTGTAGCCGAGATGCTTGTGCTCGGCCTCGCGATACTCCTTCACCATGCTCTGCAACTCGGCGGCAACCGCCTGTTGCGCGGGAGAATGCATAGGTTCCTCGTAATGCAGTCCAGAGTTGGCAAGACGCTCTATGCTGCGCGCTAGTGCCGTCGTCCCGGCGATCAGATCGGTGTCATGAAGCTCCCGATCGGCGTGAGCGCGACGCGCGAGCGCAAAACTCAATCCCATGATCAGGTGTTCGTGCTCGTAGAGGAACGCGTCCGGAAGTTCGACTTGTGGCAAAAGTGCAGCAGGGTCCAAATCGCCCAACTCGCGCGGCTTTTCGTGTTCACGCGCCTGTTGAAGATAGGGACAATCGCTTGGGCAATCCAGCGTGACTTCTCTCTGTTCACCACAACACTGCGGGCAAATGCGCCCGTGAACCGCGGGACAAAAGCGTTTTTCCTTGCGCAAATTGCAGATTGCACAACTCACTGGGGGCGGGTCTCCTGCATTCATTATGACATTCGAGCCGGACTCAGGCGCGAGGGATCTCGTCTCGGAAGGGTTTCCAAGCCCCGCCGCCGAGCGCTAAAAGACGAGCTTTTGGCGTTTATGCCCTCGAAACTGGGCGTCTTTAGTGCCCTTTTGGAGTCCTCTTTGCAGAAAACCGCATAAAATCAGGCTAAATTGCTGTTTTTCCACAGGACGAGTGGAGTAAGATTGCGCCCATCGCACCAAAACATTGCTGTTCCATTGAGGAGGATCCATGGCTGCAGGTATGACCAAAACCCAACTCGTCCGCCATCTGGCGGAGAAGCTTGGGACCAACAACAAGACCGCCGCAACTTTTCTCGAGATGCTCGCGGATACGGCGATCAAAGAGACCAAGAAGGCCGGAGTCTTTGTTGTGCCGGGCCTCGGCCGCCTGGTGAAAGCACATCGCAAAGCACGCGTCGGCCGCAATCCCCAGACGGGTGAGCCGATTCAGATCAAAGCCAAGACTGTCGTGAAGTTCCGCGTCGCCAAGGCTGCGAAGGACGCAATCGCACCGAAGAAGTAGTTTCTGTCATGATGGGAGAAGGCCGGGGTTGGCGCCGGCCTTTTCCATTTGGTTGGTTAAGTGAGAGTCTGCAGCGCGTCCATCACTGCGGAGGATATGGTGTCTTGCCCGCCACGTTAGCCGCCGATTTATCCAGAGGCTTGGTCACCACGGGCTTCTCGGGCGTCCGGTACGAGGAGTTCTCCATGGTTTGCCCCGTGTTCAGGGGCTGCATAGAGACGACCTGATACTCCCGCATCTTGTGGTCTCCCACCTTGAGGAGCAAGCGGTTCTTCTTGATCTTGAATTCCCCTTCTTCGCCTACTGGCAAAAGAACCGCGTGCTTCAAGTCGAGAGGCCGAACGCGGTATTCCATTTCGTCGCTGCGCAGCAGATACTGCGGGCATAACTTCTCATTCGAATTCACTGCTGTAACGCCCGCGGACGCGAATACGCTGCCCAGACCCGTGAGGCCGCGTTCCTTGGCTCCACAGGGGACCGCTTGCATGTTTTCCAGCATGGCCTTCTGCAGCGGCTTTTTCTTGTCTTTCGCCATGGCCCCCGGTGTGATTAATAGAGCGAGGGCGAGCCATGAGATGAGGGACTTTTTGATACGCATCGTGCCTCCACATGAAACTCGTAATTTCAAGCGTTGCCCGACAAAGGTGAAACCGTCCTGCAGACGGTTCCCCGCGCTGCAGGACGGCAGTTGGTTTCAGCCGTATCGTCACCTAAGGCTTAGGCTTTGGAGACGTGGCTGAGTTCTTTGTGCTCGGCGCGCTCGTGGTGCCCGCCGTGTTAGCTGTGCCCGGCATGCTCGCGCCGGACCCCAGCGCACTCATGAACGCACTTGGGTTCTCCGAAAATTCCTGCTTCGCTTCCGGATGAGCCTTCAAATACCGCTGAAGGTCCGGATGGTCCTCCAGATACTCCTTGTTGTTCAGCAGAGAAGGATTCTGGGAGATCTGATGCGCAATGCCTGAGTGGCTTCCCAGGAACTGCCCGAAGCTTGTCCCCGGGCCGTCCTCACGCTGCTCGAAGCGCTGTTGCTGCTGCATGAAGGCAGTGGGATTCGCCTGGAACTGTTGGCGAACTTCCGGATGCTGCTGCAGATATTCCTGCAGCGCCGGATGCCCCTGCACGAAGTGCTGGTTGTTCACGAGCGACGGATCTTTCTGCAGCTGCTCGGCGATTTCCGGGTGGCTATCCAGGAACCGGTCCGTTCTCGCTACTGGTCCCCGCATGCCCTGTTCACCAGGCATCTCTTCCCGGCGATCAAATCGCTCCTCCTGCCGCATATACGCATTGGGGTTTTCCTGGAACTCGTCGCGAACTTCCGGATGCTGTTGCAGGTACTGCTGCAATGCTGGGTGGTCCTGCACAAACTTCTGGTTGTTCACGAGCGACGGGTTCTTCTGCAGCTGCTCGGCGATTTCCGGGTGGCTATCGAAGAACCGATCCGTCGCCGGCAACCCCACCCTGTCTTCGCGGCGATCGAAGCGTTGCTCCCGCTGCATGAAGGTGCTGGGATTCGCCTGGAACTGTTCACGAACCTCCGGGTTTTGCTGCAGGTATTGCTGCAACGCCGGATGTTCCTGCACGAAGCGCGGGTTGTTTACCAGCGACGGATCCTTGCGCAACTGCTCGGCGATTTCGGGATGGGATTCGAGAAACTCATTCGTCGTCTCCAGTTGGCTCCATTCACCCGGATGATCTTCACGACGATCAAAACGCTGTTCTTGCCGCATGAACGCGTTGGGGTTCTCCCGGACCTCCTCGCGGATCTCCGGATGTTGCTGCAGGTACTCCTGCAGTGCCGGGTGATCCTCCACGTACTCCTGGTTGTTCAGCAGAGTTGGATCCTTTCGCAACTGCTCGTCCAGTTCGGGATGTGATTCCAGAAACTGGTTCACGCTGGCCAACTGCGCGGGCGTAACGTCTGGATTCGGAGCCGGCATCGTGTTTGGCCCCTGCATATTCATATTGTTGTTGTTCTGACCCTGTACGTCCTGAGCGTGGCCCGAAATCCCGGCGCACAACAGGGCCGCCAGCGCGAAAGACGCAATGGGCGCGCTGGTGCCCGAAAGCTTCTTCCTCAGAGACTCACGTACGTTAATCATCCCTTCACCTCCTGGTTAAGGATCGGACTCCAGTCAGTGAGGGCAACCCGCGTGCCAAATCACGGTTCGTGCCGTGGCTCAAGAACTTGCGCCCGGGACCAGATGGGCAAGTCGAGTCTTGCGAGCAGATTCCACACCTTCCGCGAAATTCCGCCATACCGACTAGACCTGACGCGAATCATGGACAAACATTTTGAAATTGCGCGAGTATTCCGTGAGTTTCAAATTGAGTAAGGAGTCTCCCGGTTAGCAGCCCAGTCGCGGTGCGCTCTTTCCACTAAGCCTCCGCGCCCTTATACTTGAGCGCCGTCATGAAGGTCATCGTCATTATCCCGGCTGCTGGGCTGGGCACGCGCATGGTAGCTGCCACTGCTGCCAAGAAGCGCAAGCCGGCACCTTCGAAACAGTTCACTGAACTTGGAGGGGTGCCGATCCTACTGCATACGGTGCGCAAGTTTTCCGCGAGCCCACACGTGGCGGAGATTTATGTAGCGCTACGGAAAGACGAGATTAAGCCCTTTCGTGAGCGCTTGGAAAAAGAAGCGTCCGATGTGCTCTCGAAGAAAGTTGAATTGGTCGAAGGCGGTGAGCACCGCCAGCACTCCGTCTCCAATGCGCTCGCGGCCGTGTCGGCTGCGCCCGACGATATTGTTCTGGTGCACGATGCAGTGCGGCCGTTCGTGACCGCAGAGATTATCGAAGAAGTGATTCATGGCGCAGAAAAATATGGCGCCGCAATCGCCGGGATGCCCGCAGTCGACACCATCAAGCAGGTCGAGCGCACTTCCGAAGGCGCGCTGATCACCGCGACTCTGCCGCGCGAGCGAGTGGTGCTGGCACAGACGCCGCAGGGGTTCCGGCATCACGTGATTCGCAAAGCTTTCGACGAAGCGATTGCCGACGGATTTACGGGAACCGATGAGGCTTCGCTCGTCGAGCGTTCTGGCCATCAAGTCGCGGTCGTGATGGGCTCGCCGCGCAACATCAAGATCACGACGCCGACGGACATGGAGTTGGCGGAGTTTTATATACGAAAATGAAAGCTGGCCACAGATTTTCGCTGATCGTCGCAGATTTCTTTATGGATCTCGAACCCGACGAGGTAGTCGCATGAAAATTGGCTTCGGTTGGGATTCGCATGAATTCAAGGCTGGGATTCCGTTAAAGATTGGCGGCGTTGCGATCGCGCACCCCAAAGGACTGGGCGGACACTCCGATGGCGACGTTCTCCTGCACGCCATCACCGATGCGCTGCTCGGAGCCATCGCCGCGCCTGACATCGGAACGCTGTTCGCGCCCTCCGACCCACAGTGGAAGGGTGCCGACTCGGTGGTGTTTCTCGAAGAAGCGATGAAGCGGGTGGATGCGGCAGGTTATCGCATCGGGAACGTGGATTCGTCGCTCATTCTGTTGGCGCCGAAGATCGGGCCACATGCGGCGGCGATCCGTTCCCGTCTGGCGCAACTGCTGCACGTTTCGTCAGATTGCGTTGGATTGAAAGCGAAGACGCCGGAAGGTGTCCCTACGGAAAACGCTGCAATTGCGAATGTCGTGGTGCTGCTCGAGAAGAAGCCGAGCAAACCGTCCGCTGCCAAGAAGAGATCTCCGAAGAAATAACTTCGTGCCACTGAGTGCCCTTGCGTCAGCGGCTCGCCAACTTACCAGCCAAGTCCTGATGCTTCGCCTGCGCTGCCGCCACGAACGCCTTGAAGAGCGCGCGCGATGTTTCGTCCAACTCTACCGATCGTTCGGGATGCCACTGCACGGCGAGCACAAAATGATTTGGTGCAGTTCCCTCGACGGCCTCCACAACTCCATCTTGTGTGCTGCGCGAGACAATCCGCAGGCCTTCGCCCGGAGCGTCCGCCGATTGGTGGTGGCTCGAATTGACAGGCAGCTGCGCAAGACTTCCTCCTGCACCCGCCACGATTTGGCCAAGCAACGAATCGCGCTCGACCGCAACCTCGTGCGCGATGGGCACCTTGCGGCCTGCCTCGTGGTTGATCTCCGATTCGATGTGCTGTAGCAACGACCCGCCACAGTGCACATTCAGAATCTGCAGGCCGTAGCAGATGCCGAAGATAGGCTTGAGCGACTTGTAGGCGTCTACAAGCAGCAACGCATCCACGCCATCACGCTTCGAGTCGGCAGCAGCGGTTTTCGGGTGGCGAGGCGCACTGTACCTGGCTGGATCCACATCGGCTTCGCTACCCGGAAGCAAAACGGCGTCGCAGCTCTCAATCAATTTCAAAGTCTCGCTCGGCGACCGATCGAGCGGAATAGGAACCGGCTCGCCGCCGGCCTGGCGGACGGCGCTCTCATACTGTGGCAAAGCGCGGCCCGCGTAGTCTTCATTTCCAGAATGAGGGATCGGAATAGCGATGCGCGGACGCATAGCTCTATTGTACGTGGGCCTCTAGAAAGGTAAGAGCCTGGCGGGGCTTTGGGGGAGGGCATGCCGAGCAGAAAGAACTTCAGAGAAAGAACTTGGTGGACCGGGCTAGGACTTGCACCTGCATCTGCGGTCATCCCGCCGTGTTCCGGTTACACTACCGGCCCTTGATCAGCGCCCCGGGGTAAGTCCCCGTCGTCCAGCTCACCGGCAGAGCGCCGCAACTCGATCTCAAAGAAGAGTGATTGATGTGATGCCGACTCTGGTTTGTTAACTCTGGTTCTTGTGAAGCCAGATCGCAGAGCAGCACGTCGAGAAGGAGCGAAGACCTTACCCGCGGCTGGCGCGAAGAATTCCCTGCAACGCCCGGCTCTGCCGGAAGTGGCGGATCTCCATGACCGTAGTGACAATGAATACGACCGTCCCGGCACCGATCGCAATCGGCAACGCGATGTGTCGGTAGGCGATGCGCAGGTCGGGAGTGTAACCATGCACTTTCCCGGCGAGCACCGTGCCCAGAATGGCCACGAACAGGCAGAGCGCAAACGAGATCAAGGTCAGGATGAAGGTCACCAGCAGGATACGGACCGGGATGGCGTACCAGCGAGGTTTCCGGCTTTGAACCGCTTGCGGCATAACTGTTTAGCCTACACCCGCAAGCGACGGCCCTGCCAGCGGCTGCGGCGGGGTCCGCACCCCAGTGCGTTACAATGATGTTTATGTCGCAGGCCGCCTCGGCCATTACGCGCAGTCCCGCGGAAGTGGTTCGTAAAACTCCTGTTTCACAAGCGCCCAATGGCATTTGTTATGCCATGTCAGGCGAAGTCACGATCTCCGAAGCCGATCTTGAGCGCATGGTGGCAGCGGTTCCCAATGCTGCAGCCGGAGCTCTCGACCGGAACGCGTACTACTTCGTCCCGCTGACGGTGAGTCAGGGCGAAGACACGGTGATTGCCGATCGCTACGACGTGGAATTGAGCGACAATGCGGTCTGCCACCGCAACCTGAACTTGGGCAATTCGCAGTGCGTCTTCATCTCGACCCGCCTGATGGACGATAAGTTCTCGGTGGCGTTCGAGTTCTATATCAACGTGGGCCATGCGATGGTCGATCGCATCGGCGTCTCGCAGGCCTTTGCCGATTTGGTGTGGAAGCAGGTTGAAGGAAATGTGCGCGGCGAGACGTCGCTCGATGCCTGGGATGCCCGCAAACTCGCCACTGGCACGGGCCCTGATACGGAGAAGTACAAGAACGAATACTTATCAGCGGCGTTCTCAGACGCGATCTCGATCTACCTGCTGTCGCTGTATCTCGACGTCGATTACGCCGACCTGCGCGAACGCGATTATCCGCTGCTGGCGCCGACACCGCTGGCTGAGCGCTTGAGGAAGATTGCGGAGTTGTTTCCGCCGAATGCTGGGTTTGAGTTTGCGGTGTATTACAGGCGGAGAAGTTAGGTCCCCTCTCGCCGACTACGCTGTCAGCAGCTGCGTTTAGCCTCGCTAACCACAGAGCCGGAAGTAACCTCGACAAGCTATTCTCACCCGGCCTAGTATCGAGGGTTACATGAAAATGCTCAGCTCCCTCGATAAACCGCTCGAGCCAACCGCAGGCGAATTTCGCAGTTCGCGTTTGCCGTACTACCTCGCGCTGGCCCATTTTGTTCCATGTATGACGAGCTTGATCGGGTACGTAATCCCTAGGCTTCAAGACGGGGCCATCATTTAAACCTATATCCTTCCTGCCGATCTCCCAGTTTCCGCACCAGTATACTTTCTGGCGTGGAGATACCCACTTATTGCCCTGTTGTGGCTCGTCGGTGCTGGGACGCTGTGGTGGTACTTCTTGGGTCGACTGGCACAACGAATATTCTGCTGACGCTCCGGTCATCGACGGCGATTGCTTCCCGTTCGACTGCTTGCTCTGTGGTTAAATCATCCGTTCATGCGAATCAACGTCCGCTCGTTCGCGAAGATCAACCTCGGCTTATGCATTGGGGCCACTCGCTCCTACGCGGACAAGAGTGTCCGCGCCACATTTCATGAGCTCCGTACCGTCTACCAGACCATCGCCCTGAACGACGTCCTGCACCTTGAAGTCGTTAGAGGTTCAGGCATCGAAATCCGCAGCGCCGACCCGCGCGTCCCCACTGACGAATCGAACACCTGCTACAAGACTCTCGCCAAGGCAATGTCCGCCCTCAACGCCAAGGGCAAAGTCATCCTGGAAATCGAAAAGCGTCTCCCAGTCCAAGGCGGCCTGGGCGGCGCATCGGGCAATGCAGTCTCTGCCATCATCGCCCTGGAAAAAG
>Ga0210406_10005336_pt1 | contig 13507 bp, 7 predicted proteins | sample IncBWC30MmetaG_FD_155454 | JGI IMG/M metagenome (GOLD analysis project Ga0210406, IMG submission 155454) | Forest soil microbial communities from Barre Woods Harvard Forest LTER site, Petersham, Massachusetts, United States - Inc-BW-C-30-M | ecosystem: Environmental > Terrestrial > Soil >... | reverse complement strand
GGCTTCGGTGATCTCGATTGGGTAAGTGGCGGCGGCCAGCAACTCTCCCAGCAGCGGATCGGGATAAAGCGCGATGGGGGCTACTAGATCGTCAAGCTGCGGCGGCGACATCGGCGTCCCTGGAGGAGGGGTGTTCTGCGCGTCAGGGGGAGTGCCGTTCTGATATTGCCGAGGAGGCGCGTTCTGTTGAGGATACTGAGGGGGAGGATTCTGCTGCGCCGCCGCTACTTTTATAAGTAACAAAGGGACTAAAATCGCTGCGCAGTAACGGGACATTTTGCTGAACCTCTCACTTGTTTGGATGCTCTCTACTCGCTCAAGTTGCCAACACAAATGTAACGGCAACTATTGTCGTCCAGTTCATAGTCGCGACAGGTGCAAGTGGACCAAGACTGGGCGGCACAGCTATCTTAAACGGAATCAATAGCTTACTTCCGATAACTTCGTGCATTCGAAAGACTCCAATCCTAAAGAAGCCGCATTATAAGCCGATTACCCTATTAGGAGGTCGCTCCTACAGGACTTTGGTACCTGCAAGATTTGGTAGGTAATGGATCCATCGCTTTTGATCATGCTTGGGGTGGCGATGTTCGCTGCCCTAGCGGGGTACTTCTTCGGCCGGCGCTCGTCCGCGCGTGGGCCGGAGTTGCCGCGTGCCGTCACAAGCAAATCTGAATCGACCGTTGAAGAGTTATTCGCCGATGCTCCGATCGGCTATCTGGAGGTCGATCGGGAAGGCATCATCCAATGGGTGAATCAATGTGAGTGCGCCTTGCGGGGACTGCCTAAAGAGCAGATCGTGGCCAAGGCATATTGGGAGCTAAAAGAGGGCGCAGACCAGCAGGTGGCACAGCAGTCTTTTTCGGGCGAGCTGACCGCCGACTCCGATGGGCCGCGACGAGATCAATACACCCGGCCGGACGGCCGAGTGGTGACCATAGACGTTTACAAGCATCGGTTGACTGATCGTTACGGGCGGGTGACCGGGATCCGTTTCGCGTCAGCCGACATCACCGAGAACACGCGAGCCGAACAGGAAGTGGTAAAGACAACGCAAGAGCTGAAGGCCATCTTCGATGCCTTTCCGGATTCTTTTGTGCGGCTCGACGCCAAGCACCTGGTCCTGGACTACAAGGGTTCGCAGACCTCGGATCTGGATTTGAAAATGCCTGGCCGTCGCGTGGAAGAGGCATTGGCCGGCGAGGCGGGCGAACGTATCGGCAAAGCGGTGGATCAGGTGATTCGCACCCACGCCACGGTAGCGGTTGAGTTTCCGCTGAAGGTGCAAGGGCAACCGGAGTTCTTCGAAGCGCGGCTGGCGTTGGTTAACTGGACCGAAGTGATCGCGCTCATACGCAACGTAACGGACCGCAAGGCGGCCGATGACCAACTAAAGGAATTTGCCCAAGAACTGCAGCACAAAAACGAGCAGTTGGCAGACGCTTTGATCGCCGCGCGGGAAGTGACCAGGTTCAAAACGCGTTTCCTGGCCAACATGAGCCATGAAATCCGTACACCGATGAATGGGGTTCTCGGAATGACGGAGCTTCTTCTGGAGACACCGCTGAGCGAGGAACAGGCCGACTACGCGCGATCGGTCAGCGATTCGTGTCACGCGCTGATCGGTTTGGTGGACGACGTTCTGGATCTTTCTAAAATGGAGTCCGGTAAGTTTACAATCGAAAGCGCGGCGTTCGATTTGCGCGCGGCGGTGGAACAGGTGGTGCAGCCGCAGTCGGCCGCGGCGCAGGCCAAGGGTGTCGAAATGGTTTCGGAGATCAGCGCGGACCTTCCCGTTTCCGTGCGTGGAGACTCGAGCCGCTTCCGCCAGGTCTTGGGCAACCTGCTGAGCAACGCGGTGAAATTCACGGACAAGGGGCGAATCTCGCTGCGAGCCGAGTTGGCGGGCGAGATGGAAGGTGCGTTTACGTTGCGTTTCGTGGTTCAGGACACCGGAATAGGCGTGACGCCTGAGCAGATCCCCACCTTGTTTGAGAGTTTCGTGCAGGTGGACAATTCCAGCACACGAAATTATGGCGGCGCGGGCCTGGGGCTGGCCATCGCGAAACAACTGGTCGAGATCATGCGGGGCGAAATCGGCGCTGAGAGCACTCCGGGTAAGGGCAGCACGTTTTGGTTCACATCGGTCTTCGAAAAGCAGGAAGCTGAGCGCGCGCTGGATACGCAGCCGCCTTTAGATCTAAAGAAATATCGGGTGCTTTTAATCGAAGACAGCGTCAGTGAGCGCGCGCAAATCCGGGCGCGTCTGGAAGCCTGGGGTGCAATTTGCGAAGAGCCGTCGACGCACGATTCGACTCCTGTGGAGGCATTACGCAGCGCGGCTTCGAACGGCCGGCCTTTCCAGATTGTGCTGGTGGGGATGGACATGCAGGGCCAGGACGGGTTGGTGATCGGCCACGCGATCAAGAGCGACACGCAAGTAGGTAACACTCTTCTGATAGGGCTCACGGGCCCCGCCATGCGCGGTCATGGTCCAGTGTTGCGAGCGGTCGGGTTCGACGGGCACGTGCAGAAGCCGGTGCTAGCGGCCGACTTGCGCGATACCATCGGCGAAGCAATAGCGACGTCGGAAAAAAGGGCCCAGCAATCGCCCGGCGTTTTGCGTGCGGTGGAAAGAGTCCGGACCGAGCACAAGCGGGCAGGCAGCTCCAGGATCCTGCTGGTTGAGGACGATGACGTAAATCAGAAATATGTCATGCGCGTCCTGCAAAGGAACGGATTCCAGGCTGATCTCGCGGTCGACGGCCGGCGCGCGGTGGACGCCGTGATGAAAAGCGATTACGATCTGGTGCTCATGGACGTTCAAATGCCAAGGATGGACGGGTTGGAGGCGACGGCTCAAATCCGCTTCCGCGAAGGAACCAACCGGCACACGCCTATCGTCGGGCTGACGGCCAACGCCTTGCCCGGAGATCGCGAACGCTGTTTGGCGGCCGGCATGGACGACTATCTCAGCAAGCCCGTAAGCGTCGAGCAACTGAAGAACGCTATTGGTCACTGGGTGGGCGAAGAGGCCTTGGAGCCGGAGCAGCATCTGGCTTCGTAACTGCCTCCGACGCCTAAACCTAAGCGGTTTCGTGTAACTCTAAACAAATGAGCTTAAGCGGACAGACCGCCTTGGTTACGGGAGCCTCGCGCGGATTGGGACGCGCAATCGCACGGAGACTGGCACGCGAGGGCGCGGCGGTGTGGGTCAACTATGTGAGTCGCGGAAGCGATGCTGACAAGGTGGTCGAGGAGATTCACTCAGCGGGTGGTCGCGCCAATGCCATCCGGGCCGATATCGGCGATCCCACGCAGGTCCAAGACATGATGAGTCGCGTGATGAGCGAAATGGGACCTCTGTCCATCCTTGTAAACAACGCCGGGCTGGCGATTCGAGGAACTCTCGAGACCTTCAATCCGCCCGATCTGGAACGTATGCGGCGTACCAACGTGGACGGCTTGATCCATGTGACTCGCGCGGCTATTCCAGGCATGCAGGAGCGGCGCTATGGCCGCATCGTCAACATCACTTCGATCGCGGGGCACGGGACGACGTTGCCCGGCAGCACGTTCTACGCCGCCACCAAAGCCGCCGTTTCAACACTGACGCGCCGCTTTGCCATGGAGCTTTCGCCGCAAGGAATCACGGTGAACGCTGTGGCTCCCGGATTCATCCTCACCGACATGGTAAAGGACGGGCGCTCCGCCGATGAGTACGAAAAGCTGCTGAAGAGCATCAGCGGCCTTTCGATGGTCGGCCGCGTGGGAGATCCGGAGGATATCGCGCATGCGGTGGCCTTCCTGGTTTCGCCAGAATCCGGATTCATCACGGCACAAGTTATCACTGTGGATGGCGGCCGGATGGACTACATCGGCCATCCTTGAGACGTGTGGGGAGACGTGTGGGCCCGCCGCTCGTACGATTACTTACAAGACTTCCCCTACGTAGTTTCTGCGAATCGCGCGCAACCCGGGCGTCGCGCTATGGTTCCAAGTTACGCAAAGTCGGCACACACGCAAGTGAGGGCATGGCTTTCCCCCTACCAACAGCGGGAGCAAACTGAAGATCTTGTTAGTCGAAGATTACCCTAGCCTCAGACGCTCGTGGTCTGCTGAATAAGTCCGATGGGCTGCGCGATGTGATTCGAGTTGTGCAAGCCTTGGCGCTCGGCAAGTCTTTCCACTCGCCTCTATCCGGGGCATTGATACAGCCTGCGGGTTTAGCAGGTCATCGCACCACCCTCACGGATGGGGAGCTTGAGATTCTGACGCTGCTGGCGCAAGGCAAGGCCAACAAACAGGTGGCGGCTGCTCTGGATGTCAGCGTACGAACCGTAGAAGCCGATCGAGCCAGTCTGATGAGAAAGCTGGATCTCCGGTCGCTCAGCGAGCTTAATTTATTACGCCTTTCGCAATCGGATGGCGAAAATGTAGCACAAACACCGACAGATTCATCTGTCATTGTTCTACGTAACGTTCAGGAAATAGTGTCGTATCTGTTTTGAGTGTGGCGGCGCAAGAAGCTCCCACGGATTCCCTACATACGCAATGATCCAGTCCCCGCACCCGCGAACAAGGCGTCAATAAAGCATATTTTATAAACTAAATATGTTTATCTTAATTTTAATTGTTGTATAATTTATAGGATCTAAACAGGTCTGCCTAAGCAGCGAATATATCTCTTCTATGAAGGCCCGCGCCATTGACGTCAGGCATTCGGTCGGGCGCGTTCTTTTGTCTTCGATTTTTAACGGCGGCAAGAAGTTGTTATCAAAGGGCCACCGCATCGAGGGCGACGATGTCCGCATGCTTGAGTCCGAGGCACTCCAGGACGTGTGGGTTGCCGAGCTCGAAGAGGGCGATATCGGCGAAGACGAGGCAGTTATGCAAGTGGCCAGCCACATCGGCAATGGATCGCTCGAGATCAGGCCGGCGGTTGGCGGGCGGGCCAACCTGTTCACGACCGAAGCTTGTTGCGTTCTCGTGGACAGCGAGCTCCTGAAAGAAACCAATTCCAGTAATGCTCTGGTGATCGCTACCGCGCGTAACTTCTCGCATGCGCGACCCGGGCAGCGGGTGGTTACGGTCAAGAGCGCGCCGTTTGCGGTTACTAAGCCGCAGTTGGAATCGCTTATCTCGTTGCTCGCCGAAAAAGGACCGGTCCTTCAAGCCCGGCCTATTCGTACGCCCGTCGTCGCGGTGCTCTACACGGATCCGGCGGGCGGAGAACGAGCCTCGAGATTGTTCGGCACAATCATGGCGCAGCGGCTGGAAAGACTAGGGAACCCTGCGGGTCCAGCCTTAAATTCAATCGAAGAAGAGCTCGCCGTTGCAAACGCGCTAGAGCGGCTGCTCGAATCCCGGCCGACCGTGATTCTTATTGCCTCTACGACTTCGCCAGCCGGTCCTTACGATATCGTGGGCCGGGCGATGGAGCGCGTGGGCTGTCAGATCGAACGCTTCCTGGCGCCCGTGGAACCCGGCACGCTCCTGTTGTTGGGTTACAAGGATAGCGTGCCGATCCTTTCAGCCCCAGGGTGTTTCCGTTCCCCTAAGCCGAATGTGCTGGACCTGATTCTGCCGCCGCTGCTCGCCAAGTATCGTCTTTCGACATGGGACATTGCTTCACTAGGCCAGGGCGGCCTCTTAGACTGACTTCGAACTGGAATCCCAATCCACAGTCGACTCACTGGCCGCAATAACGCGCGCGGCCCAAGAGAAACTCTCAATGGAACACCGGAAATTGGAGTAACGCTGAAATTGAGGTTTCGTGCACCGTCCTCATTTTTGTGATACATGTAGAAGCGCGAGGTATCGCATGGACCTGCCGCAAGGCACGCTGGATTTGTTGATCTTGAAAGTGGTCGCACTGGGACCGGTTCACGGCTACGCGATTGCGCAGCGGCTCCAACAGGTATCGCGCGACGTCGTCCAAGTTCCGCAAGGCTCGCTCTATCCCGCACTGCACCGCCTCGAGAATCGAGGGCTTCTGGCGGCGGACTGGAAGGAGACCGAGACGGGGCGCGAGGCCAAGTTTTATCGCCTGACGCGCAAAGGACGTGCTCAGCTCGATACCGAAACTGAGAGCTGGCGTCAATTGGCGGAAGCGGTCCAGTTGATCCTCAAAATGTCGGAAGGAGGCGCGGAATGACCTGGTGGAATCGATTACTGCGGCAAAAGCGGATGGAGGAGCAACTCGAAAAGGAGCTACGTTTCCATCTCGAGCAACACACCGCCGATCTGATCGCGCTCGGCCATGATCCCGCGGAAGCTCGAAGACAAGCCCGGCTCGGCTTGGGCGGGCCAGAGCAGGTGAAAGAGGAATGCCGCGATGCGCGCGGGACACGTTGGCTGGAGGATCTTTGGCAGGACGTGCGTTATGTACTACGCACGCTGCGGCAGAGGCCGGGGTTCGCATTGGTCGCGCTCGCAACGCTGGGCCTCGGGATCGGAGCGACCACGGTGATGTTCACTGTCATCAATGGCGTGGTTCTGAAGCCACTGCCTTATCCAGAGCCGGATCGCCTGGTCAAGCTGCAGGAAAAAACGGACTGGAGTACGCAGTTTGGCAATCTGTGGGGATTTACATACCCCAACTTTCTCGATTGCAAGAGCGGGACTCGGTCCTTAGACTTAGCGGCGTGGCACTATGGCGGGGGCACGGTGAGTGGATCTGCCAGCGCCGAGTACGTTAATAGTCGAGAAGTATCGGCGGACCTATTTTCTCTCTTGGGTGTCACGCCTATACGAGGACGCGCCTTCCGCTCCGATGAAGATCGCCTGGGAGCGCCTCCGGTGGCCATTATTAGCTACGGCTTGTGGCAGCGCCGGTACGGCGGAGACGCGGCGGTCATCGGAATGCCTCTTGTTTTCGAAGAGAAACCCTACACCATTGTCGGTGTCACACCCGAGGCGTTCCGAATCGGAGACGAAGTAGATCTGTTTACGCTGCTCGGCCAGGATGTTTCACCGCGTATGCAGAATAGGGCAGTGCATGGTATTCAGGTTTGGGCGCGGCTTCGGCCTGGGGCAACGCTGGCGCAGGCGCAAGCGGAACTGACGTTAGTTGGCCGCCATTTGGCCGACGAGTACCCGAAATCGAATAAGGGCCGCACCTTTATTGCAGAGCCGCTTAGTCCCGAAGTCGGTGATGTCCGCTCGACGCTGTGGCTGCTGCTAGGCGCTGTCAGCTTGGTGCTGTTGATTGCCTGTGTCAATGTAGCCAGCTTGCTGCTGGCGCGCGCAGTTTCGCGTGAGCGCGAACTTGCCATGCGCGTGGCACTGGGGGCAGGCCAAGGCCGGTTAGTGCGCCAATGCCTGACCGAGAGCGCGGTGTTAGGGCTATCGGGCGGCGTGCTTGGCATTCTATTGGCAGCGGCCGGAGTCCGCCCATTTGTGAGGTTTTGGCCAGGCAGCTTGCCGCGCGTTGAAGAGGTCCATCTGGATTGGCGTGTGCTGCTGTTTGCACTCGCTGCCTCACTCGCCAGCGGCCTTCTTTTCGGGCTTGCGCCGGCTTTGCGCTCTACCACGCGCGAATTGGAACAGACACTGAGAGCCGGAGCGCGGACCCTGGCCGGAAGCTCGCGCCGGATGCACGCCGGTTTTGTCATATCCGAAATCGCCCTGGCGGTGGTGTTGCTGGTTTCCGCGGGGATGCTCGGGCGCATGCTCCTCCGGCTTTCGTCTCTGAATCCAGGCCTGAATATCCAAAACGTTCTAACAGCCAGGACGGCACTTTCGCCCGCCACGCTTACCAACCCGTCCCAGATCCGTGCGGCCTGGGACGACATTCTCAATCGCGCTCGGAGCGTCCCCGGAGTACAGTCGATCGCGACCGTGGACACTGTCCCGCTGCGCGAAGGCAACAACCAAATCGGCTACCGGATCACCCCAGATCCGCAACCCGAGAATCAACAGCCGCTGGTGTTGGCCAGCAGCGTGTCGCCGGATTATCTGCAGGTCATGGGCATTCCACTGCGGCAAGGCCGATTTTTCGATCAGCAGGATCGAATGGGCAACGAGCCGGTGGTCGTAATCGACGACGTCATGGCTCAGGAAGCTTTCCATGGACAGGAACCCATCGGGAAACACCTCTGGATCGGTCTGGGCACCGACCCTTTACGAGTAGTTGGTGTCGTCGGCCACGTCCGGTACTGGGGGCCGGCCGGCGACGATCAAGCGCGCGTTCGAGCACAGCTCTACTATCCATTTGCTCAGGTGCCGGACGAGTTATTACGCCGTTGGTCCGAGCTAATGTCGATCGCGGTCCGGACCAGCAGCGAGCCATTGAGCACGATCGAACCGCTGCGGCGGGCAGTGCGTGGCGCGACTGGCGATCAGGTTCTCTACGAGGTCCAAACCATGGACCATCTGGCGAGCGCAGCGCTGGCCCGGCAACGATTCCTTCTGCTGTTGTTCGGCATCTTCGCCGGACTGGCTTTGGTGCTGGCGTGTATCGGCATTTATGGCGTACTGGCCTATTTGACCAACCAGCGCGTGCCGGAAATAGGTGTTCGGATAGCCTTGGGCGCCACAGCTCGCGATGTCATGGGGCTAGTGATGCGGCAGAGCGTTGGAATGATTTTCGTGGGCGTTGGCGTGGGGATCGCAGGCGCGTGGGCAGCGGGGCGCGTCCTGATGCGCCTGGTGGAAGGCATGCAGTCCAGCGAGCCATTGAGCTTCGCTGTCATGATTCCCGTGTTGGTGATAGCTGCCCTATTCGCGAGTTTTGTGCCAGCCCGCCGGGCCAGCCGAGTGGATCCGGTGAAGGCTCTGCGACAGGAGTAGAAGCGGTCGGGTTGATCCTCAGAATGTCGGAAGGAGACGCGGAATGACTTGGTGGAATCGACTGTTGCGGCGAAAACATTTGGAAGAACAACTCGAAAAGGAACTGCGTTTCCATCTGGAACAACACACCGCCGATCTGATCGCACGCGGCTATAATCCCGCGGAGGCTCGAAGACAAGCTCGTCTCGCCATGGGCGGATCCGAGCAGGTGAAAGAGGAATGCCGCGATGCGCGCGGGACACGTTGGCTGGAGGATCTTTGGCAGGACGTGCGCTATGCACTACGCACGCTGCGGCAGAGGCCGGGGTTCGCGGCGGTCGCGCTATTAACTTTGGCGCTGGGGATTGGAGCGACTACGGTGATGTTCACCGTCATCAATGGTGTCGTGCTGAAGCCGCTGCCTTATCCAGAGCCCGACCGGCTGCTCACTGTGCATGGACAGAATGAAAAGTACGGCGAACAGTGGGGGTTTTCGTATCTTGAATTTCTCGATTGTCAGCGCCAGAGCCGCGCTCTAGGGTCTATGGCGGCGTGGACTTACGGTGGTGGTACGGTGAGTGAACCTGGTGAAGCGCAGTACGTTGACGGTCGCGAGATCTCGTCCGAACTATTTTCCGTTCTGTCCAATCCCCTATTAATCGGTCGTGCGTTCCTGCCCCAAGAAGACCAACCGGGTGGAGCGCCCGTTGTGATCATCAGCAATAGCTTATGGCAGCGGCGCTACGGCGGAAGCCCCGGGGCGATCGGCAGGCCGCTTATCTTTGATGGAAAACCCTACACCGTGGTCGGCGTCGCACCCGCAGGATTCCGGCTGGATGGCGAGGCGGACGTATTTACACCGCTCGGCCACAGCACCAGGCCGCAAATGCAGAATCGTGGAGCGCGTTTCATCCACGTTCTAGGGCGCCTTAGGACTGGAGTGACGCCGATCGAGGCACAGGCTGAACTGTCGCTGATTGCCCGTCGTCTGGCTCAGCAATACCCGCAATTTAATGAGGGCCGTGGCATGGTGGCACATCCGCTTCGCCAGGAGGTGGTCGGAGAGATCCGGCCCACACTCTGGTTGCTGCTTGGCGCGGTAAGCCTCGTACTGCTGATAGCGTGTGTCAATGTAGCGAACTTGCAGCTGGCGAGGGCAGTATCACGCGAGCGCGAACTTGCCATGCGCGTGGCGCTCGGGGCGGGCCGAGGACGATTGGTGCGCCAATGTCTGACTGAGGGCGCGGTGTTAGGGCTCTCGGGCGGTGTGATCGGTGTATTGCTCGCAACCGCTGGTATTCGGCCGTTTGTGTTGTTCTGGCCAGGCAGTTTGCCGCGCGCCGAGGATGCCCAGCTCGATTGGTATGTGCTGCTGTTTGCTCTTGTCGCGTCGCTCGGGAGCGGTCTTCTTTTCGGGCTGGCGCCGGCGCTGCGCGCTCCAGCGCGCGAACTGGAACAGACACTCCGTGCCGGAGCGCGAACCCTGGCAGGAAGCTCACACCGTCTGCACAGCGGATTTGTCATATCCGAGATCGCACTGGCCGTGGTGCTGTTGGTCTCGGCCGGGATACTTGGGCGCACGCTGGTGCGGCTATCGTCCCTGGATCCGGGCATCAACATCCACAATGTATTGACAACGCGCGTAGCGCTTTCGCCTGCCACTCTCGCAAGCGCGGGCCAAATCCGCGCGGCCTGGCAGCAGATCCTGGATCGCGCACGACGCCTACCCGAAGTGCAATCCGTCGCTCTGGCCGACATCGTCCCCATGCGTGAAGGCGAGGACTCAGTGGGCTACTGGGCTACGACCGTCCCGCCGCCGCCAAACCAGGAGCCCATCGCGCTGGCCTCAAGTGTGACACCAGACTATCTCAAAGTCATGGGCATCCCGCTGCGCCATGGCCGATTCTTCAATGAACAGGACCGCATGGGGCATGACCTGGTGGTCGTGATTGATGATGTTTTAGCCCAACACGCCTTCGGCGGAAGCGAGGCCGTCGGGAAACGCCTCTGGATTCCAGCCATGGGTCCCAGCCCGGTCCAGGTGATAGGTGTCGTAGGTCATGTCCGGCATTGGGGGCTCGCTGGCGATGATCAATCACGAGTGCGCGATCAGATCTATTATTCTTTTGCCCAGGTACCGGATCCGCTGTTGCGTTTCTTTTCCTCGGTAATGTCGATGGTCGTTCGGACTAAGATCCCGCCATTGAGTCTGATAGAACCGCTGCGGAGCGAACTGCGAGGAACTGCGGGAGATCAAGTTCTTTACAACGTTCGTACGATGGAGCAACTCGCCAAAGATTCGCTGGTCCGGCAACGTTTCCTTCTACTCTTGTTTGGCATATTCGCCGGCTTGGCTTTGATGCTCGCGTGTATCGGCATTTATGGAGTGCTGGCTTATTTGACCAGCCAGCGCGTGCCGGAATTCGGGATAAGAATGGCGCTGGGAGCGACGGCCCGCGATGTGATGCAGTTGGTGATGCGGGAGAGTCTTGGCATGATTGTCCTAGGCGTCGGCGTGGGAATCGGGGGCGCTTGGGCTGCCGGACGTGTACTGGTGCGCCTGGTGGCAGGCGTACAGTCCGCTGAGCTAGTGAGCTTCGCAGTCATGATTCCGGTGCTGGTGATCGCTGCTCTGCTCGCGAGTTTTCTGCCGGCGCACCGGGCCAGCCGCGTGGATCCGGTGAAGGCGCTCCGGCAGGAGTAGGGCCAGTCCGCGTCACTCCGCTGCTTTGGATGCTAGCGCTGCCACAACTGCGATGTTTGGCATCAGGTCCGCAGGCAAATGATGACGGCTCTGAAGATAGGCAGGGCTATTGTAGGAGACCCAGACTTTGCGGCTGCTGTCCTCCGATACCAGGATCTTTAACGGCAGGTCGATCGCCGCGCTGGGCGACGCAAGCATGAGCGGAGTGCCTGCTTTCGGATTGCCGAAGATTAAGAGCTTGGTGGGCGGCATCGCGAGTCCGGCCTTCTCCGCTTCTCCGCTGTGATCGACCAAGGCAAACAGCTTGACGCCTTTGGCCTGGAGTATTCCCAGCAGCTTTTCAACCGTCTCATCGACCGAGTGGTTACTGGGGATGCTTACGATTCCCGCGTCTGTGTTTGCCGTCATGGCTTTCTGCTGACCTCCTCCAAGACTGCTTTGCTTAGGATCCCGAACTGAAATCAAGTAGGCCGCCATCAACAACCCGAGCACGGCCAAAATGAGCGCGACGACGATGCCGAGTGAGGACGGTCGATTGTAATCCGATCCGCCTACATTCAACTCGCGAATCAGACGCGCATGCTGCCTGGCGGAGATTATGTTGACGACCACTCCCAGTGTGATCAGCGCCGTGCCGGCCCAGAACGAGAATCCAAAGGATTCGACCGGCGGACTTGACTGACCGCCCTGGAGCATTCGAAGAAACAGACCGAACCGGGCGACCACGAAGCCGAATCCCATGAGAGCCAGACCAGTTCGGATCCAAGCCAGAAACGTTCGCTCGGCTGCTAGGTAGTCACTGGGACCGCTGGGCATAAGCGTCACCGCGATAGGCTAATCACATCTTAACGGTCCGCTCCTTCAGGAACTGCGGCGAGAAATCAACGCCAAGGCCCGGTGACTCGGGGACGCTCCACTCCGCCAGGTTCGGCTTCCAACCACCAACGAAAATATCGTTGTAGTCCTTAGGATTGGTGTTGCCTTCCTCCATAATCACGAAATTGGGAATCGCCGCGGCCACGTGCACCGCGGCGGCCGTGCAAACAGGTCCATTCGGATTGTGTGGGGCAATCACGACGTAATGCGCGTCCGCCATGGCAGCGATCTTCTTGATTGCAGTAATTCCTCCGGTGCGGGATGGGTCCGGCTGTAGAATCCGCGCGGCCTGCTTTTCCAAGATTGCGTAGAAGTTGAATTGCGTTTGCAAGCCTTCCCCGGTCGCAATCGGCATATTCGTCGAATGCTGCAGCATCGCCATGGCATCGGTATTTTCCGGAGGAACCGGCTCTTCGATGAAAAACGGGTCGAATGGTTCCAGCATGCGGATGATTCGGCCGGCCGAGGCCAGGTTCCACTTACCGTGGCATTCCACGCAGATGTCAAAATTGGGTCCGGCCTCGCGGATGCCCGTGATCATCTCGCGCACTTCGTTGAGAATGGACGTCGAAAGCTGGCGATCGTATCCAGGGTAGGGACCGAAGGGGTCGTACTTTCCCGCCGTTGCCCCTTGGGCGATCAGTTCCTTGGTACGCTGCGCATACGCGTCGCGCGTTCTGGGAATGTTGCCCCAGCGATAACTGGTATAGATTCGGATTTTGTCTCGCGTCTTACCCCCGAGTAGTTTATAAAGCGGAACGTTCAACTTCTTTCCAATGATGTCCCACAGAGCAATGTCGATCGCGCTAATGGCGGCAAACAGTGTACCGCCCAGGGTGTTTTCCTCGACGATATACATGTGGCGCCAAAGTTTCTCAACATCCCATGCACTTTCGTTGAGAATCAGCTTCCCGCACTCGCGGATCTGGGTCAGCACGGCCGGCGAACTCGGCGGAGTTGTCCCCTCGCCCCAGCCGTAGAGCCCGTCCGCGGTTTCCACCCGTGCCAGCGGATAGCTGGTCCGGTCTCCGATGCGCACCAAATAAGCCTCAACCTTGGTGATCTTGAGCGGACTGTTGTCCCGAAGTTGAGCCAGCAGCGGAAAGGCGCGCGCCCCTATCGAGGCTGCTGCCGCCGCTTGAAGAAAACCACGAC